>Ga0307931_1002558_pt1 | contig 11567 bp, 8 predicted proteins | sample OrgLakmetageno47_FD_201816 | JGI IMG/M metagenome (GOLD analysis project Ga0307931, IMG submission 201816) | Saline water microbial communities from Organic Lake, Antarctica - #47 | ecosystem: Environmental > Aquatic > Non-marine Saline and Alkaline > Saline | place: Antarctica: Organic Lake... | reverse complement strand
CATTCATTCAGAAGGACTATTTGCAGACGACTAAAGTACCTTTGATAGATCAGATAGTACTGAGTACGCATTTGATCCGGTAAGGAATTCTCAGAATTTGGCGTAGCCACCCCGTTAGGGGCCTAGTAGTAGTAGCTAGCTGTAGCAGCTGTAGCTAGCTACTAACTTAAAGCTAGCTAGCTAGCTCTAGCTAGACAAGTTGTACAGACTGTAGTATACATCGCATCGCATATCACATAAATTATCACCAACCCATTGTGATGGCACCACCAAAGCAGCAGTCTCTGTTCTCGGCTGTTTTGACATGCTGTGTTTTAGTCAATCTGGTGTATTCTCATGAACACTCTGAACACCCAAGCGATTGTCTGGATAGAGACGAACAATTGAATCAAGCAATGCTTTCGCGCATTGCCAAAGTGCGGGAACTTTGCGGAGAGTTGTGCAACACTTTAAGAACTGGAACGAGTGGCCTGTATTTTGATGAGATAAGCAGTCATGTGACGTGCTCGAACATATTTGATGACATCATGGATGCACCACGAGAGCAACTTTCTGCCCCTACATACTTGCCAGTGGAATTTATCGATGATTTCAGTATGAACGGAAGAGTAACGCTGAAGCGCTACCCCCTTCTCGAAGTACCAACGTTGAGTAAACCTCTTGTCTTTGATCAAGTTTATCTGGGAAAAGAAGCTGCACTGAGTGTATGGACCTACGACCTTATTGAGGCAATGAAAGGCGAGGCTGCCACTGGCTCTTTACACGGTGTGTATGGACACGCGGAAACGGCGTCTTTGTTTGCTGCTGTTCGTAAAGTTGATGTACGCGGTAAGCATGTACTCGTCATTGGCTCCGAGAATCCGTGGGTAGAGGCAATTTGCTTAGCCAATGGGGCGCGCCATGTCACTACCCTTGAGTATGGTCGCATCGAATCACAGCACCCCGATGTATCGTCCATCCTCCCAAAAGATCTCAACAAATTGTACCATGATGGAGTTGCTCCGAAGTTTGACGCTGTGGTGACTTTCTCTTCGGTAGAGCACTCTGGGCTTGGACGTTACGGAGATGCGTTGAACCCTTGGGGCGACATCATCTCTCTTGCACGGGCATGGTGTATTACAACTGACGATGCTACCCTAACCATAGGGGTCCCGTGGGGAACTCAAGACGAAATTGAGTTTAATGCACATCGGGTCTATTCTACCATTCGCTATCCTTACCTGACAACAAATTGGAAAGCTTTCTCCAGCGAAGATAATGATCAGCGCGTCTTCAATTTTGTAAAAGTAAAGATGGAGACCGACACAATAAAAGATACTACAGAGCTCTGAATGATCCCTTGTTATATGGCCCGAAAAGTAACTCAAACTGTGTATTTCAAAGTGTGCTTTGATAGCGGCTATTCGATAGTGCTTCTGCGTTCCACTAACTTCCTTCCTTGACAGCACATACAAATCTGTAATGCGGATATCAGGAGATACTTACTCAGGTCATCAGAATTCGGATACTTTCAACACACAACACACAAGAAAGATAAGGGTTTATAAGACCTGGATACCTAGCTGATTATACAAACCCCAGCCTCCTTGTGGCTTACTCTTACTCTCGAGCACAGATAGCTGAATCAATGCTACACTTAAAACGAACTATCATAATCATAAATTAGCCGGAGGCTGGGTCGTGACGTCGTAACCCCGTGATCCCCCCCCCTCCCCCCTGAGAAGTATCCCCCCCCCCCCTTGAAAAGTATACAAAATAGTTTTTTCTGAAGAGAATTGAAACATCCAGACAGAGCAGCCGAAGAAGGAACTTACGAGGCATGGTATCATATCGCTCAGTGGCTTTGGTAGAGATCTTTCATCTCTCCGATTTTTAGCTGAATTTACTTCGCATTGGCAATTCCACACAGAAGGCAAAATCGCTACCCACTAATGGACAATACACACAAAGCGCTAAGTCCAATTTTCATTTTCTTATTATTCGGGAGATTGGGAGGTATTTTTAAATCCCATATGTCAATAGCATGGAATTTAAATAATTCCTCAAAAACGCTTTCTCTTGATTCTCTTGGGATCGGAGCTCGCGGAAGAAAAAGGCGCCACTGGCGCTATTTTCCTGCCTGGTTAATAGCTGATGGTAAATTTGATGGTTTAGCGAGCCATGAAACCCTATGATTTGTCGAAAAGTCCTGATCCACTTTGAACTCCAGCGATAGCACCGAGTTTCATGGGAACTCTAGCTCTCGAATTCAACCCTTGCATTCGCATCCACTCAAGAAATTCAAATCACCGCATGCACTCAAGGTAAAAATTGAATCCTTGGTTGCCTCATGGCGCGCACTTGCCTTTAAAGTGGGGTCTCTAGGCCTCCACCAGTCATGAGCACCTGCAAGGCGATATCTGCCCGCCGTGCTTGGCGAGGTTGCGTGGATCGCACCAAATATTCCAGGGCTTCGCGTACCGACGAATCTGGCGCGAGCTCTTCGAAAAAGGTATCTTCACGGTCGCTGGATGCTTTATTTCCAGCACCCGCGCTCTCGTTTAACGGATCCGTAAGACCTCGCCCCGCACGCACAGCACTGAGGACTTTCGATGCAACTTCTCGAACTGGTTCAAAATGCGGATCCCCTGAAAGTTCTGCTTCAAGTAAAGAAAGCGATGATCCCAACGTTTGGATCTTTGGTCTCGCAACATCGAGGTCAGCTTCCTTAGCTTCTATATCTTCTGCAATAATTTCCCCTATTTCTTCACCATTGTCCACAGGCGTCTTTGGACTTTCGCCATCTTCATCTTCGTCGTCAACTGCATGATTCCCAAATTTCTCTTCAACTCTCGAGGCTGCTGCAGCGAATTCCCCATCAGCTTGCTGTTCGGCACTTTGCGCCACATTTCTCAAAGCTTCAGCACGTTCGGCTGCCGACAAGTGCAACCAGTTTCTTTCCTCGAGAGGTGCTACCGTGTCGCAAGAGCTACTTTCGTCCGTTGCCAATTTCCGAGATGCAGAGAACGAAGTGTCGTGAGGGTCTTCTGTGCACACATTTTCACCACTGCTGCACGTACTACCTACACTGCCCTCTCTTTTACTCTCGTCCCGCGCGATAGCCAGAGCAAAAGCATTAGCCATTTCTTCTTTCGAGCGGTTCGATTTTGGTATAGCTTTGCTAACGCTTCCGCTAACAGCTGCACTGTTCTGCTCCAAATCTGTAGCTGGTGGCGCAGCTTCCGTGACTTTCAACGTGCTCTCATCGGTGACAAGATCGTCCAAGGAGAGGCCGCGATGAAGGCCGCTCAACACTGTCTGCAAACGTTCCATGGCAGGTAAAGGCAAATCCGGAGATGCCTTGGTTAGCCGCACTAGCGCTTTTTCCAAGGTGATGCCACCGCCCTCGCCTCCCCCGGGGGCGATTACATCTGCAAGTTTCTTGCCTAACTTCATCGCAACCATGATTTGCTTCACGGCGAACGTCGCCGGCGCCCGGGCCTTGACCATCTCAACCACTGCTTCCCCTAGGAGCGAGCGAATAGTATTTGGCATCAGGTCTACAGCTCCGACAGCTACTCTGTTTCTCGATATTGCAAGTACTATTAAGACAACGCGGAGTGTTGATGGAGTCCGCCAACGCAATTAATGGACCACGTTATGTGGCTCAGCTGAATGTGTTAGTTGCAGAACGTTGAAGATTGGTTGCGAGTGCTATCATATATTTTATTGCTCTAAAGATAGTGGGTAGCTGTGCAGGCTACGTTGTCTGAGACTTCTTCTTCCCAGCGTTATCTTCAAGAAGCTTCACCTACGTAATTATCAGAGCTACAGTAATTATAAGATTCAACTTCTCGCACTGTGCGAAAAGCTATAGCTAGATTGAGCCTTATAATTAATCAACGTACGAAGCAGGTTCCAGCAGCTGACTCATAACTGGCTAATGGCTAGCTGCTACTTGGCTATCAACTCCGACACTCCGACCAGTGCAGTGCACCGTTTCACCGCACTTATTATTTTAACACTACTGCAGTGTTGACCAAACTGCAGTACCTGATCACCCCTTGGCAGTACAGTACATCTCAGTACATCGATTGATTGGCTGCAAACAACTCCGACCACGTGGCCGAAATACTTGCCTTCAGTATTACCGATCGCCTTGTGACGCACCACCTCCCGGTTGGCTTAGGAGCTTGGAAGTCTAGGAACTATTTTTGGAATCCTCTTGATTGGAACCGTAGCAAGATAATTACGTTACGCAAGCTCACCAAGCATGCTTCTTACCACTCGCTTCTGCCGACACCCAGCTCGATCGCTTACAGTCCATCTGACGCATAAGGCTTCTGCCCTATCATCTGTTGCGAGGCCTGGAGAGGAGGACGGGCGTGATCCATCGCCGTCCACGCCACCACGGTCATTTAGACAATCAACTGGCGCGTGGCTCGAAGAGGCCTTGGCCAAGACCCCAAAGAATGATCTTTCGGACCAAAAGACGTTTAGCAATTATCGGCACCCAACGGTATGTTATTTACAACTTATTTTTATAAGTCTTCTCCAACGCCAGCTCGAAGATATGGTTAGTATCAGAATGGATCCTAGACTGCAGAAGTTTACTAATCCAACCATTCATTGATTGAAATTAGATCGAAAGCATTTCCACTTCGCCGCCACCTCGGCGATTCAGCGAGTTCGACGATGCAACTCTAGCCCTTATGGCATCTCAGGTGCGGTGCCCTTGTCCATATCTAGTAGTATGCTTTGTGCTTGCTTGTATTTGATAGTTGCTTTGTACGTATATCTTCGTAATCAATGTGGGAAAGAAATGCGGCGAGTTTTGCTGAAGAGCTAGTTATGAGAATGATTTTCTGTATTGCATGTTTTCGAAGATTTGTGCTCCGCGTTCTTGCACCGTTTGCCTCTTCTTCGCTTTCTCTTATACTACCTCCGTCCTTTCTCTCCGAATCCTCTATGCCAATCCATTCGTATTCTCACGGCAACCTACCCTCCCTGCCCACGGCGCCTTAACTACTCGACACTCACATGGTGGTTACCTTCATACCATGCGGATCCAAATTGCACAGGGCGTGCATGGGGCGTTCAAGGAACGCATGCTGCGGGAAGTCATGCGCCGGGACGGCTGCGACTACGGGGAAGCCTACGCAGTGCTCGCGCAAATGAACGTGGAAAACGAACGCATGACGTGGCTGTACCGCGTGCCGTACCGCCTGGGGATGGGCACGACTTTCGTCGTGGGGCTGGGCGCGTTGCCCATGGTCTTTGACCGAGATCTGGCGGTTTGGTTTTGCGAAAATTACGTGAAAGAAGAAATACCCTCAGACCCAGAAGTGCTCAACACGATGTTCAAGGTAACTTGAACAAGTGAGCAACTACGAATCACTCTAGCTAGTGGATATGCCTAAATTTATTCGTTCATAAGTGATCGTTGACTTTTTCGACTTTCAAGAGCAATGTGGACGTCCACTGCTGTGTTCGATTGTCGCATTCATCTCACTCCTTCTTCCCCTGCCCACTTGGACTGATTTTTCTTAACTGCCCCCCTCTCAGGTGGGCACGTGGACGTGGACCTGGATGGAGCCGATGATTGGGACCGCGTCCTTTGTGTTGCTCAGCTTCCAGCTCATTCGGTCGCACATGCAAAGAATCGACCTCAAGCCCTTCGGCCGTTACAGTAAGACACATGAAATGTGTTGGGCAAAGAAAGAAAGAAAGAGAGTGAGAAATGGAGTGGGCTGTTGCTTTTCGCCCGCACTCGAGCGCACCTTAGGTTTCGCGTTGTCTAAATCTTCTCACAACTTTGTTCGGTTCATTCACTCCTTAATTACAGTGGAAAGTCGCCGCGCGGACTTCTTAGCCAAAAAGGTGAATTCGACATGATGTTTGTCCGTGTCAACTTATTCCTGCACGTTCCTAGGGATTACATTTTTCGCCTTTTTACCCATTTCCATCTATAGTGGTGGTTACCTTCGCTGTCTCCTCACACGCTAATCTGTATTCCCCCTTGTGTCACGTGGTTGATAATTTTGCCGTTAGTTTCCTCGCTACGAGCGGGAGTTCGTGCGGGACTATGCCAAGTCCGACCCGTGGGGCCGCGACACCAACATTGCGCGCCGTGGCTACCCAGCCAACTCCGTGTTGCCCAACCGTGTCCATTAAATGACGCAGACGCACAGCGAATTTAATTCAAAGGGAATTATAATAGCATATTAGCCCAGCAGACAACGAGGTGCCAATCAAAAATTATTCGGAAATCACTTAACGCGTAAGTTTTTCTTATCACTGTGGTGTCGGTAGTGATAAATACAAAAACCCAAATTCGCCATCTCAGTTATTAGAAATATCTTACAATAATTTATAAATAAAACACAATCCGCAAGAAGCAACAAAAAAAATTTAACACGAGAGGGGGATAATCGATAGTAGGCTAATACAACCCGTAATGCGTACTTCAGACCAAAGTATTTTTCAACGGGAAGAACTAAAGCGTCACTAAACAGGAATTCTATTTCGCAAACAAATACGCTGCTTGCTGTTGTGTCGATTGTTCAGACTTGAACGATATACACTATATCGTGCGCCAAATACCAAATACCAAATACCATATTCCGCTTTCTGCGCCAGTACATTACCTGCCACGTCTCTTCGAAAGTCCATTCCACAATTCAATACATCGAAACACAAATATTTCCCCGGAACTTTAATTTGATGGGCTCAAGGGGTAGCGGCGTGGCACGGGCCCGGTGAGGTGTTCAAGCGGCGGCGGCTTCGGGGCCGGCTTGTACGTATGGTGAGTCTCGTCCCGCAGTTTTAAGCGCCATTCCACCTGAAAGGAATCAAAACACGAAACGCAGGCACGAAAAGACCAACCAATTAGCTGAGCATTTATTGATGGCGTTCAAAGAATGCATTAATCTTTTATAACGAACATACCGTGCGCTCCAGTTTTTTAATGGTTTTATTCTAGGGCTCACCTCGCTTCGGAAGTCAGCCGACCGGCCAGGAATAGTCAAATTGGTGGCGTTGGTGAGGGCTAGCATAGTTTTTGAGCGGCGATCAGGGCTTGTTGCGAAATCGCCTTGGCTACGCGCTTCTATATCCGAACCGTTCAATGGCAAGCCTTTTGTCTTTTGCACGCCGGTGTAAGCAGTGGGCGCTGACAGCCGTAATTGCGTTGGGTTGCATCCCGAGCCAGCCATGGAGCCCGGATTCGATCCTAGACGCTTTACTGACTGTAAGGAGGGCTGGACTAAAGCTCTCTGCGTTTCCGGCTGCGATCGTCGACCAGGTGTACCGACAACGCCACTTTGCTGCTGTAGTTGGGCTTTTTTCATCAAGGCGCTCTTGATTGCCGTGGACAATTCCTTGTCCTGAAATTGTTGTCGGCGCTTGGCAGTATCTTCTGTGCTAAGCTCGCCGCCCTTTGGCACGCCTTTTAAAGGTGGAACACGGCTGGGACAAGAGCCTTGATTCCTCATTTGAGCCTCCTAAGAATGTTCAATGATTATGGCAAAACAGAAAATTGAGGTTTGAGCAAGTGACCATACCAGGCTCCTGCGTCTAGGTACATTTAGCACGAGCAAAGATACGAAGAAGCTACAAACCTTTTGGGATTTTCGAAATTGCTTGAGCCGGACTTCAGCAGAGACGTCCTTGAATCCTTCACGAGGGGCATCCTAATGAAATTAAAACACGAGGAAATAAAAATATTATTTTCGATAGTTTTACCACCCCTCTTCATGATTTCATTTTCTCACCATCAAATGCCTTTGAACTGCCCCCGATGCCTTGTCAATTCGAACTCTACCACCGACAATGCGGTCATTGCGGTCCATCATTGGTTTCCACGCTACAGCTTCGAGAACAAGCACTTATGAGAGCACAACAACGCTACAACGCCACGCAGACGACAGCGCGGAAATGTTTTCACTTCCACGCTGATGAATCACAGAATCAGGGTCGAGCCTGAGAAATAATTATTAGTGCATTATTTCCAAAGATTCAAGAGACGCAGAAAATCTAACTGTCGTCTGATCGTCTGCCTACCGACAACTCATCACTCATCACTCATCACAGAAGCGACTATGCACAATGGACCAACGGTTGTTTACTAAAAGCTAACATTGACAGGCACCAAAGCACAAGACGTTAGCAAATCACATGGCACACACTGCTTCCTCATCTGACGAAGAATTACTAACAGATAGAGCGGGCGCCTATGATTACAACGGTGCCGACACAGATGATGACGACGAGGACGACAACTTCGAGGACGACGGCTTCGAGGACGACGGCCTCGAAGCTGCACCCTTTGACGAGGAAGCGGAAATGCAGAAACTCATAGCAGAGGCAGCAAATTCTGGAAATGACAACACCGAGGCTAGCAATTCAGCATTAGCTCAGCTCGACTCCTCCATTGATATTCTGGATCGGGGCTGCCACGACAATGAGAGTAGTCACTCACGGAGTCAGAAAGCGAACGAGCACGTGGACTCCTTTGTGCGCAGTTGGTGCTCTCTTCTTGCACCAACATCATCGTCATCTTCACTAGGTAATAGGCGCGGGGCGCAGCCACCACCTCGATTTGAGCTGTTTGTTGCGCGGCTGCAAGGTTTGCGAGCCGGTTCAGCCAGCGGAAAAGTGCGCTGGCTGTACAGTGATGCTGAAGTAGCGTCTGCCTCTGAACTCGCACAAGAGCGAAGCAACAGCAGCAGCAGCGGGTATGTTGGCGTTGGTGAACTCCAGCACTTCATGTGCTTATGCAAATTTTTGGCCACTACGCCTTCCGTTGAGAATGACAGCGAGAGCGACTCCAGCGATGACGACGACGATTGTGACTGGGCTGCGCTAACTCCAACGGCATTTCGGCAGCGTTTTGCAGCCTCGCTTGCTACAGCTGCTGCAGACGCAGCGGGCTCTGACAGTGGCGCCGAAATACCCGTTTACGTGCCACCCATGAGCCGGTAAGACTGGTCCTATTACTTATGTTTTGTTCACACTTTGTGCATTACCGTCTCAGCATACACATACATCCATTAATTTATTGATTGCCTAAAATCCTCAGTCTCCTTAGTATATATTTTTGTGCTTGTGGCCGTCGTACACACAGTGAAAGATTCTTGGAGCTGTACGATCATTTTGATGTTGGTGTGGACAAGGCTGAAGAAGTCGTCGAGAGCTCTGAGAGGTTACTTCACGACGGATCCATGCCAAGCCCGCCCTCTCACCCATCAGCTGAAAGAGAAACTGCGTCGCTTTCTTCCCACTTAAATACGAAGAAGAAGGAAGACGCAAGCTCGGGCGACGATGACGACGAAGAAGAAGACGACGACGATGGTAACCTGGCCAGTAGCGGCGGCGACGTGCTGTCTGCTAGTGCACAGCAAGGCCAGCATTCGACCATTTTGCGCGATGACCCTCCAAGTCCCGAAAGACACTCGGAGCAAGCCATATCGTCGGGGCTTGAGGGAAATACCAGTGCTGCTGCTGTTACTGCTTCTGGGGCCGTTGGTGAGCAAGAAGTCTTTGGCCGTGGCTCGCCGGGCCGCACCAGCAACGGAGGGCGCCGCTATTTGATGCCTGCGCCCCTCGCTGACCCGGCGGTGCACCAAGACAACAACAGCAGTAGCAGCGGCAGCAGCGAGGACGAAGACGGCAGCAACGGAAACAGTGGCGCAAAAGGCAGGAACACGGTGGAAAATAAAGCAGCAGCTGCGGCTGCTGCCACTGAGAGAAACGTAGGTGAGAGTGGACATTACGAATCACTCGGTAGCGCATTGAAGGAAACAGTGCCCGTGAGCAGCAATGTTGGCATCAGTAGCCATCACCATCACTGGTTGGGCGAACCAAGCAACGACTTTGAAGAAGTGTATTCGAATGTCTCCATGGCAGCAGCGAGCTACAGTGGGCTCCGCCAAGAGCCACCGCTAGACTCGTTGAGTGAGTCTTCGTCCTCTTTCAGAGCCCCTGTGAGCCACAGCAACAGCAGTAGCAACAACAGCAGCACTGGCTTTATGGCCCCTTCCTGGCAGCGAGCACCTTTGGCTGCGAATCTTGCCGTCCTTGGGGACCGCGGTACGGCTCTGTCGCTCGAAGTACGTGGCCTGAAGCTACCCCACCAGGAAGCAACCACTGAGGGCTCTAGTAGGGGTGGTGGTGTGGTGTTCGATGCAACCATCATGGCGTCAGCACTGCAATTAGCTTTGCTCGCGAATGCTGACTGCGCTGAAGTGCTGCAAGAAATGGCTGGCTCGCCCATCACGGTCAGCGACGGCAACGACAGCGTAGACGTCATGAGCAGCCACAGCAGTGTGACCAAGGGCAGCAGCAGCAGCAACATGAACGAAGAACGGGCACGAGTGGAAAGGAGTAACGTGCCCGTTGCCACGGATAGCAATGCCAGTGTGCAAAGCAGCAGCGGTGGCCAGGCGTCGCCGCTAGCGCCGCTGTTGCGCTGGGGTGCAGGCTCTCAAGTCGAGCTCGCGCAGTGCGCTGAGCCAGGCTCGCGGCGGTTGGTGCGCTTGCGGTGCAGCCAGCTCCCACCCACGCCCAACCTGAAGTGGCTCCTTGACCTCTTGAACTATGCGCCACCGCCGCAACCGTCGTCGTCGTCATCGTCGCCACAACCAACCATGCCACAAGCGACACCATTGCATGCCTCAAATGAAGCACTTGGACTGCTCCCACCGCCCTTGCCGTCGTCGACCGCAGTGTCTCCTTCGAACCCGCTGCGCGCAGCGCCCTCGTTGCCAGTGGGCAGCACGCTGCGCCATTTGGAGCTCGTGGGGTGTGGCATTTTGGACAGTATGCTCGCGTCGGGCCACGAGCCACTGCATGGAGAGGTTTCCTCGATCTTTGAGTATATGGAGTCGCTCGAGTCGTTGGACTTAACGGCCAATGGACTCACGCACCCGCCTCTCGAACTCCCGCCTAAACTTCGTTCGCTCAAGGTGCAATACATTGGAATAAACAACAACTTAATTTTTGCCACAATTGCTTTCTACTTCCGTCTCCACGATATACATGTTTTTTCAATTCTAGTTGAATTGTGATGATTGATGACTTGGAATTAGTTTTGATCATATCTCGCCCGTGGCACTCCTTCCTCTCTGGTTATTCCTCTTGGCTGTGCGAACATAAAACACAAACAGCTCGCAAGCAATCGGTTGAACACTCTGGTCTTCCTCGAAAAGCGTGGGTCTTTGCGGACTCTTGACGCGAGCCACAACGCTGGCCTCACGGGTTTTGCTCAGCTCTTTGCGCTCACACCCCTGAAAGACACCCTTTCTGCCTTGCAACTGAGCGGCTGCCCATTGGTCGAGACGACGCCGGGCTACCGACGATCCGTGGCGAACCTGATAGCTGCTTTAGAAGTAAGTGCACGTGCAAGGGACTATTTCCTTCCGTGCCCACGTTCATAACTTCCTATACAATTAACACACTTTGTCAAACTCACCTTACCTGATTCTCTCGACCAGATCCTCGACGGCAACGCCATTCACCGCACCGGTTCCTACACCGCTGCCCGAAGCGCTGCTGTCGCTCACCAAGCCACCGCTGCTGCTGGAGCTGCG
>Ga0307931_1002553_pt1 | contig 11581 bp, 9 predicted proteins | sample OrgLakmetageno47_FD_201816 | JGI IMG/M metagenome (GOLD analysis project Ga0307931, IMG submission 201816) | Saline water microbial communities from Organic Lake, Antarctica - #47 | ecosystem: Environmental > Aquatic > Non-marine Saline and Alkaline > Saline | place: Antarctica: Organic Lake... | reverse complement strand
CGCTATTTCTTACCATAAGACTGGTTTTGTACGTACACGCATATTTTGTACGCATTCAGGATTTTACCTCGTCCTATACCAAATTAAAAATCCTCTTAATTCTCCTCTTCGGCGATTGGGCGTAGACCCCAGTGTAAACCGTAGCAGTTTCTTGTTTGATTCCTTGTACTTCTCTTATTTCTTGCCCCTCAATTGTGCCTCTCCCCCCCCCCCCACAAACAGGTAAAAGGAGCTTTCATCAATTGGGGCCCAAACCAGCCCATTACTTCCGTGGAGTCCGAAGCAGCGGGCAATGGGGCCAAGGGCTGCGTGAGCATGAGCAAAGACAGCGGTTTTTGGCAGACGGAAGCTTGCTCCAGCGCGTTGCCATACTTCATAGTGCAGTTCTAGAGCAAAGTTGTTGCTGGTTTTGGCCAGGATCGCCCTTGCAGCGAGAGAATTGCCACTAGTCTTGCTTTGTATTTGCATCAAAGATTTCAATTTTAGAGCACTAAACTAGCACGATATCGCATATATCATATATTGAACCATAAAAATTGTAAAAACGCTTATCTGAGGAACAATTTTAGGTAGGAATAAAGAAAGAGAAAAAGAAAAGCACTTCCGGCTTTTCGGATTAGGGATAAAAAAACGAGAATCGGAGTGAATCCAGAATCCAAGTCCCATATAGCATATACCTCGTTTCTACTTGTGCCGTGAAGGATTAACGGATCGGCTTACTTGTCTACGGTAGGGTATTATGGCAATGGGCTTATTTTGTTTGCGATTAACGATTAAAGAAAGAGTAGGGATTTCTTCGAGTTAGACCCCGAATTCTGTTCCATGCCACCAAGAAAGGCCCTCTTCTGGCCAGCAACACGTCTAGCGTCGTTTTTTTAAGCATATGGATTCCTTTTGGCTTTTAGGCCTGACTATCGTTGTTGTTGCCCATATATTATAACTTCACTCTCCATTCTTCACTCGGTCTCTGCGAGGGCCCGCACATGACTCAGCACTCCCCGGACTAATCCCCCATCCGACGGAAGGATGTCCTCAACCACTCCTGCTGCAGCTCCTCCTTCTGCAGCAGCTGCTGCTGGAGCACCCTGAGTGGCTGTCGCAGTAGCGGCAACACTAGTAGTAGCACTTTTCTTGCCAGCTGCTGCTGCTGCAGTCGCGGCGCGGCCTCGTTTCTCTGGAGCAGCGTCTGGAGGTTGCAATGGAGCTAGCGAGTAGCCGCCTTCGAGAAGAGATACCACTCGCAAACTACCGTGGCCGTTATCGTGACTGCTTCCATTGACAATCAACTCTTGCGTCAGCCATGCATAGTCCGCCTGTAAAATCGAAAGCACAGAAATGTTGCCAATGAGCATTCTCAGCAGGCTGCAAGAAACCCTCTAACACTTGAACGACAGAAAGACAGATGGCACACACTTCTGTGTTTATAGATAGAGTCTCCCGCTCAACAGTAACTTGCAAACAAAGAAATCGAAATTGAATGTGAAACCAAGCCATGAATTCTTTCAAACCTCCCCAAGATAATGGTAGAAATCGTCGCGGTGCCCATCGAAGCCCGCAGACACAATGAGGAGGTCCGGCTGAAAGGCTTTCAATTTTGGCAGCAACTGAGGTAAAACATTTGTAACGAGGATGCAGAGTAGGAAAAGGAAAGAAAGACATTCAAATTTTTTTAACATTCTGGAATCTTGAGCTGTTGAAGTGGTGCCACAATGGCAAGGAAGAAGGAGCTCTCTGTCAGCAACGTAAGTACTAGTAGAATCATAAACCAACAAATGCCTTGAAAAAGCAACAAGCACGCAACTCACTTGGTTGCGAATTTTGTCGCGAAATTGCTGCGATGCTTTGGCACAACACGCAGCGCGCTCCTGTACCAGATCATAAAAATACGAGTTGTTCGGATGCCGACAGGGCAGACGAACGATAATTGTGTGGATATGAGTCTTTTCGTACAAAAATAAAAGAGGCGACGTGCACCGCCACTTTTTTTAAACTTCTCTTTTTTCATGGGCTCTACCTTCCTTCAAAGTCATTCTAACTTCTGACCTTAGCAGGCTGCCGCTTGCGCGCTATCACATTCCCCGGCGCTGGCACATTGTTACCCGCAGGAGGGGTGAGCGTGACATTCACCTGTATGAGTGGATGTGGGGGGGAGTTGGGTGCATGGGTATGGGTGTGTGAGGTATGAGGTATGAAGCGAAATTATCATTCAAAATCATGTGAAAAAGTTTGAATAAAAGAGAAGAAATGAAGATATTTTGAATTATTGAGTGTGTCTATTAAAATGGTTCGCAACATCAAAAGACGTCCACAGATACTCAAAAAGAAATGTAAGATTTCTCCACCTAGGACTGAAAAAGATGAACAGTTCGCAAACACCTACGCACAATGTGTTGCCGCAGAACAGACGCCGCCTCGACTTCTTGCAGCTCAGCTTCGCAAGCAGATCCAGGAGGATACGACGACGGCGATTTCGGCGATTTTGGCGACGGCGATTTTGGCGATGGCGATTTTGGCGATTTTGGCGATAGCGCTGGCGCTGTATTCGATGAAGCAGCAGCACCACCAGACTTTGAAAAAGGAGGCGGGCCGCCTGTAATTGGGAGGTCGCCAGCGCCATCACCGGGATAGAAGCCAGCCCCGTCTTCGAGGTTGATGGATGCAAAGAACACATGCGAAGAGTCGGTGGCGCCATCGTACCTGTCGACATAAGAGAGAGAGCGTGTATTGACAAGAGATATGGTAGAAAATAAGGAGGCATAGGAAAGGCATGGAGAAAAAGGAGGCACCGTAATGATGGCGTGTTTCATAGGCATGGTGATTTTTGTGTATATCAGTTAATACAACTGTAGCATTTCCCATATATGTCTCCAATGTCGCATTCCTACAACGCATCTTCCTACCACGGCTTGAAGCAGCCGTAGGACTGGGGCGGGCACGAGGGCGGCAGCGGGTGAAGGGCAGTGCGAGGCACCAAGTTTTCCAAACACTCCTGGGTCCCGTTCCCGTGGTGGATGTCAAAATCGACAATGGCCACTTTCAGGCCCAGGGCACCCCACCTGGGAATGTATACATGTAGGGGTACATGTTTGGGTCGAGGGCAGGCTTGGGGACGGTACCACAAGGAAAAGATACAGGGAATGACAGCCAATGTTCTCTGCGTTCGGCGTTGCAAAGATGTTGGGAAAGAAAGTGTAAAAAAAGTAATGAAATATCTGCGTAAGGAAATAATCGTTCATCCTTTCCCTTCCTCTCTTAAACACTATTCTCACTTGTTGCGCGCGTAAGCCGCTGCAATGGCCGCGTTGTTGAACAAGCAAAACCCGCACGAGCACATGTCCGGGCTCCGCCAAAAATGCCGGCCGCTAGCCACGCACCCGCGGGGCCCAGCATGGTGGCCCGGGGGCCGACCGCACACAAAGGCACGGCGCACTCCTGCTCTTCCTTCGCTGCCTGCAACAAACGCTCCTGTTCCTGCCCCTGCCATGCCTGCTGTTGCTGCTGCTCCAGTGTTGACCGTGCCATCCTTGCCATTCATGCCACCACCGGCACCGCTGCCGAAACCACTACCACCGCCACCACCGCCACCGGTGGTGGTTGCAACTGCTGGTATAGTCGGGACCGAACGATCAAAACCATCCATGACGAGGTTGACAGCAGCAATGGCAGCGCCGGCGGCAGCGCGTGCAGCGGCCCAGGACCCGCCGCTGAGCCGAGTGTCTGAGTCGAGGTAACCCGGCGGAACGACTCCACGAGACCCAACGCTCAAGGAGGCGGAGCCTGCAGGATAACGGAGTAAGAAAATGAGCAGCAGGAAAATTAAAGGGAGAAATGAGGATCTACTGAAGGTGGATGTAAACAGCGACTGCGAGAAATTCATGTACGAAACAAGCATACATTGACAGCTTGTAGGATTTTGTAAACAAGCGTAAGATTGTTTGACGTCTTTTGCCATACCTGATCCGGGAGGCAGCATCGAAGAAGTAGCTTGTGGTGGCTGGGAACCTCCTGGTGCAGCGTTCTTCTTCGCGATCGGATTGCTCTTTTGTTCTTGCTGTTGGCGCTGATGAAATTCTACAGTGGCCCTCTCCGTAGCTGCGCACTGTTGGCGAAGGTATAAGAGATAGTCCCAGTCATGCACCCGCAACAAATCAGCGTCGCTTACGGTCACATCGACAGCATGAATCCCATACTCTCCGCTTCCGCTTGATCTGCTTACTGTGCTCGCACGTTGAAGATGGTGCGTGCTAGGACCTACACAGGGCACCCATTGAACCAAAGGAGCAATTCTTGCACGACGCAAGGCGCCTCCTTCTCCACCAATACTGCTGCTGCTGCCAGTGCCTCCACCACCACCACTGCTGCTTGCTTCAAGGCCCATGCTTATGTTAATGAGATTGTGGTTAATAGCGTGTCCGAAGCCGCCCGTAAGCGCATGCAGCCGTTTCGTCGACTCTTGGTGGTCCGGTCCCGTGTCGTGGTACAAGCCTTCGGATGGGGCCAGGACAAAGCACACGGGTTTGCGATAAGGAGGTGGAGTGGCTGCTCCTGCTGCTGCTGCTGCTGATTTCGTCTCGGCACCAGCAGCATGCGTACTTTTCAAAGGTGAAGCTTTGTTTTTCTTTTTCCCACTTTGTGCACTGCCTGGCACTAGGGTAGAAGGAGAAAAAGGAGAAGACAGTGACAGCATCGGTTCCGCTTGCGATGCTAATGTCTTGGGCGGCACTGGTGAGGAAACTTGCATCGACATAGCACCGCTGTGGCCAAGATCACTGCTACTGTGGGCCTGCTTTGACTTGACTACGGAAGGAGTTTTCTGCGGTTGCTTTGGGCCCGGAGAAGTGGCCATTGAATATGCAGGTGAAGAAGCTTTGGATTGCGGCGGAGAGCGTAGCAGCTCGTCAATGGACTTCGAGACCAGCACATTGTTGGTGGTGGTCGCAGCAGGAAGAGGAGGAGCTGCAACAACATTTTCAGCAGCAGAAATGCTCTTTGGTGACTCATTGACTTGATTGGAGCCACTGTTACCATTGGCGTTACCTTTGCCTTCACTACCCTTACCGTTACCCTTCTCTCCCTTCTTGCCACCACTACCTCCTCCTCCAACACCACCATTTCCAGCTTCGCCGCTCAAAGTTATGCCCAGCACAGGGCACCTCGCCTTGGCATGGTCAGTTGCACCGCACAAGGAACAGGCCAGCGTGCTAGCAGGGTGCTGGACTGTTCCATCTGGCAACGACGACGAAGACGATGACGACGGCAGAGGCAGAGGTGACTTCGGAGACGTAGGGCCGCCACTTGCAGCCATTTTCGAAGCTTTGCCACTTTTCGTGGCTTTCGTCGCAAAGGTAGCTGACTTTGTTTCGGTCGGCAGGGGTGAAGGTGAAGACGCAGGTTGCCCGTTGGCTTTTGTTGCCTTAGTTGCAGGACTGTTGGAGGCAGTCCCGTCGACTTTGCTTTTGAGAGCAGGTGATGGCGGCTTCGGCGACGTCGCCATCATCGGAGAAAGCGAGGCCTGTGCCATGAAATTGGGGGTGGGCCGTCCCTGAGCGACAGTGCGTTTCGCTACCGGTGTGCTAGTGCTTGCGTCTGTCCAGAAACTGCCGCCGTTGCTACTACTGCTGTTGCTACTGGTATTGTTGCTGTCGTCATTGCTGAGCCCACTATCGTCCAGAGACTTGTTCGCTTCCTCTGCGTTACTCGTAGCACCGCTAGCGGAAGCGCCATTGGCCGCTGCATATTTCGAGGTCGTTGCTGCAGAGCCACCCTTGTTCGCTTTCTTGCCGTACTGTTTCTTTTTCTTGTCAGCCTTAACAGCTGCAGCACCCGACATCCATGCCGCATCTGCCAGTGGATCCACCACATGTAATGCATTGGTTGCCCCCACAGCGAAGATGTCGTCTTCCTCTTGCGCAGCATCGAAGGCCGCAGCTGCTGACGTAATGGTTTTGTTTGCTAGTTTACCGGCACCGCCGCTGCCGCCACTGTTTTTGAATATTAATTTGTTGCCTCCAGCAGCTGAGCTTGAGACAGCCCACCTCGAAGACTCTGGGTTGGGGCCTAGGTGCATTTGATTCATGGGGTGAAAGTCAGATAGTGAAATTGGTCATAATACGCACAGTGTGTATTCAAAGGCTCGTGTTTGGTATAATCATTCATGCGCTATGCTATTGTGAGTGTGTGTGAGTTGCGTATAAATATTGGCTTGCCATACCAAGCTTGACGGCCGAAAAACTTTCCACAAGAGCATCCTCATCCAGTGCAGCTGCGGCAGAAGCACTAGGTTGACGACTATCCATGTTTTGTCCATTCTGCGCCCGACTGCGCTTGTCGCGCTGCTTCTTAGGGTTTCCTGGCGGCGAGCTCTCAGCCATACTTATCGATATTTGTCCAGTCAACTGCAAGCACATTTCAAGGAGAAAGAACAACATGAAAGGCAAAACATAAGTAGAAAACATCTGATCTTGACAACATAAATTCATCTACATCCTCATAGGCGAGATCTATTGGAAGGAGAAAGCAGCGAAAAGGAGCTCCAGCTGATACATTTATTTAGAGGCATGGGCTGTTACGCTGTTACTTTTTCAAAATGGAGTGAACAGTGCGAACACAACTTCCTTACTTAGCTACTTGATTCATCCACCCTGTACGTGCTTCGACGAAGAGCAGTAGTTCAGAGTTCGGAGTTGTTCAGTTTGAGCAAATAAATTGAAAATGGCTGCATTCCCGATACGCCGGGAAACTGGTTCAAAGGTAAGCTAAATGATGCGGATTCTTCAAATATGACGCTAGCTCATTGACTTCAGACCTCATCGAATGACTTTTCGAAGATCCATCCACCTTGGATTGTATTCACAGCCCACTTCACTAGCCTAAATCTCATGTCTTAAAAGTTAGCATGAGTTGCATTAGTACACTAGGCTCGGACTAACAATGCATTGGCTTCTTTGTTGTGACCAATGGGCAGTGGCATGCTATTGACTGGAGCACCGTACTCACCGGAGATGGTGTAGCAAATAAGCTCTTTCTTCGTTCAGGTAAACGCTGGCACATCCAAGCTAGATGGAGATGAGCGGAGTGCCTTACGTTCATTTGGAATTCTTTCTTACACTGCAGTTATCACGTGTTTCGCTTCATTTGGCCTCATAGGTCTCGTTCGTAAGGATTTGCTTCCTCGCTATTCCGGGCGGCATACGCCTCCAACCTGGCTTTGCTCTAGTTTCGTCGAGGTTGGTGATTACGAGCTCGCAACGCATTGCTGAATCGCTTATTTTTCATTATTGAAGCTAGCATTAGTCGCAGCCTGTGATTGTGACATTGAGACTGTACATCATTTTTCAAATGTTTTAGCGTGTCTTTTTCACCATTGAATTCTATGTTGCTTGTTGTTGATGCACTGACAGGTCGACGCCCTGATCAGGGGGGGGGTATTCGTAACTGCTGCTGCTGCCAGCAAAACTGCTGGCGGTACACGTGCAAAAGATGACGAATCACGGGAAAATACCAACGCTGAAGTAGCGATGAATGTGAATGCAGCGAATTCTCAAAGTGAAATTATTGTAGCAGCAGAGTCTAAAGCCCATGCTGATGGTGGTGCTTCTGCTGATGAAGATTTGAGCTCTCAGCCGCTTCATCCCAGAGCAGTATTACTCAATGATCCCATTCCAGACGCTTTGGAAGAACCTGACATCGTTGAGCAGGAATGTAATCCAAGCTCAAGTGGGGTTTCTAGCTGTGGCAGTGAAACTGGCGATGAATTGGCGCCTCAGCTTTGGCCTCAGACCGATGCGTGGGTCATCAAGTACACGGACTCGAGCAACGCTTATGGTATTTTGTTTGCCCCCGCTAATCCAGGCCCTGCCCAGGACCGCGCTCTTGCCGTAATCGAGGAGTACATGGCACGCGATGGCGAACCGCGCGTTGTGCAGCATTACATTTCACCTCTTCTCTTGCACCCAAAGAGCCTATTTGATTCATTAAGTAGCACGAAATCTGTCGATGACACGCCGCCTTCCTCGTCTGCAACAACTGATGACAGCCCCACTCAAAAAAGCACTGCTGCAGTCAGATCAGCACCTTCATCTTACGAGAATAGTTGGATTGACGATGTAGATGATGATGACAATCCACCTCCTGCTCCCAAGGCACTTTCAGCTCCAGTGCCATCTGCCTTCGACAAATTAGCTTTAGACGTTGATGACGATGACGATGCACCTCCGCGTCCACCGGCCGTGCCGCCTGCACCTGCACCAACATCAGCTCCTGTCGCAGACGAAATTTTATCTGAGCCAGCAGCTTCACCGCCTATCTCAGAAAATGGCCACAGTAGATTAGCACCAGCGCTGTCCAGCGCTGCACAGTTTCCGTCCACTTCAAACGACGATCAAAAACACGATGGCACCTTTGGCCACAAGTTTCACTTGCGAGTGGTGGCACTCGTGTCGGGTTGCATGGACGTTTACCTGTACGACGAATGCCGCGTGCTCTTTTCGCCCACAGCCATGTCTTTGCCTGTAGACGTCTCGACTCCTGAGGAAACAGCAGTAGCTGAGAAAGTCGACAACGATGTAAATCAGTGTGCCACTGACGAAGTCGAGGAGAAAGGCAAAAGCAAGCTCATCGTAGAACAAACTTCTGACAAACCAAAGGAATTGCACGCGCACGTAACAAATCAGTCGTTCAACAAAGAGCACCCGAGCTACAGTGCTCTTATCCACAACCAAGCTTTGAGCACTTGTGATGTGCTTCACTCTGAGTTGAGTAGAGCCCAGGAAAGGCATCGATTAGCATCAGCTGTGGAATCTGTTGAAGATGCTCCTCAAACGGCTATTTCCAGTGCTGATGGGGCTGCTGCTCCAGTTAAAACCACTGCTAAATCTGCACGATTCACTGACAAGCGCGGGCAAGGAATATGGGCTCAAGTGCGGCGCATCACAGCGACTACCCTTGCGAGGCTGGGCGCAGATCGGCGGAGGTTTTTTACCACCCCCAACACTTATGAAGTCTTTGGCTTGGATTTCGTGGTGGACAAGAATGGCATTGCGTGGTTGCTTGAAGCCAACCCTGAGCCTAGGTCTGTTGCATGAGCACATGGTTATCTGAAAAGAAGTTGACAATTGCCTTCTCTACGGCCAGTTATGCTTCCTGTTAGGCTCTCTTGTTTCTTTGTGTGTCATGAGTAGTATTGTGATAACATCGTCATGAAGTTTGTATTTCTTCCTTGTGCATGTCTCTCTGTTACAGCCTTCGAATGTTTGGTCGCAACGATGAAGCAGAGCTTCGCAGCGCTGCGCCTTTGAAAGCGAAGAAAAGTGCCAACAGCAGAAGCGCAGCCAACAAAGCAGAACCTATGGGCCTTGCTGGTGGGTGGGCACGCTTTAAGCAAAACACAGCTGCACCAAGCGATACAGCGGCAGCTACAGAAGCATCAAGCGATGAAGGGTCTTCTGCTGCTGGCGACGCATCCAAGTCATCCTCTGAGGAAGCTGCGTGCTCCGAAACGTCTTCGTACTCGCAGACGCAGTCGAAGGAGCGACCAGCGTTTGGGAACAACTTTGAAGCGGTGCCCCTCTCAGAGAGGTGGACACTCGTGTACTCGGCCAAATCGCTGAGGCAACTCCGAGCGGCACTCACCACTTTGGCAGAGTGCTAGAGTTTAGTTTATTCCAAATAAGAATAATTCTTCCCACAGCCGCAGTACATTCCACTCTTTCATCTAGGACAGTTTCTGGCAACTCCCTGACCTCTGTGTCTGCTACAGAGGCAGACGAATGGTACTCGGCTGATGGGATAAACTTCTTTCCATGTAGTCTAGTCTAGTCTAGTTAATACTCTCCCAAAAACAAAGAAAGGCAAGTAAGTGCACAGCAGTCACAGAGGCACATAAAGTATGCACTTGAGCTGCAAATGCGCTAGCAAATTCGCTCTAGAAGCCAGAAGGCCAATTAAGGCTCCAACTGGCGCCTTTCCTCCGAACAAGTCGGCGGGACTGAGTGCTCGTTCGTGTGTCACGTCCCAGGTCCACGAGGCAATTCTCTGGGCTATTTTCGCCCCAGCAGACCACCGTCTCAATGTTTTTCTCAGGCGTCGGGCGCCAGCCGATCTCAGCATCGCCTGTCCTCTTTCTTGCTAACGAAGGATGGATCACGTGGCTGCAATGCTGTAGGCTGTGCGAACACGAATGAACACAGGCCTACGAACTCCAAGAATAGCTTCTCCGCTCCAGAAGCAGTACTTAGCGAGGTCGAACAAAGATTCGATTGTGTTCAGGCTCAGACTCACATGTATCCGAGTTTGGTGGGGAGTTTTCACCCTCATCCTGAACCATATTCCTCTCCTCCAAGTCCAAAGTCATACCCACTCCACCGATAGGATGCTTTCACCCACCGAGGAGCTGCGAGCCTAGGCCCACTAGGATGAAAAAGGAAGTGAAAGAAGCCACAAAGCAGGGGAAATCGTAGTGGATTTTTTTCTTCGAAAATCATGCATAAGTTCAGTGGCTGCGCAGGTGACGGGAAACTCACCGTCAGCACCCGCGAGCAGCTGCGAGCCTAGGCCCACTAGGATGAAAAAAGAAGTGAAAGAAGCCACAGAGCAGGGGAAATCGTAGTGGATTTTTTTCTTCGCAAATTATGCATAAGTTCAGTGGCTGCGCGGGTGACGGGAAACTCACCGTCAGCACCCGCGAGCCCCACCGAGGAAGTTGATCGATGGAAGGTATGTAAATGGTCAAGCTGCTTCAATGCTCTCTCGACCATAAGAATATTCCACAATAAGTCGTCGTAGACGATCGTAATGCACTGCCTCCTCTCTTCCACGGTAGAGACTGAACCCCGACCGGGCATGCTCTTGAAGAAGGGGTAAACGAAAATATGGCGGTAATGCGGGCATTAGAGTGCGAAAAATGGTAGCCGTAGGCCATTTGGTACATAAATGACATGTACTCCTCTAGGGGATTTTTTTGGGTCGTTTGAGTGTCGTATTTTCTGATAAGCAAGATCATTTTTGGAGCTGGAACAATGCGTGCGGCAGAAAAATTCTCCGTTCTCCAAATGATCAGACGGGAAGGGAAGACGTCATCAAGACTCGAAAATTGAGGAACATGTAGTCTCGAAAGTGCTTGAAACGGTGCATCAGAGTCGATGGTCATAAGGTAGAACACAAAAAAGTTAAGAAGCCGACGACGAAATTGTTGTTGAAAGCATTGTAAGTAGACCTGGTAAGCCTAATTGCAAGATCCATAAGCCATAAACTTACAGATCTCGAAGGCACTTGATTGTAATAAGCACTCGATTTTAATAATGCACGGTTGTAACAACCTACAATTCAAGTTGATTTTCCTTAACACTTGCAGAAGGTAAGCCCCTTCCAAGAAGTCTGAGTCAACAACATCGTACAAATTAGGAATGCAGTAAACACATAGCTTCCTCAGCATGTTGTTAGCTTCGCGACCACTGTACAAACTCTCCTCGACTTCTGGTCGTCAGCTTCGCATTTTCATAATCTCTGGGTAAACTCTAAGAAACTCTCAAGACTTCGCATCCTTCTCGCAAACTCCCATGAGATCTCAAAGACTCGTCGTAAA
>Ga0307931_1002551_pt1 | contig 11585 bp, 12 predicted proteins | sample OrgLakmetageno47_FD_201816 | JGI IMG/M metagenome (GOLD analysis project Ga0307931, IMG submission 201816) | Saline water microbial communities from Organic Lake, Antarctica - #47 | ecosystem: Environmental > Aquatic > Non-marine Saline and Alkaline > Saline | place: Antarctica: Organic Lake... | reverse complement strand
CGCCATCAGCCAATTGGAAGCGAGTCAGGTGGCACAAGAGGCGGACCTGAAGGCCCAGCACGCAGCAGCAGAGGCATCGCTGCGGCGCCAGCATGAGGCGCTGTTGGAGGTGTGTGTCAGAGACAGACAGAGACCGCTAGGTTCGGAAGGAAGAATACAGGTTCAAATGTGACTGTTTCCTTTCGAGTGTTAGTTCTCGTTTCTTCCTTCTTACATTTAATTTACATGGTATCGGCAAGCTTTCCACAATCGTCCGCCTGTAAAATTTTCTTTCCTTTTTCATTTCTTAAACCTGTTTCGGTATTATATTCGTGCTGGTGCATGTAGGAATCTCGCCACGCTCAGCAAGCAGCCACCGCAGCCGAAGCTTCTGCCCGCAGCGAAGTGAGCACTTTAAGCCAGGAGGCAGACAACTTGCATGCTCGGGTGCGGACGGCTCAATTACAAGTGCAGGAAGTTCGTGAGTCTTTAGAAAAGAGCCAAGCAGGAGCAGACGAGGACATTTCAGAACATGAGGTGCGCGAGAAGAAGGCTGAAGAGGATATGATGAGGCAGATTGAGGAACACAAGGCAGAAACAGAGGCCGCGTCAAGAGCAGTGCTAGAATGCACAGAAAGCGCCAAGAAACGAGTGCAAGAAGGCGGAGCCACTCTGGAAAGCTTGAGAAAAGAACACATCGAGTTGCTGAGTCAGAAGCAAGCTTCAGTGGTGGCGTCAGTGCGTGCTCGCGACGAAGAATTGGACGCATTGTCGGAAGCAGTGGAGGTGATCGATTAGGAACAGAAAAATAATTGAAGTTCACATAACTACTGTAGTAAGGAGCGTATATCTTTGAACATATTCATTTGCAAAATTCCTTCTCTTTTTTTTTGCCGTAGTCTCGATTATTCCTTTTCTTCATCTCCGCCGGATGACTTTTTCTTCTGCGAAAAGCGAAAGCGAAAGCTGTCTTAAAATCATTGCTCTCACGAGATTGGCTTCACATGTGCATTGTTGGGTAATCAGGTGGAGCAAGCAAGGGCAGAGGCGCTCGATCGTTTGATTGAATCGCACGGAAAAGACGAGGAAAGCAAACACAACGATGCATTGTCCAACCATCAGCACTCACCCCATGCCCACAGTCCTCCTCCAGCCAGTAGTAGTCGTAGGAATCAGCCCCTGAGTGGGTTAGCACGCGGGAGCAGCACGGGTAGTGGTCGAGCTACTAGCAACAGTGCTAGCGCCATCAGCAGCAGTAATAGTAGCCAGACTACCAGAGTGCGCTCAGGCACTAGTGGTGTCGGCGGCAGGTACGCTGGAGGTGGAAGAGGAGGAGTCAGCAGCATTGGTGTTGCTCCAACAAGGCCTGCGTGGGGGCGAGGCTCAAATGCACCCGCAGTAAAGCCGAACAAAACCACGATCCAGCACCGAAACCGCACCACTGCTGCTGCTGCTGCTGCATCCGACGCTGCTTACTCTGACGGGCCCACCGCCAGCAGTAACAGCGCTGCTGCTGCGCGTCCTGAAACAGCAAACCGCAACAACAATGGCAGCAGCAGCAGCCCAGCCACCACCAGCACTAGCACTAGCAGTAGCAGTGGGACTAGCAGCAGCATCGGCAGCAGCAGATTGCGCCGACCAGTGTCAGCCAATCATTCGCCGCCTTCTTCGTCTTCTTCGCAGTTAGGGCCATCTGGCGGAGGCGGCCGAGGCGGCGTGTTAACCACGGGTGGCGAGGGCGAAGGAGACGGCGGTGGTAGAGGCAGCAACGGCCATAACAGGGGTACCAGTAGTAGTAGCCATAGTGGTGGCAGCAAGCAGAATACCAGCGGCCGAAGCACCAGCCCCCTTCGCAGCTCTTAAGGAGAGCTGTCTCGCGTCTCGGTAGTGCAAGGGAAGTGCACTCATGGTTTCTTGGTGGCTTCCAGAAGTCTTGATGGCGAGGCGACCTGCTAGCAAGTACCACTTGAAATATCTTTGACGCCACAACCACAGCCATTAATTCAATTGAAGGGAATAGCGGAATACGGAACATAAGAACTTATATGCCCTTCGAATAATCCTCTGGATACATCACTTCGAAATTTCACGAACTGTATTCTGAATAAAGGAGTGGACTATTCATTCGCGCTATCGCTATTTGAATTTACAAAAAGATTCAAAAGCCACGGGAAAACTTGTGTGCGAAAGCAGGTGCATGGGTTTATGATAAAAAGAATCACCTATTATTCTTATTGCCGAATGCAGAATCCGTGCTGTGTGTATGATAATTGCTGCACGGCTTTTCGTGTGCCGCACCACTGCAGCAAATGATTGCTGTCTTCTTGTTGGCGCTATTTATTCCGAGCCGCTAAGTGGATATCAATTGGCCGTTTAACAGCTGCTCCAGTCGGGCGGGTAATCTGTTGTTGGTGGAAGAGTGCCAAAGTCGTCATCAAGATGAAGATCATAAAGTAGATCCCATTCGGCGTTCAGAGTATCTCGGAAATCTGCAGGTTCCGCCGTGGAAGGAATTGTTGGCGGCAGCTGGAGGACAGCACTGTCAGCGGTAGAATTGGCGTGGGCTAGCCAGTTTGTTTTGCCAAGGTTCGCCGCAGGAATTGTAGAAAGATGAGCTAGTGCTTCCGTTGCACTGCCACTTGCAGTCGTAAGGGGGTATATATCAGAAATTGTGCTGCTGCTGCTGCTGCCGTCGGGGCGATTGCCTGCACGCGCGCGTTTTGCAGCTCGCTTAGAACTATTGACTGGTTGTTTGCTTTTGATCCACTTGGCGTTTGAGGTAGGATACGCAATGATCAAGAGGGGCCCAAAGGGAACGCCATTTTTGTCAAGGAGCTGATACTGCCGACCAATCAACCTGCAATTATGAAACGCAGCACAAGTCACACGCATAACATCACGAGCTCCGTAGTCATGTGAAATCTCTTACCCTGATTTGGCTTTCATATCGTTGTGCTGTTCACATAGCCCAAAAGTTGCTGAAAAACGTTTGACTTTATTCCCAGAAAAGCTTATGGCTTTGCCAGTGCCAACTGCAGTGCAGTTTTTCAATTTTTTGCTGTAAAAGAAGACGCCACCGCCATTGCCTTGGGGCATTCCTGGGTTGAATGAATGCATTTTAAAAAGAAGTAGATTTGAAATAAAACAAGCTTATTTGGTAGATATAGCTAAATTATATGTCAAATAAACTCACGTTTGATATTTTGCCTCGGAACCTTGTCCCCGAGCACGCTCTCATGATAGAGTACAGAATACGCAAGGTCGTAACTAAAGCTGCATTGAAGAATCGGCTTAGGATGCTGCATGATAGAAGAATACACGTTTAGCCAGGAAGTAACGTCTTCCAAACATAGCAACTCCAAAGCAAGTGCAGTCTCTTGAGGGTTGTCGAAAGCGCCTTCGCTCGAGGAATTGGGCGATTCGACTGCAGGCTCAACAATCAACGGTGTACCCGAAGAAAGCGTCTCTGCGACCGAAGTTTGAATAGACTTTCGCTTTGAAGACAGTTTACGTACCATACTGCAAATACTCGTCGCTACACAAGTGAGTCGTGTCCGGGATGCTTTTCAGGGGTTGTCGGTATCACCAGGCAATAAACGCTACGCTGAGAAGTTTGCTCTCTCGCTCACAATTCACAAACCACTCCAGCACTCCAGCACAACGAGCAGAAGGTTACGATAATATTCTTTGTTTGGCATCTTCCTTTTAATGTATAGAACCGTACTTTTACGTTTTCCTGGCGCGGCGTGCCCAAGAGACTGAACAACGGCGCGCTCTCTTCAATGCAGAAACAGACGCAGAAACGACTTAAGTCCGGTTTCAAAATATTTTCATGAACACTATAATTTTTACGATTTCGACTTGTGCGCAACGCACGCGCGTACACTTCTGCCCGCAGCATTGGCTTCTGTGTCATTTGGGTTTGTATTAGTTCGAGTTCGAGTTCCTCATTTCTCTGTCCTTGTTTCTTGTTTCTTGTTTCGCGTTTCGCATTCGCATTGCGCATTGTTCATTGTTTAATTGTTTCGTCTCCTCTTTTCTCTGACTTGTGGAGTAAGAAGCACAGTGGGTCGAACTGTGCGAATGTTAATCGTTAATCAGAAGAACCCAGTGCATCTCCACGCTCCATGAGCATGATTCTGAGATCTGAGATTCCCCCGTGGCTTGAGACTCAAGAGAGACTACGTTATTAAGAGTGAGGTCAAGGTCTTTACACTTTAATCCGAGGAGTTGCTACGCAAGTAGAATTCCCCCTCCCCTTTAAGCGATGTCCTAGAGTAATATAGCTCCCGCGCGCTAGTGTGGATATCGCTTTATAGCTTTACAGAAGCTATCCAATAAGGGTGTGGCTGAAATCGATTGGCAATGCATTCGCCCTTGTAATTTGGGATGGCTATTTATTTCTCTCTCGGCGAAAGCACGACTTTTTCTCCAGATACCGGCAGGTGAGTCTCCTCTTGCGTCTTCTCTTCGAAAGAAGGCGGTGCGCCTTCATCTCCACTTGTTTCTGCAGGGAACTCGTCCGCATTTTTGAGTGAGTCAGCAGCAGTGGCAGCAAGCACTTCGGCAGCAGATGGAGCCATGTAAGAGCCGTCGAGACCTTGGTGGTCGTCCTCGAAAGCGTCAAAACTGCCAGGATGGCCACTACTGGAACCACCACTTCCGTTGGCATCACCTTGGACATCGCTGTTGGCACTGGCATTAGCCTTCTCATCACCATTGATATTTGCATCAGCATTACTACTGACGCTGCCACTGCTGCTGCCACCGCTGCTGCCAGCAATGTCACTGCCACCAACACTAACATCGCTATCAGTGCTCTTCCTTTGCCCAACGTCATCGTTGGAAGTGGCTATAACAGAGTCACCATGCGGTGCTGCTGCCTCTGTTGTTGCACCTGCTGCAGCCCCAGGACCTTCTCCAGAAGGGGCCTCGGAGATTATCCCACCCACGGTATTAGTAAGGAGTGCATCCCCAGGAGAATTCGCTTCGGGGACTGTTGGAGTTGACGATGATGACGATAACAATGATGACGATTCTGTAAGAGGAGAAACTGCATCTGGATTCGATTTCAGCAGTGGTTGGAAACTGCTTGATATGCTAGAGAGTGCTGCGCCAAAAGAATCTGCTAATGCCGTGACAGCATCCGTTGCTGGCAATGTTGACTCCGTGACCATTTGCTGTGCGACAGCGAGCACATCATTGTCATTTAGGTCTGGAGTTGACTGCTCCTTGGTGACCTCTTCACTGTGCTCGGCTGGATTTGCTGCAGCCTCTTCTAACGATGACGCGGACGAGGAGGTGGAGGAGGAGGTGTCCATGGCAGTGGCAGTATCGGATAATGCTGCTGCTGCTGCTGCTGATGCTGCTGCTGATGCTGCTGATGATGTTGTTGGTAATGATAACGACGACGATGTATTTGGCGACGAAGGCAACGGCATAGCACTGAGCTGCAGAGCTTCACTGGAGCCGTCTGGCAAAGACACCCAGCCACCTTGATCGCGCACTGGAAAATCAATCACCGGATCGACAATCCCTTCGGGGCCCCACAACCGTCTCGCCGCCGAGGGCACGCGCACAAAAGTGCTGTTTCCATTTCTCCCACTTCCTTCGTCCCCGCCTTCTCCATCGTCATGATGGCCGTCGTCGCAACTGCTGCTGCTTTCGTCGCCGCTGCTGCCACTGCTGTGGCTTCGGCTCCGGTAGCCGCTGCGACCAACGCCAACACCTGCTTTTTCTTCGGCTGCTTTTGCACTAATGTAGTTCGAATAACGCTTCACCGAGGACGCAAACCCCTGGGCCCGGAAAGCTGCTTCCGCTGCCGCCGCGCCCGAGCGCATCATTTCCGCCACTTCCTCCGCGGTGAAGGAGCGTTTCGACGGTGACGACGGAGTACTTCCTTCACCGCCTCGATTGTGCTCGCCTCCGTCTTCTCCTCCATCGGCAAGATCAGAGCGAGACGCGTGGTGCGCACTGGCCGTGGCAGCAGTCGCCGCTGCCACAGCGGCAGCGGCCGCCGCACTCGAGGGCCGGCGCATTTTCTTGCGCCTCCCTGTCAAGGACGCAAACAATCCACTCAGAGTTGGCGACCACGTTGAAGAAGCCGAAGAAGGAGAGGCGCCATTGTGTTGGTTTTGGCTGGGCGAGTCGTCGAGTAACTTGGAGCGCAGTTCTTTGCCAAAGAAGAGATCGTTGGTGGCTTCTCCAAGGTCCCATCCGTCAGAATTGTCGTTCGTGCCGCTGCCAAGAGTCGCCAGCACCTTTTCATTTGTGCAATCATTCATTTGTTATTATCATTTCGAGTAGGCACAAGTTTGAAAAGAAAAAGGAAGAGAAAAGTACAAGGGTTCAACCAGTGAAAAAATGAAGCGAAGAGATGTTTGTACTAGGAAACAGATGCGTAGTAGTACAGTAGTCAAACATTCAGTGATTAAAAAGCACTCCGTATATTTCTGCATGTATGTAGCTACCCCTGTGCTTTGCATTGCGCCTGCTTCCTTGCTGCTTTAATTGTTTCTCTTGCTTGCAACTCACCAAAAGTTCTCGCCGGCACTGCAGCGGCATCGCTGCCAGCACTACCACTTGCGCCTCCTGCGTCAACAAACCAAACGGCGCCGCTCTCCTCTTGGCTTGCATCAAGGCGAGCAAGTTGGCCGCAGCGCACGCAGCGCTACTGGGGGCAAATTCAGCGGCCACTACTGCAGCAGCGGAGGTAGCAGCACCAGGAGTAGCAGTACTGGCAGTAGCAGTAATAGAAGTAGCTGCTGTAGCGGTGGTAGCAGTAGCAGTGCTACTGTTCTCGCTTCTAGAACTGCTACTGCTGCAGCTGCTACCACGGCTAGTACTACTGCCGTTACTGCCGCTGCTAGTGTCGTCGCAGTCACTGCTGCTGCTGCTGCTGTCGTTTGAAGGAGGAGCAATCAAAAGCTCCAATAGCGCAGCGAGGGCTTTGGGCTTCAAGTTGTCCAAAATGCGACCCACGCCGCCGCCGTTCAAGCAGGGCCCGCTCCGGCGCTGCATAGCTGTAATCAACTGCAACGCTTGTGGAGCGTTACCTGCGTGTGCGTGTGGCATGACAGCGGATGATACAACACCAAGATGAGACTACAATGCAATTTTACTAGTACTCCTACTACCAATAGGGTCGCAGTTTTGAAGCATGGTTATGTGCCAGGAATGGCATGCTACTCCTACAGATTTGTTAGGAGGCGTGGCATGGTACAGTGCTACTTCCGCGGTATCCCGTCACATCACAATTACCGTAATGAACCAGCCTGGCCACATGAGCAGCGCACGCGTGTTCGTCTACCCCACCGCCACGCGCGCTGTACACTAAGCTCGCGCCACACGCGAGCTCTTCGAGGGCGTCGGCGCTGAAGGCCACGCTGCTCCGCACACCTCCCTCGTAGCCCGTGAAACTGCGGCCTTTGCTCAAGCTGTTGCCGCCCACTACCAGCGTGCTGCTCACAGGGCTACTTATGCCGTTGCTGCTGCTGTTAGTGCTACTAGTGCTGCTGTTCAACTTCCTCGGACTGCCGCTCGCACCAGGACCAGTGCCGCTATTCCGCGTGGTTTCCGTGAAGCTCCCTGTACGGCTCAGAGCCCCATTGCCTAGCACCGCGCTGATTTCCAAACGACGCACGGCGCGCCGCGCCCGTTGTTGGGATGCCAGATTAGGGAAAGCGCCGAGCACGTCGGTGAAGTCGCCCCGAAGCTTGAGCTCCACCTAGGAGCAACAATAAGGCGCACATGCACACATGTAAGTACTGTAGTGCAAGTACGTAAATAAGTACGCGCAAACGTAAAGCAGGCGCAGCGCACGCAAGTACGCAAGTACGCAGCAAGAGTGCATGCACCACTTGACCAACGCTCACGAACGGAAAGGAAATGGCTTCAAAACAGGTTTCGCAACCTGAAGAAATGTACACTACAGTATGCCTATTCTTTGCCCACCACATGCACCCACTACAACAACCACAGCAAAGCACCTACCAAGACCGCCGCCAGTGCCGCATCGCTTTCCGACGACGAAAACCCTTTGCTCGGAGGCCATGACACGTCTTCTTCTTCTTGCGGCGCCTCGCGGCTCGGGTCATAGCCCTTGTCTGGAAAGGCTGCCAACAAGAGCTCGGCCATGGCTGCTGGCGACGACAACGATCGTAGGCGTTCCACCTTGTTAGAAATGTGCGTACATGAGTGGGAGGGGGGGAGTGGTCGGATAAGTATACATGTAATGGAGCAGCATGATAAATGGAGCCAACGAGAGATCAAAGCAGGAGATAAATGAGCAGAGCAAAGTAACGCACACACGTAAGGAATACAAAAGAAAGAGAGAGAAAAGGGTCTTATCATTTTTTTCTAAAGTGTCAAGAACGCAAGAGGAAAAATACACGTGGCAACACAACGACTAGAGGAAGTCAAGCGCGTGCCCCAAGTCGAAATGGCCAACAGTCCTATTCGCTTACTGCGTCGAATTCGCCCAGCAATTCAAATGATGTTGTCGCTAAAGAACTGCCAATTGACGCTGGCTTCGCGTCTGTTTCTCTGCCAGTCTCGGAGGACAGGTCAAAAGAAGAAGAAGAAGAAGGAAAGAGGGCGAACGCAGAAAGTGGGCCTTTGCGCAACGCTGCTATTTGGTGTGATGTTCGAAGCTTGCTAAAAGCCGCCTGTTCAAACAGAAAGAAGAAGAAAAAAACAGCGCAAGGAAGCGAAGGATGAAAAGAGCAACAAGAAAAACCAGTACTGAAAGAATTGGGGCAATAAACACGAAGCAAGAAGCAAAAGAATAAAAAAAGAGAAGGCAAGGCAATATCTGCTGTCTTTTTTAATTTCTTTTTAAATTTCCTTTTAAACTTCTGCAGTCCACGCACCGCGTCCAGCCATTCTCCACTGATGCTCGGCAGCCACCGCTGCCACAAGTCGTCAAAGCCGTCAATCACGAGCTCACCACGCCAGCTATGGTCTACGGGTAGCGACATTACTGATTTTAAGGAACGCCCTTTCGGGCTTTTAGCGCCTGCAGCTTGCGGTGAAGAAGAAGACGAAGAAGACGACTGAGAAGTAGCTCTTGATCTCGTGGCTGTTGTTGCTGTTGTTGTTCGTGAGGTTGTTGATGGCGACAGAGGCGGTGGCGAGCTTGCTGGCGGCGGTGGCGGCGGGGGCGACGCATCCAACAGCGGTGGCGGAGGCGGCGTTTCTTCGTTGCTGGTCGTATGTTTACCTCCGTCAGCACTGGTAGTGGTGCCCTTGGACGAACCGTCTTCTGAGAACCGCTCATGGCCATCAGCGTCTTCCTCTTTCGAGTCTTCACCTGTGCCTGTACTTTTGGCCACAAGAGCAACCGTTGGCAAAGCAGTAGCCGTGGTGGTGTCAGCAGCAACCGCAGCAGCAGCATCAGCAGTCTTTCCTTTGGCTAAACCGCCAGTCAGTTGTGCGGCAGAGGCGGCCCAGGCCGCCGACACCGGAGGCGCCACCACTGAAACAACGCCACGGGACGCGAGGGCTCTTGCCACCATAGTGATGTGACCGTTGCGCATGCCAATGCCTAGGCGTTTGCACGTGCGCGAAAAGGCGGAAACAAGTGATTCCAAGGGGTGCTCAACGATTAAATTTTAGCTTTACGGAGATGAGAGAGGAGAGACAGAGAAAAAGCCCGTTGAAAGAGTGAAAACGCAGGCTCTCCATTTCCGGTGTCAACTTAGCTCTAAACACTACCATAGCTCTCATGTATCTGTGATGATATACCAGGACTGAACAGAGCGCCACTCGTGAGCTTCGCCAGGGACGCTACGCTGTAAATGCCGAAGTTGTGCAGAGGAGCCTGCACCCATATAATAATCACATCGTTATACACGACGCATGTAAGCGCAAGAACAATGAAAAGATACTAGTACAGAAGAAGAAAGGTATATGCTAAATTCAAACAGATCTTCGTTGTAACTACCGTTGTGCCCACGCCTACTCTCTCATTCTCAATCAACCTACTCTTTCTCGTTCTCTAGTGAACTTATTATGCATAGTACACCACATCAACCCAACAGTGCTACACGAGGAAATTTGCTCTTTCTTTCTTTCTTTCTTTCTTTCTTTCTTTCTTTCTTTCTTTCTTTCTTTCTTTCTTTCTTTCTTTCTTTCTTTCTTTCTTTCTTTCTTTCTTTCTTTCTTTCTTTCTTTCTTTCTTTCTTTCTTACCACGTAGCCGCCAAGGGCGTGTTTCTCCAATAGCTCGGCGAGTTGATGGTTCCCGCTGCTCTGCCCCGACCATAACGGAATCAGATCGTTGGCCTGAGGCAGTGCAGTGCGCTGTGCGGCAGCACCACCCGATGCACCCGCCTACATGTAGGCAAGAATGACTGACGAGAAAGATGAGGCTCATATGCATGCATGAAGCATATTTTAAGAAAAAGACAGAGAAACGCACAAAAGAAGCATCTCACTGAGAGGATGGTAATCAGCAGTCCAAATTGGCATATTATCACCGACATCCTTACTTGGCCTTGCACGGCGAGGGACAGAGCGTGCGGCCGCGCATATGCTGCAAACTTGGTTCGCACCACCTCTGCGTGCGCTTCTTGCAACTGAGCCGAATGGCCCAGGGTTAGAGTGGCATTGGTAATGCCGCGGCTCCGGGCTACCTGTACCGTAGTGTGAGCACATCCACTTATGCGATTTTGAATGATCAAACATACGTATACAATATCGTCGATATGATTTCTCATATCCTTTGGCTAAGCTTCTACTCATATATTCATTTTTTCAGGCTAGCCAGTGCATGTTATTCTTGTTGTAACCAAGAATGTAACCTCTGTCGGAAAACCCTATTTACCTTGAATTCATCGAGGAGATCAGCAGCAGTTTCCACTGTGAACTTTTTGTGCGTTTGCACTTCTAGCAACTTCCATCCGCCGTCGCCAATGCCGGCTTTAGCCAAAACTGGCGCCTTCGCTGCCTGACTGCCTGACTCTATGCCCGTAATGGCTCCATTCGCGTCTAGAATCAAACCTAGTGGATCGCTCAAGCGAATCGAGGCTACCCATTCAAGCCCCACTTTAGCAGCCGCCAGCTTGGCTTCAGCTTCTGTAAGCCGATCTGTAATGTTGCAAATATGGAGCCCATTGGATCCGAGGGGTGCCTGGAGGGCCCAATCGTACATGTGCTCTGCGTGTCGTAGCTGCAGCAGCAACGCTGTCTCTTCCTTCTGTTCGTCGGAAGTTTTCTCGGTGCTAACATTCCCCTGATCGCCAGGGTGCAGTAAAGTTGCTGTGAAACCTTCATAATGATCGTGCACAAAAACATCCACGAAGCTTTCCAAAAGTACTCGTGGTGCCATGGTGGTGCGGACAAAATATAAGATGCCCCGGCGCGGCACAAGCCGGGTTTCACCGAGCTTTGCACCGGAAGTTGACAGATGAAGGAAAAGAACCGCCGCGGGAATACGTCATCACTCTTGTCATCCTTTATCTTAAATGGAATTTGGTGGTGGGCATAAAGCAGAAAACCCCTAGCAAAAATACTTTGAGCAGAAAACCCCTCAAATTCTCAGAATTATATTATAGCAACAGGTCGCAGCAGCCCCTCCCTGTAGTGAAAATACAGTCAATTTGGCGC
>Ga0307931_1002547_pt1 | contig 11600 bp, 10 predicted proteins | sample OrgLakmetageno47_FD_201816 | JGI IMG/M metagenome (GOLD analysis project Ga0307931, IMG submission 201816) | Saline water microbial communities from Organic Lake, Antarctica - #47 | ecosystem: Environmental > Aquatic > Non-marine Saline and Alkaline > Saline | place: Antarctica: Organic Lake... | reverse complement strand
CTAACTAACTAACTAACTAACTAACTAACTAACTAACTAACCAACTAACTAACTAACGAGAATGCGATACCCAACCAGTCAGTAACTGCCGTGGCGCCCAGCTCATGGGCTTACGTGCGACGTCGCCAGCCCAACGAAGAATCCGATTATGAAAGTAACTGCCGATGTCAAGAATTCCCAAGCGACGGAAGAGACTTGCGGAGGTGATATGGTGGCAGAAGGTATGATGGAGGTCCACACGGCACATGCCACGAGCACACTTGTTATGGAAACTTCGAAGGCGCTTAAATAAATCTTCACGCTAGGACCAAGCTTCACAACCGTAAAGTAAAGTAGGCAAGATAAGAGCCTTGTATACTTCACCCTTAAGTTCCTCCGAAAGATGAATATCAGCAAAAATGTTTTCTAGGGCGCCCAAAGCAGCCTACTACTCTATAGTAGGACAATAGAGAGGAGATACAGTAAGTGCAGGGGCAATGGTCAGTTGCCGAGCTAGTTGCGGAATAGATCGTAGCTCAAGAGCATGACACTCAAATGGTCTCAAACTTTCACATCTTCGATAACATGCTATTATCATGCATGTGTAAAAAACGCACCCCCAGGAAGTTCCATCGTCGACCTCTACGGTAAGTCTAGCTCCGAGCCATACTACGTATTTACATTGGGTCCGATCTCAACGTGTTCTACAACGTTGCCACCACGTTTGTCATCATTGCGTGCGCCCCTCGAAGAGCTGTGAGGTGCACAGTATCGCGTTCAAACGTTCTTGAATCAATTGAAATCTTGCGACTATTGTTATTTTCATGCGCATTGTTCTACTCTCACTAGGTCAATGGCTGTGACTCGAGAGACACACGATTTCAACTGACATTTGGGTCGCTACGCACAACGGCGCTATCTCCACAGAGATATAATAGAACAGGGCTCAAACTTTCGCATCTCCGATAACATGCCATTATCATGCATGTGTAAAAAACGTAGCTCCAAGAAATTAGTTTATTGCACCTTGCGCAAGTATCAGAACTTGACGACAGTGCACACAAAAATTTTGGTGTTCAGTAACTAAAACTACCCCCTGGACTGTAGAGGGCTGCATAGAGAGGATCGTATACAGGGGGGAAATGCGGTATATTTTCCTGGCTTGATTTGAAAAAAAATTGAAAATTGATCAACGTGGTTTGATGTTTAGTACCTGCCACGACCAAAAACTGTCTACCTAGAAAATTTGTCTGTATGTGACTCTCTCTGTCACATCATACTTTTCTCTGGGTAACGTTACAGACGTAGTTACATATGTAAGGTACGTAATGTACTACAGATACATCGCACTGTACATGTTCGTACTGTACATGTTCTGTACGTACTGGGTACGTATTTTCTGACACGTTGACACGTTGTCACTGACATCAACTACGTTGATCGCAGTGCGGCGGACCCGCGCCGCTGCAATTTTTGAATTCAAAACGAAGAGAGAGAGCTTCTTTACTTTTCCAAGATCCCAGACTCCTCGTCTCCAACCGACTCCTCCATCGCGCACAAACTTTGAGAGAAGGTACGTGATTATATCGAAGTCGTCACGAATCGTTAAAAATTCGTCGTCCGTAGAAGTATACTCGAAATGATGGAAAAGAGCCAAAGCTTTCGAAGTGTCGAAACATCAGTAATTGTGCAATAATCAGCAGCAGAGTAAATTAAATCGGGGAGTTAAATTCAAACTTTCGATTAAATTCTCGTGGCAGCACAACATTGAGCGTATTGATCGATCTCTCTCAATCAATCGCTATCTTAGAGATTCAATTCGTTGCATACTGCCTGTAAATGGAGTATGAAACACTCACACATGCATTAGAATTTCACTCGCCTTCTCATCTTTTGCCTCTATTCCAGAATAAAATCGGCATGAAGAAATCCTCTACCGAGGTTAATATCTGCAACAACTGCTTCGTACCCCAAGGAGTTCCTAATACTCCTAAGCATTCAGCCTGCGCTCGATGCGGCCTCGTGCAGTACTGTAGCAGGGAATGCCAGCGAGCTCATTGGAAGGCCAACCACAAGCAGCGCTGCACCCCCAAAGCCGACAGAGCGCCCCAGCGACAGAAAGCTCCAGAGATTTCTGAAGGCGCAGTCTCTGATGCAGCCGTTACGGGGGAAAAATGCGCAATTTGCCAAGACCCAATAGAAGATGTAACGGCCTGCACTTTGCCGTGCACTCACACGTTTCACAACATGTGTGTGGCAGAGCTGCGTAAATTTGGTGTGGAGCAAGCATGCCCCTTATGTCGCACTCCTCTACCATCCAAAGCTGAGAAGCTTTACGATGAAGCCACGCGGCGGTATGTGACGGTTCGTCGCATGGTGGGGACAAGCCGCGCGTCTTGGTCGATGCTCCCAGATTGGGCACAATATGGAATGCGTGCAGCGATTGTGGGATGGAGGGCAGCGGCCCAAGAAGGCCACGCTGAGGCGCAATTAAGAATGGGTTTCATGGTTGGGATTGGTCGCGGCGTGGCGCAGAGCGATGAGGAGGCGGTCAAATGGTACAGAAAGGCGGCTGACCAAGGGCTTGCTCAGGCGCAGTATAATTTGGGGTTCAGGTTTGCGAATGGGCGCGGCGTGGCACAGAGCGACGAGGAGGCGATCAAATGGTACAGTAAGGCGGCTGACCAAGGGAACTGCGAAGCGCAGCATAATTTGGGACTGGTGTCGATGGAAGGACGCGGCTGTGCAAAGTGTGACCATGAGGCAGTCAATTGGTTCAGGAAGGCGGCTGACCAAGGGAAAGGTGAGGCACAGTGTGACTTGGCATTTATGTTTGCGAATGGCCGCGGCGTGGCGCAGAGTGATGAGGAGGCGGTCAAATGGTATAGCAAGGCGGCTGACCAAGGGCGCGCTCAGGCGCAGAATTCGCTTGGATGGATGTTCTCGAATGGTCGCGGCGTGGAACAGAACGACGAGGAGGCGGTCAAATGGTACAGCAAGGCGGCTGATCAAGGGTTTACTCAGGCGCAGTATAATTTAGGGGTCAGGTTTGCCGAAGGCCGCGGCGTGGCACAAAGCGATGAGGAAGCAGTCAATTGGTACAATAAGGCGGCTGACCAGGGCCACGCTCAGGCTCAGAATTCACTGGGATGGATATTTGCTAATGGCCGCGGCGTGGCGCAGAGCGACGAGGAGGCGATCAAATGGATCAAAAAGGCGGCTGACCATGGGGACTCTCAAGCGCAGTATAATTTGGGATGGATGGTTGCTAATGGGCGCGGCGTGGCACAGAGTGACGAGGAGGCGATCAAATGGTACAGCGAGGCGGCTGGTCAAGGGCTTGCTCATGCGCAGTATAATTTGGGGTTGATGTTTGCAAATGGGCGCGGCGTGGCACAGAGCGACGAGGTGGCGTTTAAGTGGTACTGCATGGCGGCTGATCAGGGACACGATCAAGCGCAGTACAAACTTGCTCAAGGGTCGTCAGCTGGTCGCCGTGCGGCGCTTGCAGATACGGAATAGTTGGCTTTTACTGCTATTCTAGAAGCCATGGACCAAGGTTACTTGCATTACTTTTATCTTTCGATTTGGACGAAAGATACAATTACAAATTTAAAGTCAAACGCCAAAGTCGCTGGGTCTCCTAGAGCCTTATGCAGGAGCTGCGCAGGGAAATTATTAGAAATATAGTGACGTGCCAGCTCACACAGATATATCTATGAGCCTATTAGCTATGAGGAATCATCTATGACGTACGCGCTCTAATATATGCTGGTATGCTGCTTCTGACTAGCTTGCTTGTGACAAGCAAGTTATTGCATATTGCATTCATGACCGATTGGTTCTCCACACAGGCTACTTCGTACTTAGGATAGGTCATTGGAGAACGCGCCAAGAAGTAAGGCAATTTCCAAGGAGGTCCGTGATTGGATCGCTATATTAAACCGCCATTTGCTCTGATGTCTACACACTTGTCATCAATTACGATTTCGCGGCTAAAGTTAGGGAAAATAGTGTGATCTAGCAAATTAGATCAAGCATCAAGAGCCTTTTAATCGCCAGCAGATAGCGCCGGTCGTTTTTTTTGCTGGAGTAATTCCTTCGGGCTCCAAATCCAATTATTCACCGTTGGTTGCTTCTTCTCTATCCGTACCCCGCTTTAGCGGTGGTCCATCTGGCGCCATCGAAGGGCCAATCGCAGCAGCAGGCCCTGTATCTCGCACCAACGGCGGCAGCGGTGACGTCACTGTTAATTCTGATTCTACCGCTGATTTGAGAGGAGGTCTAAATGGCGCAAGAGGGCCGACCATTACAGTTGGAGGCCCAGGAGGACCTATGGAGGGGCCCACAATGGAGGCACTTGTGCCAGCCGCGGCTAGTGGGGCCGATAGTAGGTCCTATGCTCGGGCATACATAGGGCCCGCGGCTAGGGGCTAGGGCCTATGCTGGTGGGAGGTCCCGAGGGACGGATAGACTGTTTCGTGGTGGCACTCTTCGTCGGCAACCGTTGGGCACTCGTCGTAGTTCTGTTAGCAAGGAGGGAATGAACAAGAGGGAAAAGAGGTTGCAAACACACGCAAGCGCATAGAGATTGAACGGGCAAAAGAAGCGCGAACTCAAGTGGTTGTGACCGTGGAAAGAGCGCAGGTGCATAGAGACGTGGTGTATTCCTATTGTGAGTAGTATGAGGTGGCGAAGGGAGTAGTGTCTACGAGTTCACAAAGCTAAAAGGGTGCCGTGTATTCATCCCTACATGTGCACATGCATGCCTACCCGTAAGTCTCGCTCGAAGGCATCGTTTGGGGCGATGGCTGGCCTCTTGGTGCGCGCAAGAGCGAGGGCGTCGTCGTAAGTCATACCGTAAGTCTTCATGATGTAACCTGTGTTGTGAAATGCAGCGTAAGAGTGTAATAAGCAGCATGGTTGTAGTTCACAGATGCAAAATATTAAATACGAAAAGGTCTGGTCAATCAACGATATATCCTCGTTCCTCTAATGATTGGTACCGCCCCAGGTTTTCTTTCTCTTCCTGCTATTCGCGCACAAACAGCCTACTTCCTCCACTAAATAAAGTATGTCACCCTAACCCAAGGCACTCTTTCCCTTCACGCACGTACCGATGATGAAGGACCCTGATCGGCTGCGACCCTGGTTGCAGTGCACTAGGATGTTCCCGTAGTACTTAGCCCGAAAAGTAGAGGAGGTTCAGACGGACAGTAAACGGAGGTTCGTTTTAATACAATAGGTTAGGAAAAATACATTATGAACACCCTCAAAATCGCAAATGTGAAGCTCCTAGGTTCACTAGGAGAGCACCTGCTCGATGAACGCAATGCTGGCCTCCACGTGGCCGAGGAGGTCTTCGCCGCGGTTGTCGAAAGTCAGCACGCGCTTGTACCTAGTGGTAGCATAGACGCAGCCAGACGCAGCCAGCGAATTCACGCAGACACAGGCGTTTTTACATGTAAAAAAACGCAGACAATTCTACATACAAGAAGTCATTCCAATGGCATGTGCGCTTGAGACACAGAGATCTGATAATAGCACCGCGCGAGCTACTGGCTAGCATATACCTGATTTACACACACTTGAAGGACTGGTCTTTCTCGAAGAAGCACGGGCAGCCCGCGACAGGGTCGGTATCACGGTCGGGCGTGCAGTTGAGGACGTACTTGAATTGGCGCTGCATCAGCAGACCGCGCGCTTACGCATGTGTATAGATGCAAGAACAGCATGTTTCGAAAAAGTGCGAAGCTAAAGGTGGCTAGAGTCAGAGTAAGACCCTCGGCATAAGGCTACCGTAAGCAAATTGAGTACTTCGCAAAAGCACAGGCATCACTCATATAAATACATTCAAACAGCAACGGTTAGAAGTGAAAGACAAAGTCATTGCCTAGCGCTACCTACTTGAATATGATTAGCATTCTAACAGCACAAGCACTCTACCTACTTTCGCAGCATTGCGGTCTCCAATGTAGATGTGGTCAATCACTATCACTGGCCGCCCGTCACCAGTCTGTGATGAAGCGGCCATTCAAGAGGCGGTCCTGACTAGAAAAATCTAAGGCCTAGGAAACACTTTTCGCTTAAATACTTCCCGAGGTAGGAGTACCTTACTTTGTTTCTTTTAGAGTCGGTCGAGAGCTCAACACCATCGCCTTTCCGTTTCTCACCGCTGCCACCCTCAGCAACACTGAAAGCGCAACCGCTCTGAGATGTAGGCATCTGATGGCACACACGTTCACACTTGAGAGCAATTGTGCAGTATTATCATGAGAGCATCTGCAAATAAAAAACATAAGAGGGCACATATTGAGGGCATGTGCATTACATCGAGCGAAAGTTTATGTACTAGTAGTAGTAGAAACAAGACGTTACGTCATGCAATAACTAGATGAGTGTACTCCGACATTCGAGTTCTATCAGGACTATGACGTTTACCCTGGCCTTCAAATGTTTGCACCCTGACCTTTTGAGGTCGAGTTGTTGTTTCCGAATAGTGCCACATTACCTTCTTCTTCTTCGGCGTTGTCTGAGGAAAGCATTGAGTGTGGAAATATGTGTCTGAACTTTCACCTGAAGAAACCAATCACTACACTAAAAATTAAATCCTGCTACGAAAGAGCAGTGTGGGTACTTCAAGTTGTTTCATCGTGGCTCTAGCTGTGCAGCCAACAAGCCAGGATAGAATCAGGCGTCAAAATAGTGGGGCAATGGCGTTTAAGAGCCCGCAGTAAATTTCATGTCGTCGTCCAGGCTTATGCGCCAGGGTGGTCATCCTGGTTGAGCAGCGTTAAAAACCAGCAGCCAGCAACCTGGTATTTCCCGAACTCGTTCCGAGCATCGCATCATCGCATTGTTGCATCCATCGTTGCATCAAAAAAAAAAACTATTTTACAGAGGGGTAATTTACTTTCCTGGCTTGGTTGGTTTGAAAAATTTGAAAATTTGAATTCTGAACCAAAATAACGAAGAAGACCTTCCACCTTCCTTCTCTCTTAAGCTCCTAATTAAGTAGACTCCTGGCTAGGCTCCGGACGACTCCTCCACCGCGCACGAACTTTGAGAGATGGTACGCGATTATATCTAAGTCGTCATGAATCGTCGTAGATTCATCGTCCGTAGAAGTTTACTCGGTGTGATGGAAAAAAGCCAAAGCTTTCGAATTGTCGAAACATCAATAATTGTGCTATGAACAATAGCAGAGTGAGGTGAATCGGGGAGTTAAATTCAAACTCTCGATTAAATTCTCGAGGCAGCATGTTTCTGAGCACATTTATCTCTCTCAATCAATCAGTCGCTACATGAGAGATTCAATTCGTTGCATACTGCCTGTAAAATGAGAATGAAACACGCAAATTTGAGAGGGTCACGCGTGCATACAAATTTCACTCGTCTTCTCATCTTTTGCCTCTATTCCAGAATAAAAACGGCACGAAGAAATCCTCTGCCGACGTAAATATCTGCAACAACTGCTTCGTACCCCAAGGAGTTCCTAATACTCCTAAGCTTTTCTTCTGCGCTCGATGTGGTCTCGTGCAGTACTGTAGCAGAGAGTGCCAGCGAGCTCATTGGAAGGCCAACCACAAGCAGCGCTGCACCCCCAAAGCCGACAGAGCGCCTCAGCAACAGAAAACTCTAGAGATTTCTAAAGGTGCTGAATCCGATGCAGCCGTTACGGAGGAAAAATGCGCCATTTGCCAAGACCCAATAGAAGGTGCAACGGCCTGCACTTTGCCGTGCACTCACACGTTTCACACTATGTGTGTGGCGGAGCTGCGTAAATTTGGTGTGGAGCAAGCATGCCCCTTATGTCGCACTCCTCTACCATCCAAAGCTGAGAAGCTTTACGATGAAGCCACGCGGCGGTATGTGACGGTTCGTCGCATGGTGGGGACAGGCCGCGCGTCTTGGTCGATGCTCCCAGATTGGGCACAATATGAAATGCGTGCAGCGATTATGGGGTGGAGGGCAGCGGCCCAAGAAGGCCACGCTGAGGCACAATTAAGATTGGGTTTCATGATTGGGATTGGTCGCGGCGTGGCGCAGAGCGATGAGGAGGCGGTCAAATGGTACAGAATGGCGGCTGACCAAGGGCTTGCTCAGGCGCAGTATAATTTGGGGTTCAGGTTTGCGAATGGGCGCGGCGTGGCACAGAGCGACGAGGAGGCGATCAAATGGTACAGAAAGGCGGCTGAACAAGGGAACAGCGAAGCGCAGTATAATTTGGGGTTGATGTTTGCGAACGGCCGCGGCGTGGCACAGAGCGACGAGGAGGCGTTTAAGTGGTACAGCAAGGCGGCTGTCCAAGGGCACGCTCAGGCGCAGATTTGGCTGGGACTGATGTCGATGGAAGGGCGCGGCTGTGCAAAGTGTGACGGAGCGGCGATCATTTGGTACAACGAGGCGGCTGGCCAAGGGAACGGTGAGGCACAGTGTCACTTGGGATTGATGTTTGCGAATGGCCGCGGCGTGGCGCAGAGTGATGAGGAGGCGGTCAAATGGTACAGCAAGGCGGCTGACCAAGGGCTTGCTCAGGCGCAGAATTTGCTTGGATGGGTGTTCTCGAATGGCCGCGGCGTAGCACAGAGTGACGAGGAGGCGATCAAATGGTACAGCAAGGCGGCTAATCAAGGGCTTACTCAGGCGCAGTATAATTTAGGGGTCAGGTTTGCCGAAGGCCGCGGCGTGGCACAGAGCGATGCGGAAGCAGTCAAATGGTACAGCAAGGCGGCTGACCAGGGACACGCTCAGGCGCAGAATTCACTGGGATGGATATTTGCTAATGGCCGCGGCGTGGCGCAGAGCGACGAGGAGGCGATCAAATGGATCAAAAAGGCGGCTGACCAGGGGGACACTGATGCGCAGTATAATTTTGGATGGATGTTTGCTAATGGCCGCGGCGTGGCACAGAGCGACGAGGAGGCAGTCAAATGGTACAGAAAGGCGGCTGAACAAGGGCTTGCTCAGGCGCAGTATAATTTGGGGTTGATGTTTGCAAATGGGCGCGGCGTGGCACAGAGCGACGAGGAGGCGGTCAATTGGTACAGCATGGCGGCTGATCAGGGACACGATCAAGCGCAGTGCAAACTTGCTCAAGGGCCGTCAGCTGTTACCGGCGCGGTGCGTGCAGAGTCGGGAAAGTAGTGGGCTTTTACTCCTCTTCTAAAAGCCATGGACCAAGGCCGATTGCTACAATTTTTGTCTGTCGACCTGGACGAAGGACACAACCACGGACATACGCAAACCTAAAGTTAAGATCCCTAGTCCTCCTAGAGCCTTATGCAGGGACTGTGCAGGGCAGTCATTAGGCAGTTATCTTGCCTACAGTACGAAGTGCTTATTTATAGGGCTATACCCGGTTTATTAGTATTAGGGTTATACTGACGTATCACTCCGTAGTATCACGTATCAGCCCATATACATATTTTTTTTTTTTAAAATGCTGCTGTCTGCTGTATTCCTTTGGCCGGTTGGTTGTTCGGAGCTATATACAGCAGAAGTTTAGGAAAATGGCATAATCCATTAAGTTAGATCAAGAAGCCCTTAAATCGCCAGCAGAGAGCGCCCATCGTTTTTTTTGTGGAGATGCCCCTTCGGACACCAATTCTTTACCGTTCGTTTCTTCTTCTTCTTCTTCGTCTGCTCCTCCCCGCTTCAGCGGTGGCCTCTCCGGTCCAATGGAAGGGCCAGCAGCAGTTGCGGTTGCAGGCACAGTATCCCCTGTGGAGGTAGGGCCTGGATCTCGTTGCGGTAATGGCAATGGTGACGCCACTGGCTTCTCTGATACTGCCGCTGGTTTCGGAGGAGGAGGAGAAGTTGGCGCAACAGGGGCGGCCTTGGTAGTTGGAGGTCCAGAAGGGCCTACGCTAGGGCCACGGCTAGGACCAATGTTAGGACCGATATCAGGACCGATGCTCGGAGCAGCACTGGAGCAGCGGCTAGACGGGCCGATACTAGGGCCGATGCCGGTAGGCGGTCCCGATGGACCGATACTGGGGCCGATGCTAGGACCAATAGACGGGCCAATAGAGGGGCCAATAGACTTCTTTTTCGTGGTTGTGGCATACTTCTTTGGCGACCCTTGGGCATTAGACGAAGAGGAAGAAGAGGAAGAAGAAGCGGTTCTGCCCTGGGCTTTTCGTTCCGACTGTAGTCGTTCGTCGTAGGTCTATTGGCAAGAAGGAAAGGAACAAGAAGGAGAACGAGGTGGCAAGCGCGCACACAGGCGTGTAAAGAATGAGTGCATCAAAGAAGCGCTAATTAAAGGGCATGCGGCCATACTAGTGGAACGAGCGCAATTGAACAAAAACAAAGACATAGCTTTCTCATTGTGTTGGAGGCGTGCTGAGGGAGAAGCTCGCGAGATGATGGACGTGAAGAATGAAATTTCACAAATTCATCGTCACCCTCTCTCTCCTTCTTCCCTTCACATGTACGCATGCATATACATACCCGTAAGTCTCGCTCGAAGGCATCGTTTGGGGCGATGGCTGGCCTCTTGGTGCGCGCAAGAGCGAGGGCGTCGTCGTAAGTCATGCCGTAAGTCTTCATGATGTAACCTGTGTTGTGAAATGCAGCGTAAGAGAGAGGTCGAGAGAGTTTGTAAATATAAAAGCTACTTAAATACGAGTGGCAACGACGAATTCAAAATTGTTTTTATAGGCGCAACATCTGTGGGCACGCGGGAACAGCTTATAAGAATAATGAAGATGAAACAAGTGCCTCAGAGTGCTGCTACAATCCGCCTTGAAAGTCTCTTTGTCTAAATTGCGACTCTAGCTAGACACTCATATATATATATATATATATATGATGATACCGATGATGAAGGACCCTGATCGGCTGCGACCTTGATTGCAGTGCACCAAAATGTTCCCGTAGTACTTGGCCTGAAAAGTAGAGGGATTAGAAGGGTTCATGGCACGAAGAGAACGAGAGGGCGCAAAAGCGTGACAGACAGGAAAAGCAATAGAAGCGCAGGTTCAGAAAGAAAGTACAAGAAACATCGAGTACGAAGACCCAAAAGCGGACTCAAGAAGCTTAAGAAGTACCTGTTCGATGAACGCAATGCTTGACTCCATGTGCCCTAGCAAATCTTCGCCCCGGTTGTCAAAGATTGGCACACGCTTGTACCTAAGAAGTAGTAGAGTCAAACGCCAGCCAACAAGCAGGTTCAGACAGACACACGCAGACACACAAACACGCCCATGCCACAGCGCCAGTTTGTTGATTAATTGCACTAGCACTAGTACTTGATACACACGCACTTGAAGGATTGGTCTTTCTCGAAGAAGCACGGGCAACCCGCGACAGGGTCGGTATCACGGTCGGGGGTGCAGTTGAGGACGTACTTGATCTGGTGCTGCATCAACAGACCGCGCGCCTACACATGTATGTACACATGTACAACAATAGCATGTTTCGAGAACGTGCAGAGCTAAGGGTGGTTAGAAACAAATTGAGTGCTCCGGCGTTTAGTCAAAAATTAAGAATATTTCGCTAGAGTTCAGCCATGTGTTCTAACAGCTCCAGTTGGAATTTGCAGATAGAAGTCGTTACCGAAGACTACTGTACAACTAGCATGAAGACTGTAGCAGAACAAATACCTTCGCAGCATT
>Ga0307931_1002545_pt1 | contig 11601 bp, 9 predicted proteins | sample OrgLakmetageno47_FD_201816 | JGI IMG/M metagenome (GOLD analysis project Ga0307931, IMG submission 201816) | Saline water microbial communities from Organic Lake, Antarctica - #47 | ecosystem: Environmental > Aquatic > Non-marine Saline and Alkaline > Saline | place: Antarctica: Organic Lake... | reverse complement strand
GCATATGGCCAATTATGGATGCATAATGCGCAGAATGGCATCGCTTTCAAGATGTGATGATCCTATTCCTTTGCGCGTACACCCCCATGCTAGCAAGTTGGTGTACGGGACCTCGTATCACGAGGGTTTTTCCGTTTCGTTTTTTATGTGCCTCTGTTACTGCTTTGTACTTGCCTTTCCTTGTTTTTGGGCGAGTATTAACTAGACAGACTAGACTAGACTAGCTAGACTAGACGACTAGAGTAGGTCCCATATTGGTAGTGATATCCCTTGGTACAGATAACAGATTCGCAAAGAGTCCGCAGGACTTAAACTTGGCAGAGGCGTGGGGCGCGGGTTGTGAGCTGCAATTAATATAGGACATCGTAGAATGGACATAGCGCCCATTCCAGGCTCGAAAGGCACTGTGTGTACTCTCGATGGGATCTTCGCGGCCGACTGTAGCTATGGATTATTTTGCGAGGGTTCTTGGCGACAAGTTGGAAACGAAGGGAGGTGTCGCTGCCACCGCTTGTTTGGGTTGTACGGCGAACAGTGCACCGAGCAAAGTACAATGACCTACGTATACGTCACACTAGCATTCGTAGTCTCGATCTATGCACTTTTTGTGCTGTGCACTAGCACGGCTCACGCCGTGGCATTTTACGGGGGAAACCCTTGTCGCATGTTCTCTACTGCGGGCGGGCGGGCTATCTTATTCAGCGGCATGTTACCGCTCGCGATATTCGTGAGCTCTTTCGGATCGAGTCTATATGTCCTGCAAATTGGTGTGAATACTGTAGGGATGAAGCTTATTGCACTCCTTGCCAATAGCCTTTGCGCACTGAGCATTATCGGCGCTTCGTTGAGCGTGAGTGTAGTGTGGTTTCAAATGGCTGAAAAGGCCAGAGTCGGTGGCGGCTCATCTCAGCAGTTGTTGACGCATCCTGGTTTTACTGTCAGTGCCTTCGCCGCTGCTGGTCTATTGCTGACGCTGCTAATGTTGGCCAGTCTGGGCTCATTGCTCTTCGTAGTTTTTTTCACTGGAATGCTTTCGTTCACGTATCGTATAGCTGGACGGCGTGTAACTGCAGTCCTAGGCCTCGTAAGCATGGAAGGAAGAGGCAGTGATCTTTCTTTAGCGGCACAAGAATCTAGAATCATTGCGGGGAAAGTGCGGGAGACGGCTTCATTTATGAGCTGGGGGTTGGCCATCCTCTCGATCGTGTTGTTGTGGTGCGCTTTATCCCTCCCAACTCAAAGGCCAATTTATCCCAGACAAAACCATCTCCCTCGCCTTTACGCCGGTCAAATCGCGGTTATGGCGGTGCGTACGGAAATTCATTCAAAAATCCTTTTCTTTGATCATTTTTAATTTACGCCTTCTGCCCTTGTTGCACGTATGTTCTCAGTCATGGACTGGAATGCTTTACGTAGACAGCCACATAATTGCGTATGTGAAGTTCTGGGATGCTCGGCGGGCATCGATGAAAAGAAGGTCAAGAGCTCCAGTGGTTCCTGATATCTCTCCTAATGAAGGTGGTGGCCCTCTTGCGCTCCATGGTACATCAACCAGATCGTCTTCGTCGTCTTCACTCGTTAGTGGTGAAAGGAGCGACATCTTTTTAAGAGAGATTGAAGTAGAAATGATTCCTTGGGCATTTGGCTTGAGCGAAATCGAAGAAGAGGCTTCTTCGCAGATGAATTCGTCCGATTTGACGGCTTCAAAACCTCAGAACTTGTCAAAATAAGGCGTCACGCTTCAAGATAGCGTTTAGGCCTTCTTTCACTCCAAGCGTGCTTTACGGAATGCGACATGCTGAAGCACACTTGCTGAATATTTATCAAGATGTTAAAGAACTGATGAAATCAATGAGTATTGGTTCCTTGTATGATACTTTGAAAATACTTCGCAATCTTCGGGGCCTGTGCAGCCTTGTCAGCGACCAAAGGCTGACCTGCAGACTCCTTTCACTGACTGAACTTAATTTGTTGATCGTGGGGAGTCCACCGGTCCCCGGCTCCCACGAGCTATATCATTTCGCGAATATGACATGATAAGGATCTCGAAATTCCTACGCCAAGTCATCCCGCATATATGGTTTTCTGGGAAGGTTCAGGGTTAGGGGTGGTGATTGTATTGGCCTAAATTCGACTACATGTGGCTTAAATGCAGTGTTTCATTGATTTTAAGCGCGACTAGGGTGTGCTCTCGTGATTATCTGGCTGAATTCGATCTATTCCTTATGAACTTGGGAAGCCTTGGAAACTTCAGAGACATCTTACGTACTCTCACGTTTCATAAAACAAGTTAGTCGAGAGGCAGATCGACTCTTGCGTTCATGGAGCTCTCGAGCTGCTAAATCGTCTTAAATCAAACGTTTTGCTCTCAGCACGCAACTGCTTTTTGAGACAGGCCCCAAGGGGCCGGAATTAGATGGTTTTCCAAAGGACTCGGCCCCCTACTCGCCACTGGCACTTAAGTCCTTAAATTGGGGGCCCTTCTAATCCCCTTTAACTTGGTAAAAAATTATAGCCAAAACCAAGATTGAGGTGAGCTCCGGCTATTGCCATTCGCCAAAGGCCACTGTCGACTTCATGACCTGGAACTGAGAATACTATATAAACCTCAATCTTTCCAATTGAAGCTGCCTGCTGATAATTTAGACTTGTACTGTAGTACTTCAAAATTGGCGATAAAACCCCACGGCCCCGACTGTGACTGTGAGACACAGTTATGCACGGTGGGCGTCAGGAGAGGAAGCGGATTCCAAGGAGATCGGACCACCGACAGATGATGAACCCTTCCGTTATAAATTTGCAGCACCACTTTGTACTTGAAGAACCTGTGCTATTTTCGATTGATCTACGGCAAACACTATGGAGAATTGATTCATTTTGGAACTATCCTGCCGATCACTAGCGCGGGATCTGCACTCTACGTGGTATACGCAGACGGCTTCCTCTTGTAAGGTGGAGGGCCTCGTGAGGGTTTTGTAATACGCTGGAAGACGACCACGGGTAGCAGCCGTGGCGTTTGATGGAAGATCCATGATTTTAGCTCCATGATAGGGAGAAGCAGCTAGGCCGCAAGCTGCCCGCTTTATGTCGCTGTTTTGTATTTTAAGGGGGGGGGGGCTTTTCTATTACCGCCACATGCCACTCCGCTGACGAGGAAGAAGATGGAGGCGCCTTGCGCGGTGAAAGCCAAACTTTTACCTCAGCCAATGGGACCTTATTGTTATGAGGAGTGAGGAGTGCGCAGCACCCACAAATTACTCATCATTTTTTTGTAAAATTTACGAGGAATTCGGCCAATCCTTTCCCCCCCCCCCCCCATAATTCCGCACTTGCGTCATTTGGGTTCGTATAAATTATAATATATTAGTTCGAGTACATCAAGTCCTTCTTTTGATCTAAGTTGTCGTCGCTGTTTGCTGAATGTAATTCAGCTACGATAACACCTGAGTCATCAATTGTAATCCGTTGGTTCTTGAATTTCCCACAGCCTCAAAAAAGTGTGCGCCTTTAAAAGGTGACTTGCGCCAGTGGGAGTGAGACGTGCACTTTTTGTTTCTTGCTCCCGAGCCGCACCGTTACCACGCCATGGTAAGCCCCTCGCGGCACCCCCGCTTTTATGTTGTCCATGATCCCGAGCCGTCGCGCAAAGGACTCGAAGGACTTCGTGGAAGCGTATTCCACGCGCACCTAGATGCACGCATCATACACCGATTCGTAGGTGACTGTGAAAGCGTGTGAAATCCAGGAAGTAGAGTACTCTTCAATAAATCAATACCAAAACGAAATCAAATGAGGATCAGAGTTTCAGCGCATTTAAGACATAATGCGAGCGAGAAAAGGCGCGTGATTGAGTTTAGCGAGGAACTTCACAAATAACGCACCGCTGAGTGGCCAATAGGAAAACGTCCCGCTCGGGCATCGGCAAGAGTGACAGCCGGGGCACGCTTGAGCTCCGACATAAGGTCGGAGTCGTAGATTTTCTATTGAGTCGAGTAAAACACAGTGCACGCAGATGTCGTGAGAAAAGAGCTTATGAACAAATTGACGTACACAAACACTCCACAATGAATACAAGAAGGTTATTGTGCAGTGTATTGATATGGAGAAGTCAAAAGGCACATTAAATCCATTTAATTTCTTCTTCTCGACAGAATTAATGTCATCGAAAGACCAGCCAATCAGTTACTATCTTGAACGCTCTTTCAGTCGAATGCGCATGCTCACCTTTTTCAAGAAGCTCAAGTCCCGGCTGCGCCAATCCACGCTGGTGTCTTTGTTGAGCCGAATGCTTGTCAAAAAGTCGCTGTACTGGTTGTTGGAGACGCCTTGGGTGGCAAAGTGGAAAGTGCGGCAAATTTCAGGCCGAAGCAATTCGCGTCCGCGCTGGTCAAGAATAAGAAAGAAAGAGTTAAGGTAACGATAGGGAGGAAGAGAAGAGGATGGGTGATGAAGGGACGTAGGTCCGAGAAAAGCGAGTGCTTCGGATTCGAATGTTGCCAAGAACAGTAAAAACGTTGCAGGCGTTATTGGTGTGCATAAATTCACTCTGTTTTCCCCTCGAGGTCAACGACGAGTCGAATGAAAAAGAGAGCAAGAGACAGACGACACCTGCTGCGGCGGTTCTCGGAGCCAATCGTCCCAGTAGGCTTGCGGCCACTTGGGGCCCAATTCTTGCCATAATTGAGAGGTCATCATCCATCCGAGGCCCGGAAAGAAGGACGAGCGGTAAACGGCGCGCGCATCACTGACGTGGCGGTCCTGACAATGCGGTAGGCAAGTAGGGAGACGAAAGTAAAGAGAAGTAGATGACGACAAGAGGCCAAGATGAGAAAGATGAGAGAATAAGCAAGAGAGATAACGAGAAATTGAACCAAATTGAATAAGGTGGGGGAATAAAGGGAGACTGTTATCTCTTCTTACTTGTCCGTTGTCGTTCCAGGCAGAGACTGCCAGAAGGTTTTCATCGGGATCTTCGAGCAAGGGAGCGGTGGCCGCGAAATAATCGAAAAAGTCGGGCGAAATCTGACAAAATATTGACATGAACACGCAGTAGACGCGGAAAGACATTGAAAATAAAAAGAAAATTAAGACAAATTTTGGTTTGCAGCAACATGTGTGTAGCATTCATATGAACAGATTCTAGTTTTCCTTGAGGCGTCGCTTGGGCCGAACTAACAACAAACGCCTTTCCCTGCATACGCATCCCCGCCCACTCTGACCTCGAGGTCCTCTTCCAAGATAATCACACGGCGTGGCGGCACCGGGAGTTGGCCGTCTTTCGGGAGCACGCTGAAAACTTGGTTGAGGGCCCAGCCGTAGTGCGCTGCGAGCTTGTGGTAACCGTCGCCGCCACCGCCTCGTCGGTTCTGAGGATGCTGCACGTGGACGACCTGAGAGATGAAGAAAGAAGATGGGGAAGTCAGCAGGATGAAAAGGAATTAAAGAGTAATACGTCATCATACATTGGGGACGGCGACAAATACTAACACGATTGTAATCCACAAACACGCTCTCTTACCGCTGCGTTGGGCCTGGAGTTGGCCATTTGTTGCTTGAAGGATTGGGCGACTCGATTCACCCCCCCGTGGGTGCCATCTTGCGACACCACGACAGGGACCTCGCCGGGGTGATACTGCCGCACAGCCTCTAAGCTCCGCGACAGGTAATCGGCGCGCTGTGTGAATGGTAGAGAGGGAAGGTAGGAAGAGAAGAAATGAGAAAAAGATTCGAACGATGCGAGAATGCCATCCTTCAAAATCAAAGGAAGGGCAAACTAGAAAACTATTAGTCGTATGAGAAATAGGAGGGAGGTACCGCACCTCAAAGCAGATCATGAGAATGGGCGTCTCTTGCCCCAGGGGAGGTACTTCGCCGCCTCCTCCTCCACCACCTCCGCTAATTGAGAATGCTGCTATTGGAACTTCTTCAGATGCAGCTGCTACAGCCACAGGTTTACGAAAGTCTAGCGTAGTACTTCTCTGCACTTTCATAGGAGGGGGTGGCGATTGTGGCGGCGATTGTGGCGGCGGAGGTGGTGGTGGGTGCTGCAATGGAGTGAAGTCCAGGGAAGGCTTGCTGCCAGCGCCAGCCTGCGGGTGCTCGAGCGCTTGGACACGAGTGGTGATTCCAGTGAGGTCTGAATCCAAACTGTGGAGTCGCGATGAAAGCACGTCTTTTTGCGCCCAAAGTTCAGACTGTCGCACATAGAATAGAAAGATGTACATGTTTTTAAAGTGGCAGCTTGTTGTTGAAATTAGATTGCTAAAAATGCAACAGATTTCACACCAATCTGATGCTTTCAGCCTCGTACGACAAGTATCCACTCGAGCCTTTTCTGGCACGGGCGTGTATAGCATCGTGGCTCGCCTAGTACTACATCCAGTTTTGCTCTTAAACCATTCACAATTCTCTAACTGATCCTCTCGCACACAACGCGCACAAGCACACACACCTTCAGTTTAGCTGCTTGCTTCGCCACGGCCGCTGTAGAACCTCCACGGAGCTGCTGGTATCCATTTGACGCCATTGGATTGGTTCTGCCACCAACAACAGCAGCAGCAGCAGCCGTAGTGGCTGCAGCGTCATCATGCCATTCTCTAGGAGCTCGTCCAAGGAGGGCGTTGGTTGTGGCTACTTCACGCCGCAGCTGCCGCATTGTGGCATCGGCCAGAAGCACCTCTGGGGCAGGAGCCGCTCCTGCGGTTGCACTAGCTACTGCTGCAGTCGATCCATCCGTGTTAACATTGGCAGAGTGTTGGCGGACGACAACGAGATTGCCAATGAAAAAAAGCCCGAGAGCAGCAGCCGTCAGCACCCGCGGGAGACTCATGGTGAACTTTCAGCGCTTTCGCTTAATCTGCGAGCAGAAGAAGTTTGCGTTGAAAGTTAAGAGAAGTAACCGGTTGATCTATGTATTAGCTAGACTCTACAGTAGGTTGCATAGGGAACAGATATCTGAGAGGCGCGACGTCACTAGAGGTCTGAACAAACTGACTGTGAAAGCAGGAAGTAAAAACTCTTATGACAATTTGATGCTACATACTGTGGTAATAGATTGCAATCATCAATTAAATTCAAGTCTTTGGTGGACAAAACATTTAGAGGCAGTTAGACAACCGTGTTGTGATCGGTGCTGGGAAAGAACGAGGAACACTTTCTGAATGAGCACGCTCAAAGAAGTCACCAAATGTATGAAGTGCTCACTGTGGGGACTGAAGTATCCTGAAAGATTGCCTGGTCGATCCTAAGACTATCTTTGCAATGATTATGTGCTGGTATATTAGCTATACCATAGCTAGCAGAATGCCATGGGCCACGGTTCATTATAAAAACGATCAGTTGACGGAGAGAGGAATTTTCATACCACTATGATATTGGCAGAGCTCTTCATATTTTTACATTTTCATACATGTGGTACGTCTTGTTGGCCCAATGGATAAGGCGTCCGCCTCCGGAGCGGAAGACTCCGGGTTCGACTCCCGGGCAGGACTTCTTGCTCTTTTTCTCTTTTTATAACTTCTCGCAACTTCTCACACTCCTTATAACTCTTTCATGCGGGTGCGTTACATGAGAACAAGAGCATCAGTGATTCTATAAGTCCTAGGTTTAAAATCCACTCCACACTCATAACTTTGAATCAGAAAAATTAATACACACAAATTTAGGTCTCCGTACACAAATCCTCTCAACGGCATTGACTTGGGCGCATCGCTTGTGCACGCACTTCTGGCAGCAAAATGTTGCCTTCTTTGTTATCTGGGATTGTATTAAAATATGAATTGTCGATTGTATAAGATGAACATTGAATTATGCAAAAGGACACTCAGCAGTTAGACTTGCTCTGGAGGTCTCATCAATACACAGCACTGTGCTATTTGTTCATGTTTCTTTGCAATTGGGGATTGTGATCTAATCTGATCCAATACATACCGGCGTGGAGATGGTGGCTCGCTCACTTCACACTTACCTCGTCTTGAAATATGTAGTATGTAAATCAGTATTGGTAAGGTGTGCTGAATTTCTTTTGTTGGCTATTTCTGTTTGCGGTGCTTATTTCTTACAATACCTCTCGAAGGATGAGGAATGTTAGATTAGATTAGATTGGATTATACTCCCCCAGTGTAAAGAAAGACAAGGGCAGAAATAGCACGCTCTCAGAGGTGATCTATATTTGCACTTGTGGCATGTATCTGCGCGTTCCAGAAGGCTCTATCTGGCGTCTTCCCTCCGATCAAGTCGGCATGTACTCGAATATAAACGAATCTAGACTAATTCAATCTTACGTGATATGGAATTATGACTGCAGCAATTCCCACAAAACGAAAACTTCACCTCATTGGTACTCGGGGGCGTTAGACTTTCCTGCCTACATTCAGCCTGCTCGTCCATTCATTACCGATAGTCATGGCAATTATCTACTGCACAGGTAGGGAACCCAGGGCTGTGAAAAGTATAATAGTTGCAGTTTACATGCAGGACTCGAATAATTTGGACGAACCGCCTACATTCTGCCAAAGTCGCAACTTTAATGGCCCCTCGACCTTTAACGCATAGCTAAATACCCTGTACATCTTTGGGAACTGTGTGTGCCAAGTAGATTTCTTCATCCGTTCTTTTCACAGGCCCTAAAGCACGAGGGTTGGATGAATAAGCTCACTTGAGTCGGATATCGTGTTAAAGGTTTATCTGAAAAGTATCGTTTCGATGGATTCCTCGTGAACGAGCCCGAACTTCTACGCGAACTTGAAAGTGAGTTCGAAATTGAACTCGAACTCGAACTCGAACTCGACCTCGACCTCGGCCGCATAGGAAACCAGAAAAAACTACGGCCAATGTCGTGAACACTAGAGGTGTCTGTGCTCTCTAGCTAGCTGGGAGCGTGTAATTTGAGGGCCAAGACTGTGATACAACTCGGATTCCTTGCTTAGTTGTGGGGTCGCAGTAACATGTGACCCCCCCACTCCTCATCATTCGTAAACCTACGTCCCGGGGTCCTAGGAGTGTGACCCCCCCTTCCAAAAGAAAACGCCCATATGTGCAAGTGGGCCTTTTGAGTCAAGACCCTGTACACCGTTGCTGCGCGAAATCGTCTTTTGAAAGTGTTTCCTAATCCTCGAAAGGCCTCAATTCATAAGAATTACAGTCGGTTGGGTGAGCTTACCAAGCTTCGTCATCTTGGATCACTGTTGCACCGGATTGAACTCATAAAAGGGCATTCTATTGTGCTGGCCTTCCCAAAGCCAGAGCTACATTATTTGGTGAACTCTACTTCGTTGTCTCAGGAACTACGAAGCGGCTCCTCTTCGACGGTCGGGAGCTAATACCCTTCACGCGACTCTGTGGATGCAAGTATACACATGATTTGGCTATGTAAATGAATATCTGCTGTACTGGAAGGTCCTTTCCCTATTTCTTGGGGAAACCCATGCACAATAGGGCCAGAGACGCCAGAGGTAAATTCCTGGTAGTTGGCAAAAAATAAATTCGTGATACCACACTCCAAATCACTTCAGCCACGTGATATTCTGCAGGCTCTGCGCGGCAAAGAGGAAAGGCGGTGCTGAGTGCGACTGGCGCTGACTGCCTGTCTAGAACACTGAGCTATCACTATATGAGACAAGCCCCGAGGGGCTAGAATAAGATGGCCAACGGGTAGAAATAAAAACAAAGCAGCTTAAACTGAGATGCTAGTCAGGCATATGTGCCCGAGTGGCCACGGAAGTGATAATAGCGATCCAAAGAGGCATGCCCCTCCGTGCTTTGAGAGTGCCGATTAAAAGAGAAATTTCCGCCCGCTGAGGAGGGTGCCACTACGAAGTCTTTTAGCCGATCAAGAAGAAGAGTCGCCCATCTCCGAGTAATTCTGTGACCCCGTTTGCGTGCAAGCTTCTTCCTGAACACCAAACTAGGCTTTGGCTTCCAAAAAGCCGATGTTACGGGATGCTGGGTGCGTTTGTGAGCCATTTCGCGAGCGACGAGGTCCAAGATGAATCAGAGGAAGCATCCCCGCAGCCGCCAGCTACTGGGGCAAGAACACGGCCGCTATGGCCGTCCTCATTGAGTTCGCTTTCTAAGGGGCCACTTTGGTCTTGCTGCGTTCTATGCAGCTCAAAGTCGAGCTTCCTTCTGGGCCATGAAACAGCCCGGAAACAGCCGTGAATATGGGACCCGCGATGTCATTGTGCACTCAGAATCCGCAGAAAGAAGTGGAGGGTCCTGGAGATTAAGTGCCAAGTGCAATTCGATCGATTCAGATATCTTAGAGCATTCGCGTGATGTATTTCTTTTCTTTTCTTTCTTTGCACAATATTCAAGGAGAGCAAGAGTATTGGCTTACTGGGAAGTGGGATTTCTGGATGAATTTTACGAGCCGCAAGCCGCTTAGTGAACTGTATCGTTTCTTGCTGTCAGCCCTCCTATCTACCACGCATCACTGATCACTTCTCTTTGTCCGGTTCGGCAGTGCGAACAAGGCACCCGTATTGTTTTGGCTACAAAAAACCGAGGCACCGGGGCGCATTGAAATTTTAGTGAAATAATAGGGCAGTGCTTCACAGGAGAACAGGAGACCCAAGTCAGCCTATAAAAAGAACAGTTCCCCTTATTTCTGGAATCTACTTCAGTCTTCGGGGCCTCTCACCTCTCACTCAAATACAAGCACTGCGCTATCCAGGCCATTAGGATGCATTTATGCATTGGAGATCGACCTGGTTGCTGTTTGCGTGCTCTTTCTCTTCGTTCCCTTTACTTTACACTTGAAGTCGCTCTTATACATAGACCGAAGACCGGTGCTTCATTACTATCGGTGTGAGTTCGATCTTGAACTTTGGTTTCAGGCCTTGCTCTCAGCTTCGTGCGATGAAGAGGAGGAGGCCTGTTTGGCCAGGGTCATGAAAGCACCCTTCAGTTGGCGCCAGTACGCTTGAGCTTCCGGCGGCTCTCGGCTGCACAAAGCATCCCCCTGGCGCAGCACGCTTTGCACCACCTCCGAGCGGCCTTTGCTCTGGAGGCAGCGCTGCAGGGTTGTCCCGCGCACGTGAGGCCCCATGGCCGATTCCAAGCTCGCTTTGGCTGCGCTGAACGGGAAAAGATGCTTCCGGGGGTCCGCCACCGCACCTTCCGAGCCATCGCTAGGGGGTGCGCCAATGGCAGTCAGCATCGCAGCGGCAAGAGCGTCTTCTGCGTCGCGCTTCTCGGCGTTCGCGAAGGGGTCCGCCGCGTTTTCAGGAGAAGTGGCCAGCGGCGGCGGTGGGGTGGCAATCAGAACTCGGAGCACGGTGGGCATGAGCGCAGACGCAAACTTGGGCAAGAGGGCAAAGGCTTTCGCCACCAAGCGTTTGCCCTTGTTGGAGGCGCAAATGCTGGCCAGCAAATCCACATCGCTGACGGCTTCGGTCTGGCCGGGCAGGAATCCCAAGCTGGCTTGCAACTTGGCAAACTGCTCCGCCAGGCTTGCCTGCACCTTGGTGGCCTGCTCGGGGGTGAAGTCCGGCCGCTGTAGCAGTTGCCGCTGCTCGTCGATGGCCAACAGGGCAACTTTTGCAGACTCCACGGCTTTGCGGGCGCCCCATGCTTTGGAGCTGAAGGGCACTTCACGGGCAC
>Ga0307931_1002538_pt1 | contig 11628 bp, 6 predicted proteins | sample OrgLakmetageno47_FD_201816 | JGI IMG/M metagenome (GOLD analysis project Ga0307931, IMG submission 201816) | Saline water microbial communities from Organic Lake, Antarctica - #47 | ecosystem: Environmental > Aquatic > Non-marine Saline and Alkaline > Saline | place: Antarctica: Organic Lake... | reverse complement strand
GGGACTCGGTGCCTCAGTGTTTCGTTTCTCGAAACATGAAACGCCCAGGGAAATGCACTGGTCTGTTTCGAGAAACGAAACGCCGGCGAAAATCGTGTTTCGTTTCTGTTGTTTCATTCCCGACGTGCTTCAACTCTGGCCCTACTCGTGTGTCGTGTGTCGCGTGATTTGAAAAATCTTGGCTCGCTTCCTTTGCCGCTTTGCCCTTCTTGTTGGGTTACTCGTACTCGTCATCAATCGTCACTATCATCGGGGCATTGGGGCAACAGGATATCAGAGTTATTCAGTTCCTTGCTAATACTCGTAATCATAGTACTCATTGGCTCACAGAGCCTCACTCCTTGCTAGTCCTGTAAAGAATTGTCTTCCTGTAATCTGTGCAATGAGTAATCGTAGCCGCGGAGGGAAAGCTAAGAGGTTTAGTCGAAATGATTTCTTTAGGAGTTTAGAGCTTGACTGCACTGACTTATCAAACGTTAAGCAGTGCCCCGTCTGCAGTGTGTTCGGTTGCACTTCTTGCGATACTGACGAAGCCCATTCATTTACGAGCATCGACGGATCTAACATGAACCTCGAGCTTCGCATGACACTTAAGCGAAAATTTCAAGCGGACACTACCTCTAGCGTCCTGCCTACAAGCAGTTCTTCAAATGCCCAAGGCACTGATTTAGAAACCTACAGAAAAGCCGAAGCAGGTGCTCAATTTGCAGTTCAAGACGAAGGCATCACTCTTGCTGAAGTATCTGCTGCAGCTTTTTTAGCAGCGTGTCGCGAGGTCTTCGCGCAACAAACCTTTCCATTCCATTCAATTCCTCCCAAACATCACTCGTTCGTCGATCCCAACCACGCACGGATTCTTGAACTCCTTGGAAGCCGTGAAATTGAGTTCCGAAGTCCGCTTCACGAAGCCGTAAGGCGTAGGGATGCAGTGACAGTGAAAATTCTGATCACAGCAGGTGCATGCACTGAATCGGAGGACATGCACGGCGAAACGCCCCTTCAGATTGCGAACGATGATGAGTGCCACTCTGTTCTCAAACACCACGCTGCCGTTCTAGCTCTTCTTTACGCAAACCCACCTACTTTTCTCATCACTACTTTAGTCGCACAATGCGCAGCTCTGTCGAATGCACTAGAAGCAGTGCCAGCGACAGCGATCTCTCTCAGCGCTTTCGACTATGATGCGTCCTTTCTCTGGGCTCCTTCTTTGGTACGCGATGCAGTTTTGAAGTGGGCTCGTGATGCTTTCATAGTTCAGCTTGCAGCAATTACCCAGCCTTTTGCGGATTTACCGGACGATTGCGCTGGTGATATTTTGGAGTTCTTCCAAATTGCAATGACACGCAGGGAATCTGAGTATGTCGCCACGCACTGCTCATCACCGAAAGCACGTATCTGGGTGCGCTCAATAGTTGTGGCGTCGATTGCGATGAGAGTGAATGCGCGATTGATATCCGCGGTCGAAGAGGGCGACGTACGGACCGTGCAAGATTGCCTAGCGAAAGGCGCGTTCGTTGACAGTTTCGATCGTTATGGTGACACGGCACTGATTTTGGCTACAGACAGATGCCACCTTGACGTCTTTACCACTCTCCTACAAGCGGGTGCTGATGTCAACGCCGTCGGTTTCGATAAATCTACGGCGCTGGTTAAAGCCACAGACTTTTTTAGGCACATGCTCCGCCGCAATGGCGGTGGTTTTCCCTCGTATGAAGGCAGCGTTGCGATGGTGAAACTCCTCCTCGAAGCAGGCGCTAACGTGAATGCTACGGACGATGATGGTAAAACAGCGCTCATCAACTTTTCAGGCTCATTCTGTGACCGTACGGAAGTCATTGGGCTTCTCCTTGATTCGGGGGCAAATATTAACGCTATGGATAAGGATGGCCACACAGCCCTATCCAAGGCTTCAATGATCGGGTTTCCCAATATCGCAGAGCTCTTGCTGAAAATGGGTGCCGACAAGGATGCGAGAGCAAAATCAGCGAGTTCAGCGCTCATCTATGCATCAGAAGCAGGCCATACCTCAATTGTGAAGCTCCTTCTCGAAGCAGGTGCTGATACGGAGGTTGAAGAGCGTATGCGTCGCAATACAGCTTTAATAAATGCATCGATGAATGGACACACCGCCATCGTGAAACTCCTTCTTGAAGTAAATGCCAACGTGGATGAAAAAAATGACGAACGCGACACTGCACTAATACTTGCCTCGGCAAACGGTCACTCAACCATCGTTCGGCTTCTCCTGAAGGCGGGCGCGGACAGGAATGCCAGGAATGATAACGGTTGCACACCGCTCATCGCTGCCGCGAGCAATGGCCGAGCTCCTGTCGTCAAGCGTCTTCTCAAAGCTGGCGTCGATAAGGAGGCCCAAAATCACAGGGGTGAGACCGCGCTTTTCTGCGCGTCACTAAAACCAAAAACTGCTGCTTTGGAGCTCCTCATAAAATTTGGCGCGAATAAGATGGCCACGAACAATTACGGCGAATCGGCATTAGATCGCGCTTCCCTCGGAGGTCGCACAGAGGTGGTTGCTCTTCTTGGAGAATACTTAAGCGGGTATCACGACAGCTCACCTGCTGGATAGCACATTTTCGTCGATTAAGCTGCCTGCAGATGACTTGAGGTGGAACTCTCAAAAGGGCCCTTTCTTATGAAAGATGAAAGTATTTCCATGGGGATTTCGGACGGATTAGTCCGCCTTTGCAATGAGAATCCTGAGTATTACTAAATGAATCGCTATAATGACTGATAACCCATTAGGCTTAATGAACTAGAAGAAATTTAGGCATAATGGATTCATGAGAGATACAAGCAAGTACTTCCATCCCTATCGAAGTCGCTTTGAGGATTACGCTTTACTCTTAGAGACAGGCCGACAGGCCCCGAAGGGCCGGAATTAGGAGGCTGACAGGTAGAGATGAAAAGCAAAGCAGCGCAATCTAAACCTAAGAGCATAGAAGTGATGGTAGCGGTCTAAAGTGGCACGCTCCTCCGTGCTCTGAGAGTCTTTGCCTTTACTCTTACTCTTACTCTTGTTGTATCTAGAGAGCTGTTCCTGTTCCTTTGTCTCTTGGGCTCCCAGCTAATTTGAGTATCGAAATCGGGCTACCGCTTCACTATAGAGATCATTGCTTTTAGAAGTTAAGTTCTCGGCACGTAGCTACACCGCAAATTTACCGAGGGAGCCGGAATGGCCGGAATAAGGTCCCACAGTAAGCAGGTTAGACGGTTAGCAGCTAGTAACTCACTCAAACTGGATTATATTCCTCCGGTGTGAAGAAGGACAAGGCGAATCGACCTATTTCTAAAATTGGTTGAATTCGAATATTACACATCACGTCTTATGTATGCGCGCGCTCCATAGGGCTATATCTGGAACCTTACCTCCGAAAAAGTCAGCGAGCGGGGTCTGAGTACCTATTGTTTTTCACGTCCCAGGTTCACGAGGCATGATTGTATTCGGTGCTGAATACAGTGGATTTATGAGTTCTTTTGGATTAGCGATAAATGAAATACCAGAAGAGATACCAGCCACTGCACTACCGGCTTTCGACTTCCGTATCTCTACCACCCAAGCCCACGGCCCATGACTATTATGAGGCAGGCCCCGAGGGTCCGGAATTAGAAGGCTAATAGGGAAAGATAAAAAGCAAAGCAGCTCATGCTGAAACTAAGAAGCTAATCAGGCGCACATGCCCGAGTGGCCATGGAAGTGATGGTTATTGTCCAAAATGGCACGCTCCTCCGTGCTATTATCGGCAATCGGCCCGCTGGGCTTGGGCATCGTTGATCGTTGAGCCATGGTGGTTTGTGGATGAATACCTTCCCTGTAAAGAATATTCTCGCAGGTGTGTATCTTTTCTTTCATCGTCTTCAGCACGGAGGGCACGGCAGACTCACCATGTACGCCAATTAGTCCTGAACTCCTGAAAGGTCGCGCCTCTGGACAGCTAGCTCAGCAACCTCGTGCGAACAGTTATTTTTCATTCATCGAACGTTGCGACACGTAGCTCATTTTTTCCCTGCACTGCCCCGCACTAGATAGATTGATGGCTGCCCCTTCTGAAGGCAGCACAACCAATGGTTACCCGTCAACTGCGATGGCAAACTACACCTTGGGACTCCTGTGGATGGTCTACGTTTCCAACCAGTGAGTTGAACACCATACTTAGATGGATTCCAAATGCTTGAATACAACCTTATAATAGCGGTCTTTCCCAGCACTGACCATTGCAAGTTGTAGCCGATCTTGAACAGAAGTAGACCTCTATTTTGCGTACACTAATATCCTTCCCAACCTAAAATTTCTGCCGCTTGCGCACTTAAAGATGGGCCCGATACATTATCAACTATTTGTACGCGATTTCATCCGAGAAGTCCAAGTATTCAATCAGCGAAGCGTGCGACTTGACGACCTCAGAGTACGGTCTCTTGACAGGTTATGGCTTCTCTGCCACCTTCGTCATCACAGGTGATCAATTGAACAATCAATGTAGAACATCTCCCTACAAAGGCATGATGTCTAAGACACTAAGACGCAATGTGCCCATTTAGACAATAATGTGCACGGGATTTCAAAGATACAAGCTTCAAGAAGGTTCAGGAAAACAATTAAACTAGTTTTGAAATCAGAGCCCGCAACTTGAAGGGGGCCACAAACTCTACACCAATTCACCCTCAAATGATGCCTCTTTTCAATGCACGCCCGCCTTGCATCTAATGATACGCCCATTGCCGCCCCACAGGTCTCTTCATGGGCCGCGCTGCGGACTCGCACAACCGCAAGCTCATCATTGCCCTGGGCTGCTTGATCTGGAGCCTGGCCACCGCTGGCATGGGCAGCTCGAGCGCGTTTTGGTCCTTGCTCACCTTCCGCTTGCTCCTGGGCTTGGGCGCTGCCTTCAGCAATCCTGCGTCGTACTCCATGATTGCAGACCTCTTTCCACCGGACCAGCGCCCTACAGCCAACGGTATGATGACTTCAAAAATACACCCTAACTGAGATGATTCATTCTTTCGCTTTGAAAAAAAGAAGAAGAGAAGTTAGAAGCTACGGTTTTGCAACCGAGTGGCTAGGTAAGCTACCACGTCAGTACTTTCGTATGCGTACTTTATTCTCTTAGGAGTGTGAGCCAATCAATTTCTTGTCTTACGCTTTTCTTTCTCGATTGCAGGCCTCTTTGCGTCCGGGGTGTACATTGGTGGGGGTCTAGCCTCGGTCTCCGGAGCCATTGGCGAGTCAATTGGGTGGCGCATCACCATGTACATTTGCAGCGTGTGCGGGGGCGCCGTAGCAGTCATCATGTACCTGACGGTAAACTCTTCGTAAATGCTTCTAAGATTACTTTTCGTTTTGTAGATTACCAAGAAGTGCTTGTTTCAATGCTCTCGGACGTGGACAAGTAACTAAACCAAGTAATTGTGTGTGTGTAATGCTCGTTGTCTTCGAACGCTCGTATATTAAATACCACTCAGGCCACGGAACCTAAGCGGCAAAGCGCGATTCAAGCAGCAGCGAAAGCAGCGGAGTCTGCTGCTGCCAAGACTGCGGCCAGCACGGGCGAAGCGTCGTCTCTGGAAGGTGTTGGTGGACAAGAGGACGATGAACCTGAGCGTGCTTTAACTGCAATGGAGACGGTGTGGTGGCTCTTGACTGACAAGCACACTGCTCTGCTGCTCGCTGCTGCTAGCGTGCGCTTCATGGGCGGGTGCGTGCTGAATTTGTATACTCTTGATTGCTCTATCAACGCTGTATGTTTTCGTTTGCTGCCGTGCCGCTACTTCTGCAATTGCATTTATTTTTATGTATTCTGCTGTTCACCGTCAGCCCTCCTGGTTTTTGCACCTTCGTACCTAAAGCCACATTTAAGTGTATCTGTTACGTCAATAACGCATATCCCATTCATCTCCACTTATACACTTTCCAATACAGATACGCAATCGCGGGCTACTTGCCAACTTTCTTCGAGGACAAATTTCCGTCGCACACCACGGCCTACTCGTACATCAACGCTTATGTCGTTGCCTTTGGCGGGTTCATGTCGAGTTATCTTGGCGGAAAAATTACCACATCCTGGATTGAATCAGGTCAGTGCTTGCATTTATCTTTTTTTGGGGGTTTCGCTCCTTCTGTTTTGTCAGCACGTATTCCTTGTTTGGTTGCTGGGCAGCATTCATTGGTTACTTCCTCACCTTCTATGCAGACTTCGGTTGCACTGCATTGTTCACCTAAGTTTCTTCAGTAGAACGTAGGTGAATAGTCGACTTGTCAACACTGTACTTTGCCCAATGCTTGAATGCAAATACAGGGAAGAGCGCAGACCCGTCTGCCCGGTGGCGCGGTGCTTCCAAAGCCAACTACTACGTGCCCGCGCTCGGCTGCCTCGGGGGCATCCCCTTCTTTCTGATTTGCCTCTACAGCGGCAACTTCTACGTGGCCCTGTTGCTGGGCTTGCTGGGGGAGTACTTCATAGCCGAGTGCTGGTTTGGGCCGTATATGGCCGCCATGCAGGTGGGTGGGGAATAGGCGCTGGTGGTTAGGTTAGCGAGGAGGAGGAGGACAGGAGAGATTAAGGGACGAAGATGAGGATGAAATGGATGATCGATCGTGTTTGTAATCTATGCACACAGAAACGCTATCCACGATCGCATTACCTCATTCTATGAATTTTTTACATGGCAAATTAATTCTTTTTCTCATTTATCCTTCTTCTGTCTGCATCTAATATCGCGCATAAATTCATTTCACCGTTTTGCTGTTTGCTCAGGCTGGCGTGCCGTCGTCGATGCGTGGTTTAGCAGTAGCTACTATGATGCTCACAGCCAATTTCATGGGCTCCTTAACGTCCTATGTTATTGGCGTGGTGCAGGTTGGTGCCTACATGCTTTCATTTCATCATACTTCTTTCGTTTATCTACTCGGGAGTCGATTTGCGCGACACCGCATGATTGCTCACATGCTCTCTGTGTCGCTACGCACACGTCTGTGTCACTGCACATACGTGATTTCAATTGCCGTCTTATTCATATTTTGACTTATAAACTGTGTATCAATCACTAGGACAACATCAGTTTGGGCTACGAGAGTTTGGGGACGATTTTAGCCATCACCGTAGTAGGCACTTACCTGTTGGCCGCCCTCCTTTTCTTGATTGCGAGCCGCATTCCGCCGTCTGGCAGCGAAGAGCAAGAAGGCAGCAGGAAAGCACAGCGCCGAGGCGGAAGCGAAAGGTCGCCACTGCTGAGCAGCAATAGGAAAGACGTCGATAGCGACAACGAAGCGGCCTGAGAATTCGGCGCACTTCCCTGCGGTTCTCGGAATTATTGCCCTGCCATCTCGCCGTTTATCCTTGATGTATCTATTTCTTCACGTATATGCTTTATGCTTCTGATCCTTGGGCCTTAGGTGCTGTCTGTAGCACTAGTAGCACCGTCGGCATATTTGTAATTCACCTGATATCTACTTCTAACCCTTGAGTCACGTGGGCTTCGATTACATGTCACGCATTTCTTCTGACGCAATAATATACTATTAAAGCTGCGGCTTGTAGCTTACAGCTTATTACGGAAAGGAAATAGAACAAACCTATTTGAAACCAACGCCGCAGCGCCCGGAATTCGGAATTCGTTTGTGTTAGTGGAGTTCGCCGGAAAAACGTGTCTTCTGTACACACGTACGTACGCACAAACAGTATCACCGCGTTCCTAACCTATCTTTCCTTTTCAATACACGGCCTCTTCGTGTTTTGCTTGGTTGCGCGCATGACGTGGCATATACGTTCGTAGCTTAAGCGAGATCTAAGATACTAAGTATTTTCATTTGATTTGCATGACGTTTCAGCTAGGTTCGATGTCGACTGTAGCGTCGATTTATGTGGTTAGTCTAGTGGCCACTGTAGTGCTTCAATTGTCTTGCTTCTTCATCGCCTTCGCATGCCAAATCGACAAAATCACGGTATAAGTGAAGAGTTGCTAGAAATTCACCCGAAATTCTAGGTGTATTCTTTTAGAGATCGCTTTGTGCGGCAACTCTTTGGCTTATCATTTAGGTGCTTCTTATGTCGATGTTATTGCTTTCGTTCACACCTTTTTTCCCCTCCGCAATCGCGTGTGTGCACAGGACTTGGCGGGGTGCGCCAATTTCATTTTGTTAGCACTCTTATCATTTGTACTGGGTGCGGACGGTGAGCCTCCAACAACTCGCGCTTGGGTCGCGACAGCACTGGTGTGCGTGTCACGTGCCGAACTAGGCAGTTACCTTCTGTACCGCGTGAGTACCATCTGCAACAGTAGGGGCATCAGCATCAGGGAGGCTACATTTATATTGGAATATCATTAAGAAGTGCACTAGAGTACTAAAATATCTTCAGAAAATTACCTGAGGCATGGAAGTTTCGTTGTGGCCATAAGCTATGAGGACAATTTGATAACAAAATCCACTCCATCCCATTTTGAACTTCTGTGCTTGCTTTCCAAAATCGCCTCCTCAATCTCCTCTCCTCTGGCTTCTTTTCTTCTTTGCACCAGGTACTCTCACGAGGCAAAGACGCCCGTTTTGATACCATTCGCGAAAATTTCTGGTATTTCTTGGGCTTTTGGGTGTGGCAAATTCTGTGGGTCTACATTGTGTCGGTGTCGTTGTTGTTCATCAACGCTCGTGCCTTCGCCGCTGCCGACACTCCTATCGGGGCATGGGATTGGGCCGGTTGGGCGCTCTTTGTGTTCGGGTTTGGCCTGCAAACGAGGGCTGATTTGGTGAAGAACGCCTTTCGGGCCGACCCTTCCAATGCCAAGAAAGTGTGCACGGTGGGGCCCTGGCAGTGGTCGAGGCACCCCAACTTCGCGGGGGAAGTGTACATGTGGTGGGGCTTGTTCCTGGCGGGAGTGCCGGTGTACGCAACGAACGACTACGGTTGGCTTACTGTGGTGTCCCCCCTGTTCACCATGGTGGTGCTGGTGGGTTTAAGTGGCATTCCGACGGCTGAAGGCGCGAACGCAAAGCGCTGGTAAACAACGCCTTTGTATTCGTCCCTGCTCCTTCCATGTATAGACTTGATGATTTGCTTGCTGTCTCATCCACCCGTGCACATTTAAAGTATATTGTTAAGCCGCATTCTTAGCTCTTAGCTTCTTACCTATTTACTTCTCGCTCCACAGGTACGACGGCGGCGACGCGCAGCGCGCTTACGAGACCTACTTCCGCACCACGCCACCGCTCTGGCTTTGGCCTCCCGGGGGCTACGAGCCTCTGCCGCGCTGGGTCAAATTTTGGCTCTGCTTTGAGAGACCCAGCTTTGAATACCGAAGCAATTCTGGAAGCAATGGGAGCACGGAAGATTCTTCATGCTTACCCGATGGCGCTTAAAATGTGATTCCGAGCCTTCTTCCTCTTTGGCGAGGATCAAGGGCTATTGCTCACAGACCTTCGCGATGTTATTGAAAAAGCTTCGGGGGTTATTTAGGGAGCTCCTTTCATTTGCCTTTTAAGGTCGCAGTGTAATCCGTCAGGCAGAATTGGTTATCACAGCGGTAGTGTCAATCTATACCAGCCAATACCAACCCATAACATAAATAACCATACCGCCCAAAATTTCCATTAAAACCCCAATAAACCATATAAGGAGATAGATGTCAATGATCAATGATAAGTGGTATAGGTAATGGTTCTTAAGTATTGTCCGCCGTGACAGTCAGCAGCGAGAAGACCTAAAAGAACCCCGTTGGTGTAAGTACACAGAGAGCACATGAAGAAAGAGCAGGGCTTACACATGCTAGAACCCCTTCAGTATATCCGGGATCGGTTTCTGTAACTCCTAGTCATTCAGCTCTACATCTACATATTGCATATTCTCATTATAAATAATTGGCATTGTGTTGTAGTAAGTAGAAGTTCGGATTAAGGGGACTGAGGAGGTGGATTGATATCCGTATGTTTCTTAGAAAGTTTTCATCGATTTTAAAAAGCACCCCCCCATCTGGCATCTGGCATCTAGCATCTAGCTAGCTGCCATTTTGTCATACAAAGTTGGCATGTTGGCGTTTTCGAGCAACGAGCAACCGAGGCGTGAGGTATAACGCAGGGCGATGGGCCAATCAATTACGCACGACTGTCCTTGAGTTATCAGCTACAACTAGGAAAGTTTTCACCGTCGCACCACCTTTCACTTTATGAACAAGGGCCGCAACCGAAATACCTTTGGATTGTTGATGCTGCCGTGATTTCGGCAAGCTTTTGTACCGACGGATTCCGCTGCTGTTTCCAACCGACAGATCTTTCTGACGTGGCCCTTCGGAAATTTTGATAATTCTCAAGTTGCAGCAATCAGGGACAATCTCTCCTCCATTTTCCCTTGCAGGCCATACCTCGGAAGGTCTCAACGTCACTCCCTGTCAGCCTTGCAGCCCCTTTAGACCTGAGCGGACTCCGCGAGTACTTGAGGCTGCAGTGTTTTCACTCTTTACCCGTTGCATGATTGCGGTGGCGTCCGCCGAGACTCTCAAGGTCGCTGCCGGACTTGCCCTCGTCGTCCTCGTCTGGTGGAACTTCGATCCTTCGCACCACGAGAAAGACGGCGCTTCACCGATGGCCTCGACGGCTCCGGAACAAGTTCCGCAACACCCTACTCAAGAACCTGCAGGTGAACCACCGGCCATCTCCTCTGCGTCCCATAGTTACCACCACCACCAGCAACCGAAGAGCTGCGGATCGGCTGGTGCAGTTTCCGCCGGAGCTCCGGTTGACGCCAACAGCAGAAGCTCAGTACCGGGCGCTGAGAACAATAATTTCCCACATGCTCAGGGTAGCCTTTCCTCGTCTCCCACGGTGCCACCACCCACTCCGCTTCAACCGTTTGAAGCCCGGTATTCCAATGAGCGGCGCGAGGCGGGGCACCGAGACGAAGGTGCTACGCCCCCCGGGCAGCCCAAAGCCAAGCGGTCGTGCATGCGGCGGGCCGAGTCCATGCCGAACATGCAGGCCACCGTAGGCATTAGGCGGTCCTCCTCGGCGAACGCGCTCCTGAGCTTGTTTGGGGTGCAGAGCTCGTCGCCGCAGAGCCAGCGGCCCAAATTGCGCTTCAACGAGCGAGCCACCCTGGTGAAAATCGACAGCCACCACGACTTGAGCGAAGCCGAACGTTCCTCTGTGAGTTGAGCACCCCTCTATCCTACCCAAATTATCTTCAAACAATAGACCTGTCCTTACTCTATTTCCTTGGTTTTTGCTAGTGTAAAAAAGATACCTTAATGTATGATCGTACCGGGATTTTATGTTTTAACCAAACTTAATCTTTTTCACGCCGCGCTTCGAGCGGATACGAAGCAAACATTGCGATGCTTCTTTCCTTTTTTCTAGCGCTTTCCAGCCTGTTTATTTCTGTCTGCTTTGGGATAACTATGGTGCCCACCCCTCTGCGCCTTCACATCTTAAATCCTTCCTCTTTCTCTTTTCCACTCTGCAATGTGTAGGTGTACTACGGCAAGGACGACATGCGCAGCTTCGTGGGCTACGAGCTCAAGCGCCGGGCTGCCAAGGGGATTGCCTCCATGTCAGCGCTGGCACCAGAGGCCGAGGCCGCGGGCGAATTGGATGACGTCAGCGCTGCTTCTTCTGCGTCTTCATCATCC
>Ga0307931_1002536_pt1 | contig 11632 bp, 8 predicted proteins | sample OrgLakmetageno47_FD_201816 | JGI IMG/M metagenome (GOLD analysis project Ga0307931, IMG submission 201816) | Saline water microbial communities from Organic Lake, Antarctica - #47 | ecosystem: Environmental > Aquatic > Non-marine Saline and Alkaline > Saline | place: Antarctica: Organic Lake... | reverse complement strand
CGTCAAGAATTGACGCCTCGAACGTGATGAAGAGGTGAAAATTGCACGACGGGTCGTAAACGACCGGCGATACTCTAAACACCTTACCTCACTAAGTTTGAGATCCCGGTTGCACTCGAAGCGTTTCTAGCTTCGAAGGAGGTGCTGGTCCGCCGCCCAGCACCTCCCGGCATTCGCCCATTTTTGGAAATAAACGGTCAGTACAGGTTTTTTTTTTTAAAGAATTGGCAATAACAATAACAACAACAACAACAATTGCCATCGAGCTGCGACACGAAGCCATGTACGAATAAGGAAATCCATTCCTTAGCGAGGTGGAAAATATAGAACTGCGGACTGGCGACCAGAGAACGTCTTAATAAGCTCAGGAACAAACATCGCGGGCAGGTGTTTCGTTTCGGCGCGTGCGTTGCAGCAGAATTAGATCAAACCAGGAATAGGGCGCCATGCCACCGCGAAGAATCGTATGGTTTGGGCCTCTGTAGTAATATAATGAATTATGAGAGCTAGCGAGGTCGCTTCACTTTGATGTATACCAACTTGGGCTTGACAGGGTTCGCTTTGTTGCGAGACGGCCGCGCTTTCTGGTTCAAGCAGCGGATGTCTAGGTCCTTGGCGTACCTGCACAACGTGGAAATACTCAGCCCCACTCGTTCTGCAGCCTCAGAGCAGCTTAAGGAGCCATCCTTCTCAAATACCTTGAAGATGTTTCGCTTCACTCTTTCATTTAGGCCACTAGGCCGCCCTGAGCGCGGGCGATTTGAACGACTTGCGACGCCGTCGCGGCATTCTGCGTCGTACTTCTTGACTTGCGACGCCCCACTCGAATACGAAAGCCCGTACTTTCTTGCCGTCGCTGCTGCGGCACCTCGAGTTTTACTGCCTCCAGCTGCTTGATAGTCCCGCGAAATTTACATTTTCTTTAGCGTATCCACCTGCGCTCCCTTTTCCCCCTTCACACACACTTTCGTTCACATGTTAACGGAGAGGAAGGTAGGTGCCTTTCAGGACTACGCCTTGGAGCAAAATAATGTAAAAATTCTGTAGGACTATGCTACTCCGGATTCCGGCCTGGTGGATGGTGCTGCTAATAGCGATTTCGTTTCTGTATGTTGCCTCGTTGAGCCGTAGTCCAATGATTGAGCTAATTTCTATTCAATAATAATTTAATGCACAGGCCCATTTGATCTTAAGAAAGCTTATTTTAAAATGCATTTGCGTTAGGTGACTCTATGTTTGAAAGCACACGCTGGCAGCTGACCTCTGTGGTAGTCTGCGAGGCCCGACAAGGTGTGAACAAATTCAAAAAGCTCTTTCTACTTTCTATCTGTACGATGCCAACAAGAGCTGTATCATCATCATCAGGGGTTCGTAGTTTGTAGATACCCTTTGGCTGTATTCTTTGTTTCTTCAAGGGTATCCTTGGTTTCTTCATCAAATAAATTCGAGGAACAAAAAGCAAAAAGCCGAGGAATCTGCCGTTGAATCTCCCCCTTGTTTCCGAAGAATGTTCATGATGTTGTCTATTCGTGACGACCTAAGTTACATAACAATTAGGCTGAATTGGGCGAAAATAGTCCTTCCATGGTCCGGTTCCTTTCAGCGTAGTAAATCACAAGCTTCCCTTGCGCGCATAACTACACTATCGCGAAGAGAGCTATTCAAATGCAGATGGCCGGTCCCATTGATGTCTGGGTACCCACGCACTCCATGATGGGACAACAGGAGCACCCACCGAATCTTGCTGGCGACTGTGTAGCACCCGGCGATGCCCACACAAACACGCCATTCATGCCAACGTTCACGCTCTTTGGCGCACCATCTAATGAATTAACAGCTGACCCAGAATTCGTGCCTCCACCTTCGGCGGTGGACGGTTTGGGTGGGTCAAAGAGATTAGGCTCTCGTCAACACTCCCAGCACCCGGCCACTATTCCGCAGGAGTCGGAAGCCGAAGACACGCAGGCCGACGCGCTAGCCGCTTGGGTGGCTTCAATCATTGCCAACAACGGTGGCGTCATCACCAGTGCATCGTTGGGCTCGACTCTGTCGTCCGAGCACCAAAGCCTTTACCGGGTCATCAAGGTGCGCATCTTAAAACGTCGAGATTCGTGCTCTCAAAATTTACCATTCTACATGCTGTCACTCTCCCACGACCCACTTGTGCCTGATGCATATTTTCTTAGAACCGATGCTTACGTATTCAAGAGAAACTACACCACACTGACAATTCTTCCCATAATCTCAGCCGTGATACCTTCATAGTTGTGCTGCTTGACGTTTTTGAGGTTTATTTGGAATTTGGAACCTTTTCTCCCTTATTTTTGCGACGCGATCTTCCCGTAGGCCTTGACCTGCGCACGCATCTGTCTTGATATCCATTAACTCACACTTTCAAATGTGTTCTTCCCTTGTACAGACTCAATACAACGGTTTGTGCGCGCTCCTGTCGCGCTACCCCACGAGATTCATCCTTGCGGACAACCCTCCCTCGAATCACGTGGTCCTGGTGCCCGGCCCTGGGCTCCCATCCCACCAATTGCCACCGCAACAAGCTCAGCAACGGGGTGGCAAAGGCAGCCGTTCTCTGAAATCTGGCGGTGTTGGGTTTCATGGCAAGAGCAACAATAATGGCATTGATGGTCGTTCGGCATCGTCTCACGAACAACCTTGGTTGCGCGACGATCGCCGCTCTCCTCATGGACAGCCTGCTGACCGCGCCCGCCGACAAGACAACCCTTCACGGCGCGACCGTTGGCCAGCCACTGCATTGTTTGCACCTGAGAGTGGTCAGCCGTCCGAGGCGCCCTCAAGTGGGAAGTCAGGGAGCAGTAGCAGCAGCAGCAGCAGCAGCGACGGATCCTCGTCATCACCTTCCCTGGAGTCAACAGTGGTACAGCAAACGATTTTGATCCTTCAGGATGCAAGCAGCCACTCCCTCAAGGTAATGCCCACTGTCTTTCTGGTTGATTTTGCGATAACCGATATACTTTTAACCGTACTTTATTCTTTGACTTATGCGCTGTATGATGACATCAAGTCTCCCTTGTGCTGATTTGCTTGTACCAAGATGATGTTGTGTTGTTCCGTTGTTAATCAAGACTCATTTTGATGCGTGCATTGTCTTGTTTAGGCGGTGGAGCTTGCCAACACTTTGCGTGCTCGCATGGGCACCGACGCACTGGCCTCTGTGCGCTCTCGCTTCGGAGGGCTCTTAACTTTACTCGACCGCCACCCGACATGCTTTCATGTGCAACGCATTCCGAAAGCCGACTCCGTCGCACTCTGCTATGCTTACACAAAAGCAGCTTCTTCAGCTCCTCCACCTCAATCTCAGCAACTGCACCAGCAATACCAGCACCCACTGCAACCGCAACCTCAGGTTCAACCATTTCAGCAGCATCACCCGCAACAACAACCACAACATCAGCGGCAACAAGATCACCAGCAACATCCGTTTCAGCAGCAACTGCAGCAACCCTATTTCCAACAACCAACACAACCGCCGTCGCCTACGCAACTATACCAGGGCGTACAACTTCACCAGGCACCTTATTTCTCTGCCAACAGCACAGGGCCTCTATCGGAATCTCCTGCTTGGGCTCCGCCTTCGCATGCACACGCTATGCCTCGGGAATGGAAGCCCGGGTGTGAGTGGACGCCGTTGTCGAATGGTGCGTCACCGTCCGTGTCGCCGCCTTTGATGGCTGGAACCTCCTCACCCCTGCCACCACCGCCGCTGCCTTCCCCTCCGTCACCACCCCCACTTCATTCTTCACAATTCCGGCACCCGCTTTATCGAAGCTCTTTCGACAGCGCCAGCAGCAGTGGCAGCAATGGCAGTGGCAACAGCAGCAGTATAGTGGGCAATGGTTCCTTCTTGGGTCCTTCTTGGTTGGACGCCAACAAAACTCGAAGCAATTCGTACGACAGCTTTGCCTCTTCAAGCTCTTCACAACATGATACCACGGAAGCAGCTTTTAGCCCTTTCTTAACACCTGCTGGAGCAGGCGGAGGTGCCGCGTTGACCTCAACGTCTCTTTCTCATGGTTTCAGCAGCGGTGGAGGGGGAAATCAGCCCCCTGCCAGTGGAAGCAGCGGGAGCAGCGGGAAAGGCAACAGTTTAGGCGAAGTTGGCGTGCTCGAGCTTCTCACCACCGAGCGGTGCGTCCCTACGCAGGCGTGGCCGATGCAGCACAGCCGAGACGAACCCGTTGTGCGCGCGCTGTGCCAGCTCTTGATGGAATTGGGTGGCGGCTGCACGATTTCCAAGCTGCGCAGCGTGTTGAAACTGCGCCTCGGCGCCACAGAAAGCGTCAAATCCGTGCCACTCAAGGTGTGTAGCGACTCCACACTACGAAAACGATGTTCATTTTAGGGGTTTCTATGAATGGGTTGAAAGAAAACACGCGCACTTAAATTGGAGAAATGGCAGCATCAATTTACGCGTACCTCTTTTCCCACGTCTCATCTCTCTGTTCCTTTCTCTACTTTTTCTTGCTTCTTTTTGAACACAGGCGTTCCTCACGGCTTACGGATCGTACTTTGCCATGTCGCAAAACCGCGTCACTCTATCTCGCGTGCTCTGACGCGCTAAAAGCGTTCAGAGTTTTGATTTTTCCACCTCGCACTTTCGCGTTTCATATTTATGTTTTAGTAGATAAGGCATCTACTAGTATTTTCTTCATCATGCTTGATACTTTGTTGCGCTCTGGTTTTGTGTTGCGTCTCAAGCGCAATTCATCTGCAGTCAGAGCCTGCATTTGGTTAAGGCGCTTTGGTTAATTCGTGTGCTTGAGATTTACACAAGCATGCTTGCATACTTGCATATGGCAATAGTTCCAGTAACCAGTAATTTGCTCCGGCCCTTCAAATTTATATTATCATATCCATATCGAAAAAATGTTAACCAACACAAGTAATTTTTATGTGTGAATGTACTACATAAAGCCATCGAGGTCGCCGAATTCGCCGAAGGACGTGAGGCGAGGAAGGAAGAGGAAGGGAAAGGATTACAGTGCATAAGGGTGCTATAAGCCATAAATATTATTCAACCTGATACTAATGCGGCTCAAAATTTTCGACATTTTCACCTAGGAAGGTCATAAGTCGTAAGGTCGTGCGGTTATTATTTATTAACGGTTATGACGCCGCGAAATTAAAGAAGCAGTTCCGTTGTTCCGTTCCGGTATCTAAGAACACTTACACTACAAATCACAAACGATAAACCATTAGTCCTTCTGGAGCGAATTTGCTAGCGCATACGCAGCTCAAGTGCATTCCTTATGTGCCTCTGTGACTTCTGTGTACTTGCCTTTCTTTGCTTTTGGCAGAGTATCAACTGGACTAGACCAGGAACGCAAGAAGCAAAGGGGAAGTGCCTAATATAGATATATAATGGTTCAAATTCAAACGCCCCTTCTGTCTTCATGCTGGTGTATAGACCCAGCAAAACGGTAAATCCAAGCGGTTTATTCGTTCTTAAATATTGGTATATATGTATGATGCAGTGCCCAAATCCATCAAAGAAAAGGGCGAATCTAGCAATCAAATGGCCAACTTCGCTTTGTGCTCAGTTCAACCGCGCTGTCGGCACTTTTGCCTTCAACGAAGTGCGGATTTAAGCTTGAATATTGCCTGGCTTCAAGCGCAACTGCTCGTCGTTGGACACCTACAGAGGGCAAAAATAAATGAATCAACCACACGTCAACCCCCCCCCCCCTTCCGGCAATCTGCTCACTTTTATTGTATTTTATAAAAAAACAGCGCACGTGCCTAGCGCATACTGATGCTGATGTACACAATTATACAAATAGTTGAGCACGCGTGCATCTTTTTACCTGCACGGTGTAGCGTCCTGCCTTACTATCAAATGAACCCACTATAGTGCCGCGGCGGCCGTTCCATTGTGGTTTTGCTTTCAAATCTGCAGAGTGCAGCAGCATGAGACGAGACAATGTTTAGAAAGGTAAAACGATTTGTGTTAGTGTGATTATTTGTATGGATTGATACTGCCGCCACGACAATAACAGGTTGAAATGATGAAACCCTCGCAACATATTTGATACTGAACAGAGAACGCGAAAGATTGCGGAAGCTGTGTCAAAAATAAAGATCATTCGATGAACTCACCCCTAATGGTTACTACGATGCCTGCAGGCAGCACGATGTTCTCCGGCTTCACGGCGACAGTTCGACGCACGGCCGTCAAACGCACGTTGTAGCGCTCTTTGTTGGCGTCGAACTTGAGCAGCACTCCACTCTTGCCGTTGAGGCTGGGGCCTTCCGAGGCATCCCCATCGGAGAGGCCAGTGAGTACCACTCCCGGCACCAGCTGTTGCAAGTTTTGGGGCCGCACTGAAAGCTGCTCGCCATCGTCAAGCTGCACGATATACCTGTAGAATTGAGCAGAACAGAGAGTTGCATGGTTTAGCAAAGAAAAAAAGTCAAGACAAAAGATTGGAGGTCCTGAATGACGAAGCAGCTCTCTTTTACACACACAGAAATACGCATTAATTTTAGTCACCACCACAATCTCTCTCTCACCATTTGACTCACCGGTCCTTGGACGGGTCGTACTCGGCCAACTTGCAAGTCTTGCCGTTGTGCTGCGCGGCATTTACTAACCCAAACGCGGTTGCTTTGGTCCCCGGCGGCATGGCGTCCCACCTCTTTTCCGCGCGGGTAGGCGAAGGAGCTCCGCGCTTCATGCCCGCACCACCCATCCCTGGCATGCCCCCCATCCCACCGATGGACATACCAGGGGGGAACCCGCCCATACCCTGCATACCTCCCATGCCCCCGCCACCAGGCATGCCCCCCACCGAATAAAAGACGCCACTGCAGCCGTCGCCCCGGCTGGGCCCTCCACCCATGCCCCCTCCGCCCATGACGTCAGCAAATGGGTCTTGCCCTCCAAAGAACGCTTCGAAAATTTCTTCGGCGCGCCGGGCGTCCATCCGGGACCCGGCGGTGCGGAAGCCCCCACCTGGGGGCATGCCCCCAGCGAAATGCATGCCCCCAGGTGGGAAACCGGCTCCGCCACCGGGCGGCATCCCCCCAGCACCCGGCGGCATCCCGCCAGGCCCTTCCTTCCCGAAGCGGTCATACGTCTTGCGCTTTTCGGGCTCGCCTAGCGTGTCGTACGCCTTTTTTTGTTGGCACACACATGGAAGGGAAAAAAGTCGCGTCAAGCAGCAAGGAAAAAAGTCGTGCGTGGTGGCACTTGACTAGACACACATGGTTACTAACTTTCATTCCACAATTAAACTAAAAAGGAATTTCAAACAATTCAGTTGCTAGCTCCCACCATACCTCGTTGATCAGTTTGAATTTTTCCTGTGCTTCCGGAGCTGGATTCTTGTCCGGGTGATATTGTAGTGCCAGCTGAAGCAGGAAACAAAATTACACGAAAAGATGTTGCGCTCAGAAGGTAAAATGCTTTTTAAACACACAAATTGAAAGATTAAAATCCTGCGGTCTACTTTTGCGCTCAGAATAGTCTTTCTTCAATGCTAGCAAGTCACCTTGCGGTAAGCTTTTTTTATTTCATCTTCTGACGCCGTTCTCGAGACGCCCAATATTTTGTAGTAGTCATCCTCCGGTTTAGCCGTCATGAGCCTATTTTATACGATCCCCTCAGCGACTTGTAATCAGTAGTAATAAGCAGCGAACGCTTCAGTGCTTCAGCGCGTCTTCTAGTAAAGTAATTCTTTTGAGGATTTGGGACAGCTCAGCAATACTTAGCTTCTTCGTTTCTTCGTGCTTCGTGTCCTTCTTCTGTTCGCGAGTCAGTCTGTGTGACGTGACGAAGTAACGAATGTTCCGGTAATCTTGCTACAGTACACTTGGGTGTGTTGAACGAACCTCCATCGTAAAGAACGAGGAGGACAAAAATGGTCATCGGTTGAGGGTTACTGTAATAACAAACGCTACAGAGTAAGCGCCATGCTCGGCGTGCATTAGACTTTAATCGAACGATACTGGAGCAATCGAGTATATCCATTCAACACACTCGTCTTCATATTGACGGTGGCTTGTCATGATGGAGGTAGGCGAATACTAGACTGTCTAGAGGACCTCTCCTCGTATAAAAAATATTTCGTTTTCGCTAATGCATCAACTTCCTTCTTTCAGGGCGTTGCACTTCAGCTACCGGAATCTATAGCAATGGCTGTAGCTCTACCGACAAAACGCAGGCAAATGGCTAGTTCTGTCACGGTACTCCAATCTTTGTTATTATGAGCTTTTCCTTTTCCTTGATTTGAGAGGAGGTTGTAGGATTGTTGTGGCCGTGTGTGCGATTTTCACACCGCACCTTATTTCAGGTCCACTTTGAAATCACAAACCCCACGAGCGGAACTGCAGTCTTTGCAGTATCTACCAATCAACCGCGGCGAATGTTTGCGAAGCCGAAGCGTGGCACTTTAGCAGCGGGTGCTTCTGTCAACGTTGCGGTTACATTGGACGGAGACTCCGTGCCGACTTTAGTGAACGAGTACAAGGCTAGCCAATTAGCCCAGGGAGAGAGCTACCAAGCAGGTGCACTTCTGGTACGCAGCGCTCAAGGTTCACCACCAAGCGCTGCATCGTCGTCGTCGTCGTCGTCGTCGCCGAGTGAAGTAGCCCCTGATGCAGCGGCCATGATTAGCAAGGCTGTCGCTGCACCATCAGCGGTGTCTACAACTTTACCGGTGCTCGTAACCTTTCCTGGCCTCGAAGCGACTAGTGCTGGCGCAGGGTCCTCCAGTGCCGTGCCATTGCCAGTCTCAGAAGCTGAGCTTCTCGACCGTCACATTGACGCTGTTCGGCGCTCTCACCATACTATCAAATCCTCAGCTGCGCCGACGAAGCGTCTTAGTACAAAGAGCAGCAAGAGCGGCGACGGAAGCACTGAAAGTACCACTGCAGGAGATAGAGATGATTTGCTAAAGCATTTGGCTGCAGAAGCGTCCGGCCTGAAGGAAGCCTACCGCGAGCAGCTGAAAGCATCCCTGAGCTTAACCGCGGAGCGAGATCGGCTGGCATGGCGAGTGAACGAAACTGCGGACGCTCTCTTGTCCTTAACCGACCCGAACCACGTACCTTTGACTCCGAAGAAAAAGAGCTCACCTTCGCCGTCAAAGACAGAAAGCGGAAGCCTGGAGCCGTCGACTTCAAGTGGAGGTAAAGCGGCCAATGGTGTCAGTCAAGACGACGATAGTGAGGCGGAGGATTCAGGATTTAGCCCAGCGCAGGTGCTCACGATTCTGCTCTTGAGCTTCTTCACTGGCCGCCTCTTTCCACTGCGGTGATGTGTATTTAGTTCTGTGGGAGTAATGCGGCCATTGTTCGTTTCAAGTCTTTAATTCGATTTCAAGAAAGCCAAGTTTCTTAGGTTCCTAAGATCTGGATGCTAGGTGGTGGGGTGGGGCATGGGATTGGGGATAGGGGTAGGAGGGGCAAGGTATGTATACGGGGAATTTGGCTATAAAGGATAGAAGTTTTAAGTTAATTAATCATAACCTGCACTCGCGAACTCGCGAAGAGAATTATACCTTTTACATGGCCGGTGTTAGTGGAATAGAGATTTAAACTTTTCCTTTTAAACATGGCCGCTAAGCGCAACCACCGGAGCAAGCAATCCAGTGATTTCAAAATTAAACGCATTCACACTCACACTGAGATTACTTCCATAAACCACTAGCAGACCCAACACGGAGTTCTAAAGTTTACGCACTCAAGCCGGTGGCTGGGCGTCCTCTGTTGGCGCATCTCGTTGCTGGCGACTGCCTTCCTGAAGGGTTCGCGGCGTGTTCATGAACATTTTCATGGCGCTTCGGCTCCCCCCTAAGCTCTGTTGCGCCTCCTGTTGGCGGGTCATAGCAGTGCGACGTGGGGGCGCGCTGGGCACGCTGTTTTTGGTCAGGGCGTTTTGCGCTGCAGCGAGAGCCGCAGCCGCTGAAAAAAAGGAATAAGATAGCAAGGCGAAACAAGTAAGAAAAAGAAAAGAAACAGAAAAACACAAGCACGCATACATGGCGAGGTGGTCGAGATTATACTAATATATCTCATGTTGAAGAAAACAAGCTGCATGATAACGATCCTACTCCTGCAACTAATAAGTATAACAACATCAGGCATATGCGTGCACCACCACCTAACCCACCTCGTTTGCGTGCCGATTCCCGAGCCGCTTCCCGAGCCGTGTCCGAGCCGGCGTCGACGCTGGTGGCCCGGCGGCGAATCGTCGCACCAGGCGCGGCCACACTTGCCAAATAGGACGACGACGACGAAGAAGGTTTTGCTCTCGAGTTGAGAGCTGCTGCTGCCGCCGACGACGACGACGAGAAGGACGACGAAAAGGAAGATGGTCCAACCGGTGCAGACCTCGGCGAATTGCCAGCGGAAGCACACGTCGCGGCGGCAGCAGCTCCATTCGCAGCTGTTGCTGCTGTCGAGCGCTTGGTTGCTGTTCCTGCCCCAGGAGCTGCAGGTGTGTGCTCGTCCAGGTAGCAAGCCACGGCGTTGCGAAGACGGTCCAATTCTTTGTCGTCCGCAGAGGCCCGCGCGTCCGCCTGATCGCATGTAAGCACACGCAAGGAAGCAGGCAAGAAGGCAAAGGAGCATAATGATGTAAACATACACATACACAAACAAACATATATGTAACACGATGCAAAAGCTATACATCCGATGTGTACACGAAGAGGACATACGCAATCAGGCAAACTCACACAAAACCCCACAAGACAAATGAAGTCCAGGTCACTGATTACCTGCTCCAACATGATGCGGCCTGCCGACTTCGTTTCAGGAACTAAGGGATGACCACTGGCTGCTGCGCCGGGAAACTGTGGAGTAGCGGCACCACTAGCACTAGCGCGCGTCTGCCGTGGCGACATTGAGCGAGCCCGTATCGTCGACATGGCCCCAGAGCTCGTCCTCGTGCTACTTCCATAAGGCCGTGTTCCTCCTCCAACACCACCACTGCTGCTGCTGCTGCCGTAAGCGCTACTGCCGCCACCCCGCTGCTGCATTTGCTGCTGCCTAGCTTCACGCATCCGTTCAGTGCGTGCCGCAAAGGCCGCGATCATGCTTTTCGCATTTCCCGGCGCAGGGTCTGAGCTATAGTACGCCTCTGCTCCGTTGCTGCTGCCGTTATTCCCAATGCTGTGGCGGTCGCTACCACTGCTGCCTCCGCTACCTCCGCCTGCTGTTGTTGCTCTGCTAGAGGAGGAATGCGCAGACAGAAGGTCTTTGTAAGAACTCATCGACGAGGATGCTGCTGCTGTTCTTGGAAAGCCTTTCTGCGCGTCTGAAGTTGTCGCGTTCGGCAGCGGCGGAGGCGGCGGCACGCGGCCTCCGAAGGGACTTGGCGCACGCCCGGCACGCGGGCTCACGGAGCGGCTCTTGTTCGCCGTAGAGGAGGAGGAGGAGGAGGCCACGTTGTTGCTGCTGGCGCTTCGCCGCTGCAAGAAAGCGGCGGTCGCTGATGTAGATGACGATGGCTGCGCTTGTGCCCCAGCTGACGAGCGATAATTGCGAAGGGGCGGCGCAGCGGGCACGGATTCCTGCTGCTGTTGCTGGTTGCTTGATTGGCGCATGCGCAACGACGGGCTCGGGTCTCTCTTGGCCGCTCCGGCAGAAGCAC
>Ga0307931_1002534_pt1 | contig 11642 bp, 10 predicted proteins | sample OrgLakmetageno47_FD_201816 | JGI IMG/M metagenome (GOLD analysis project Ga0307931, IMG submission 201816) | Saline water microbial communities from Organic Lake, Antarctica - #47 | ecosystem: Environmental > Aquatic > Non-marine Saline and Alkaline > Saline | place: Antarctica: Organic Lake... | reverse complement strand
CAATGCCCCTCTCCCTCCTGAATCATTCCGCACTTGCTTTGTTTGCGCAACGCACGCGCATTCCCACTTCTGCCCGCAGCATTGGCTTCTGTGCCATTTGGGTTTGTATTAGTTCGAGTTCGAATACTATCATAGCCATTACATGTTCGAGTCTCCGAGCGACGAGAGCTCATTTAGTGACCTTTTGGGGCCTCGATGTAGGCCACGGGCGACTTGCGGAGGGCGTGCAGAACCCACGCCATTGTGCAACTGTTACGCACCCAATTTTAAAAAGATAAATTGCCATGGGTCCGGAGTGTGATAATTGATACACATGCGAAGTATAAGCTCTTGAAGTTGCGTGGGCGATGAGGGCGGGCCTATTTAGCCATTTTACCAACTTCACTCGGAATACGAGTGAGTACTACCTTAGTTACATCCTTCGACTCCCCTCCGGCGCCTCCTATCGCTGTCGAAGCATTCAAGTAGGACCAAGGAAGCCACCAGAGTTGTATGGAAGGCATTAGGAGGCCAAGGGAGCGCCCTGGGTAGCCTTTCCTTGACTACCCTACCACCACCACCAATAGTGGGTTGGTCACTTTTGAGCTGAGATCGATAAGATACGCCCAACAGTGGTCCGTTGGCTTCTTCCTGGCCTCTTGTGCCCTCCTATACAGTTTTCCAAAACCCACACGAAATTGGTAAATTTTTGCAAAAAAATCGTAGTCGAGCACCAAAGCCGAGCAGCACCCCCGGCTGATACGCCGAACCGAACAACCGAATCGAACAGGCGCGCGTGAAATGATGTCGAACTGGACCGAGCAGCGAGCAATATTCGGCTGCTCGGTCCGTTCGGCACCTTACTCGGTACTCGGCAATATCGAGCGTGGAACCCTGGTTTTGTTTTATTTTTTTTCTAGTTCTTGTTGGTTGGCCCAGTTTATTTTTTTCACGAAACAAAGTTGAAAAAAGTTGGCCCCCAACTTCGTTGATTGTTTTGGCCAAAGCGCAATGCGGTAGGCCTACATTTATTAGGTCTCAGATATTAGGTATTAGATATTAGGTCGAATTCGTGTTCGCGTTCATTCAACTTGTAAATTTCTGCTTGTTTCTCTCTTATCTATACTAGAAACTGGAAGCTAGGGCACATATAAAACGAATCCCTCCATAAATCCCTCGCAGTCGGAGTGAGGATAGCGAAAACACACGGAACCTGGGTACTCGGGACCTGCGCCTCCTCTTTAGAAGTAGGGAGTACAAACCAATTAAATCCAGTTCAGAGCGCATTTAAGTCGCGGAGTCGCGCGTAAAACCTTAAATGTCACATGTGCCTATCGAGATGCCGAAGATTGCGGCGGCATGGGCGGTGGCGGATGCTCTACAATGGCGTAACGGCGCGGCACCGCAGCTTGGTCGGCCCGGCGCGCGTGCAGCACGCGAAGAATGCTTTCGCTGTAATGAAAACCGTGGTCCAAATCCACTTCGGCGGCCGCAGCCCATTGGTGGGTGTCATGGGTGCCTGGCAGGAGGCCGCTAAGGGCCAGTACAGGGGTGGGGTACTTGCCGCGGTTCGCTTCGGCGATGGTCCGGAGCTCGGGTGACGCCTGTGACACACGCGCAGAGAGACCCAACAGGGCACACATATAAGCACCGCAGGAAAGAACAAAGGCGCTGTCAAGTAATTCGGTTGGTTGAAGCCAGAACAGGGTCGATGGAGAAGGAAAAGGGCAAAGGGACAAGGAGGTAGAAAAGGGTCATTCTAATTCCCACCATCAGTTCTCATTCTCTCTCTCTCTCTCTCTCTCTGTCACTATCTTTTCTCTGCCCCTTTCTTGCCCACAAGAACGAAAAAATACGCGCCCACCTTGGAGAGTCGTTCTTGCTCTTCGTTCACCCACGCAATCAGTTGGGACCCGGACAACAGCCACTCCCGCCTGTAGCGGCCCGCTAAGCGCTTGGATTTCTCGTTCGCTGTTACGAGCAAGTAAGACTCTTTTGACAAGTCTTTCTTCAACAGCTAGATGTGGGTGGAGTGCACATTCAAACGAAAGGGAGAAAAACATGATGACAAAAATGAGGATGACCATTGCATTGAATGCATCGTAAACTTATGTACACTGCCTCAAGTAACAGAAGGAAAATATGCCACTATAACTACTACATCTTTGCAACTACTACTCCTCATTCGTCAGTCACCGTCCTCAAGTCAACTCACCGCCACCGCAGCGTCTGGCTTCAGAGCCCACTGCAGTTCTTTCGATTTGCCCGTGCGGAGCCGCGGAGGAGCTGGCGGCAGCAAAATTGCTGGCCATTCGAACACGTGCACTTCCGAGAGCATCCCTTGCTCAAACCCTTCATTCAGTTCCTCCAAGGTGATGGCATTTCGGGAAGGTTCTCTCCCCACGGCGGGGGCTACCATAGTGGTGTGGCGATTGGAGCCATGGGCTGTGCGCCACGCCGAGTCCGCCGCGTGTCTCCCTGTAGAACTGCCCCCAAGGGAAGAAAGCGCTGCCAGCGCTTCCGCAGCTGCTTCCGGGTCATTCTCCAGCGCTTTTAAGCGGGCGACTTCTTCTTCGCGGGCTGCTGCTGCCGCTGCGGCCGCAGCCGCTGCTTGAACCTCTGCGTCTTCGGCAGCTGTGAGAATGGCGCCCTTGGCAGAGTCAGCTCCGCCAATGTTGAGCTCCTGGTGTTGTGTTCCTCCATCATCACCGTCGTCGTCATCATCCTGCGACGAAGAAGACGAAGACGAAGACGAGGAGGCTTTTTTCTTGGCAGCCTTTTTCGTTTTGGCTGTTGATTTACGGCCACCACCTCTGCCTCGGCCCTTTTTACCGCCCTTGCCACCCTCATTGTCATCTTCGTCATCCGAGTCGTCGTCGCCGTTCAGCTTTCGCCAACGGCGCCGTGCTTCGGCTTCCTCGATCTCACGGGCCTGGGCGCGCTCCCCTGCGATCACAGCCTGCGCCAGAGCCCGAGCCCCCAGTTTCTCTCGCACCCGGTGGTGGTGCTCCGCTAATTCTTTTCTAAACACCGAGCGTCGCTTGAGCGCGGCTTCTTTCTTGGAAGGTGGAACAGCCCCACCGCGCTCTTCCCATTCCACACGCGCTGCCTCTGCGGCGGCCTCTTGTTCCGCTCTCAACTGTTTCAAATTGGCTGCGGCTCTCTTCTTGCGCAGTTCGTTGGCAGCGATCTTCGCGGCGCGCTGGCGCTCTTGGCGGTGCTGCTTTTCGGCTTTTGATTTTAAGCGCTGGGCTTCGGCTAGCGCGTCGCTGGCTTCTTGGCGAGCTTTAGCTTCGATTTTCGCTTCTAGCGCTTCTTCCTGGCTGTGGTCTGAGACCGAGGGTCCCAGCCCCACCAACAAGAGCGTCGCCGCCGCCCGTAATTTCGACGATCCCAACCCTGTAAGCCCACCTCCTCCGCCGAATTCGGTGACGGGCCGTGGGAGCTTGAACGCAGCAGCAGCTGCTAATGACCCTCCTGAGGATGAGGACTTGGGAGGCGACACGGTAGCAGCTTTGGTGCTACTGCTACTGCTACTAGAGGCAGCTGTCTCAGCATCTTGGTCGTCGTTGTCATGGTCGTGGTGTTTCTGACGTACAAACCGTAAAGGCTGGATGGGTTTGGGTGGAGGAGGCGGGTCTGGAGGCAGCTCCCGGTACAGTAGACGCAAACGCAAGGTGCAGGCCACTTTCCCACTATGACTGCTGCTGCTACTACCAGTGAAACCGCTACTGCTGTGGCCACCACTACCACTGCTGCTTCCACCACCACTGTGGCGGCTGCTTTGACCTCTCTTCAAATTTCCAGGAGCTGGGTGGTGCAGGCTCGGCAATTGGTGGTGGTGGTGATGGTGGTGGTTGTGCGGGGAAGGCGGCGGCAGGGAGCAACCAAGCAAGACGGCTCGCCGCGTAGCACCCATCAACGGACCAAACAAATGATCCCTGTAGCGCCCACTGTGGATCCCCAAGTACTGGTCCAGCCCCAGGTGCTTTTCTTCCGCAGCGCACATGGCCTCGAGGTCGGCAACTGGCCGCCAACGCCCGAGTTCAACCTCTGCCGGTGATGCGAGCAAACGGCGGGGCGGCGCACTGCCTGCCTTCTTGTCGTGGGCACCTTTTGATGAGTCTGCCGACCTTGCTACATGCGAACCTCCCTCAACGCTGTGGTCATGGGCACTGCCGTTGTCGTCACTGTCGTTGTCACTGTCACTATTACTGCCAACGCTTTCGTTGCCCTCCTCCTCTTCCTCCTCGTGAATAGGGTTTGTCGGCGCTCGAGGGTCCCAAAACTCAAGCTTGACGAAATTTTCCCAGTTAGCACCTGCTCCAAACATTTCTCGAACTCGAGGCTTCACCTGTTTTGTATTATATTTGAGCGCAGAAAATCATACCCACCGCACAGGAGACAGACAAAGGACAAAACTCAGGAATAATATGAGTACAACAGATAGAAATCGACAACATCTTTAGACTGGAACCTTCCAACTAGTTCCTTGTCTGAAGTATGCGGCAATTAAAAATCAACAGAGAGGCATATGCAGTGGTGTCGTCAATGGGCAAGGTTAGCTGGGCTTCACCCTCATTTTGCTAATCTACTGTATGCACCTCTGACGGGTCAGCATGGCTTCGCAGCGTGCCCACAATGTTGGCTTTGCCACGCACCGCCGAGGCATCTAGCCGCAAGTGAAGCACCTGTGGCTCGCGCCGCTCGGCAACCAGCGCCCGCGCTTCTCCCACTTGGGGGTGCAGCGGCGGTGGCGGCGTATAAGAAGCCAAAAGCTCCGCGAGAGCAGCGTCGCTCAAAGTTCTGCCTTCTTCTTCTTCGTCGTCCTCTTCCTCCTCTTGTCTGGTGGCAACGCCGGGTGCGCCGTCTGCTTTTGCTGCTGCGTGCTTTGCTTCTTGCTTGAGAGCATCGTCTGATACGTGGGCGCTAGTCGCTTCTACAGCAGGTTCCTCATTTGAGGGCTCGCTAGGAGGAGCTTCTTTAGTAGCCTTGGTCTTAGGTGGGTGATCGACATCGCTTTCTCCAAGTGAGCCTTGTACCAGGACACTGCCCTGGTATGCACGCTCGAAGGTTAGCCCGCCCTGGAAAACACAGTTTAAAGTCTGTCTCGGAGCAGGAATTTCGATATCCATGTAGATTCAGTTCAGGGACTTCGCATTCTGAGAAAGTTTTAAAATGTAGCCTTTTCTGCTGTAGCCACTTCTAGGTTTACGAATGCATGTAGTTGAGCCTGCTATGACGTATTAAGCTTAGCATCTGATGCACGTGCGTAGCCATCGTTAGCCATAAGCCATAAGCCATACGCCGGCCGAGCCATTGCTGAACAAAAACTATTGGCGTTGTTGTCCGTTGAAGTGGTCATTTGATATTCTCCGTGTGCCAAATCAGGGCGACGAGCTGAACTGAAACCGTTTGATGAAACCTTGGGCCGAATTAGAAGGCTTGCACAAAGGAAGTCAACAGTAGTACGCCTTACCGCCCCTATAGAGAGAACATCCTTTTAAGAATTCCTCTATCCTTGAAGGAGAGCCGCAGAACAAGCCGCGTCTAAATTAAGGAGAAGATTTCCGCTTAATTGCCCTTTCGAGGAAACTGGACTGCACACTCTACAACGACTTGATACTTGCCGCTTACAGAACTGAGAAAGAGGAGACCTGGGAGATAAGACACTGATACTTAAATCTATGCACGACTTTCGAATGGCCCATGCATGAAAAAAGATTGATAACAACCCCTGTACATGTCCCCCTGTGTATACACAATACAGGGCGCTTGTTGTACACATGTACAGGGCGCTTGTTGTACACATGTACAGAGACCCCAGAATTTCGAGCATCCATAACGTCAAGTTGAATTACCTAGTTGCTGAACCTATAGAGAATAAGATGGTGCCCTTCGGTGATATATTTCTCCAAAACATGTCGCAACTCGTTTCACCCTCAATAGTACTAAAGTAGGACCAAAATCCGAATTGTCTCCATTTCGCACCCCACACCCGGCCAACGGGAATGTAAAGAATGTCGTTGCCATGTCCATCCGGCCTTATTCACACAAAAAGCGCTATTGGGGAACAGGCCGCGATCTATTTCCGTTTGTACTTACTTTTTTAGCATATATTGAAGTTACTTAGTACAGGGGCTTAGGATGGGGGGCAGATAAATTCACCACTTCACTATCGTTCCGCTAATATTTATTTGACTTACGAAGAAGCCCTTATCTCCCCTTTCATGGAGCATGATAATTGCGGGCAACCCCCAGTGCGAATGTATGAAATTGCTTACTGAAAGTTACCGTGCTCTGCTTTCTGTAGCAACTAAATTTAGCTTCTCCCTCGTGGATCAGAAACATTACCCCGAGCCTGACTTTCAGTCTGGCCTCGGAAACTCTACAGACGTCAACTAGATAACACCCTGCCTATTAGTTACTAAATTGCTCGATGCAAGAGGGCAATTTGACCAGCCAGTCAAACTTCACATTCCTTTCGATGCTGCAGGCCTCAAGTTGTTTGTATTCTTTGTCCTCAAGAAGTGCAAAATGGACTAGCTAGGAGTGCACACCTTATCAGATCAGGCCGGTACCTTAAGGTGATTAAAACACAAAGGTACATATGGGGGTACGAAAACAATTTTTATCTGGCCCCGAAGGACGGGACTATACGGCCCTTCGACAGAAATTCTCTATGGTGAGATGCTCGGTGCTGGCTCGTGTCGCGTGCCAGATACAGATCTGTAGGTACAACAAGCACTATTTCCTGATTTACAGAGTCCACCGTTTCAGGAGCTGTGGTTGACTTGCTTTTAAGTTTAGCTGTTGCTAATCTTAGGTGTAATAATTCGCCAGTCGGTAACTTATCCTAACCATTCAGGCAGAGGCAACTCCAGCGCCGGCAGGTCGAGCCACACAAATCGGCCATCAGGTGGTTTCAAACAACTTTAGAAACGAATCCTAGCGCCAAACTAACACAACGTAAATATCAATGTTCTTCGCACCGCCTGATGGTCGTCTCGGCATTGAGGAGAGTTCGTTTACTTTACGCACAAAAGATGGCTGACTAGGCTGGCGGCTGTGTGGCCTCTGAATAATTCTTTCTAAAGAAAGTGCTCCTATGGTATAAGATGAGCCATCTGAAGAGTCAGAGCCTGGCTGCCATCCATTTTCTATCATAAAAGAATGCATCTATAGCTCGCGTCTATTCGGATATAAGTATTTGGGTTCATTCACAACTGTAGACTTACTGTACTTGAACTTCTTGTATCTTCGAGGACTTCTACGCTAATAGATTAAATTCGGGTATAAATCTACACTTTCTTTCTTGTGACGGCCTTCGCTGTCAGTTAGCTACTTAATCTAGCCCTTAGGTCTCACTGACAAAGATAAATGGAGCATCGAACGACAGCCGCAGATGCACACATTTTTGGGCAGATGCGCTGTGAACTACGCGTGCGTTGTACTCAAGAAGGTGCCGCCTGACATCTCGCCTTCGAATAAGTACCGAGATTGCTGGCTTCTTAGTGCACCTCTTCAACCTGATTCATTCGGTAATTCTTGGAGCAGTTAAGATTTCTCGTATGGCGAAGCGTCAGCCTTCGTTCTGTCTGTTCTTTATACCGCCGCTCATCTCGCAATGACTTCTGCTCCCCTGCAAAAGACACCGAAAAGGCTCCATTGAAAATGTCACCTTGAGAGCAAGTCTTAACGGCTAAGTTAAGCTCAAGCCCATAAAAGCCACAGACGTACTTCGATATTTCCCCTATGGCACAGTAACAAATGAGTGTGAAGTATCAGACCATGTCTTTGTTACTGTGCTGTCGGACTGTGCCGATTTTTTTCTGACAGAATTGAATCATTCGCAATTAAGATAAAATAACTGCACTACTCAGCGAAGCACAACAAAACGAAAGCATCAAAGAAATCTATTCAAGAAGTCGGAGCTTAGAGGGATATAATTCTACTATAGCAACGAATAACGAAATGAAAAGAGTCAAGGAAAAAAACTCGTGCCATGAGGGTTCGAAACCCACGACCTCCTGGCAAAAAGTTCGGCGCGTTACCGCATAAGCTAAGGACACGTACACTTGTAGGAAAAAAATACTTAATTTGAACTCATAGTGTACTACAGTACAGTATCTGTAGTATGTATGCATTGTTTTCGTGTAATTACGTAATTACAGACGACTGTTGACTACTATTGCAGTATTGTAGTGAAGACTTAGAAATAAGTATATACTTCAGTACAAGATTCCCTTGTAAACACAAAAAGAGATCAAGCTCTAGACTGTTGCATATGCATTATTCCAATTGGGTCTTTTACGGATATTATTGGTTGGGTTCTCAGATAAGCTTCACTAGTTATGCAGATTCTAAGCAAACCAGCAAGAGATAGAGCAACGGCGTGCCCTCTTCAATAAAGAAACAGACACAGAATCGACTTAATTCTGGTTCAAAATTGATTTCATTAAGAGTTTCCACTTCAGAGGGGGCTGTAAAAATAATTTATCCTGCTATGTACAACCTTTTCTCTTCACCATTTTGAATTGCGCGCAACACACGCGCGTGCACTTCTGCCCAGTAGAAACCGACCTTCGCAGACCTATATTTCTCCTACATGCCCGCAGCATTGGCTACTGTGTCACATAAGATATGGGTTTGTCTTACTTCGGGTTCGAGTTCAATGAGCCAGGAACATTTCTTCTGAGCAAAACTTCGATTTCGAGTTCAACGAGCCAGAAACATTTCTTCACTTTGGACCATTATCATGATTTCCGTGGTTACTCTGGCATGTGTGTTTCTTCTAGTATCAGATCCTTTCAATTTTGTTCTTGCCTGCTAGCCTTCTAATCCCGGCCCCTCGGGGCTCGTGTCATAAAATACGCAACAAATTCCGTGAAGCTGGCTTCGAGTGCCCTCAGAAGTCCTCGGCCTAAAAAAAAAAAAAACCTACTATTACAGCAGATCACAAAATTTCCGATTCTTTACAGGGGAATTTCTTCGATCACAAACAGGAAGCAGTAAGAGCCACATCGGATTTCTTAGCGCATATGCAGCTCAAGTGTATTCCTGATATGCCCTGTGACTGCTGTGTACTTGCCTTTCTTTGTTTTTGGGAGAGTATTAACTAGACTAGACAAGACAAAATTTCCTATTCTTAACAGGGGAGTTTCTTCGATCACAAACAGGAAGCAGTAAGAGCCACATCGGATTTCTTAGCGCATATGCAGCTCAAGTATATTCCTGATATGCCCTGTGACTGCTGCGTACTTGCCTTTCTTTGTTTTTGGGAGAGTATTAACTAGACTAGACAAGACAAAATTTCCTATTCTTAACAGGGGAGTTTCTTCGATCACAAACAGGAAGCAGTAAGAGCCACATCGGGTTTCCCCTTATTATAACAGGTGCTTATTTCTTTCATGAGCAGGTGTCGCTCAGCGCTCAGGTGCAATGTCGAGTCTTGGATGTGGGGTTAGTTAGAGGATTACTTATCTAAAGCTAATCTTTTCTAGCGCATATGCAGCTCAAGGGCACTTTTTATGTGCCTCTGTTACTGCTCTGTACTTGTCTTCCTTTGTTTTGGCTGAGGGCATTGTATTCCGATTTCCTGTTTTTGGACTGGATTCCGTTGGCTGGTGTCGTTAAATCCGGATATATATACCAGTACATAGGGCTGCATAAAAATGGGCGCGGTAAAGTGAGGTTTAATGCCACTGACTTTTCCTACTTGTGGGGTGGGATTTGCGCACTCTTCCTTGGCTAATTGATTGCTTGGATATGGGTCTCATTTCTTACTGCAAGCTACTTCGTCGTCTCTCAACTGTTTGATCTGGACGTTCGGGGCCTGTACCAGAGACTCTCTTGCGCGCAGACACCACGGATAATGTTGTGATTTTCGACAAGGCTCGTTGTTGATTTCTTTCAGCAGATCAGCAGCCGCTCTCAGAGAATTTCTCATTTGAAGACGCTTCACGCTGCATTGAACACAGTTTCTCGTTTGTTACGCTGAGGATCTCTTGATGTTGTGTAGTTCCTCCGTCGTTACATTTGTTGCAATAAGTTGAATCCCACGGGCTGCGAGCAATTTATTTGCCGTAACTGAGCCTTCTCGGGGATATTTTCCCATCGATATATCTTTGAACAAGTCCTTACTAATTTGGCCCTCACCACTTTCATCGTCGCCATCTTCATCGCCCCGAGCGAGATAGAAGCGAAAGAATGCCACGAGCCATGAAGAATTGATGATGTCTGAGAAGCAAAAGAACAGGCAAAAAGGTTACAGCTTAGCATACATTTTGAAGAAAGGTCATCATTATATCAACAAAAAGGGACTCACAGGCGATCCCATACATAACGGGAAATAACAAGGCGTCGTCCGCATCATCTCCCGTCCCGAAGGATAGCGTAATCATGACCATCGTAAAAGCAAAATTTTGGACTCCGCATTCCAAGGCTATTGTCCGGGCATCTCGAGAAGACAGGTTCATCAACTTGGCAGCGGAGTATCCGAAAAGTGCGCCGAGCGGCTTTCAAATATATGCGACACAAAATTAAACCCAATTAGAGAGTATTCGTGCAACTCAACTCCGAAATCAACAACTATTAATCTTTCACAGTCTTGCATCATCATCGACCTATCAACCTATTCCTCTGGCACATACCTCCATGGCGAAAGCTAAAACCCAGAAAATCGTCTCAGCGTCTCGTAGCTTTTCGTAGTGGAGTATGAGCGCAACGGCGAGAGCTCCAAAAACAAAAACCATTCCAAACACGCTTGTGGCTATCTTCATCCATTCCCAAGCAAAGCGTCCGCAAGGCTTCCACGTTGTATTTTTTTTCCGTATGTAGAGTCCAATTGTGGTTGGTAAAGCGATCAAGATAAGCGACGCAAAAATCTGACCCCACGGAATGTCAACGGTGGCGCTGGAAAGACTCTCAATATAAATGAGTATCATGAGAGGTAACATGAAGAAAGCAGCGAGTGTGGAACAAAAAGACATTGTAATCGACAACGGTACGTTGCCGCGAGCCCAGAGGGTAAATAGATTGCTTGTCGTTCCACCAGGACTCGCGCCCGTCAAAATGATACCAATTTTCTGGTATTCTGATACCGGAGAAGTTCGTACGAAGATAAAAGCTAACAAGGGCATGAAACCGTACTGGCTCAAAAAGCCAACTCCAATAGCTCGAGGATTTTGAAGGGCTCGTTTGAAGTCTTCGACCTGACTGTCAGCTCCTAGACCCAAGCCGACAATGATGATGACTAGGGCCAACATAGGGGTAAAAATAGTTTCCAAATCGACAGCCATATCTGAATATACCAATGATCGCGCTGGTTCGGCCCTACAATGGACAAAATGCCTTGAAGAGCTAACACGATGCCGTTCTTTCAGCTGTCAGACAGTTGCCCAGTGCCCAGTGTCCGGTGTCCCGGTGCCAAGATACTCAATCCCGGTCTTCAGGAGTCAAATGCGAAGATACTCTCGGACTCTCGGGATTCGGGATACACCAGATGAGGAATATTCACCCCTGTAACCTGCCCGGTCCAACAGAAAACACGATCACGAACTCTTTGCGCAGCCTCTCTACTCTCGTTGCTCTTAAAAAAATATTCTTTGCTCCTTCACTGAAGATTTCTTCTGCGCTTTCTGCCGTGGCGTTCGAGCTCGACT
>Ga0307931_1002532_pt1 | contig 11643 bp, 11 predicted proteins | sample OrgLakmetageno47_FD_201816 | JGI IMG/M metagenome (GOLD analysis project Ga0307931, IMG submission 201816) | Saline water microbial communities from Organic Lake, Antarctica - #47 | ecosystem: Environmental > Aquatic > Non-marine Saline and Alkaline > Saline | place: Antarctica: Organic Lake... | reverse complement strand
TGCCAGCACTTCGAAGGCGTCGTGTCGTTCGTGGACCTCGCGGGCTTCACGAAACTCACCGAGCGGCTCGCGTTGCAGGTGTGAAGCTCTTGCGGTGGTGGTGACTGTGTGGTGGTGGTGCCTGTGTGGTGATGGCCATGAAGGCTTCGAAAAATGCAAAGAAGTTTTTCGAGTGCACCGTACCCATTATTAGTATTGTCGTCTTGATTTTGTTGCTTCCTTTCTCTTTCTCTCCCTAACCTTATTCCTGCTTCTTTAATGAAACAGTCCGACGGTGCCGAACGATTGGCGAAAATCATCAACAAACTCATGGGCCAAATGGTCGACACTTTAAAGACTGGCGACGTTATCAAGTAGGCTGTGCTCGTGTTCTCGAATATAGTTTATTTTTGGTTATTTGCTGTAGTAGTGGACGCCTCGTGGTGTGCGATGTGGAATATGCTGATTTTGTGTTTTATTGTCATTCTGCACGATCTTTATGCTTCCGGTGGCAGGTTTTCGGGGGATGCTATCTTAGTATTGTACGAGCCGGACCGTGGGTTTATGAGCGAGGACGCGCCCTCGGCCTCGAGGAGTCGGCGCGGAGACCCGGCGGGATCCTACGAAGATTTGCCAGCCATGCGTAACGCGGCGTACCGGGCGGTTTCGGAAGGGCTCAAGGTACGTGGGAAATTGATGAGAGAAGAGAGAATAATAACAAGCAAGAGAAGAAATTGCCTTTGTATGCCATAGCGCGTGGATTATCATTTCGTTGTGCGAAATCATCAATCCCAATCCCAATCCTCCTCCTCTCGTCGTTATCAGGCGCTCTTTGACGACTACACGGTGCCTCCCTCGGACTTGGGTGCCTATGGCGATCCCGACGACCCTGTGAACGTGGAAGGGATCAAGCTCGCGTTACATGTGGCCATCACCGCGGGGCGGCTCGAGCTCATGCACGTTGGCGGGGTCTTCGACCGGTAATTTGAAAGAAGAAGTTAGAAAAAGTTCTAGGGGAGGCGCATGATCGTGCGATTCTTGCACATCAACGCACTCTTGTGGCAATGAATGAGATGTAGTGTAATCGTTTGAAGGCCGTACTGCACTAATATAGCACTTCTAATTTGTCGCTCCTTCTTCTAGGTGGGAAGTAGTGATGGCAGGCGAAGCGATGCATGCGTTAGCGGGCACGGCCGATCGGGCGCCGACTGATTGGTGCACGGTGGACGAGAAGTGCTGGGCCCTTTTGGACGGGGACCCAACGGTAAGCATTTAGAGATCAATATGAGGTAGGTATGAAATTAGACGTTGATAGCATGATTGCGGAATCAAATATCAGTGGCTTGGCTTTTTATTATCCGTTCTTTGACCCTCTTTTGCCCTGCAATCTCATCTGGGCGTGTTTCGTGATGCTAACTAAATTAAAAGGGCAACAAATTTGACGGGGTTCGTCTTGGTCCTACGTCCGCTGAATGCGACAACAGTGGCACTGTGCTGCACAACGGGGATTCAGACGTCAAGTATGCGATCAAATAGAAAAGAAACTGACATTGTTCAATCTAAATCCAGCTCTTCTTTTTTATACTTTGAAATCTCGAAGAAGATGCGCTCAGTACACTACAGAAAGGCGACGCTGTCTTTCCTAACGTCGCCTCATCTTCCTCGTGCATCCGTGCTGTGGTATGCATTTAAACGTGTAGGTACGTGCGGGTCAAGCAAGAAGTCGACCTGTCAGCCACCTCTGGGAGCAGCATTCCCCCTTTACCGGGAGCCGCCACGGCAGCCGCAGTGGGCATTCCCGGGATGCCGCACATGTTGAGTGGGGTCTATGATACGTTCCTGGAAATGAGCGGAGAAACGACGGCCCGCACTCTTGGGTTGAAGATGGTAAGTGGAGTTTAGTTCAAGGCGTGTTACACAAGCACTAAGGATTGAAAGCCGCAGGGTTGGCTAAGTTCTGTTTCTGTAAGCTAAAAAAGAAGGGTATGTTTTTTAAAAGCACGCGTGCGCGCACACGCTCTCTCAATGAACCTCGGCCCTGAACAATGGTGGTATTGAAACACATACCAACAGGTGGAGAACATGTTAACCGAAGACTTGGCGGTGCTTCGGCGCTACGTGAGCCCCGTAGTTCGGCGTGCCATCGCTGCTCGTACCATGGAAGCGGTATGTGTGTGCGCACCAATATATATATATATATTTCAAGCATTTAGTGTCTTTTGTTTTGTGTATAAAGCAGTACTTTGTGTGTGTGTGTTTGAAGCCAAGGAATTGATATTGGTCGATGTGTGCACGCGTATACTCTATTGGCAATGTAACTTCGCTTACCCCTACCCCTTACTCGCCACCCTTCTTTTTTTGTCGTTTTTTTCGCTTTCCTTCCTCGCAGGTGAGCGGGTTTACCGACGTTTCCGTGCTCTTCGTGGGGATCAGTGGGGTTGATTTGGGCTTGCACTCGAGCGATGCGGACATGCTGTGGGGCCAAATCATCATGAGCACCGTGCAAGAATGCGTGTACGACCACGAGGGCGCGGTGAGCTTTTTAGGTGCCAGATCTAGCTAGATAGACGCGATATTACGAGAGTTAGCGGATGGATTGCATTTGAACTAAAGACCCTTGGAGAGTAAATTTTCTCATAACTTTGTTTAATTACGTATTTACTGTCTTGGTGTCTTCCATCTTTGGAATTCATTCCATCCCTGCGTATTTTTTCTTGTACCAGGTCAACAAATTCGTGATGGACGACAAGGGCGCTCTCTTGCTGTGTGCTTGGGGTTTGCCTCCGATGGCGCACACTGACGATCCTCACCGTGCCACCGCAGCGGTATTTGACATCGTTGTTTTCACGTGATCGTTCTGATTTACTCCTCTAAATATCTTTGCTATTTTTTTTTATCATCCAGTTTTTCAATTTACTTTCTTGCACCCATCTTGTTGGCTGGCTGTGGTGCCTCAGGCCATTCAACTCGCGAAAGCTTTCGACGATTTGGGGGTGCAAGCACACATTGGGGTCACCACCGGCAAAGTCTTTGCGGGCGTGATTGGCCCCCCACACCGCTGCGAGTTCAGCTTGCTGGGGGACACCGTGAATTTGGCGGCCCGTTTGATGGGGAAAGCCCCCTTTGGGGGAGTGCTGTGCGACGAGTCCACTTACGAGTCCGCCAAACTCACCATGGAGTACGTGGTTTTGTGCGTTAAGATGGGGAGGGGGTGGGAGTCGGGGCATTATGTTTTGGGAGTTGCTACTCGTTCATTTCCTTTTTATTTTTCTTCAATTGAAAACTTGAACTCTTTTCGGTATGCTGTGTATTTACCACAGCCTCTTTTGTTGCCTTCCACGCATGTATGCGAACATTTATGACGCCAGGTACGATGTTTTAGAGCCCATCAAAGTGAAGGGTAAAGAAGCACTGATTCCGATTTTCCGCCCGGTGCGCGACAAGCACGCCGAGCTCAGCGCAAAAACCGACGAGGGGCTGCTGCGGCGCCGCACCAGATCGATGCCTACCAATTTGCGGAGCGGGTCTGCTACGGCAGACGACGACTTCGGCTCCGGGGCAAGGGTCCTGTCGCAGGGGCACATGCGCCAACGAGAGCGCGAAGAGCTGGTGGAAATTTTGGATAATTTGTACTCGGGCAGCGGGGGCATGCTCCTCGTGAGCGGCGACGCTGGCAGTGGGAAATCGGAGCTGGCCAAGATGGTGCTGCAGTCTACGGAAAACTACGACAGCCGGCTGATCGAGTCGTTGACGCCCAAGAACCAGGGGAACCTGTCCAAAATCAAGTCGAAGCCCTGCGTGGAATTGTCGCAAATTTTGCAAGGCTTGTTGACCCCCGAAGCGAATGGCATGAACATGTTCGTGAAGCGGGTTGCGGCGCCGCAGTCGGTGGACGCTTGGCGCGCGCGCCTCAAGGAATACGTGAACGATCCGTCTTTGGACCATTTGCTGCACTTGTACGACGCTTACTTTTTGGAGTGGCTAGCAGAGGAAGCCAAGGCCAAGGCGGCAAGTGCTGCTGGTGAAGGAGCACGAGACGATTCGAGAGGCCAAGGCGACGAGGCAGACGGGGAGAAAGTGTCGTCGCCGTCGGAAGCGCGCACCAACGCGTTCCAGCGACTCAAGTCCCAGCAATCCGTAGCCGCCATGAGCCCTCGTCACGGCGGAGGCCAAGGCAACCGAGACTCCATTGGCGGCGGCTGGGAACTGAATGGCGAAGGCAAAGGCGGGGAAGGTAATGACGCCGAATACGGCGACATGGGTCCTGACAGTGATGCTGCGGGCCGCTTGACGTTGCTTTCGGCCATCTTAACGTACGTGCTGGACAAGACGCGCCCTCTCATGATTTTCATTCACGTGCGCACGGGCAGCTCTCTGTCTGCCAATGCCGTGCATCCTGAAATGTGGCCGTTGCTCGCGCACTTGTCCAATTACGCCACGCGAAGGCATGACACGATGATCAACGAAAGCTCGGGTTTCAATGGAGGTAACCCCATTGGCCTCTTGAGCCAACAAAAGCCTTTACCCGCCAACCCTCTGGTGGTGGCGTTCACCCATCGCCGCATTTTGGACTACGGAGGGCGGGCCATGAACCAGGCCTACGCCCAGGTGGTGGAAAACGCCGACCAGTGCGGGGGGCTCCTGCAATTGGATCCGTTGGACGACGCAGACCGCGAGCGGTACCTGTGCCTCAGCTTGCAGGTGTCCAAAGTGCCCCTCGCGCTTAGCCGCTGGGTCAGCGACGTGGCCAACGGGAACCCCCAGTACATTGAAATCTGCGCGGAAGCCGTGGACAAGCCGGAAATTCTGACCCGGGTCCCCGCGAGCGCAGGAAAACCCACGGACCTCGCGTGCGTGTTGAACGGGCCCGAGGGGGCCGCCGCGCTCCAAGCCTTGGCACCTCCACCCAAAATTGTGGGGTTCATCAAGCAAACCCTCGGGTCTCTTGGGCCTCAAGACAAGCTGGTGGTGCAAGTCTTGAGCCTGTTCAAGCCCGAAGACGCCAGCGATGGAATGCCCCTGCCCACCATGCACGTGGTCACCCGCGCTTACGCGGCCATGGCGGACGAGGGTGGGGTGGATATGGTGAAAATCGTGGAGCGGCTGGCTTTGTACGGTTTGGTGGTGGTGCATGACCCCACGAACCCACCCGACCACCACCACGTCGCAACGCGCGTGTCGCACTACGAAGCCGACGTTGACCACCGCCGCGCGTACTACTACACCCTCAACTACCGCCTCTTGCAAACGATGGCCGCGGAGGGCTTGCTGGCGCACCAGCGAAAGGCAATTCTCCAAAGCATGGAACCTCCCACGGAAACAAGGTGAAGCAAAACTGGAGAGGGATTGGGCACCGAAGCGCCCAAAAGATCTTCACCATCAAACGCGCCGAGTAGCTCAAATTACCCCAAATCGAAGAGGCCATAAAAAATGGTCCGACGGGGGTTAATGACAGAAAACCAAATTTTACCAAGCACAGTAGTCAGGGGCAGCAGGACAAGAATTATCTGTGTGTACTGCTGTATTTCAAGTGAACTCCTTAATTCGATAACCAGCAGCAATGTGGCAGATGGAAGCGTAAGTCACGAGGAATATATTGGCAGTATTCACTCCGTGTTCTTTAGTCCTGCTCCCTTGAATGGCGAAGTGTATTAGCACTAGTCTCGCAGTTTGCTACTGGCGCTACGGTAAGGAATACGAAAGAACAATTGCTTTCTGGGAAATGCGAAACCGCGAAACTGGGCCCACTCGTCACTCACCCTCTGATCGGCAGTTGGGTCTTTAGAGATTTCTGTTTCTTTTGGACTTTTGGGGGTTCTTGAGTGGAGCGGACTTCCGACATGCACTCTGTACTGACTACTGACTTCCCTTCAAATACCACAGGCCAAATACCCACACGTACCTATAATTTTGTATTGAGTAAGCTCCTTTTTGGAGCCAGCACCAGTCCAACTGCTTGTGTTTGTGTTGCTGAAGAGTTCACCAGGTGTTTATGTGCTATGTCAGATCGAAGGTGTGCTCTCTTCAATGTAGAAACAAACTCAGAAACAACTTCAGCCTAGTTTCAAAATTATTTCATTAACAGTTTCCACTTTAGAGGAGGCTAGAAGTATTATGCTTCCTGCTCGCTAAATTCAATCCCTTTTACGATTCCAGCTTGCGCGCAACGCACGCCTGTTCACTTCTGCCTGAAGCACTGGCTTCTGTGTCATTTGGAGTTGGATTTGGATTATGGATCAGTTCGAGTTCGAGTTGTATGTCAGAATGCAGTGAGATGTGGAGCGACGATTCCAGTCGTTAAGCTTGGCAATCGGAATTAGGCCGCATGAAACAGCTATGCCAGTTATGCACCGGGAACCGCAATTAGGTGCAGAGCAAGACGAGTGGAGACGGCGCAGATGAGAAATATGACGAACAGTCACTATTTCCATGCGCCACTCATAAGGAATTATCCCGAAAGGTGGACCAGATGGTCAGATGCGATGAATACTTCACATAATCGATGTTTGCGTCGAAGATTATTGGTTCACTTGTGCGCTGCTGCTGGTTCCTAATTTTGGGCCACTCCTCGTATGTTTTTCTTTTATGTACTGTGCTCTTCAACAGTAAGTGCACGCCCCAGCCTCGAGTCTCGAGGCCGGGGTGTTAATCTCCGTCATGAATGTATTCAAAAACAGTATAGCGAAGCACATAAATGGGGAGCATTCAAGTTTTTGGTGGTCTCTGTCTCGAACAAATGGGGAGGGGTGAGAAGGCTTATCAATTGCAATTAAGCTAGCTTAAAAGTCAATTTGAGACTTCGTGTGAAGACGATCTTCGGCACAGTACCCGGAGGGCTGAATAAAAGGGTCACCAATAGCAGAGACCAACATATTACTTACGTCGTACATCTCGTCAATGTGGGTGGGCCCAAGGCAGTGCCGGAGTTCATTTGAGGCTTCTACTAGTACTAGGCAGCGGAGGTCGTGAAAGTGGCGGGCCTCCTTTCATTTGCTGAGAGCTGAGAGGCTCCATAACCAATTATTAAAAACTGACTTTCGTGGTTGAGTATGAAGGCAATGCCGAGTTTCTTGCTCAGGTATCAACGATAATGCTTTCATGCAAACTATGCAGCCACTGCCAGAGAGCTAATCGATTCGTCTACTTGCGCGAAAAGTGCGACCAGCCACTCCGATTACCTCGCCGAAGCTTAATTCAATTATAGAGACGAATGAGCTTTGCGCCACGTGGCATCGATGTGTTGGTTTAGCTAAGGTGGTGCACTGCTATTTTGTGGCTTAGAGATTGACTACTTCGCTTCGAACTGACAGGAGCAAGAAAAAGTAAAAGAAAAAGGAGAAGAAGGCGATGTCAGATGCTAGGGTTATTCTTGGTGAGTTTTGCTTCGGTAGAGCCTCTATAGTCATGTGGCTTCGTGAGAAGGAAAGACGAGCCAATTCAGCAAAATAGGCCGCACTCACCCCCGGCATAGTCAATTCTCTCTTCAAAATATAAAGGTCCGTTTACGAAGCGAATTTGTGAGATGGATGATGCAATGGGGTGCCCAATCCAATCGTTTCGCTTTCATAAAAACACTCAAATCTGCCCAGTAAATCAAACTCCAGCATTTCTTGCAGGAGTTTATGATTGGGGAAGCCAAAACACTTCTTTGAACAAGGCACCCTTCAGAAGCAACGGGCCGTAGCAAATAATTTCCGTCGTTACGAGGGTTTGGGAGATTTTCTTCGGTAAACTTTTATCGATTCGCATTTTTGTTGACAAAGAGTAGAGTTCTTGAAAATGCGCCTGCACACTGCTCCCACTGACGTATATTGTTCTTATCATGAGAGGGAGCAGAATGGATTGAGCTTAAGCGCAAGACTACGATAGTGGATATCAATTGTATAACAAATCTTCAATTCAATAATCCACGAGTGTGCTTGCAGTGTCTTGCGAAGTCCATGGTATGGTCAGGGTAAAAATGAGGAACAAAAATGTCAGTGATCAAAAGCCCGAACCCAGGTTTGAACTGGGGACATCTTGTTTACAAGACAAGCGCTCTACCACTGAGCTATCCGGGCACGATATCTCTCGAAAATTTTACGTAATTAATCATATATTTTAAGATATCACAGAAACAACGTGCTCATAAGAATCTCACGAGCTACAGGTACGAGCTACGTACAGCGCTATACAGCACAGCTAGCCCAGGCCTCTGAAGGAACCGAGTCTAGCTACAGTAGCTAGCAACTAAACACAGATCTGTAGCTAGCTTTTGTTGTAGCTTAGCCTCAGCTACAGCATCTTCTGTGGCTCTACTTAGATTTGTGCCAATTTGGCTATCTAGCAGTGATAGATTAGGGCAAGATTGCCTCGCAATAGACTCATTCGTTCGCGCAAGTCCGCTAATCAATAAACCAACTTGGAGTATTTCCGGTAGAGCAAAATCTAATTACTTAAAGAGCCCACTATTCTTCTTGCCTTATTTAACCTCTTCGTAACCGGGCCTACTACAGTAGTGCAATAGCACGATATGTCAATTCCTCCGCTGCCTCCATTTCCAGGTATTAATTTAGTTTTGTTATCGATTTGATTATTTCCTACAACATCTTACTACCCCTTTCTGTTTCTGTCTGCTTGTAGAAACGTGGAGCCGCTACTATGAAATCCCAGCAGGAGGTGGAGCTCCAGCAAGCGCCGTCTTCCTTCGACCCTCGGCCCACTTCCGCGCGCACCACCCTGCGTTTCGGCGCACACCATCAAACACGACAGCGGCTGCAGCAGCGTCTGGTTTACCAGCAGTACGACGTATAGACCCTGCGGACGGCGCGCTCTACACCGAAGCTGAATTCGTTGCGCACTATGGCCGCATTGACGAGTGGGTCGCAGCTGGAGCATCAGTATCAAACAATGGTGCTGCTGAGCCCACAACGTCCTGGACGCCAGCAGCAGGAGTGTGGGAAGAACTTGATGTAGCTGGCATCAGACGCGAGCTCAAAACACCTTCACAGGGCAAAAGCACTCCAGAAGACGAGGCCGAATTCCATAGCGACGGCACTCCTGCAGAAGGTACCGAAACGGCAGCAACACCACAGCAGGTAACAGAAGGTTGTCTCAATTACTACAGCGGCCCTAGTGGCAGTGGCCCCGATGGCGAAAGCGACGGCGAATGGATCGCGGAAGAGACACTAGTGCTGGACGACAGCTGGGCCGAGCACTTCGTCAGCCGTGCGAAGCAACGCGTTGTGTCGTCGCGGCCGGCAACCACCGCGGAGAGCAGTCACCCGAGTAGTAAACCTAACATTGGAGCTAGCGGTGGGAACCGCAACCCAAGCAAAACTTCTTCCGGTGAAGCAATGTCCCGGCGTCGCAAGCGTGGGCCTAAAAAGAGCAGTCAAAGTGGCAGCAGCACCACCAACAATAATATTGCTGCGCGAGCACAAGCCTCACCAGCTACAGTAGCACGCTGGAAAGGCGTGCGTTATGTAACTGAGGATTTGTCCCATGTGCGTGCTGCAGAAGCTGCAGTGCGCAAGGTTGCTCAGCAGTATGGCAAGGGCCGTTGGCCGCTTTACCCCGACATGCCTATCACATCGCCTTCTCTGGGATAGTAGCTTGATTACGCGGATACGCCATCTCCTCTAGGGGAAAGCGATTAAAGTAGTTTTCGACGAGCCTCTGACTAAGAAGGCGGAATAGCCCCTTGAACTCGCTTGAAACCATTAGGGATAGTTATAGTTATAATCTGTTCATGTATGAGACATGTGCCATGTAGCATGTATTGGGAACGTACAGGGGGATATGCGTCCATTTCTTGTGTTATGCATGAGCCATTTGCTGGTTATGTACAATCGCAATCACACGTGTTTAGTATACAGTCATTTTAGTGTCTTAGTTCAAGGACTAGTGTCAGTCGTTGTAACGCGTGTAGTGAAAGATCAGCAGGTTGGGCCTTTTTGTTCAAGCTTCGTTTACGTCGCTATAAAAATTTCTAATTCTAAAGTCTAGAGTATGGGTCTAGGTGTAACCAGAATTTACCCTCATCTCTGATGCCAGTTGGGGCTACTGGAGAAGCCATCGATATGCGGTACATTATTGTACAATGATGCGCTATCGTTCTCAAGTACTAACTACTAGAAAGCAGTAGTTACGGTAGAACTAAGGTAGGGTTCGGGTTCTGACTAGAAGCAGTAGTAGGGTTAGGTCAGATGAAAGCACACGCGCCTAGAGTCTTGAGTCTCATTACCAATTCATCGTTTGATTCGCTGCACTAATGTTTTTGTCTCTGCGCGTTTGAGTATAATTCATATTCATACAGCCTTCGTTTGCGATGCTTCAGCATTGTTGATACCTTGAACTACGCACAGAACGAAACGAATAATTTTTCCCACTTCCGTGCGACACAAAGTACCTCCATCCTGCGAACCCCCCCCTAATTCATTTGCGCGACGCTGCATTCATAATATTGACCCTGGCTGCGTGCTGGCCTGAAGAGGATACCTGGGGGTTTGTCGTCACCCCGATCTGCCCCGCAATGGATGCTTGAGAGCGACCACTGTTACCTTGCGCTGCAGACGCCGCGACAGCTTGACGCGCTGCATGCTGCGTCGAAGGGGAGCAATTCGGGTTGTTTGCAACACCCAAGTAGCCTGCCGCTTGTTGTTTTGACATGGACATTTTGCTTCGTTCGGGTATGACGTGTCCTTGAGTCAAGTATGGTAAAGATATCGTTCGTCTCAAGAAGTCGAAGCGTCGAAGCAAGTCAGACGGACATCGATCGCATCAACGCATCAACGCACGACGAACAGTAGAAACTAGGCCCCTAACGGGGTGGCTACGCCAAATTCTGAGAATTCCTTTCCGGATCAAATGCGTGCATAGTACGATCTGATCTATCAAGGGTACTACAATGGTCTGCATATAGTCTGCCTGAATGAACGACTGCAACTGAAGTGAGTGTAAAGCTATGAAAAATATAAGGAGTGGAAGTGCATCCAAATGAGAGCTAGCAAGTACCGAGCCCCCGCACCTTGTTCCGTACGTACTAAATTCATACGCAGAAAGCTCATTCACACTGCGGCTGTCGCGACAAACCGTACTCATGCTACGGGAATAAGTAGAAGACGTGTTTGACAAACGCATTCGGGTTCATTGAACGCACTGGTGTTTTATTTCGTGGTTGCCTTAAGAAGTGTCAAGAAAGGAGTTGGCGCAGTTCAAAAAGACTATCTTGGTAATTTCCAAGTAGAGAATCGACGATATATGGCATCAGAAGGAAACAAAATCCAAAGAGAGACCTTGAATCGCCTCTTTCCTTAAAAAATGTTGACAGTGTAGCATGGCATTCTTTAAGCGACAGAAGTATGTTCGAAGTTCCATAACGGTAGATATATGTACACGCATACGCCAAGCTACGAAGATAGGTGACATTCAATTAGAGGATCTCTCTCTCTCTCTCGTGAGGTCTATAGTCCGTACAACCAAAATACTGTATTTACTGCTTGCTAACAGCTAAATGGTGCCTGAAGATTCAAAAATATTGGTACATTATAAGTGCATGTGATAGGACTGTGCAAAGGACTGAGCGGTGCTTTGGTACTACGAGTGCCATGGCGGTACAATTGATCGCACAGTACTCTGTTGGAGTCCGTTGATTGATCAATTGTTTCAAGACCACGACCTTGC
>Ga0307931_1002527_pt1 | contig 11652 bp, 11 predicted proteins | sample OrgLakmetageno47_FD_201816 | JGI IMG/M metagenome (GOLD analysis project Ga0307931, IMG submission 201816) | Saline water microbial communities from Organic Lake, Antarctica - #47 | ecosystem: Environmental > Aquatic > Non-marine Saline and Alkaline > Saline | place: Antarctica: Organic Lake... | reverse complement strand
ATTTGAGCATCGTCTTCAACTTCCTCGTCACTGAGAGACTCGATGTCTTCAGCTCCAGGCTGGAAAGTGTCTGCGGAGAAGGCGTCAAAGTCACGATGGTCCTCTAGCCCTGAAACTTCGTCTAATTTCTCTGGAAAAAGTGTAGGAGAGACAGCAAAGCTAGACAATTTCGATGCTTGCCCGCCTCGTAGACTATCATTGAACGCGCCGGTCAAGCGAGGGCGGTTAGCATGGTGACCATTTAACGCCTTCTTTTGTTCATTTTTTTTTCAGTTTTTTTTTTCTTTTTTTTTTAATTAGTTTATTGTGACCCTACTTTTGGCAATTTCTAGTCAAGCTGTATGCTTCGTTCGAGTATAAGAGTGTTATGAGACCATGAGACTTTCCTGCATCTATGCGGGCTCCGTTTAACACTAACCTGCAGGCGGAATGAGTGCTGCGTGCTACCATTTTTTTAATACGCACTGTATTTACAGGATCAACCCCTCCTGATTGGCCAGAGAAAGATACACACCGAAACACGAGTGAAAAAATGAGTGATGGCCATGTGAAGATTGAGTGGGAGGATAAGCTCGTTTTATTTGTGCGCAGTTGACAAATCTGAGATCTCTATACTCAATATTGGGCAGCTAGGAGGTCGCCATCGGCAAGGCAAAAGCAGGCAATAGCACATGATGTAGAGATACTCTACAGTATACTGTGAAAGAAGCTAATGATAAAATTTACTAATTGAGCTAGCCAGCAACACTAACTAGCGTTAGACTCAAGCTAAACTTTCTAAGCTAGTATTTATAAAAGGAGCTACAGAAGCCAATGAACTAGCTACTAGAGCCAAGAACTGATGCACTGAGCTTTGATAAAAAATCAGAAGTAGCTCTTATCATTGCTGTCTCTGCTCGTACTCATTGCATACTGTTTTTAGCGCAATCCCACTAACTCTAGATTCGCTGATATCAAACCTTTGAAGTCAAGCATGATTCCATCTGTCGCGGAGCTTCGCAGAGCCGGCAAGCCTGTGTTACTTCGTCAGGCTGGAGTGGAAGCTGCCGTTTCAACAAGAGCTGCTTTCGAACTTCGAGCGCATAACACGCTCGCAACGTTTCGAATCCACCCATATCCTGAAGGCGAAGGGAAGCTCCGTCGATCAGTGCGGGAAGCCGAATGCGTGTACTTGCACTCTACACTTAAAGATTTTTTTCGGTAGGCTTTCTCAGATTTCGCCAGTTTATTGAATAAGCCATCAAAGAGTTGAGGAAATTGGTAAGGCATCTAGCTGATGCTAAAAATATTGTGCTCTTGTCTTTTTTGAAAGATGGAATCGGGGCGAGACCACTGATTGTGGACCATTTGACCCATTTCCTCGGGACCGATTCTGGGCCTATTGTGATTATAAGGATACCCCGGAGCTTTTTGACTGTTCAGACGCGGACCTTAACTCATGCTTACCGTGGGATCACATTGTCACCGGGTGCGTGCGCTCACTGACACTTTGAAAATAAGCGAATTGGCACCGGTACCAGTTTATTTTTTAGCTTGAATTCAGCTGAAGTAATGAGTTATCTCTCAATCTCACTCCTCTTTCCTGTTTTGCACATGGCTGCAGGTGCGCCGCAGAAGGAAAGTCGGGCTTCCCAGATGCTACAGCGTGGGTAGGTAGCCGGGGTGCTCATTCAGCCCTTCATTTCGACACGTATGGTGTCAATGTGGTCCTTCAGGTTCGGTGAAAAGAAGAGCAATTGAAAGACTGCATTGGATTCATGTCGATATAGCGTTCTAGAAGTGTAATCAACACTGCACTCACTCGTGCTGCTATCTTTGGAGAGAGACACATGTACTAGAGCTTGCACTAGCGTCCTAGGTCTGGAGAAATGATAATAACGAATCAAATGATGAAATAAACGCTTGATTGGCTTTAACTAGGTATGCGGCCGCAAGAGGTGGCGGCTTTGGCAGCCGAGCAGCAGCGATGCCTTAAGGCCAACGCGCGTGCCCTATGAAGAAAGCTCAGTGTTTGCGAAAGTTGACCCGCGGTCTTCCTGTAGTGGCCAAGTGCGTACTTTACCAGACATCTTTCGTACACGATTCCGAAGACTGCATGACTTCTTCGTCGTTTTCCGATTTTCAATATGAACTCATTTCTTCAATTGCAGGAAATCCCTCAACCGGATTTGGACGTAATTCTAGAGGCTGGCGACTCTCTCTTTGTACCACGCCACTGGTGAAGCAAATTCAGGCTCCTTTACTCCATAGTACTCATTTTTGAAGAGCAAGTATACATCTAACCCTAGAACCTCTCGTCACCTCGAAGCTGCGACCTCTTTTTTGCTATAATACCAGGTGGCATGACGTGGAGTGTTTGGAATCTTCTGACAATGAGCCGTGCATCTCCGCCAACGTTTGGCTTGGCGCTGATGCACCGCTGACCTCTGTCGACCCAGATTCTAATCCCACTGATGACTCTGCTGCTGTGCCCCAAAAGCGCCCACTCGAAACATTTCATGCAGCGAAAGATAGTGCTTCTAGTAACAGCACGAGGAAGTCTGGCCTCGAAGGGGAGCCGCCCAAACAGCGGCAGAAGAGTGAAAGGGTTCAAGGAGAAGATGGCGTTGTGCGCGAACCAGGACGCAGCGGTGCTAGCGGTGGTGATGCACTCTCTCGAGTGAGCGAAGCGATTACACGGGTGGTCGTTTCTGCGCTTTTCACCGCTGATAATGGAAGAAAATCCGAAGATCAAAGCGTTATCGTAAACAGCGGCAGTAGCAGCAGTCGTGGCACTGTTGACTCAGGCCCTGTGAACAGCGCAGGCAAAGACTCGAATGGTATTGATGCAAAAGGTGATGATGTGTTGAACCAGTGGCTTAACCCAACGGAGGAAATCATGACTCACGGTAAGGGTCCTGTCTCTGCAAAGCTTGCCTCGTGGCGTCGGAACTGCAGAGGCACAGACGTAATTTGCATTGCAATTGGATGTACACTCGACTTCTTTCGTACTCTTGAAAAGTCAATTTGAAGTAAGTCTCAATTACATTTTTGTTTTTTCCTCAGGTGAGAACATGGAAATGCTTCAGGCAGCTGTTGCTCAATACAATGCTGAATCGCGAGATCGCTTGGCAAATGGTGCCAGACCTGGGTCAGGAGGCAGTGAGGCACACGGTTCGGTTTCCCTATCTCAGTTCGTAGACGCCCTGCTTCAGCCTCGTGCCACACATGATGCTGCAGCCCGACTATGCGCAGCTGCAGCTTCTGACGGCGAACTTGGAAGTATGTGAAGTATATACGAGCATTCGTTCGTCATTTTCGGAGTAACTTTCTAGATTTGTGTTTGGAACATTTCTAAGGGGTGCGATAACTACGCAAATTTGTGTTAAAGAGCCACCCGGCCATGTACAAATATCTATGCTAAATGCCAGCCCCTTTTTTAAAATAAAAGAACAGTAGATTCGATTGATGTTCATCAACAAAAACAACGAAACACGCGCACACGAAGCGATGCCATATACCATATCTCGTAGCCATAGAGAGGAAGCACTCGAGTGGTATCTAAAACCCTGAATTCTAAATTCACCTGCATTAGATATATACCCGCATTCTGTGTGCATTCGGGCTTCGCATATGGATATTATTTTATTCAGACAAGAAGGTAAGAATCGCAGCGCGCATACTCGCTTATCTCTTAGCTGCTGCATAGGCGGCTAATTCGAAATCGGAATATCTTAATATGGGAGTCTTATTGAATATCATTTCATTGTTACGATCTTACTCTATCTAGTAGAGACGACACACCCATCATTAGTTTTCTTTTACCGACGCCTCACTAATTGGAAAGGAATATTAGAATTGGCTATTGAGCATTAAGCATAGTCAAATTTAACACTTTTTCTGCGAGCTATTTGATTGATGCCTTTCAGTACCAAATCAGCACCCGACGGATTGCCTTCCAACGTCTCTGAAAGCCGTATTGACGCTGAAGGAGAGAATCTGTCTGCCTCAGTCGATGACTGCACAAGTAAACAATCATCATCCTCAACTGTGGTTTCGTCTTCAACATCTTGAGCTGTTCCACCATCTTCATCATCGCCCAGGATGACTGGACAAAGAAGCGCAGAGACGCGGGTTTCACCATTGCGCCCCTCAGGGATCCGCTCCATAAAAGCGAGGCCGCCAGAAAGATTTGTCAGTGTGAGGTTGAGGTCCCTCAATTTCTGGCATCCAGCAAGCGGTGCAACTGATCCACGTAGCTCTTTGCAGCTCTCCAACTTCAGGTAAGTTAAACACGGCCAGCATTTAGCCGCACCAACCAAGGTGCCACTCACAGCTGTGCGATAAAGATCCAAATAGCGCACCATAGGCAAGTTGAGTGCAGGCAGCAGAGATCCATTCAAATTCTTCAAATTCGCGAGCCCAAGCCACCGCAACTTACTCGTACTGCTCCTGTCCACCAGGCCGTCCACACTGCCCTCGATTTGAGTATGCCCCAAGTCGAGAACGCGCAGTTCAGGCACAAGCGCTCCAATGCCCTCTAAAGTTCCGCCCACGCCAGTGTAACACAATTGCAAGTGGGTTAATTTGGGACAATTTCGCGCTAAGGGCTGCAAAGAACCGACCATAGAAGGACAAGAGGCACAGATCAGTCGCTGTAAGTTGTGGAAACTCCCAAAGCGATCAATGGAAAGCTTCAGATTAGCATTGGAGGATAAATCGAGCGCAGTGAGCGTTTGTACATGAGTTGAGCTCATAAGTTCACTAAGTAGCAGCAAAAAGGAAGTTGGTCGCAGCTCAGGTTGATTTACAGCTTGAAATTTAGTGAGCGCACCAGGCACTGCCAAAATCAGGGGCTGTTGCAGCGCAGATGCTTCTTTTGAATTGCCCATAATATCAGTGCTCGTGTCGCCGTTACAAGTGTCACCTATGTTACCATCATTAGGCGTATCTTTCCGCAGAGGAGAATTGATGCTTGAATCTTTGTCCGGCACCAATTCACAGTTCAAACTTCTTTCTTCATCTTCATCACTTCCTTCGTCGTTGTCCAAAGGCAAAGGCCAGTTTGCACGAATGGCTTCAAGGTTCAGACCGCACAGTGATCGAAGGGGGGCAATTCCACGTCTTAGACAAACCCACGCTATTGTCCAATCGCCGCAATGATGTACTTGTAGGACTGCTAACCTGTTCCAACTCATTGCTATTCCTGCTGGTGCTGTAGTCTCCCCATTGTAAACTATTATCATTCCCACTGGGCTGAAGATCAAGCTGACGCTGATTATAGAGCTCATTCACATGATTTTGAAAGCGCATGAGCCGCCGAATGCCCCTGCGGCTGAGCTGGTTGTGAAGCAAGCTGAGCACATGTGGAGGTGCCTTAAACAAAGGACCGAGGAGATCAGCTAGGAGATTAAATGCTGTGGCGTCTGACAATGCGGGAATACCCAAAATAGGCTGGTTCTGCCAACATTGAATAAAGAGAAAAATCGATATTAAGCGAAGGACTGAATAAATGAATAGAGAACATATATAATATTTACCACGGCGGAGATAGGGTCAGCGTCAGCATCAAGAAGCATCGCTACTGTAGGATCGTTGAGGCAGCTATCTCTTGGATCAAAGCAGTCAGGGTAAGACTTCACGTAAAGCCCATCACTCGACGAGGCACGAAACAACACGGGTGACTCACCAAATGTATCGTCAGCGGTTTTACTGTCATCTTGATCGCAGCGTCCAGTGTTATCAATTCCAAGGTAATCGTCCCTGCTACTGATACTCTTGTTGTTACTTTGCTTACTGAGAGAAAGTTTTATGCGGAGAAAACGGCTAATCGCAGCTTGAAGTGGTTGCTGAACAAAGTGCAATGCATCGCTTGCATTGTCAGCATTTTTGTCGTCAACAATATCGACATCATCATCTCCGAAGACATCGTCATCAACATCAATTACGGAACTAGCGAGCACATCTCGCTTATGGCCTGGGAAAGGTATAGTACTGGTATATTGCGTAGGCGAAGCTGGCGACAAGCTGGCAACATGTGGCAGTGGAGCGTCGGTTCGTAGCAGCATAGCTACTCGAACGACAACCCGGTCCTTTTCCTGCTCTAGCATGGAGAGTTCAGCAAAGGGTAAATCTAAGCCTTGCTCCACGATCCATTCTGGCAGTGCAGCTGGTGTGGATGTAACTATTTCAGACGCAGCCGACTCAGCAGTACCTGCTGGAATAGTTTCGGCACGGCGGCGATCAAGCCATTGCTCATGGACAATCGCAGCCCAATCGTCGAGTTCAAGATCTGGGTAGTCGCGCACCACTTCCAGCGCACTCCGCGCCTGCAACAAGTTTTCATGCTGCCATGAAGGCGGCAGTAGCCCAAACGGTTGATCAATGTCCACTTCATACACATGGGATGAATCTCGTTTGGTGTGCATGCCGCTTGGAATCGAACCATGCATCATATTCCGAGGAATCAACTTTTTTCCAACGGGGATTGAGCGATCCGCTGGGTACAGGCGACAGCTTCGGGTCTGTAGCTGCTTCACCGTCAATGCCGCCGTTATCCCTTTTGGCAAGCCATTCTTTCTTCCGAGCCCAGCGCCAATGCTCGTGGAGTACTGTAGCAGCAACGAGGACCATCGTACCCACGCTCGAGGTAGGACTCCATTCAAACGGTAGGTCCACACTTGCTCCTGCACGCAAGAGGGCCGTGCACCTCTCAACGTCGCCTTCCCCCGACGCTGATGCAAGCTGCGCCCAGTTGGCGTAAGCTTCTCCAAAATGCACTGGCCAAACTACAGACATAGCGCGCTGCACTTCAACGAGTCCACCAGGACAAGCAGAGAGCTGTGCCAGCAAGCGTTCCTTGTCTTCCTGAGAAAAGCAGTACACCCGTCCATGCAAAAGGTCGAGCTTTGGTGGTACATTGTGGCCAGTACTGCTGTCAATACCCGTAGTGTTGAACAAGGGTACCCATACAAGATTCCGAGTGGGTTCATCATGGGGCGCCAAGCAACACAACGTGAAGAACTCTACAATGCACCATAGGCTCGGTAATGCAGGTGGGTGAGAGCAGCCCAAGTAGAAAGGCGACTGAAGCACGAGCACATTCTTGCACGACATGAGCGTAGCAGCTAACATCGAAGTCTTGAGTATGATGTCTTCTGACTTGGATTGGTTGATGCAGAACCGGTCGAGCCAAAATCGTGGAAGGCGGCCGTAACGCGCAGAAAATAAGTCCGACAGACAACACAACACTGCCCATCGGTGTGGCGCATTCTCATCTGCCCAATTGTGAGACACAAAAAAATCAACACCAATAGCATCCTGCATTGGCCTCGAGAGATTGAAGCGCCTGGTGGCCATTTTCGCAGCAGATTTACGCGCTTGTGGGTCCTTGTCCAGCGCAGCCCAATCCTCGCGCAGAAGGCTTTCGAAGCCAAGAGCGCGGGTTGCGTCGTCGAGCACCACATACCGCATGTGCTTCGCCGCGGTGACGCGGTAATCAGCAGGGTCTTTGTTCCACTGGTTGAAGAGTGATGTCAGGAGCGCGCCCCACGCCGAGCGGTCACCTTTCAAGTGGCCCTTGAAAGCTGAAAGGTGCACTCCGTGAGACTGAAAGCCTTTGGCCACGAAGCCCCTTTCATTAAATAACACATGCCCTAGCGCTGACGTCCTGAACTCGTAGTAGCCTGGCTCGCCTTCCTCGAGCCATTTCGTATTGAGGCTTAAGGTACTTTGGTTGGCACGCCCCACAGTATTATTGAATACGCGGGTGGTCACAGCGCGTACTTGCGGCAAGGATGCATAAGACACTTGAGGTGGCGGAGGGTGCAGTAAGTCCTCCACATCTTTGGAGCTGCTACCATTGCTACGATCGAGGCTGGCTTGATTTTCAGCTTCGTCTGCAGCATCGTCGTCATGCGCTAAACAAGACCACAACTCTAAGGCTGCACTGCGCCGCCGCTCCTCAGCAGCTTCTGCTTTGGTGTCAAGATCAGCACCCGGATTTAAGCCTCACTCCGAATTAACTGATGACATCGCGCGGTCTGCCGCAAAGGCACGGGACGCAACAGATTCTGCAGCCACTTCAGCGCAGTATTCTCGGGCTTTCATGCTCAACAAAGTAGGCATTAATGCTACAACTTGTGCGGGGCGCCGGATTTCAGCTGCGCGTTTTGCCTTCGTAGTGTGTGCATCGTAGACGCGCTGAGCAGCAAAGAGCGCGGCCGTAGTTTCCTCGACGTCGTTCCAGGCCTCAAGTGGCACACCCAGCGCTTGTGCCTTGGGCGATGATAACTCCGGAGGCTCAAGTGGGGCATCAGCGATGTCAGACTTTTTCGACGCAGCCGTGGCCTCAGCATGCGCTAAATTGGCTGCTTCCAATGTAGCCGCGAGCTCCGCGCCCTTGGCTGCTTCTTCGGCCTCTTCAGCGCTGCGCTGCTTAACGTCGGCCTTGGCGTAATCTTGCAATTGAGTTTCAGCGGCAAGAGCTTGAAACTTGAGCGACCTGACCAGTAAAGTAAAGCCATCATCCTCCGCCGAGCCTTCATCAAGCGCTGCAGCCCCTCGATTGACTGCAAGTTGACGTTCAGCTAGGATGGCATCACTCACGCGGACAGTACAAGCGCAGGCCTCGGCAGCCGCTGCCCACCGCCGCATCTGTCGCTCACGCATGCGCTGCCGCTCGAGCCAGGTGCTTCCTTCAACAGTCGCAGCTTGATACGCAGTGTTCCAGCCAGCGTTCTCAGTTGTCGCAATGAGAGCTTCAGCGAGCGCCAGGTAATTTACGCTGGTTGACGAAGATATGGTGGTGGGAACACCGATATCATCGTCTAGTTGCCCGTGGCTTGCACGCAAAGACGAGGCATGCAGTGGCGACACGCTATTTGAAGATAGTAATGATCGTCGGGATGAAAGCCGGTCGAAAACAGAAGAAGATACTTTAGGAGAGGAGTTGCTGGAGTCTATCGCGGACCGCGACTGCTGTGCAGCTATGCGCATCCGTCTCGACTCGACATTGGTCTCAAACCTTGGATTTTCCACAGCTTCAAAGGCTTTGATACGGCGAAAATTGTCGACATGTCTCGAAAAGTCATCGATTCCAACGCGATTTGGCACCGATGGATTTCCATCACGCTGAAGACTTTATCAGACACTCGCTTCGGCATGCCCGGCCAGATTTTCTTGGTGCAGAATGAGTGCAGGTCTGCGCGGGTCACTGTGCCTTTTCGCCTAATATCAATGGCGTGAAAGACGTCTACGCACCGCAGTGAATTGGACACCAAGTATTCGAGAAGCTTCACCTCGAATTTTTCGATCTCTTTAGCAAGTACACCGTCGACATCAATATTACGAGCGCTCGACTGCGATACCCGGTACCTGGACGAGGTTGATTGAATCTGTGATCGGCTTGACTTTTCGCACCGCAAGTCTTGAGTATCGCCAGTGACATTATTAGTTTCCTTCATGAGACGAAAATCCAAGGTACACGACTCATTTGAACCCCTTGTGATGACTACGTTGTCAGCGCTAGCTGTCACTGCCGCAATAATTTCAGCCTGCACTGCTGGATCATAGTAGCGCCACTTCTGGTTTTCGAGAACAGACCACTTGCCCATCTCAGTCGCTGTCTCAGCTACATCACAAGCACTCGCTCCTGCTCCCATAATGTTAGAATAAAAAGCAGCAAATTGCTTTACTTAGTTACTATGGTAGCAAGCTCTGCTAGCTAACTACTTAAAAGTACTCCGGTAAGTATAGAAGTGTACCACGGATGCACGGCACAACGCGGAAGCAAATCTAAAAATTTCTACTTGAAAAAAATTGGGACAACTTCAAGACAGTCCCTATTATCCTTTCTATTAAAGGTAAAAGTTGATCCTGTCGTTCCAAATCGAAATTAAATCTGATCCTGTCGTTACCAAATTGACCATATTTGATCCTGTCGTTCCAAATTCAAAAAAGTTGATCCTGTCGTTACCAAATTGACCATATTTGATCCTGTCGTTCCAAATTCAAAAAAGTTGATCCTGTCGTTCCAAATTCAAAAAGTCTGATCCTGTCGTTCCCAAATTGAAAATAAATCTGAGACTGTCGTTCCAAATTCAAAAAGTCTGATCCTGTCGTTCCCAAATTGAAATTAAATCTGAGACTATCGTTCCAAATTCAAAAAGTCTGATCCTGTCGTTCCAAAATTGAAAATAAATCTGAGACTGTCGTTCCAAATTCAAAAAGTCTGATCCTGCCGTTCCCAAATTGAAATTAAATCTGAGACTGCCGTTCCAAATTGAAATTTAATCTGAGACTGTCGTTCCAAATTCAAAATATTTGATCCTGTCGTTCCTTAATTAATTTGGAATTATGATCATGGTCACGTCACTCATTGTGAACCGGTCTTGATAGAGTGGATACTACTTGCAGGCAGCTGTGCGGGCGTGCCTCGCCAACGGCAACGAATATGCTAGCGTACAAAGGCATCAAAAAGAAAGATGATTTGGTGCGCACTCTGCGTGAACGCGGCTACCGAGACGACCTCGCTGACCCCATTGTCAAATGGAAGAACAAGGACCTCGTCCAAGCCCTCATGAAGAGCGATTTGGAGCGCGATGGGGCCAATATGAAAGACACAGGCGCGCCTGACGATTAAGGATCCGATGATGAAGACTCTGAAGATGCTTTGGAGCGCGATGGGGACAGTATGGAAGACGCAGGGGCACCTGACGATAAAGGATCCGATGATGAAGACTCTGAAGATGATAGTAGTAACGATGAAGGAGATGATGAAGAAGCCGCCGATAATACCACTGCAATTTGGGAACGACAGGATCAACTTTTTTGAATTTGGAACGACAGGATCAGACTTTTTGAATTTGGAACGACAGGATCAGATTTAATTTCAATTTGGGAACGACAGGATCAACTTTTTTGAATTTGGAACGACAGGATCAGACTTTTTGAATTTGGAACGACAGGATCAGATTTAATCTCAATTCGGGAACGACAGGATCAACTTTTTTGAATTTAGAACGACAGGATCAGACTTTTTGAATTTAGAACGACAGTGTCAGATTTAATTTCAATTTGGGAACGACAGGATCAACTTTTTTGAATTTGGAACGACAGGATCAGATTTAATTTCAATTTGGGAACGACAGGATCAACTTTTTTGAATTTGGAACGACAGGATCAGACTTTTTGAATTTGGAACGACAGGATCAGATTTAATTTCAATTCGGGAACGACAGGATCAAATCTTGTCAATTTTGGAACGACAGGATCAAATTCTACCCTTCTATTAAATGGAATTTCGTTCGTGGTTCGTTCGTTCGTTCGTTCGTTGGTGTCCGCCCTTTCTTTTTGTACTGCACTACAGTACGAACTTTTTGAAATTCTTTCCGCCGATTTCGCTCACGCTCTCTCTCTCAAGCGGATTGACTTCTGAAAATGTCTCGAAGAAGAACTCTCCACAGGAGGCACACGTAAGTGCTAGAAGCAAGCAAAGCACTCCTTGGGAAATCGTGAATAAATTCACGAACAGCATCGTGAGTACTTATGCTCAGGGAAGGCCACTGAAAAACTGCAGAGGAGAGGAGAAGAATAATGCGATTGATCGTCGTCGCGAACTATGAAATGAGATGGACGCAGTAGACTGCGAGAGAGTGAGAGAGAGAGAGAATT
>Ga0307931_1002526_pt1 | contig 11654 bp, 18 predicted proteins | sample OrgLakmetageno47_FD_201816 | JGI IMG/M metagenome (GOLD analysis project Ga0307931, IMG submission 201816) | Saline water microbial communities from Organic Lake, Antarctica - #47 | ecosystem: Environmental > Aquatic > Non-marine Saline and Alkaline > Saline | place: Antarctica: Organic Lake... | reverse complement strand
TACAAACCCAAATGACACAGAAGCCAATGCTGCGGGCAGAAGTTTACGCGCGTGCGTTGCGCGCAAGTCAAAATCGTAAAGAGGATAGTGTGTAGAGGGCAGGAAGCATAATACTTCCACCCCCTTCTAAAGTGGAAACTGTTCATGAAATAATTTTGAAACCGGACTTAAGTCGTTTCTGCGTCTGTTTCTGCATTGAAGAGAGCGCGCCGTTGTTCAGTCTCTTGGGCACGCCGCGCCAGGAAGCTCCGCTTCTCCTCTGGTGTCACTCTAGTGTCTTGATGTACCTGGCTGCCTAGCGATTAGCAATTTGATGTCCTTGCGCCGGGCCCTCTCGTGTACTCTCTATCTCGTGCGTAGTGCACCAAGTCTAAAGTCTAATCGCATAGCGCTCTCCTTTCCCCAAGGAAAGGACTTCAAGGACAGCAATATTATTCCGTTGCATACAGCTACGTGTAAAAAGAGACTCCCACTGACGCTACAACTGAATGGCCTAAGGCTCGAAAGGAGGCGCGGCATCAGGAGCAGCATCAGCAGCAGGAGCATCAGCCGCAGGAGGGGCCTCGGAAGCGGGGGCAGGTTTAAGAGATGGGGCCACGGCGACGAGTGCTCGGCGAATCACGCCCGCTTTCATGCGCTTTCCTTCGGCGAGTTCCCACACCACTGTGCTAGGCGCCGCACCTGCGCCCTGTTCTCGTCCATAATTAAAATTTTAAAAAATCCGACTTAGAAAGGTCAAGAGAGAAGAAGCGTGGCGAATAGGAAAAGCAACAAAGGATTCCAACTTTTCCTACAAAGTAAGCAAAAGAGGGCCTGTAGAAACTTGTTTAAGAAGATATTGACACAGAGTAGATATGAAGATGTTGATGAGTTCAGCAGCAACAGGCATGCGCTCAGAGGTCACGTTGTTGTTGTTTTTCCAATGTTACCTTTTCCGCGAGCACTTTGTCGGCGTCGGGGCCGGTGGCGCGGTCGTGGAGGTTGGGGTCAAAGGGCTCTCCCACAACGGCGTGGAAAGACTCCAAGCCCTGCGTGTTTTTTTCAAGGGGTGAACTGATAGAATCGTTCTGAAATGAAGCTGAATAGATTATTCTAGTTAAGAACGTGGCTAGATAAGGGTTGGCAGATGCATGCTTCTACGCCCGAATGTGGATGTTGACACGTGTAGAATATCGGAACCCGCCACAATCCCATCCAGCGTACTATTCTCGAGAAGTCACAAAGAACGCACGGCCAATCCACAAGCGTGCACAGCCAATCACCTGTTTTGCGAAAGTGAGTTCCATGCTGCGGTACAGGGCTTGGTACGAGCCGTGGAGTGTTTTCGCCGCTTCGTCGTCGCCGGCGGGCACCACCTCGGGGGCAGCTTCAAACGCCGACAACACCGGCTGATGGAAAAGCCCACACAAAGATACAGGGAGGATAATAAGACAACGAAGGAGAGTAGGGAAAAATATGAGCACTTATGAAGGGGTTATGCTTGATTCAAGAGCAAAGTTATAAATTCAAAAATGGACGCGTTCACGAATCTCAAAGGAGTCCGTCTGAACACTTTTGACGAAACAAAACATCGTCGTCCTTGTTCTCGTTATGATCTTGAGCTGATAATCACCTGAAAAGACTTCGCAACGTTAAGCGCTGCGACCTCTTTCTCAAATTTGCTACCGTCAGCAGCTTTGCGCTTATAGTCTGCTACTGTTGCTGCAAGCCGGGCGTATCTGTGCAAAACGGTTTGTTTCAAAACAAGATCAAAATATGGAACCGAGCAGCAGCAGCAGTAATTAATATGATAAAAGCAAGACTTGAGTATGCGCAAAGCTTACTAGTGAACCCAACAGATTTGGCATGCTGCAATTGTGCCATCTAAAATAAAACCTACCCGGTTTTGCCCGACTCCTCAAGCTTGCCCTTGGCCGTGTTGAGCTGAAACCGCGCATTGGTGACCTACATTTAAAAATAAAGAGAAGACCCTCAGATGAATAATCATCCTTGATTACTGGGTATCGTAAAGACATCAAATTGTTTCAATGAGCTAGTCTCTGGACTTCCGAAGGTAGAGCTTGGGGTGTCAAGGTGTGCCTAACGTACATCAGTCTCGAGCAAACGGATTTCTTCTTTCAGCTTCTCCACTTCCGGGTCTAGGGGTGGAGCCTCTGCTTCGCCTTCAGGGGCTGCCTCAGCCGCTGACGCTTCTTCACTCCCAGGAGGAGACTCCGCTGTGGCTCCCTCGGGGTTCCCTTCTGCCGATGCATCAGCTACACCCTCCTCGCCAGCAGGAGGCTCGTCGACACGGGCTTGCAGCACAACCCATCGCCGTGTCACTCCCACTACTGGAGTCAATGTAGTGCGGGAAGCTGTGGGTAAAATAGACACTGGTGCTGGACCAAAAGCCACGACCGTTGTCAGACATAAGGTCAGCACGATAGCGGAACGGAGCGAGGCCATCTTGCTTGTTCAACTTCTACTGTTATTAGCAGCAGAATTTTTTTAGATCTACATAGAGGATTCGAGTGGTGTGCAGCGCGTAAAAACAAGTGAGTGCCGACGTGCCGACCATCGAGCCATCCATCGAGAGCCGAGCGGCTAAATGCGGGAATAAAATGAAGCGAATGAAGCTAACCTAGCTTCTGTTGATAAGAAAGGAGCTATTGAGTTAAGCATCTCATAAGTTATATGTACTGTAATCAGGTGTAGACACTCGTCGGTCCTGGAATCTTCGTTGCTAGTAGCCAATAAATTTTATAAGATGACATCTCAAAATTGAATGTACAGAGTGGACTTAAAGTGCGACAATTTAGTTGTGCTGCACGTTGTAGAAATTAAGAATTAGGCCATAAAATAGAGTATCAGCACACGACTTAGTAGTGCTCTACACATTCTTCTTGCGGGAGCCTTCTCAAGATGGCCTCGGGTGGACGGGGGTAAGCATTGTTGCTCGTGGTGTCAGGTAGCTCAGTGATAGTCAGACAGATGTTCATTCAATCTGCCTTCACTAGAAGATGAGTTCGCCCAAAATGTAGTAAGTCTGCATGACATTCGAAGAGGGACCCCTTTCCTCTATGTGTGTTAGGTATACGCATTTAGTGAAGCTTCTCCTCATCGGCGATTCCAGCGTCGGAAAAACCGCGGTGCTGTTAAGGTATGCACTGCCAATTAACCTCACCAAGATGAATACGGGAATTGTGTAAGGGGCCGAGATTAAAGAATGAGATGGCAGATATGAAATGACGAGGAAATTGTTATTGTTTGATGATGGTGTTCTAGATTAGCGGCGAGGTGTGCGAAGTCTGTGTTGTTTATCTAGTGCAATTTCTCCACTGCAGATACTCGGACGACGAATTCGTGGTGTCCTTCATCGCCACTATCGGCATTGACTTCAGAATAAAGTCAATCACACTCGGAGACCAGAAAGTTAAGCTCCAGATTTGGGACACTGCTGGTCAAGAGAGGTAATATCACGAAACTTCAGTACTTTATCTGTGAGGCTACTGGAGTTACCTAAATGGTCTATTTATCAACGCTTTCATATTTTCTTTAATTACTATACTTTGTTAGACTCTTAGCCCTCTTTTATTTACTCCCTTTGTCCTTGCCAGGTTTCGAACTATTACGACTGCGTACTACCGTGGTGCTATGGGCATCATGCTAGTGTTTGACGTGACAAACCGCAAATCATTTAGTAGTCTCAAGGACTGGATGCACCAAATCGAAGTGCACGCCTCGGAGAATGTCAACAAAATGCTTCTGGGCAACAAGTGTGATGCTCCTGATTACCAACGCGTAGTGACAACAGAAGAAGGAATGGAAATAGCGGAAAAGTTTAAGGTGCGTAGTGTGTAGCAGCCTTTAAGCTTACTTGGGCTTTTTTTTTTTTGCAGAGCCATTGCGTTTTCATTTGAACAGCGCAATGTAGTCTCGTCTACGTTGAGTAAGAATTCCGCGGCGCCATTCCTATATTTATGTGCTTCTGTGTTCATATATGCCATATTTCAGATGCGCTACTTTGATACATCGGCGAAGGACAACATCAACGTCACTGAAGCATTCTTGCGCATTACTACCGATGTGGTGGAAAGGATTTCATCCAACAGCAGCGCTGGAGCTATCGAGAAGGCCAGCGGCGGCAATAAAGTCCAGGTAATTCTTTCTTGAAAATTTCCATCTATCGCTATGCTATTGTGACTTCGCTCAAACGTTTATACTCATTTTGAATGCGTTCATCTTCCGTTCTCTGAGCATTTTTGTTGCGTAATTTTATTTCAGGTTCGTGGCAAAGACAATTTAGACAAAAATGGGTGTTGTTGAGTGCAAAAACAGACGAATCAAGGCTGAGACCCGCTGCCGTCGCTCAAATGATCCATCCCAATGTGCAAGCCAAGTATATGCTAGGGCTTAAAGCAGGAATTGGTGATGATATTAAGAGTGAAATTTCGCTTGCGCTCACTATTTCTTCTACTGAAATGGCAGATGTACTTGTATCATACATTTGTGCGAAGCCTCGGTGTAAACTCTACTGATAATTCTTTGCGACTTGGGAGTGCGAACAAATAGCATGCCATTTATCGCACGGACAATTAGCCCATTTACTTTTGGCTTACAATACTTAGTACTTCCAGTGAGTGAAACTGGATATAATAACAAACAGAGCAATTTGCCGTTCAGCTAACGCCAATGCCAATGGAGCCGTGGTAACGGGCGCCCCCTGACTTGAACTTGAAAGAGGCCTCGAGGGGCCGAAATTAGGGGGCTAAATGGAACCTGGAAGAGGAGGAGATAAAATATAAAAAGCAATAGTTTTTTCGAGAAATAAGCACGTTCGACTGGCGCCATCTCTTTTTCCTAGGGAGGAATCCCAGCCACTTGAAGTCCCCAATGAGCTGGCTTTGTATTTATAACGACATGAAGGCAGAGGCACAAGTACAAGTGCAGTACGGAGGGTGGAGGTGGAGGTGGCAGTACGCAGGATGATGGAGGTGCTCGCTTACCCTAATGTAGTGATGTACAAAGAGAGTATTTCGTCAGACAATGAATGTTGCTCTGGTTACTTTGCTCGTCATCCCATCCATCATCTCTTTGATGATCTACTAGCTAGCTAGGCCTACTTGCTCAGCAGTCTTTCACCTCAAAATAGATTGGAGTTGCATCTGTGTCGGCCTTCTCCAGCAAAACTTTGTGCGAACTTCTCTATCTGAGAATGATTTTCAAGTCTAGTCGTGTCACTGCTATCTCGCGAGAAGGGTATTCATTGTAGAAACTGCTCATATCGCCTCATAAAATTCATATTTCACCGAGGAGACTTTCCTGTTGGCTGGTCATTCCAGCATGTTTAAAATATTAGGGCTCTCCCTGCTGTTGCCCCTGGGTCAGCCACTTGACCTTCATCACATGCAGCATAGCGTGGGCACTGCAGGTAATAAACCGCCGCCTAGCATGAGCCGCCGGTTTTACCTAGGAATAGGCACAGCCGTCTCTGCGATGACCCTCAACCTTGGTGCGGTCTCACCGGCTCTCGCACTCAAGGGTGCTGCTGAGCTGGATGCTGAGTTTTACTTCAAGCGGTTGGTGGACGGAAACAAGCCCAAGGACCCGAAGCCCTTTGTCCCAGACCCAGCGACAGTGGTGGATGCAGCTTTCATGGATCGACTCAGTGCACTCTTTATCGAAATTTTGTCGAAGACTAGCGGCAAGCCACAGAGTACGCTACAGAACCGCCTCACGGTGCTGCTGTCCCAATACGAGCCCTCGTTCCAGGCTAAAGGTGCTTTCCCGATGGAGGACGTTTCCAACAGCCGAACCGTGAACTTTCGCGTTTATTGCTGGTGGAAGCTGGTAACTGAATCATTTGCCGCCGATTACACTGCACGCAAACAATTTTCTGACGCTTTGGGCAATGCCATATTAGCCGATGCCTGCGCGCAAGACAAGGCCCTGGGCGACGCTCTTGGGTCTTATATTCCTGCACAGAAAGCAGCGAGTGCTGAAAAAGTGCTTGGCACCGTGGACAGGTTGCTCAAATATCTGCAAAACGCAGGTTTCTTGCAGAAATTTGCAGTGGAAGCAGATTTGGCCGACGTGCAGGAGGACTGGGATAACGGCTATTCCGTTGATGTCAAGGTGTCGTTGTCTCGAACGGTGGCCATGGGCGCTAGCCTCCAGCTTGCGAGCGAAGCGCGGCCGATGCTCGAACAGCAGAGCCCAACGTCGGGTGGGTTTACAACCATTGACCGATTTCGCCCTGAGATAGCTGGGCTAGTGGCCGGCGCCGTGTTCAGGCGGTTTGGCGTCTCCTTTACGACGGATGAATTTTTCCTCGATGAAACATATCGGGAGGACCCGAATGACATTCGCCCGTCGCTGTTGCTGCAGCAGTGGTCCCTAGAGCCCCCTGTGCCACCATCACCGCGTGCCTAGTTCGTTTCCTTGGGAAAGAAAATGATGGAACTAGTGCTGCGGGAAGAATTGCTTGTGAATGCTGACACGAAAGTCGAGATCCTAATTTGGAAGTGCGCAGAGCAGAAGCACGAGTCCTCACATGTTTTGGCTACTATTCAATCGTGGTACAGCCCAGTCAGACTTGTTCCGGGGATGATTAATGAATACGCAATATTTTTCTATTTGCATATGTTTCTTTGCGTTTGGGGAGCATATTCTTATTTAATCTAATCGACCGCCATGGCGATGGCGGCTTGTGTGAATGCCTTCTTGGAGACCCCCCCTGGTATACTCCTGTACCATGCGTTTAACTTCGGTTGCTCGTTGCTGCTTGTTGTATATCTGGTCCTCGGTTAATTGGCTACTAATGAACTCCAATTCCATATGGCTTTTCCATCGCAATATATTATTATATTATATGTATGCGCATTTCGAAAACCGAAGTGCCATGGCAATGGTAATGTTAATTTGTAATTTGTATTATTTCAGTGGATTAGCAACTGCATCGAGCAACCGATCATTAAGTAACAAGCAACAGCAACAGGAACCTTCAAATTCAGGAATTCGTTTGTATTTTTAGAATTAGGATTATGCTTCTTTTCGATAGGCAAACCTAGTGCACTGCAGTACAGAAACATAAGTACCTGTGTAGCAGATACATACCTACTACTGTACAGTAACACACACAGTAAAACCCTCTTCGTACGATCTACTTACAGGGACGAACACTCACTCCACACTTTGGTTCTCTGTTCATCACTGTTCTCTCATCACAGTGCAGCTTGTTGCTTGTTATAAAAGATAGGGCTCTCGGGGTCTTACTTAGACTTACTCTACGTCTGGGACGTGGAACACAGCCAGACTTAAAAGCTTGCGCTTGTTTTAAGCGTCGTTGCATAGTTGCATAGTGTAAAAGGCGATCTTTTGCTATTCTATAAGTTCCCAAACATGGATCCCGAAGATGCTTCCAAGGCTGAAAGCGATGCCGCGACCCGTGCCGTGATCGACGAACTCAAGACCCTCTACAAGCAAAAGCTACTCCCCGTGGAGCAAACGTTTATGTTCAACCGTTTTTACAGCCCCCTCATGACGGACTCGGAGTTTGACTCGAAGCCTATGGTGCTGCTCATTGGGCAGTATTCGACGGGCAAAACCACTTTCATCCGGTACCTGTTGGGGTGCGACTTTCCAAACCAGCGGATCGGACCTGAGCCTACGACTGACCGATTCGTTGCCGTGATTGGTGGCGAAGAAGAGCGCGTCTTGCCGGGCAACGGTCCGCATTATGTATTGTTTTAACTGCCTTGAATTCGTTGTGTCCCCTCCTGTCTCCCCTGATGTTATTACCTCGACGCTAGTGAGGATGAAGAGATCTGGAAGCTCTAGGGTAGCAGCAATGACGTGTGTAGCAAAAGTTGAGCACCCATTGCAACTAAGATGAGAGCATCGATAATACTATATAACTATTGAAGCTTCTTCTTGTTACTGTCTGCATATCCCACTGTTGCTTTTGGGGGGTAGTTTGTCTACGATTACATCTCTTGTCCATAATTCGACACCTTATTGCAACCCATCCTTGCAATTAACTTACACTCTTTCTCTCTCCTTTTCCATTACGATTTGCGCCTCCAGCTCTATGCATGTCGCCGGATTTGCCGTTTCGAGGCCTCGAAAAGTACGGCATTGGGTTTCTGAACCATTTCGAAGGCAGCCAGTGCTCCTCAAAGGTGCGAAGCTCCTTGTATGCACATTTTCCTTCTCTGCTGCCTCCTTGTATTCTTTTAGCTTCTTGTAATCTTTCATTTATAACGTCACCGCGTCGATTTTTCGCATCTTATTTTCGCACCTTCTATTTCTCTCTTGACGTTATCTTCCTCTCTTGTCAGGTTTTGGACAACATCACTTTGATCGACTCGCCAGGCATTTTGGCAGGGAAAAAACAGGGAGAGCGCGGGTAAGCAAACTCAATTTCTTTACCCCCCCCCCTTTGTCCTTTCTTCTTTTCAAACTTGTGCGGCCTGTCTTACACGTATGTATGTACCTGTGTACTTCAAATTCTCACTGGTTGTCTTCTGCCGCCCACCCTTGCCCTTACCCTGTCTAGTTACGAGTTCAAGGATATTTGCCAGTGGTTCGCGGAGCGCTGCGACTTGATTTTGCTGCTGTTCGACGCCCACAAGCTGGACATTTCTGACGAGTTTCAGAAAACAGTGGAAAAGCTCAAGGGCCACGAAGACAAAATCCGGTACCACGCATAGTTTTGTGCTTTCCCTGTGAATGTTCTGTTGTCTGTTGCTCCTTTTGCTCCCTAAGCACCGCTTGTTGTTCTCGGCAGTGATTCATGTCGCTTATACGATTGATGAATTTTCCTACAATTTCTGTCAAACTTCTTGATCTGAATCAGGTGCGTGTTGAACAAGGCGGACCAGATCGACCGGCAGCGCCTGATGCGGGTCTACGGCGCTCTCATGTGGGGCATGGGCAAAGTCCTGCGCACCCCGGAGGTACGGGGTGGGGGGGGGTCAAAATAATTTCCCTGTTTGCGATACGGAAAGAAGGGGTTGGGTGTTGGTGGTCAATGAAAACATTAAAGATGACGGTTTTTCTTTACTACAAAAAGAAAACTTCGAATTACTCGTCTGTCATGAAATTCATCCTAGTCTTAAATTATGTGCAATCGCCATTGCTTTGCCTTTTGCTTAGGTGTTGCGGGTCTACATTGGGTCGTTTTGGAACGAGCCGCTGGTGCACGAGTCCCTGGCAGTGCTCTTTGAGACCGAAGAAAACGACCTCATGAAGGTTGCGGGAGCGCTAGAACAGCACGTTCATTCTTTAATCTTGTTCCTTTAGTTCCTTGCGATGCAATCTCGAAACAAAACCTCCTAGCTGTCTCAATTCCTGACATCTTGATTTGTCCCCACTCTCCATCAAAATTTTTCCTTTTCCTTTTTCGCATCATCGAAAGGACCTGCGCGACTTGCCTCGCAACTCGGCGGTGCGCAAAATCAACGAGTTGGTGAAGCGGGCGCGCCTCGCCAAGGTGAACGCGCACATTGTCTCTTACCTCAAGTCGCAAATGCCGGTGATGATGGGGCAAAAGAAGAAGCAAGACGCGATGCTCGCGGACTTGGGCGCGGTGTTTCGCCAGGTGATGAAAATGGACGCCCTCTCTCCTGGCGACTTCCCCGACGTTGCAGAATTCAGCGCGAAACTCGCAGAGGTACGAAGACATGGCATAACAGAGAGAAATTAATTGGTGGATTAACTTCAATTAGCATCTGAACGAAGATAAGCACTAGCCCTTGCCTTCTTGCACGGTCAGAATACGAATGCGCTTGTACTTTTGTGTGTCTGCTTTTCCCTTCGCTGGCTCAATTTTAGTCTTCAATCTGCCTTTTTTACTTCATTTCCCTTCTGTGCTTCGTACTTTTCATTTTTCTTTTACCCCCGTCACAGGAGGACTTCACCAAGTTTCCCAAGCTCACGAAGAAGCACTTGGACGGCATCGAAGAGCTGCTGGCGGTAGACATCCCACGGCTCATGAGCCAACTGCCGCAGCAACAGTTCGAGAAAGACCAAGTGCAGGTTGGAAATGTGTGTGCGTGTGCGTTCATGTATGCTTGCACAGCACGATCGAGGCAAATTCTTTCTTGTTATGGGCATAGGGGCATGCATCTCATCTTCTCATTCACCTTTGCCACTTTGATATATTCCCTATTCACACCGCTTATTTGGCTTCTTTCTAACCCTGTTTCTGTTATCAATGTCATTTCAATGCCTCCCCCCCCTCAGGATTTGGTCGATCCTCACGCAGCGGCCGGCCACCAGCAAGGCGGCGGCGGCGGCGCTTACGGCGGGCAGGGCCGCGGCGGCGGGGCTCTCTACGGCAGCGGTGGCGGAGGCTCCCACGGCGGCTACGGTGGGGGGAGCATCATTCACGGCCAACAGCAGCAGCAGCAGCAGCAAGGGTACCCGTCCCCGCGTGGCATGCCTTCGATCATGGGTGGAGGCGCCGACTACAACCACCAAGCACCTCCGCCAGCACCGCCAGCTGCTGCTGCTGCCAACCCTTTTGCGAAACCGTCGCCTCCAGCGGCCAACCCCTTCGCCAAGCCTCCCCCTCCTGTTGTGTGGCCGCCTGCCGAGCTCAAGGAAACCACCGACGCGCAGTTTGCCAGCCTCGGTAAGTTGAAAAAAAAGGGGGCTGTTGAAAAAAAGGGGGCTGCTTCTGTCGGATGTTGGTCTGCTGGCTGCTCTCCGCTGTGCTTGTCTTTTCCTTCGTCGTTGACTTCACGCCCCATTTGTGTATAAGTTGTGCTTTTGACTTACTTTATCGTCTTCATTTTCTTGGAAAAAGCTGATGTTTTTAAAACCCATTTTGCCATCCAGGGCCGGTGGACGGAAAGTTGTCAGGCGACGCCGCACGCCCGGTTCTGATGGCGCTAGAACTCGAAATGGATGCACTCTTTGCGGTGAGAAAGATAGATAAACAATTTCAGGGCCATATTCTTACGGAATGAATGAATGCAAAACATCTTTTGACCAGATTCCTACGCTTCGTTGCAGGCTTGTTCTTGACTTTTCCCATCCCTTGGTTTGTTTGGTTGGTGATGGCCGCAGGTGTGGGAACTTTCGGACCACGATGCCGACGGCAACTTGGACGCCGAAGAGTTCTGCCTCGCGCTGTGGCTGTGCGAGAAAGTGAAGCAAGGCGAACCTTTGCCGGCGCAGCTCCCGCCTGATTGGGTGCCACCCAGCCATCGGTAAATGATATGGGTGAAGGAAAGGAGACCAGCGCGCGCCCAGAGCGAGACGTGGGCCTGTGGGGCTAAAGGAGATATAGATGCCGAAAGGAAAGAGGGGAGCTTTCCGGACACCACCACCGTGCCTCGATTCCGAGAATCCACCACTTCTAATTCTAAGCACGCGATTTACTATCAATGACGTGATACAGCAGTGCTTTATTTGATAATTCCCTAGGGACTTCTACCTTTCTTTATTTGATAATTGCTGGATTATTCCTAGTTCTTAAGTCAAATCGCCTTTCTCACTTCTCACCAAGCAGAACGCAGCATTAAAGTAGAAATAATTGATAATTGAACTCGAACTCGAACTAATACAAACCCAAATGGCACAGAAGCCAATGCTGCGGGCAGAAGTGGGAATGCGCGTGCGTTGCGCAAACAAAGCAAGTGCGGAATGATTCAGGAGGGAGAGGGGCA
>Ga0307931_1002522_pt1 | contig 11665 bp, 11 predicted proteins | sample OrgLakmetageno47_FD_201816 | JGI IMG/M metagenome (GOLD analysis project Ga0307931, IMG submission 201816) | Saline water microbial communities from Organic Lake, Antarctica - #47 | ecosystem: Environmental > Aquatic > Non-marine Saline and Alkaline > Saline | place: Antarctica: Organic Lake... | reverse complement strand
TTTGGTGGTGGGGGGTCGTCGTGTCTTCAAGTTTCGTGTGTGGTGCGCTTGCCTTTCTCTTTATTCTCTCTTTCTCTCTTCGCGCCCTTTCCTCCCGCCTTGTGCGTGCGCCTTGAGCTGCAGTGTTCATCGCCATGGACCATGGTTGTGCGCATACAGACAAGTTCGAAATGTTACTGAAAATTTCGAGTAGATTCCATGATGACGTCACTCTATTCTGAGCCGATTCCCGTGACGGAAATCACGTCTGATTGGCGAAATTTTCACTTTCCGCGTGATTCCCGCGTAATTACGTGCGTGAATCTTAACCTAGGACAGCGGTGGGGCGGTGGTATTGCACATTGAGAGGCAAAACAGTTCAAAAAAGGAATTATGTCCATCCTTGACTTCAAAATTTGCATTCACAGAAAAGCAATATTCCTGTGCTCTCTAGATGCCGGCTAGATGGCAGCCCTTCTCTGCTCTGTTGATTGCCAAATCCAGTGCCCCGCTGCGGGCTAAGAACTAAGTAAATCGCGTTTTGTTTAGGCTCAGAGGGTCTTAAATTATTGTACTTGCGTGTCTCTCCAGGGCAACTTTGGTAATTGTGTGGAACCCTCCACCATCTGGCCACTCGCTGTCTTACTAACCGCTGGCAAGCAGCAGCAGCAGCGGTACTTAGTTGGCAGCTGGCTACTGGGAGTTTTTTTTTTAACTGCCTCCCCCATCCCAGAAGACCCAAACGACCAACCAGTTGACTGATGACCTGAGATGACCCAACTAGTCCCTACAATAAAACACCTGACGTATTTTCTCCGGAATATAAGGCAAATACGTCGCGACGTATCGACTTTTCTGCTGACGTCATCACAAACACGTCATCAAATATACGCCTATATACGGCGTTTGCCATGCATATAGTGGGAATATGCCCTAATATAACGCAATTTACGGCATTGACGTATTGATTGACGTATTTGGGTCAAATATTTGACGTATTTTTGTAAGGCCTAGACCCAACCGAACGAACAAAGCAACGCAGCCCCTGATTTCGAACGTGCCAGGGTGCCAGGTCTCACATGTAAAGCGCCCACGACATGACACTTGCCGCAATGGAAACAAGGAGACAGTTGCCGCAATTGCTTGCCCTTATGTAATCAAATATTAATATTCTACCTGAACTGACCTAGACTGCCAACACGATTGTTACAGAAGTGGCAGCGTCATAGCCATCTTAGATTGTAAAAACAAAGCTGGTATACAAAGAATTTCTATCAGGCATGGCTAGCACACAACCCGTCAACATCGAGATAATTGCGCCTAGTCTCCATCTAGGCATTCCTCTAAAGTGCTGCGATACTATTGCAGCCGCGAAGAAGGCGACATGGCCGATGCGCTTTTTTGTGGACGAAGATTGCGAGGTTCCCGTGGCGGGTGGGCTGAAAGCCGTCCCGCTACTGCGCTTAGACGAGCTGACCCACGTCAACGGCACCAAATTGGCCTTGAAGCAGTCCAAGAAAAATCCTGTGGATCCAGTACAGGAGCTCCTGGAGGTGTTGCACAAGGCGCAGCCCAACCCCCGGCTCATATTTCGGCGAAACGACAGTCAAGTAGCCACGGATCGGTGGCTCGACCCGCCAGTGGACGAAAGCACAGCAGGCGCGAGCGGCCTAGGGGTTGCGCGGCGACCTTGGATTAAGCTCAACGACGAGTGCACCACGGTTGCGTGGCTGCCGTGGGCGTTCGGCAAAAAGATGGCCCTGTGGCCTGGGAAAGTCGCGGAAGAGACGGCGAAGAATGGCGTGAGCCGCGAGCTCGGATTCGACTTCATGGACGGCGCGTACGAGCCCGTGGAAAAAGCGGCAGACTTGCTGCCGTTTGGAGCTCATTTCGGGGCCGCAGCCATGCTTCGCAACTCGGTGCCCAAGTCCTACCGGAGCAGCTTTGATACGATTGCGGCCCGCCTGGTGGCCGGCGGTTTGAGGTTGCACGGCGCCAACTACCCAATAAACCTCGTGGCAGCTGCACGCAAGAACAGCGGCCTCGCAGGCGAACACGCTGCAGCCACCTTGCTCAAGGAACTTGGCCCTCTAATCGCCGAGTTTGCTGCGGACGCCACGGGCAAAAAGTGCACGGCGCGCGCCGCTGCTGCGCGAGCTGAAGACGAACACGATTGTGGGCACGACGTTTTCGAGGAGCCTGAACCGTTGGACCTGCCCGCCACTGCCGCAGCTCAAACTGGCCGCATGAGGTATGGAGACAGCCGTAGGCATGTGGGCACTTCCGACTGGGTCCCGGAAGTGGGGGAAATGGTGCGGTTCTTGGGCGACTACGCGTCGAAACGGTTGTCGGCTGGCGACGCCCGAGTCATGAGCCTCGAAAAAGACCCCAAGACGGGGGCCACTTTGGTGAAAATGAGCCTCGCGGTCGAAGGTCGCGCCGTGAAGTACGGCCTTGAACATATCCGGCGCAAGAGCGCAGCCGAAGACTGCATTCGAGGCGCTGCCGTGGAAGCGGCTGCCCGTTTAACTCAGAGTCTCAGCAGCACCGAAGTCAACACCGGCACTGATGGCAGTGGCATCGGTAGCAATGAGAGAGTCAGTGGCAGTAGTGGCAGTAGTAGCAGAAGCACTGGTAGCAGCAACAGTAGCAAAACTGGAAAGAGTAGCAGCAGTGGCTTGAAACGAGCGCGTGCATCTGCAACGTCTCCTGAGTCGAGCAGCACGAAGAGCAGTAGCAGTCCAGGAGCGTCAAAAAAACAGCAGCGTCCTTTGGAGAGTGATGCTTCGAGAGCCTCTACAGGTGTTTCTGAGGTACCTGCGACACCTCAAATCAAGAGCAAGTTGCACGGCACGCCAGCAGGCGACACACCCATGTTCGAGAAAGACGCTTTGCTCAATGATAGCGACTACATGGACGACGGGGAAGAAGACTGCGATGAAGCAACGACAGAGGAGTTTGGAGCGGCTCCAGCTGGCATGACTGTGTCATCAGGACCGGAGGTCACGCCGGCTCAGAAAAAGGAGGCAAACGCAGACAGTCCCATTCCTTCAACAGCAGCAGTATCCCCTCCTCCTCCTCACCGACTCCTGGCATTCAGAAGCAATGTGAAGCCTTCCACACCCGAGGTGGTGGACCTCTGTGAAACGGAGACTACCGTGAGTGAGGCTGACGACAGTGGCAGCCGCGATGGTGTTGCTGTGAGCACCGGTGACTACGATCAAGATGACAGTGCTCAACGAGAAGATGACGGTGGCAGCAGCAGTAAGAGCGATGCGTTTGCTGTTAGCCTGGATGTCCATGATCATGGAGAAAGTCCTTATCAAGAAGACGACGTCAACCTCAACAACAGCGAGGTTGTTGCCTTAAAACCGGGTATACGTGATCAAGGAGAAAGTGTTCATCAAGAAGATGACGTCAGCCTCAACAACAGCGAGGCGGAGCTCACTGCTGACGACGCCAAGCGCACGTGCGGGATTGCGGTAGGCGTTATGTCGCAATGGGGCGAAGACTTAGATCAAGCAGGCCCCGAAAATGGCCTGATGGACTTCAAAGCCGCCAAAAAAGTGGCAAAGAAAGCGAAGAAAGCATTGGACAAGCTGCTAGGGCACGGCAAATTTGTACGCGCCATGCTCAAAATAGGGAAAAGGTCGAGCCCAGCCAGCAGCCAAGGCCGGGACATCGTTGGATTGAGCGAAGCCGACTACAAGCAACTCGCCGTGACTGCCGTGGCAGCGCGCGCCAGGGCTGAGCGCCTTGCTTCCTTGCAACGACAATTGCAACAAGAAGCTTCGTCACCTTCGACAAGTGAGTCAGGAGAGCTTGCGCTGGCATCCGAAGCGGCCGTGGCCGTCGCGGCGGTAGCACAGCAATTTCACGAATGCGCAGCGTGGAGCCAACTCGCCGATCAGCACACAGCAGAAGCGCAAGCAGCCGCCGCAGCCTTCGATGCTGCGACTACTGCGGCAGCTTCAGCGGCTACAGAAGCAGCGATGCGCCGCGAAATGTATTGCGCTTCTCTGGCAGGTGGCAACCGCACCGGCTCTGCTGCCAGCGGCATCCCCCTCGACAGAGTTCACAGCAGCAGCAGCAGCAGCGGCGGCAATCAAGGGAATGCCAACGGACCTTCACGCGTGAGTGAGCCATCTCAGGTTTCCTCGGAGGAGTATGCCTTGCGGTCTAGGTCGTGGGCTGCCCGAGCCACTCAAATTGCTTATATCCTGCCTAGTTTCGAGGAGAAGGCGCCATCGTACCCGCTGCCTCCGGGAGGTGTGCAAGGGACTCTCAGAGCTGCCGGCAAGGACTCGTTCAAAGTCCCAACTTCTGGAAGCAGCTCAAGCAATGGAGAACCGTGCTTCGACGAGTGCCCTTATGCTGCCCGGTGAGTGATCGAATGAATACGTTGTTGACTTCATGAGTGAGGGTTTATGTACGAACTCACGGATCTAGCAATAGCTGATATTCACATTTACTTTCTTGTCTCTCTTGTGTGTATACTACAGAGTAGTAAGTAAATTTCCACCTTCAACTTCCTTTGAAATTCCCATAACGATTCCACCTTCCCGGTTTCATTGTGCTCTCAAGGTACCGTTACGACCTATTGCGGCACGCGCAGCTGATGTTTTTGCCGCTGCTGCACCAGCACGGCAGCCTAGGCAAGCCACTGCTGCCCCCAAAGGACAAGGAGCTCGAATCCAGCCAAATTTTGGGGGGCAAACTGTGGGTGCACTGGTTTTTCATGTCCCGGTGCCAGCCCAATGCGCAGCACGATTTGCTGAGCCCTGGCAGCGTAGATTTGCTCACGAACCACGTGCTTGTGGGCTCCAAGACTTCGCGTTTTGGGAAAGACCCGTATGCCGGCAGCAGCAGCAGCACAGGCAACAATTCCGTTGTCGACGGTGGGCTTGTGGACGAAAAGAGCCGTCTGTGGGAAGTTGAGCCCGAGGAGGTCACCCGGGGCAAGCCCGGCCGTGGGGGCGTACCATGGGGGCCTGCGTGGGTCTGCAACTCTCCTGCATGCAGCAGCAGCGGCTGTGGCAGCGGTCGCCACCGCGGAGCCGCCAGCGCATCGTCGCATAGGCAGCAGCCACCGCAGCAGTTGTCAGTGCGGCAGCAGCCCTCGTGTCCTACATGTGGCACTCCGCGGCCCGTAGACTGGCCGGTGCACCCCACCTGGCTGGCGGCAGACGCCACTGCGAATGCGTGGGCGGACCTCTGGCGAACGTGCCTGGAACAGCATGAGAGGGTGGCTGCGCGGTACTTGCCGAGCGACGGCGATTGGACCGACGCTGACACCCAATGCTCTGCGGTAAATTTACGAATGATAAGGATGATTACAATGCCATTTCAAAATTGTGTATAAGTTGTTTTGATTGCCTTGCCTGTCTGTTCTTCTCAAGAAATTGTGTATCTTCACTTTTTAATCCTTTGTCACAGCAATAGCCTTATTACTTTTGACGCATCTTGAATTTATGCCTTGCATTTTCTCGTTGGACCATGCCCCCCTCCCAGCAACTCGAGGTGTCGTCAGAATCCGCGAGTTACGGTGCAGGCGTGAGCAACACCTCTGCAGGAGCCGCTGGGGCCGCCGCTGGAGCCGGAGCCGGGGCAGCCAAGAAGGGCGGCGACGGGCGGTACCGCTTGTACTTGCGCGGCGCTCCGGTGTGCAACCTCAAACTGCGCAAGCCGGTGTTTGAGCGGCTGCTGCGCGAGTACCGGAAGCGTGGCCACGACTTCCGGAAGTTTCACACCCGCTTGATGAACATGGCGCTGCGGTACCAGTGCATCATGGGCGAAACCGGCCAGCACGGGCAACTGCCGCGGAACGTGTTTCAGTTTTTGTACCGGGAGGTGCGTGCTCTAATATGTGTGTGTATATATGCGTGTGTGGGTGAGGAGGTAACGTAGCAAGCTTGTATGTTTCATTCTGTGGTCTTCTAGAGACTTTGGATACTTCCTTCTCTCCGAGTTTGTTTTCTTTGTCCACCTCACTTGCTCACCTTGTTGACTGCCTCCGTTGCCTCTTTTACAATCCTTCTCTTGGCTCATATTTTGAAGCTTGAAGTGAACGTCGAATGCTTCGCGAGTCCGTTGAATTGGCAAACCTCGGGCGGTTACTGCTCTGCTTTCGCCGACTGCGACTATTGGTTCGGCTCCCTCGGGTCGTTCTTCGACTTTTACCCTACTGAAGGGGGGAGTTACGAGGTGAACCCCCCGTTCATGATTCATGGCTGCGCGGTGGAAGAGCACTTGCTTCGCATCTTTTCGCATTGCGCCAATCGCTTTGCGCTCAGTTTCGTGATCGTGTACCCTACGGCACACTTCTGGGAGTCGGACGTGAAGAAACACGCGGTGAGGCTGGCGCTATCTGCTGTCGAGTTGCATAGTTTCTTGTGGGTGTTCTTTTTGTAAATGCCGTGTTCATATCATTACGCAGCTGGAATGCTCAAAATTCCGACGAGATGAGTCATACGCTAAATGCGCTTCTTCTGTTTTCTTCTGTTATGCAGGTTTACGACTTGTACTTGAAGCGCGAAGTCATTCTTTCCGAACAAGGGCACTGGTACTACAAGGGCAACCAACACGAAATGGTCACGGCCGACCCCGTGAAGGCCACGCACTCGACGACGGTAATTGAGCTCTGTTGAGGCACCTTGTTTTCCGTTCTTTTGCTCCTTTTATAGGGGTTTCACAACCAAAATCTACATTTTAGTAGACTCCACATTTGTGTTCCCTTTCGTTTGAAAATTAGATAAGATATTCTTGTTTTTCTTTTCGTGTGTTCACACATCTCGCCCGAGTTAGAACCCATGTGGCCATTATTGTTTATTTTTCATTCCCCCCTTTTATACCGCAGGTGCGCATCGTTCAAAACGAGCGAGGTGCAGCCAGATACGGCAAGTGGCGGGAGCACGATTTTGAAGCCCGCCTTGAGACTGCTTTTGCGACTGCCCCCACTTCCGCTGCTACTACGAAATAGTCCTTCTTTCGAGAACTTCCGTTTCAAGACGTTCTTATTCGCTGTGGATTGAGGCCTCGTGCGTTGTGCCTTTCTTTAAACGCCTGGTAAGCACCTTCCTCAGTGTCTTGTGTGTCTAGTCTAGTGGCCGGCGGTTAGAGGTAATTGAATAGAAAACTTATTACTTATAGTTCACAGAAACTGCAGTTGGCGTGTAATTAATACCTAGTTGATTTCAAGGAGCTAGTAGAGCAAGCAAACCCCCATGCGCATCCGCAGAATGGTCTCGATTCATAACCCAAGAAGAGAATAAAAGGGGGTTAGTGGAGGCTGGAAAGCACGTCTGATATCTGATATCACAATATCACCATCCAAATCCGACTCACCTCTATAGGATATAGGGTTTGGGCTGGGCCCGATTCTGAGTCCTATTCCTGTCGGATATATAGCTATAGCGAAGTGAGATTATATCTCAGCGAATTCTATATGTCGTGGAGCATAAAAAAGCCACGAGCAATTATTCCTATGTCGCGAGCCCCTCCACTAATCGATTAAAACCCTTCATGGATGGCTGCTTCGCTCCGCTGATGTCTCGCTTACTTCATGTGGGCTGCCCCTTCAAATAAGGCGCCACGTTTGGTTTGTACTCACCACTTCTCAATGCCTTGCGCTACTCTATATTTCAATTATGTGTACTTCAGCGCCTATGGAAAGGCGTTGATAGCCGCCGTGAGCTGGGCGCACTCCTGCTCGAAGTTGACCGGCGCCATGCCCGTGACCACCACCTTCTGCCGGGCTTCGTCGTTGTACGTCTCCATTTTCACGCGCAAGCTCAGGTAGCACTCGGTGAAGAGGGCCTGCTTGTAGATGGCTTCGGCGCGGGCTTCTTGCCCACTCACTTGCATGTCGAAAATCTCGTCCGCGGTGTGGCCTAGCAACTGCACCGCCTGGTCGTCGAACAAGCTCACGAGCTGGGATCCCGTGTGGTCTTTCACGCTGCAGGTCATGATGAACCGGCGCTTGGGGTTTTGAATGGTTTTGTCGAGCCGCTCGCAGTACCAGCTTCCGTCGGTGCCCTCAGTGCACTTGTATTTGGTCTCCGGGTCGGACACGTACCAAGGGCCCTCGGCTCCTTCACGCTTCAAAATGAAGTCCACCATGCCCTTGATCTGGTTAGGTGCGATGATAAAAGGAATGAAAAATAAGATATCATAAAATGAAAAGTAGTTTTGCCTTTAATGTTAATCAAAGCAAATACGCAAGCTACAAGTTCATCCTCTACAGGGCACTGAGAAGTCATTTTTAAGCACCGTCACAAAGTCGCCCTTTTCGGAATGGCCCAAGTTGCCTTCCTTGATGGTCTCCAGCGTGGACCGCGACGTGAGCGCCGTGTCCCGCACTCCCCCGCCACCGCTGCGGGCTTGAGTCAGGGACTTGCCTTCCGCAGAAGCCCCAGCGGTGGCCCACCAGGCATGCAAGGCCTGGGTCTCCGCCACCTAGTAGTTGCGCAAAAGGATATGTAAGAATCGCCATTTCAATTAAGACCATTGGCATCACTATCCAAATGCAGCAACAACAACCTTCAGTATACAAATACAGTGCCATTTCGTTCGATTACGTTGAAATGACGCAACAGCAACAGCAAGAAAGTATGACAGAAGCTTTGCGCTTACCTCCGGCTCGAAGATGAGTTGCGACGAGCCCAGGGTAGAGAGGCTCACTCCGTTGAAGTCCGAGACCTTGCACTTCTTGACCCCCAGCACGGGGCCGTTTTGCCACTGCGCCTCGTCCTCCTTGGCCTTGTCGCCCCACACCGTCAACACCACTTCCATGCCCTGTGTGCATAGATAGCCGAGGAAAGAAGGGTGAGGAGTTTTTCGAATTAAAAAATAAATAAAAGAGATGAAGTGGTGCTTCCCCTGCAGGGTGGTTAATCGATTCTATCACCAAAACCCAAAAAAAAAGCAAAAAAAAAAGAAAGAAAAAAAAAAAGCCTTCTTGCTCACCGAGTCATCAGCCAGGGTGAGGTCGCGCTTGTACAGGGTGTTGCCAGTTTTCTTCGAGGTGAGCTCCACCACGTCCCCGCACCGCTTTACCACGCCGCACACGTCCACCGTGGAGTTGGGCTCCGCGTGCTCCAGCACGTCGAACTTGCGGAAGTTGAACTTCACCGCCCCAATGTTGGCGTCCTGCAAAAGGCGCAACACGCGTGCGCACAGGGGGTGGGGATTGAGGGAGAGCGAAAAGTGAGACTCGGGGAGAAGAAAACTTTGCACTCGTGACACCAAGAACTGAAGCATCTTCCAACAAAATGCAATTGGAAATAGAGGGAGGACGGGGGCGTAGAAAGAAATGTGCTATTTTTTCCAATGGCGCTAGCTCACCTCGGCACAGAGGCGAATGTCGGCGTCGTTGCCGAAAGTAATTTCGTAGTCCGACGAGCACGACGAGTACTGCTTGTTGGCGACTTTGAGGCGCCCGTTCGTAAAAGTGTACACCTGGTTCACTTCCAACAGCGGGTAAAATTTCTCGGCCGTTTCTTTGAAGAAGCACGCCGCGATTTCGCCCCCGCGGTCGTCCAAAAGCTCAATCTTGAAGAGGGTCCCGCTGCCCCGGGCGTTGTTCCACGACTTCATGTCCCCCTTGGAGGTGATGCGCGCCTTGATGGTCCACCGGTTCTGGTACGGGTTCAAACTGTCAATGGGCTGGAATGTACCGCCCATCTCGGCCTTGGCAATCGCGCCGCCGCCGCCAGCACCAAACGACGAAGACGGCGCCGACGGAGCAGAGCTACCACCGTACAGCGGCGGCGCCGCGTAGGCCTGCTGTGGGGCCGGCGCAGGCGCGGGGGCACCGAACTGCGGTTGCTGCTGTTGGTACTGCGGTGGGGGCACAGCCGCAGAGGGAGGTGCGGCAGGGGCAGCCGCGCCGGCAGGCGCCGAAGAAACGTCGCACGGCTTCCCGATGGCGTCTGAGTCGCGCTGAATCACCGCCACTTTGAGCACAATCATAACCCTAGTAGGTAGCATCGGAGGGCATACATGCAGGCAGGGAGTGAAAGTGGGCGAGAGGGAGAATGGGCATGAGAGCCAACACACACACCGCGTGGCCCGGCATGATATACATAAAGCAACACAGCACATAAGGAATTCAGCAGGTACGCACTTTTTGCCGCCCATGTTGTTGAGGGAGTAGGTCTGCAGGCAGATGATGGAGTTCTGCACCAGCTCATTTGTTTCGATAAGCTTTAAGCAAAAGAGTCCGAGAAAAGAGGTAATCCAGGCACAACAAGATCAAACGGCCATTGAGTTCGCGTATCGAGGAGCAAACAGAAGATTAAGATGAATTGACACTGGCTTGTATAGACTCCATGCAAGCATGGTGGGGTTGGTGCAAGCGCATGCGGAGGTAAGATTTTCAAACTACCTGGGTGAGCTGCGTCGCAAACATGCCCATGATGTAATGCGTGCCGTCCGACAGAATGGTACGGATCTTTCCATTGCCCAGCTTCTTCAAGTCGATGACCTTAGAGTGAAGGCAAAGGCGTACGGGAAAAAATGCACAAAGGTGTCAAGAGGGAACCATGGTGACATAGCTCATTTCGAAATTTCGAAACTGCTGTCCAATTGAAGAGCTGGGATGGCCCCATGAAGCGTAGGCCTCATAGACATAATGTTATAAGGCCATACCTGAAGGCAAGGATCTTTAGGGTCTTGCTCGTTGAAGATGCTCTGCACAGCGCCATTGGTGAGGGCCATCGTATTACGGTCCTGGAAAAACACGATCACATCAAGTGGTGGATGAGCGGTCAATGATGGCGGAGCAAGTCGTAAAAGAAAACTGCGTACAGACAACGTATTGAGATTCGTGACCAAATCATATCGATAAATGACTCGTTTGTATGACGCGCACGCATGCAAGCCGCGCCACCAGGCTCGATGAGGGGTAGAAGGACCCACCTAGAGCTGTGGCGCGAGTTCTGTTGTTTTGAACCTTTCGCGCCCACCTCAATGTTTCGAACAAATCAGCCTATTCCGCCTGTAGAAAAGTAGAAATTTCCCACCTCGAGGAAATTGCCATGGGATTTGGGAATCCCCAAATTCCCGGGAATTCCCGGGATCCTGGGCTTCTGGGCTTCTGGGCCCGAATGGGAAATACTAGTCGCCATGCACTTGACCAGTAGTCAGCACGGCGTAATCAGCCCGCTGACAAAGCCGAGTTTCTTGGGGCCTGAAGGCTGAGAGGAGCCAGGTTGCTCTCCAGCGATAAGCCCTCCAGCCTCTAATTGCGGCCCTTCGTGTCTTCGTATCCCGAGTCCAAAATGAGCCATTTTGGACCGCTACCATCACTTCCATGGCCACTGGGGCATGTGCGCCTGATTAGCTTCCTAGGTTCAGTTTGAGCTGCTTTGTTTTTTATCTCTTCCTGTTAGCCTTCTAATTCCGGCCCCTCGGGGCCTGTCTCAAAATGAGCGCCTTCACCAGCCCGGCTGATCCCGAAAAGATTGTTAGTGCTGGCACTCAGGTAGGGAGGGCCCCTTCGTTTCTAGTAACCGGAGAAAACTCCCCTCGGTTTAGAAAAACTACCTTTGGAATTCTTTACGTGAACTCGAACTCGAACTAATACAAACCCAAATGGCACAGAAGCCAATGCTGCGGGCAGAAGTGGGAATGCGCGTGCGTTGCGCAAACAAAGCAAGTGCGGAATGATTCAGGAGGGAGAGGGGCA
>Ga0307931_1002521_pt1 | contig 11667 bp, 9 predicted proteins | sample OrgLakmetageno47_FD_201816 | JGI IMG/M metagenome (GOLD analysis project Ga0307931, IMG submission 201816) | Saline water microbial communities from Organic Lake, Antarctica - #47 | ecosystem: Environmental > Aquatic > Non-marine Saline and Alkaline > Saline | place: Antarctica: Organic Lake... | reverse complement strand
AAAACAAAAAGTACAACCAGAGCTAGAGTGAGGCCAGAGCTGTAGTTGGTTTCACACACAGTCCTTTGTGTTCCGGTAATGAGCTACAAGTGTTGTATTCCGTTTTCTTGTAAAACCATTTGATGTTGTTCCCTTTTTGAACAGTGTGCGCTCTAGTATTCCTCTCTCATTCTCTTTTGCTCTTTCGTTCTCTAATGTGATGCGCTGTGTTGGGATGGTCACTCTCAGGTGCGCGATCGCCCCGCGGCAGAAGGCCTGATTGGCTTAGCGACGGAGGTTAGAAATGATTGACTAAGCAATACATAATTTGAGATTGCGTTCGTAAATCTCATTTACTTTTACTTTTTGTTTGGCCACTCGCAAGCCTTCAAAAATTTATGAATGCCATTACGATGCCCTGGCCAATTCACTCGACCCCCCTGCTTGAAAAAAAAAATCAGGTGCTGTCGAAGCACGGCGCTCGCACTTGCCACTCTCGCATGAGCGGAGACGTGTTCACCGTTGATGCGTGCACCGTCGCTGCGCAGTGCCTCGGCCTCTTAGCAGCGGTAAACATGGCGAAAAGACGCATGCATGCGCACAAACACACAAATTACTCCATTACACTGCAATAAATTATTCATGATTTTGTTATGGTTGTTATATTGAAATTCCGCTCGGTTTGAAGCATTCCTGCTTTTGCGCAGTACATCGCTTCTTTTTTATTTTATTTCTTTTTTTTTAAATAGTTTTTTTCCGCTGGGTGCTTCTTCATGACTTTTTTTCTCCCTTTACCACCACCAAAAAAATATCCTTCTTTCCCACTCCTTCGTTTTCTCTCTCTCTCTCTCTCTCTTTCTAATACACGCCCACACAATAGGTGCGTGGGCCCGACGCTCTCCGTGAGCCGCTGAGGCATTCTCAAGCGCAGCGCCACGTGCCGACTTGGGCCAGTTACATGGTCGCCAACGCGCTGGCGACTTTCCATGCGCAGGTACAGATGTAGTATGCATTTGATGCATAAGAAGAAACATGCGTGTGTTCAGGAGGGAGTCTCGCCCAAAAAGGAATCCACAGCCTTTACTTGAATACGTGCTTATTGCATGAATCTGCTCTCCACCGCATAACAAGCGTTTTTCTCGTGCATGATTATTTATGCGTAACTTAGTTCAATGCGCAAGAACAAGCTGCTTCATCACTTGCTGCTGCGCCGATCAACACCGCAAAGAGTGACCAAAATAACGGCCATGGCGACTTCGAAGGCAGTGCCAATGAACTGGAGGCAACAACGAAGAAAACAGTGACGTCAGCACTGCCGTTGCCGAGTGGGTGCTTCAAACCGCCCAGCCTTAATGTGGCGAATGCCCTGCAACTCGCGCACTGACCAACCAACCAATGTGGCATTGCGTTATGTAGGCGCAGTGATTGAAGTGAGCATTCAAGGGACAGAGCCAGCTGTATTGCTGTCGGAAGTTTTTGTGCGGTAGGGAACTCCCGAAGTGGAAAAGGGCAGCCCGATCCGGGTTGAATTTAGGATGGCCTCATCACTCACATTTCTCACTTAAACTCAGCTACTCGGCTGCCGTTGGCGTTAATGCAACTTCTTCCACATGCGCGCAGCCTTCTTCTTTCTATTCTACTTATAAGGAATACCTGTCTAGCCCAAGCAAATATCCAACACAGCAGAGCTATCGAGCTGCCACTTGTAAATTATAGCATTTGTTTTGAGGTGCCGGTGGCGTGAGGAGCTTCCTCGCTTCCCGAATGAATGCTCTTGGCACTCTTTTGGGAGTTTGGGTTTGAGTTCCCGAATCCAAAATCCCGTGCCATAGACACAGATCTCAAGATGATGGCTGTTCATATGGCGCATATATGAAGCCTGCGCCTTGTTTCTTATGTTATGCTTGGTGCACTTAAACTTGAATCACCACAGTGCACTACTCATCTTCCACCTGCTTCCACCCAGCTCTTAAAGCAGCTAAACCCATTGCAGCGCGCGTTGTCTCCTCTCGTGCCCTGCGCGCACTAGCCTTCATACCACCGTGGGCATAGCACTTCCCGCCTGCACCGACCCTCAACTTCTCACAGCCTTCCTCAGAACAGCGCCGGCCACCACCGTGACCACAGCATTTGCCGGTTGGGCCTTCGCTCATCTTCTCACAACCTTCCTCAGAACAGCGCCGGCCGCCACCATGGGCTATGCACTTGCCGCCTGCACCGACCCTCAACTTCTCACAGCCTTCCTCAGAACAGCGCCGGCCACCACCGTGACCACAGCATTTGCCGGTTGGGCCTTCGCTCATCTTCTCACAACCTTCCTCAGAACAGCGCCGGCCGCCACCATGGGCTATGCACTTGCCGCCTGCACCCCTGCTCAACTTATCACAACCTCCCTCAGAACAGCGCCGGCCGCCTCCATGAGCTATGCATTTGCCGGTTGGGCCATCGCTCATCTTCTCACAACCTTCCTCAGAACAGCGCCGGCCGCCTCCGTGAGTATAGCACTTGCCACCTGCACCCTGGCTTGCCTTATCACAGCCTTCTTCAGAACAGCGCCGGCCGCCTCCGTGAGCATAGCACTTGCCACCTGCACAATTGCTCAACTTCTCACAACCTTCCTCAGAACAGCGCCGGCCGCCTCCGTGAGCATAGCACATGCCACCTGCACCCTTGCTCAACTTATCACAGCCTTCCTCAGAACAGCGCCGGCCGCCTCCGTGAGCTATACAGATCCCATTAGAACCCTGGCTCATCTTATCACAGCCTTCCTCAGAACAGCGCCGGCCGCCTCCATGAGCATAACACTTGCCACCTGCTCCATTGCGCAACTTATCACAGCCTTCCTCAGAACAGCGCCGGCCGCCTCCGTGAGCTATACAGTTTCCATTAGAACCCTGGCTCAACTTATCACAACCTTCCTCAGAACAGCGCCGGCCGCCTCCGTGAGCACAGCATTTGCCGCTTGCACAATTGCTCAACTTCTCACAACCTTCCTCAGAACAGCGCCGGCCGCCCCCGTGAGCTATACACTTCCCACCTGCACCTTTGCTCAACTTCTCACAACCTTCCTCAGAACAGCGCCGGCCGCCTCCGTGAGCTTTACATTTGCCGCCTGCACCGACCCTCAAGTTATCACAACCTTCCTCAGAACAGCGCCGGCCGCCTCCGTGAGCTACACACTTCACACTAGAACCCTGGCTCAATTTTTCACAACCTTCCTCAGAACAGCGCCGGCCGCCTCCGTGAGCTATGCACTTGCCGCCTGCATCCCTGCTCAACTTATCACAATCTCCCTCAGAACAGCGCCGGCCGCCTCCGTGAGCTATGCATTTGCCAATTGGTCCATCGCTCAGCTTCTCACAACCTTCCTCAGAACAGCGCCGGCCACCACCGTGGGCTTTACATTTGCCGCTTGCACCCTGGCTTGCCTTATCACATCCTGGCTCGTCGCAGCGCCGGCCGCCTCCGTGAGCTATGCACTTCCCGCTTGAAGCCTGGCTCGATTTATCACAACCTGGCTCATCGCAGCGTCGGCCGCCTCCGTGGGTTGTACATTTTCCACTTGCACCAAGGCCTAACTTACTACAACCCTCCTCAGAACAGCGCCGGCCGCCGCCGTGAGCGCTACACTTGTCTCTTGTGCCTACGCCTAGCTTAAAACATCCTTCTTCAGAGCAGCGCAGGCGGCCGCCGTGAGCGCTACACTTGTCACTTGTGCCAACGCCTAGCTTACTACAGCCTTCCTGAGAACAATGCCGGCGGCCACCGTGAGCACAGCATTTTCCACTTGCGCCAATGCTTGGCTTATTACAAGCTTCCTCGGAACAGCGCCGGCCGCCGCCATGAGCACAGCATTTGCCACTAGCGCCAATGCTTCGCTTATTGCAGTCTTCTTCGGAACAACGCCGTCGGCCACTGTGGGCACTACACTTGCCACCCAAGGCACGTCCTGGCTTAGAGCAGCCTGGCTCATTGCACTGCGACATGCCACCTGATGAGGAGTTTGTAACCTCGCTCATTTCTCTCAAAAGACTGGAGTCGGCGTCGTCGTGTGCACGGCGCTTCAACGCACTGCCTTCATTGCAAGTTGCGGAGCCTGAGTAGTCCTCACCTTCGCTAATCCCATCTGCATCGAAGACTCTTTCGTAATCGTTTTCCCGGAAGCGCTTACGTTGTATCGACGCCATTTCTAGTACCAGACAAATGGTATCTGTACTACTGTACAACGCGTTTGACCGACCAGCCAAAGAAAAACGCCAGTTTTTTTTTCACCCCCGTCAAGGAGGGAATCGTAATACTGTATACGGATGGTGATATCAGCGATCGACAGAAGAAGAATTTTTTTTCACCCCCGTCAAGGAGGGAATCGTAATACTGTATACGGATGGTGATATCCAGTTGGATTTTGGCTGTCTTCCGTCTTCAGTTCACACTAGAGAAAGGCCAAATACTTATTGGTATCACTGGCCATTGAACTACTAACAATAGGCACTACGAAATTTCGAAAGAAATGCTCAGCCAGTTGTACATTAGGTATTGAGTTACAAAAGGCATTAGGCAGTAGGCAGCAGGCCAAACTGCACTGCAACACCTTGATTTCGCTGAATGATTTCGCTGAAGGAAAAGCGAAGGTTCCTCGCTTCACGCGCCCTCGAGACGGAGCAACGAAATGCTTTCTATTATTCAGAAACAGCCAAAGCGTCGGCGACCTAAGCATAAGCGTAGTCTAAAAATTTGCGTTGTTGTTGCGTGTTGTTTTGCCAGGTATGGCGCTGGTTGTCGGAATGCGATTCCTTATTGCGGCCGACATCGCCAACCAACCACTGAGCAACACGCTCGTACGGCGAGCTGGGTGCGAACAGATAGAGCCACGGGCTCAAACAAGGGAACTTCGGAAAGTTCCAAGAGAATGATTACTCTACACACAAGAAGAGTGCTGCCAGAGAGAGCACTAATATATACACAATAGAGTGTACTGTATTTACCGAAAAAACAAAGCACCAAAGGCCACAACCACGGGGTTGTCACAAAAATGCGCTGACGTTTCACCAAACGGGCCGGTTGGGCCCGCACTGCTTTGCTAATAGTAGTGCCAAGCCACCCAGTCAAATTCCCCCATACGAGAGGTTATGGGCTACAGTTACGCGGAGGCCGATGCGTTAATTTATCGCATCAGGCCAACTCTGCGACCTCCGGTAGAACATGGAAATATGACGCACAATCCAGGGAAGCGCACGAGCACCAGAAATTCCCCCATACGAGACTGATGCGAGGTTATATAGAATTGCCCGTGGTGATCGTGTGCAAAAGGAGTATTTAAACCAAGAGGGGAGCTTAAGCAATAAATTCAGACTAGTTTAAGCGAGTTCAAGGATGAATAGCACTTCCCTGTGCAACGCGTACTGTAAGTATAAACGTTTGGAAAAAATCGCTGCAACGGAACATTTAGAACATGCCTTGAGTGATGACTTTTTTGAAATCTCGAACAGAAGAGCCTACTCGTAATCAGCCGACTTCGAGCGCTACTTTATGCGGGTTCCGCGGTGTTTCCGGCTCTGTCCTTTTGCATGTGCTCTTTATATGCCATAAATAAAAGGCATGCAAACTTTCAGAGTCATCGAACATGATTGAAATTTTGGTGCAGCACCCCGAGCCAAACGTACAGTGTGATTAGGATTCAACTCAATGAGCCGCGAAAACCCTCGCATTCGTTAGCAAGATCTACGGTGAGTGTGTCAATGGGAAATATGCAAAATATCAAAACTATGTAGCAATAGCGAGAAAGAGCTCAATTGTAGTTGATTTTCAACATGCCTTCGCGTTTCGATGAATGAGCTATGCATAAGCGCATAAGCACAGCTGAGCAGCCCGGTGTTTCGGAAAACAGTATTCCAGATTCGAGAGTAATTATAGGAGTTTCAAGCTCAGGTGCCCGCGCGATAAACGGTTTCGGAGGAATTTGTTTGCTGCGGAGAAGTAAAGATGCGACCACGAACCACGAAATTCCATTTAATATATAGGATAGGGCAAATAATAATGGCAAAAATGCCCTCAACCATCGTGCTTTCAAAGAATTTAAGTTATGCCCAAACCCAGTTCCAATCCCGTACGCGAGATCCTCAAGGTGTTATATTTCGAAGTAAAACTTCTCGGCTTCCAAATTTTCGGTGCTTTCGACCACTGGACTTGCGCTCTGCTGGTGTGTGGTCGAGTTTATGACTGGTGGCGGGTCTGCTGATGGCACTACCCGCCCCAACGCAAGCTCGGATATTGGTGAACTTAACGGCAATGCATTCAAGGTCATTGACACGGAGTCAACTGTAGCTTCCGTAGTCGCCAGGTACACCGCGCCTAGATCGACTTCAACGTCGGAAGTCCCGGAATCCTCAGAGCCCGATGAACACGACATCGAAGGTGAAGGCGGATTGTTTGGCGACGACGTTGAAAAGGGAGAAGAACCAGCACCAGTGTTCGGCTGATTGCGCGGTTTCATCATTCTACGATTTCGAGCAGACAGCCGGCTTTCGGATACTTCATTGCTTCTCCAATAAGACGATTTCAAGCCTTCACTTCGCCGCGCCATTTCAACGACCTCTGTGCTTTGCTTGTCCTCTCCATGAAAATTGGCCATGCGGTTGAAGTGCGCGTTCGAGCCTACCAAATAATCATCCAGTGTAGTCATAGGATTTGTTTGCTGCGAACGGTGGATAGGCTCCACTTCAGGCGCACCGAATAAGTCATCCATAGGCCATTGTACAGGCCTGTGCAGAGCAGAGTTCAGCGTCGTAAGAGAGGTAGAGACAAAGAAAATCGTTTGGATTTAAAGAAAAAATCACATCATCTACAATATGTGCTGATGCTGCATTCGAACCTCTCATCATCAAGCTCTGGAGGCGACGAGCGAAATTTGGCACTGATACTGGGTAAACGCTTGATTTGCCGTGCCGCGAGTCCAACGCACACTAGGGCTAGCACAATTGCCAGCACAATAATGCCAGTCGAAGCTCCCAACAGATTGAACTTCACGAAAAGCAAAACCAAACATGCAATGAAGCAGGTTGGAAGGCAAATCTATCTACAGAAGAAAATAAGAAGCAAAAAGAAGTCGAAAAGAAAGTGCGTTGAGGAAAGACCGATCTTACTTCACATTGCTGTGTGCCATCTGGCTTCTCTGGAGGTCCAGGCGTAGGCACTGGCGACGGCAAAAGTGATGAGTGCCAAGGATCCAGCGTAGGTACTTGAGTTGTCAGTGTGGAGGGCAGTTGAGACGGTCGTGGCGAAGGTACTAGGGTCGGAACGGAAGTGGGTTGTGCAGAAGGTACTGGTGATGGTGCTAGCGTAGGCACTGGCGCAGGCAACACGGAAGGTACTGGCGATGGTGCCAGCCAAGGAGATGCCGTGGGCAGTGCGGTGGGTACGAGCGACGGCAGCGGTGTTGGAGCCTGCGTGGGGATCGAAATTGGTAGTGCAGTGGGTACCAGCGATGGTGCTATCGTAGGTACGAGCGTAGGAGAAGTGGAGGGTATGGATGATGGTGGTTGCGAAGGCACTGGCACAGGAGCAGCAGTAGGCATTCTAGAGGGCACTGGCGACGGCACCAGCGATGGACCTGGCATAGGCAAAAGAGAAGGATCTGGCGACGGCAATTGCGATGGTGTCGGTGTAGGCAATGGTAGCTATCGTAGGAGCTATCGTAGGAGTTAGCGTAGGAGAGGTGGATGGTGCTGGCGAAGGCAATGCTGTGGGTATTGGCAAAGGAGCAGTAGTGGGCAGTACGGAGGGTATTGGTAACGGCAGCTGCGAAGGCGCTGGTATAGGAGCTGATGTAGGATACGCGGAGGGCAATGGCGATGGGACTATCGTAGGTACTGACATGGGAACTATCGTGGGTAGAGTAGTGGGCAATGGCGAAGGTGCTGGCAAAGGTCGTGCAGTGGGCAGCGTGGTAGGTACCAACGACGGTTGAGGCGAAGCCGCAGGCAAGGGTACCGTAGTGGGAAGCGTTGTAGGTACCAACGACGGTTGAGACGAAGGCGCAGACAAGGGTACCGTAGTGGGAAGCGTTGTAGGTACCAACGACGGTTGAGACAAAGGCGCAGGCAAATGTACTGTAGTGGGAAGCGAGGAGGGCACGGACGACGACGGGTGAGGCGAAGGTGATGGCATGGGAACTGTAGAGGGAAGTGCGGTGGGTGTTGGTGATGGCAGCAGCGAAGGCGACGGTGTAGGATCCGAAATGGGTTGTGCGGACGGCATCGACGATGCAAAACTCGTGCGAACTGGCGTGGGCAACAAGGAAGGCACTGCCGTAGGAACGGGCACGGGAGCTACTGTGGGTGGTATTGAGGGCACCGTCTAAGGCAGTTGAGTGGGCGCATTCGTGGGCAGCCCGGAGGGTACCGAAGGCACGGGCGTTGGTTGTGCGGTAGGCATCGCGAGTGTATATTTCCACGTTGCATTGGAATTGAAAAGAATTGCATTGCTCTCGTCTTCTAATACAGCTACTAAGATGCCAGCGGGGTTAAGACGTGACCCGACGTTTTCAGAAGGAAACACAAACAAGTTGGAACCTGGTTGAACGATCACCCTGAATCTCGAGTAATTCGTCGTATGCCAGCCCCCGCCAGTGACGTTCCCGACGAATTCGTCATTCAAACACATAGTCCCCACGAGTTGTCCGTTATGACGTGTACTGTCGCTCTGATCGTCTTGTTAGTTGGATTGTCGTACAGGTATTGGATCCTGTACAATATGTACACTTCAGCACGTGTTACAGCACTTGAATTTGGCCATATCCACACCGCGGACGGATCCACAAAACTGGACTGGCTGCCCCAAGGCTGCATACCATACCGCCCAAGAGCAAAAACATCCTGCACGCCGCTTTCATAGGCGAAGGATCCAGTTTTCCAACTTGCATCCGACCTGAAGAGGACTGCATTATCCATATCTTGCCGCACCGAAACCAATAAGCCAGCTGGGTTAGCATTTATCGTATCATCGTAGTTTTTAGACGGAAACACGAAGAGGTTGGAACCCGGTTGAATAGTTACACTGAATCTGGAGTAATTTGTCGTAAGCCAGCCCCCACCTACGACGTCGCCCACGAATTCGCCATTCAAGAATGCACTCCCACCGTTGTCTGTTATGACGTGAACTGTTGCGTAAACAAGTTTGCCAGTTGGGTTGTCGTAGATATACTGAAACTTGTACTCGTAACCAGTTTCAGCATCTGCTGCGGCACCCGCAGTAGCCCATATCCACTGTGCTGCAGGATCCGTGAAACTAGACGTGCTCCCCCACGGCGCCATACCAAACTGCCCAAGACTGAACACTTTCTGGACTGGCCCCTCGTAGGTGAAAGAAACAGAGTCAGGTAGCTGCGTCGGCACATCTGTGGGCGACCCCGAAGGAACGGAAGGTACTGGCGTGGGCAATGCGGAAGGCACTGCCGTAGGGACTTGTAATGGAGCTACTGTGGGTGGTATTGAGGGCACCTTCGATGGCAGTTGAGTGGGCATATTTGTGGGCAGCCCGGAGGGTACCGAAGGCACGGGCGTTGGTTGTGCGGTAGGCATCGCGAGTGTATATTTCCACGTTGCATTGGAATTGAAAAGAATTGCATTGCTCTCGTCTTCTAATACAGCTACTAAGATGCCAGCGGGGTTAAGACGTGACCCGACGTTTTCAGAAGGAAACACAAACAAGTTGGAACCTGGTTGAACGATCACCCTGAATCTCGAGTAATTCGTCGTAAGCCAGCCCCCGCCAGTGACGTTCCCGACACTTGAATTTGGCCATATCCACACCGCGGACGGATCCACAAAACTGGACTGGCTGCCCCAAGGCTGCATACCATACCGCCCAAGAGCAAAAACATCCTGCACGCCGCTTTCATAGGCGAAGGATCCAGTTTTCCAACTTGCATCCGACCTGAAGAGGACTGCTTTGCTCTCGTCATCCTTCACTGCTACTAAAATGCCAGCTGGATTGAGATTTGAACCGACGTTTTCAGAAGGAAATTCAAACAAGTTGGAACCTGGTTGAATAGTTACATTAAATTTCGGATAATTGAACGATTTCCAGCCTCCACTGGTTTTGCCAACGGTTTCGTCGTTTAAGAACACGAAACCCACGTTGTCCGCGATAACGTGAACTGTTGCTCGAATAATTTTGCCAGTGGGGTTGTTGTAGATATACTGAAACCTGTATTCGATATAAGTTTCAGCGTCTGCTGCGGCACCCGCAGTTGCCCATATCCATTGAGCGGCAGGATCCGTAAAATTAGACGTGCTACCCCAGGGTGCCATGCCAAACGGCCCAAGACTGAACACATTTTGGACTGGCCCCTCGTAGGTGAAAGACACGGAGTCAGTTCTCCTGGAAAGAAGCACGGGGGCTGGCGGAATACGTAGTCGTGGCACAGGCCCCAGCTTTATACCCTCCATTTCGGCCACGTGCCTTTCGAGGCCCAACGAGTCCGATACGGGCAGCTTATTGTGTGCAGTTGAATACAAAGCCTGCTCCGGGATGCGTGGAATTGCACGCGCGTCAGTCATCCGTCATCCGTAGATATTAAAATCGACGAAGCGACAAGATAAACTCGAGAAATGTAATAGAAAAAGACAAAATTAACACCCGGACGGTACTTACATTAGGCTGGAGTGCGTAAGCAACTTGCTGAGGCGTGTCAAGCACCATGGCTTGCAGTGATTTCAGGTTGAACAGTGCTGCGCAAATGAACCAACTACTGCAAAGAAGCCACAAAACGAGATATAGGGTGTCGAGGATGGACAGAGAACACAAGGGAGACTAAAGCAGAGGGGGGAGGAAAGTGGAGATAAAAAACGATACACCAAAAAAGAAAAAGCTGCACGAAGAACTCAATCATTGGGTAATTGTGCGAAATGTTCGATAGCGACCTTGTCTCACACCTCCACATTTTGCCCTCTGCCGTCTCTGCCTGGCGCGAATGTCGACCAGGAACCCTTGGAAGAAAACGACTCTTGTGGATGGCGCGCCGCACAGGCGAAAATTAACTCTGCTTTATCGGCCAAACACATGAGAGGGAGTAAAGATAACTGCTGTAAATCCTGATATGACATCAATTTATTCCTTACGCAACACAAGTTGCACTGCTGCACATAAAGCTCGAGGTAATGGATATCGTAAGTTCGGTGAATCAAAAAGAACAAATAATATGCAGGGCTGTTGCAGTATTGTCGGTGATCATTACAATGCACATCAATGTTAGTATCTCTCTTCCTCTCTACCCGCCCGCGCGACTCTCGCCTTCACGTGCGCAGGATCTCACGACACCCCTCCACAGTCCCGTCCGTAAGTACGTATATATGCACTCCCGATTGAACGTCGGATGAAAGACTATTCTTATGTTCGTTGCGAGTCGTTGATTGGGTAAACCTATCAGATGTTGGTGCCCAAAGTATGCACAAATAGTACGTACTTAGTCCCGGCGGGGGCGAGGATCTGTACTGCAGATGTACAGTAGTACTGTAGTGTAGTACATAGAGTATTAGGACTTCAAAAGTGGCGACAATAATTCACGGTCCGTCTGTGAGACACAGTCATGCACGGTGGGCATCAGGGGAGGGAACGGATTCCTAGGAACTTCGGGCCACCGACAGATGATGAACCCTTCCGTTATGAATTTGCAGCACCGCTTGGTAC
>Ga0307931_1002517_pt1 | contig 11682 bp, 11 predicted proteins | sample OrgLakmetageno47_FD_201816 | JGI IMG/M metagenome (GOLD analysis project Ga0307931, IMG submission 201816) | Saline water microbial communities from Organic Lake, Antarctica - #47 | ecosystem: Environmental > Aquatic > Non-marine Saline and Alkaline > Saline | place: Antarctica: Organic Lake... | reverse complement strand
CTGCTGCTGCTGCTGCTTGCCAAGAAATTCTGCGCGATCTTAAAAAGCTGCGCTGCCTCTTGGGTACCACCTCCTGCAGGACCTGCAAGAGCAGCAGCTGACACCAGGGCCTCAGCCTGCAGCGGCGACATCGGTGAGGGCTCCGGCTGCTGCTGCGCAAGCAAGACCGCGAAGAGTGCGTGGCCAACAGCACTTCGCGCATCTGACGGTTGCTGCAACATGGCGCGAGCTCCGCGGCCTGTAAGCTCAGCCCAAACTGCTGCTGCTCGTGCTGTACCACTGCTACCGCTGCTGCTGCCATTACGACCATCCGAGCTGCTGCTGCTGTCGCCGGCTTGTTCCGCTGCAGGCCGAGCTGTGAGCACTCCAGAGCGCCACAACTCACCCAGAGCTTCCACTTCGGCTTCCACTGCAGCTCCTGATGCGGCTGGAGGCTGTCCACCTGTGCTTGCGCCACTGCTCGCTGTAGCTAGGCTTGCTGCAGTAGCCGTGGTAGCGACGGCAAGCGCACACTCCAGCATTGCGCGTTGCCGCTGCCAGCTCGAAGCCCAGGCCGCTTCGGCAGCAGCCACCTCACCACCGCCACTGCCGCCACTGCTGCTACCGCTGCCGCTGCCACCACTGCTAGTGCCGTCAGCGTACATCACGCTGCCCAAGTCTTCGCTCCCGAGGTCATCGGCCAGCGCAGCAGCTGCAGCGTCGAGTGCAGCTTCGCCACCTTCCCTGGCGGCTGCTCCTGCCTTGTCAATGAGTGCGCGCACCAACTCCACTCCGAGCGAGCGCTGAGCTGCAGCGGCGACTCCTCCACCGCTTCCACCCGTTGCTCGAGGCCAATAGGGAGCTAACGATTGCCACGCGTCGAGCAGAGGCACCAGGCTCGCTGGCCGTGGGTCAGTGTTAAAGTCTCGCTCTTTTTGAGGTGTAAAGCTACCTGCAAGCGCAATGGATGCTCCAGCTCCACCCCCATCCGAGGCGCGGAGGGCACCAAGGTTTTCCGTAAGAGTGCAATCCAGAAGGCCATTGGCAAGCGCAGGCAGATACTTTTGCAGAGCCCGCGCGTGAGGGCTCACTTGAGACTTGGGCGAAGGCGTTCCCTGTGACGCGCTCGTCGTAGTAGCGGTGAGAGCGCCTAGCAGCGCTAGCGCTTCGTGAAACGACTCGTCGAGGCTGGTCTCACTAACGCTGTGCTCAGTCTGCATGTACTTCGCTGCGAGAGCAAGGGAGCCCAGTATCTTGGCCAGGCCGCCCACCAGTGCGTCCGAGGCTGCCTGAGCGGAAGAGGCAACCTGCCCAGTACCGCCCCCACTGCCTCCGGAAGCGCTCGCAATGTCAGTTGCACTGCTGAGCGCGAGGCGCCGCAAAAGCTCCCAGTCAGAAGCCATGATTGACGGTGGTCGAGCTTGCCGTGGCCTAGCGTTGCCAGAAGCTGGAGGAGGTGGCGGTGGGGCCAAGTCTCGAAGCAGACGCCCGCGAGCGGCGTCCACCCGTGAACTAGCACTGGGCGCACCTCGGTCTCCCTTGGAGGGTGGCGCATTTGCTGCTGCTACCGTCGAAGACGGCGCGGCCGCACGAGGCGAAGAATCCTCTAGGACGACAGTGTTCGGAGTTTTTTTGCCGCCTTTGCCCTTGCCCTTGCGGCCTTTGCCCGTGGCGGGTTGTGGAGTGGCAGCCTCATCAACCTTCGCGACTTCAGCCCCACCAATAGCAGCCACTGCCGAGTCATTCAACGGACCTCCGCTACCGCGACCGCGACTGCGCTTCCCACTTTTACCTGGTGTCACAGTTTCAGTTTCTGCGGCAGCTGTCGTAGCATGTTGGTCCACTGGAGCTCCATTGCCCCGCCCTCGGTTGCGCCTCCTACCCGAGCTAGAAGGAGCTGGATCCATCTGATCCTCGAAAAAAAAACGGGATCTCGACTCCCGATTACAATCACCTCATGTCGTTCTCATCGTGACTTTCAACGATCACGGCTGGCGTGCACGCATGCCATTGTTGACGTGTTCTTATCATCCTTGTCTTCAAACTAACTTATTTGTAAGCTTCTGATGATTGAGAGGTGATGACGATGGTCTTCTCGTCTTTGTAAGTTCGTAAGGCTCGCTAAAATTCTGAGAAATCCAAGAGCAAACGATTCTCTGCTTCCTGCTTCACTTCACTCGGTCGCTCCAACAAGGGTGTGAGCCCATAGCAAAGAGCGTACCCTTCTACAGGTCCTCTAGAGATCTTTAATACGGTGATGTGATTTAATTACGAAATTTATGAATGGGCTCCGAGTTGCTGAAGTACAGGAGGCTGCCAGGTGGACCAGTTATGCAGTAGAAGTTATAGAAGATAGAAGTGATTTTCCTTCTCGCAGTTCGGAGAGTTCGGAGTCCTCCCGTTTAAGCAACGGAAAGCCCCCTTTTCTTATTTCTAAAAAACATTAAAAGGGCGCAATCAAATCAACCGCGGAATCAACAGAACTAATAAAGAGCCAAGCAAAGAAGCACCCCTCGTAGAGTCCATTACATGTGTCACAACATGCAGCTGTTTTTGTGTTCACTTCTGTACACTTAAAAATGTGTCCAACGCATCCTGGCTGCTGCTGTTCCCCGTTGGCGTGGTGCATTTTGATGTACCATGAGCCAAGTCTGCGATGGCGACCGCAGCGCTTTGAGCTCGTGGGTGGGCAGCACTTCGGGCTGCAGAAGGCACCACCAGCCGATACACCAGTTGGTAGCCGCTGGAAAACCTATGGAAGGAGGTAGCAGAACAAACTGAAACAAAAACCCTGCGCACCAACTGGAAGCATCTCTAAATTCATTGAAATATATCTTCGTAAACAAGGTGAAGGTACACGGTGAAAAACTGAAACAGTTACAAAAGTATTATAAAAAGAAAGGTGAAGCTGAAGAAGTAGAAAGTGAAGCTATTTGTAAAACCCCTACCCGCCGCCGCCGCCATGTTGCTGGCTCGCAATCATGAGCGAGTCTCCATGCTTGAGGCGGCCGCGCTTAGGGCCCTCGGGAGTCTTGAACTCGAGGGGCTTTGGCGCCGCGCGCACCCCTCCAGTCATGCCCAACAGCCAAACGCCAGCACTTCCACTGCCATCGCTGCTGAGCCGATCGTCGCCGGTACTACCGTTAATGCTACTATACGAAGAAGCTGAAGAGGACGAAGACACAGCAAAATGGTCGTAGCAAGACACTTCATAGGAAGGTGCTTCGTTGTTGGAGCTCTCAGTGCCAGGGTTGGTTGACGGTTCGAGATCGACACGAATGAGAGCGTGCACGTCGCTGAAATGCGATGCAATCTCGTCCGCGGCCAAGCCTCTGATTCAAGAAAACGGTGCAACAGACACGAATGCAAATCAGCAATGCAAATCAGCAAACCAAGCAGTGATAAGGTATAAAACTTGAAAGGATGCACCACCAGCTTGTGCCTCGGGATACCTCAACTTGATTTCAAAAATGATCAAATGCCCTCTTTCTAAGGTTTGTAGCCATATCAGTTGTTGTGTACTGGTGTGCACTTACATGCTATTGCGCAGAGTGTTGAGAGGCCCTTCTATGCACACGTCGCAGGTGCGGCTACGGCCGAGCCGATTGATGACGTTGCCAAGTACCACGCGACGCGCGAGTAGGTCTGAACTGCCACTCCCGTGCCCACTGCTACCGCCATCGCCACCAACTTCCCTCGTCGAATGGTCTTCACTTGGCAGCAGAGCCGAATGCGTAAGCTCAAGATAGGGGACTTCATGGGGAGGCAGCGGCAGCGGCACAGGTGCCCTCGTGACCTTTAATGCTGCCCCTGTCGTTGGCGCTGCATGTATCATATTAGAACGGCGGCTTTTCCTGACAACGCTTCGGCCGAGGTCGCCGCCATTGTCTGAACTGTCATCATCGTCACTGTCGTTGTCATAGTTACGCGCAACGGGAGGAAATCGAGCGAGAGACGGGCCAGCACTCACCGCTGCAGCCGCGGTCGTCACACGCGCGCGATGCATTTTCAACTTCACTGCTAAGTCTCCAGCAGGCGCGTGCTTTTGCTGCTGCTGCAACAGAGCGTCGAGTTTCGCTAATTGATCCGTCTGAAATAAGACACACACGCGCACGCATAAGCTAAGGGTAAGTTGTACATTGCAACAAAACAAATGAATCTCCGGCATTCAAATGATAAGGAGGCAGAAGTTAGAGAGATGATTCCAACACGCCACCAAAAAAAGAGTTCCTTTCAATATTAACCTGATAAGCGTTTCCTCCTTTAGTCGAAGCAGCAGCTTGACCGGGGCGTCTCGCCACTGCCCCCACCGCTAAACTCAAAGCTCGCACATGGGTTGCGGCAGCTTCGGCGTCATGGAGAGTGGTCGCATCACCGTTAGAGGAAGAAGACGTAGAAAGCAACATGTAGGCGCGATGGTCTAGATAAGCAGCTTGGTCGCCGCCTTCGAGACGTTTGTTGGCCTCTGTTTCAAGCTTCTTTCGATTCAAAGCCGCAGCTTGAGAGTGCAGCGCTGCAAGATACACGCAGGAAGGTAGCATTAAAAGAGAAACAAGAGCAAGCCCCCACACACACACATGCCTACACCCAAGTGAAGAGGTCGTGCGACCGTCAAAATGCGTTGTACGAGATTTAAAAACGACATTGAAGCATTGAAGAAAGAGCTCAAGCCCAAATTAAGTCTCAGTCGCTCACTTCGTGAATCCTAGACTTGTGTACGTGCGTGCGCCAGAGCATACTGAGGAATGAATGAGAACCTCCTCAACAAACATACACAGACACAGCTGCTCACCTGCGGCAGGGGTCCAAACGTGGCGTTGTTGCTTCGCCGCAAATCGCTTTCGCGCTGCTTTGTCTTCAAGGGCTTCATCCTCAGGTACCAGGTGCCGCCACTGTCGTGCATCATCTCCCTTGGTGTGCCTATTCCCGCGGCCCTTAATCCCCTCACTTCTCCTGCCGTTGACATTTTCGTCATTGTCGCTATCATCACTGCTATCATCGTTCATTCCGACGCCTGGCGCTCCCGCAGTTTCCCCTCGGCCCACAGCCGCTACAATGCGACGACCACTGCCACTGCCTCTACTTTTGCCACTGCTTGCGACGTCTGCGGCGTTGCCATGAGGCTCTCCACTCTTGCGACCTGCTACCGTCAACGCAGCAGGCGCAGCATCAGCACTGGAAACGTCACCAGCCAGTCCGGCCACCGCAGGTCCCATCAAGGCATGACTGTGGTGCCGCATCTCAGCCGCCTTGCGAGCAGCAGCGTCTGCTGCGACGGTGCGGCGGCGGGCACGGTTACCAAACCGCTCGTTGCGCATGCCTTCGGCTAGCATTCCGCCCACGGCCGTGCTGCTGCTGCTGCTGTCGCTGCTGCTAGTTGTGTCATCATCGTTCATGGGAGCAGCAGCAGAAACAGCAGTGTCCGGAGCACCATAATCATTGTGACGGCCAAGATTACGCCCGTCGCGGCGACGGTGCTGGCTTCTATCAGTACCCGTCGCCTCTGACCCATTGTTACTATCGTCTTCGTCGTTGTCCTCGGCACTCGAGCGCCGAGACGATGGCAACCGCGGCGATTCTAAGGCAAGGGCAAGCTCCGCAGCTAGATCGCTGTTGTCGTCACTGTGACCTTGTCGTCTCCTTCTACTGCTGTGGAGGTTATGGCTCTGAACGCGTTCTCTTTCACTTCTTCTGAAATTCGCCGTGGTAACAGCTGCAGGCGGCTGCGCAGCTCGGGTTGCAGCGCTGCTCTCCGGCAACATCAGCGGCTGGGGAGGAGAAAACGACGAAGGTGCGTCTTGTTCTTGACGTGTTGGTTGTTGAGGGGGTGGGAGGTCTTCGATCGCGAGGTCCCGGTAATTCTCCAAGCCCGGTACCTGACACAAAAGCGTGTGACGACCAAATGATTGCTACCTAATGAGAATTCCTTGACAAGAATGTCCTTTTCGTGCTTCTGTGATCGCTCATCTTTTTTTCTGAACCCCTCTACGCCTCACACCACATGCGCCTTCCTCTTCATCCTCCAAATTTTCACTTACTTCATTAGCGCCAAGCGCCGCCGCAAACTCCTCTGCCATCACCGCCTTCTCTGCGGCTGCCCAGCGCTTCTCTTCCACTACCCGTGCGGCGCGGGCTTGTTTGGTGAAAGCCAAAAAGTCGTCTTCAGCGCGTTGGCGAGCAGCGATCACTTCAGCTTTCTCCCGAGCTGCTTCAATTTCCGCGCGGTCTTCTCTCTCGTGCCACCTTACATGAATCTAGAGCAAAAGTGGACACGAGACACGCAACACGCAACAATAAAGATGAAATCGAATGCATGTCTTCTCAAAAAACAAATGCAGTGCTGCATCATACAAACTCGGCAATCTAACGACATGTGTTACCGCTTAAACCTACAAATTTTGGACTAGATGTGCACATAAACCTATCAACTTTTGGTCTTCAGACAAAGTATGAGCGCACCTGAAATTGTCGAGCGTCAGTGAAGACTCTGGGCATCATCGACGCGGCGTCCTTGGCTGCTGCAAGTGCTTGCTTAGAGACAGCTCCGGCTCTCACAAACGCGGGGTCTATCTGAGCTTCCTTAGGACGACTATCGTCAGACGCCGAAGAAGAAGTTGGTGACGAAGCTTTAGGTTTGCAGCACTCGGGCCGACGGCAATAAAAGCATTCTTTGCTTTCGCGGCTCGCGTTCGCTGCATGGGCCATGTTCGCGAGCCGGCGTTCCATCCTTGCTTTCTCGGCGGCTTGAGCTTCTCGCTTGAGCTCCAACGCGTGCGCTTCTACGGACAACCCCGCTTCTCTCGCAGCAGCTTCTGCGCGGCGCCTCTGTGCTTCGAGCTTCGCCATGGCTTCTTCAGCAGCCTTCTTTTCTTCCGCCAAACGCGCAGCGGCGCGAGCCCCGTAGCGTTGTTTGACCAACGCCACCATCTTTTTGACGGCCCGTGTGCCGGCGAGGGTGGTGCGCATTTGTTCGAAGGCAATGAAGTTGTCAAGAAGCCCTTTCGGGGTGAGGTCAACGTACCTGCACCGAAAACACAGGCCACGCACATTTTATGAACAATTCAACGGCATTTTTCCTGAGCAATTGAGGTACGAAAACGGAGCCATGCTCGGCAGAAGTGAGGCAATCTTACAGCCTTTTAACAACATTATTCGAACACATCTACAAGAACTAGTGTGCATACATTCAAATGATGATCACCTGGCTTCAAGCGCTGCTCGAGTCATGCCACCGCGCCGCCCGCCCATGCCTGTGGCCGCTCGTGGCGTGGTGGCTTCCGTCTTGAGCGGGGACGTGGCGCGGCTCCCAGATCCAGTCACGGGCCGAGACTCCGGCAACTTCTTGGCCTTGGCAGCAGCGGTCGCCGCTGCGCTAGCGGCTCCCCCATGCAAAGCAATCGCGCTCCGCATGCCTTCTTGCTTGCACGCTTGCAGCAGGAACGTGGTCTCGATCGCGCGGCGGCACAACCCCACCCCGAAATTGTCGCGCACCCACGGGGCTGTCCCCAACCAACATCCCGGCGCTCTCGCGTCTGCGCACGAGGCCACTACGGTGGTCTCTACGGCGACACCTGCTGCTGCGATGAAATCACCGCGGCTGTCTGGTTGGTTCCCGGCGGTAGTCGTAGCGGCGGTGGAGCTATGGTTGTGCTTCTTGCTCCCAGGTTGCAGTTGAAGAGGTTTCCGCAACAGGTGCAGCGGTGGCGGCGCATAGCGGGCCAAAGTGTGGTCGCCGTAACGCACGTCGCGAATGAGCCGCTCTCGTCGGCGCCGCATGGAAGCCTCTGCTGACTCCGCCAAACGCGCGCTCTGGACAGCGCCCACGAAGGTGACCAGCCTCAGCCGCCACGCCTGTTGAAGAAAGCTGGCCGCGGGGTGCAACAGTTTCGCGCGTGCGTTTTCGGCCACTTGCTTTGCGACTTCGCCGTCGGTGGAGCGAGTGGCTAACTCGTGCACCAAAAAATCCATGAGGTCACGCGCGCTGTGCAGCCGGCGCCTGCCATCTATTAATGCGGAGGGGTAGCGAGCCTCAAGGAATGAAGGCGGGTGTTTGCCCGCTGCCACAGCAGCCGCCAGTGCTTGGTGCGCGGGGGTATTTATTGCAGGAGGCTGCACGAGCCCACACTGCACGCAGGACAAGCCCGGCAAGTGCGCAGGGTGCGCGCAACGCGCCGTCGCTTCCAACCGCAGCTTTTCTTCCACCGACGGTTGCAAGCGTTTTTGTCCGCAGGTGTCTTGCTCTACGTGGACTAAAGCTCGCCACAGCGCCGCGCTAGCGATGTCAACGGCTCGTGAACCAATGACCCATCCGACGTTGTCCCCAAGGTAGCGGCGGTAGCGGCGACGCCCGAGCAATGTTGTGTCGTGAGAAGTTGAATTGACTGCAGGGCTATTTCGATCCGTTGCTCCGTTTGTTGAGGAAGAGTCAGCAGCGATTTCGTTCGCTGCCAACTGAACAGCACAACAACAAGGAAAAAGCGAAAGAATGCAATGAAAATGAAGGCAGAGATTAAACCGTAAACAGCAAGCTCTGAATTCGAAGGACTCCCTGTGTGTCTTTAGTAGAAGAGAGAAGAAATGCGCCTTGACATCATATCAATGAAAAAAGGCCCGCCATACCTCTTGAATGAGTCCAATTTGCTCGGAGCTGATGCCACGCACAACTTTCTTTGCGCGACTTTTGGTACTTTGCTCCTGCTGCGACTTTGTCTTGCGGGAACCTGTATTCAAAAAGAAAAGGGGAGAGTTAGTCCAAATAAAACAAACAAGTGTTTTAGAGTCCTTTTCAAGTACTTTTTTGATAAGCCATACTAACCTTTTCTTCTGCCCTGATCTAAACCACTGCTGCTACTGCAAATACTACTGCTGCTTCTGCTACTCGTGCTGTTGTCGCTTTGAATGATGCTTCCGTCGGGGCTGATTTCTATGACAGTAACGCCACGCCATGGGATAGAATCTCTGGCAGGCCGCTGACTGCCGAGGGGAGCTAAACAATAGCGCAGCAAACCCCATGCAATTTCGCCTGGGCTTAAAAGAGACGACGATGAGGCATCGAGGAAGGAGCTGCTTTGAAGCGCGGCTAAAGCAGCAGCTGCGTCGGTGAGAGCAGTCTCAGCTGCGGCGATGTCCTTTGCAGTGGCTTTGAGCGGCGTATCCTCGTCGTCGTTGTTAAACCCCCAAACAGGAGACTGTTTCGGAGAAAATTCGCCGCCTCCAGGTCGAGGGCTCTCGCTGTGCAGACTGTGCGGGCTCGCGGGGCTCATGGGGCGATTTGGCTGCGGTGATTTGGGGCTCGAAAGCCGGCGCGTGGGCTCAGACGTCACCTCAAAGTCCACGCTTCGGCGGCGGCGATGGCTGCGGCTGCGGGTCTCGCGACTAGGACTTTCGCGATTGTTCGGGCTTCCTTGCCGTTGACGACGGTTTGGACTGCGGCCACTCCTGTCTCGACTGTTACCTCGACTAGTGTCCTGGCCTCTGAGAGCATCTCGGCTAGCACCTCGACTGCCGCCTCGACTGCCACTCCGATGACCGCCTCGGCTGCCGCCTCGACCTCGACTAGCAGTACGGAGAGCACTGCCTTCTCTGCTGCTACTTCTGCTGCCGTTATTGCGAAGTGCAGTGTGGGTTTTGGTGGCGCGAGCGTGGCGAAATTCGGCCGCAATGACTGCTCGAAGGAAGTGCCGATGCCTTATCTGGAATAGTGTACACCAAAACAGGCCAGTTTTCACATGCGAAAAGAAATACGAATCGTAAGCAAAGTACGCATCCAATAACACGACCATAAATTTGCTGCAAAAGGAAAATAAAAGAACAGGACATACAGTTTCAAAGCAAATGGTCGATTTCACAAGCTATTATTTTGCACGCGTCCATTCCTTCCCACACCTGGCGCACTATTCTCGACTGGAGCTCGAGGTTTACACCGCCAGATCGCTTCTTCCTTGCCAAAGCTGCTTGCTGTTGTCGTCGCGGCTGCTGGAGCATTATTGCTCGCGCTTTCCCCGCTTCTCCAGCTCGAAATGCGCGAAACACCTGTCGTCGCAGGGCCCAAATCGAAAAGGCGCCGCCACTACTGCTGCCGCTGTTTTGGGGACTAGAATTTGCTATCAAGTCACCCTCGACTGCTGGAGGCTCATCTTGGTGTAGCACCGAGGGCACAGCGGCAGCACTGGCAGTAGCGGCAGCAGTCTCAGCAGTGGTATTGAGCTCTGGCTGAGGAGCACGAGGATGAGGCTGGGGCATGGCGTCTGGATCGAGGTTGTCGGATGCGGGCTGAAGGAAAAAAGAAAATCAAAGAGTGGTCCCACAATTAGGGCAAAATAGAAAGGAGAGAGAAAGAGTCAATCGAATGGGAAGAGAAAGGTGGAATCGTGCATTCATTTTGGGGATTTTACGATACCTAGGTAGCACATCATATTCCATTTGCTTAAACCAAGATGAAGTACTTGACTAAACAAATGAAAAAATCCTGGTCCTACGGTGTTTTTGTTGTGCGAAGCAAACAGTTATAAAAAGATCTACAGCAATCATTCGTATTCGTCTTACCTGCCGAGCATGAATTTGCCAAGCTTTCGCCCACGCCCATGCTACTAACTCGTTGAGCTCACCAATCAAAGCCTTGTGCAATTCGTGCGGTCCTGTCGAGGGGGTAAATGGTCAGAGCCACAGTGTATAAGAATACAACAGGTGGAATATTCGGGCGCTCTTTGGGGTGGCCTCTGAAGAAATTGAAAGAGCTGAGTCGCTCCGCGCACCTAACAACTGAGCGAGGATATTGGCAGCGTTGCGCGCTGCAAGCGTGCCCTCTGCGTGGCCCCCAGCAGGTTTTCGCCTCAGCACGCCTCCATTCTTAGCGGCCTCTTTCGCTGCTTCTGCTTCCGCCTCAGCGATGCGGCGCGCTTCGGCAGCTTCTTGTCTCAGTTGCCGCTCGCGGGCGGCGCGCTCTCGCGGTGGCATCACAGTTTTCACCTGTGTGGGGCAACAAATGTTTCACGCAACGGAACAGAGACATCGAACGCACACGCGAGCCTATTACCACGTGATTCTAGCTTTCGTAACCAGAACACTAGTCGCTAGAAGACAGATGCTATAAAGTTTATTCTTTGCGTAAATGTCATCTCGTTGTCATGTGCTTGTGTCCATTTGATGAATGCAAAGTGCAGTACCTCGAGCTCGAGTTGAGCTTGCAAGGCTTGCTCTGCGCGCATTTCGGCCACCTCCACCTCCAGCTTTTCCATTTGCTGCTCGCGCTTCGCGCGGTGGAGGTCATACTGCGCCTCGATATCCGCCGTGTTTGGCGGCTGCGCTGCATCGACCATGATCCTGCTCGCGCTCGACTTCGAATTCGCAGTAGAATCCCTCTAGAGAAAAGGCTAGCAGTTATCTACAAATAGCATGGGCTTTGAGGCCCTACTCATATCTTCCAACCCGCCTATTTGCTTCCATGTTGTCTGTAATTCTCAGCTGCTAAGCAATTGAGCTAACGAGCTGCAGAAAACGCACTAACCGTTCGTTCCGTAGCGTACAGAGTACCAAGAACCAAGAAGCAAACCATAAGAAGCAAGCAAACCAACCAAGGGACCAAGAGTGATTATCTGTAATCAACAACACACAACACGTTATTATAGGCCTCTAGCTAGTACGCCTCCACAGTCTACAGTACTTTGCTCTCTAGCTAGTTTGCCTATTCTGAAGCTAGCCTTA
>Ga0307931_1002516_pt1 | contig 11688 bp, 9 predicted proteins | sample OrgLakmetageno47_FD_201816 | JGI IMG/M metagenome (GOLD analysis project Ga0307931, IMG submission 201816) | Saline water microbial communities from Organic Lake, Antarctica - #47 | ecosystem: Environmental > Aquatic > Non-marine Saline and Alkaline > Saline | place: Antarctica: Organic Lake... | reverse complement strand
CGCCAACCTGGAGGCCACAAGTGCCGCGGCTGCTGCTGCTCGAGGCCGTTTTGTCCGTTGATTGGTAATGGTTCCTTACTCCTGGCACTTCAAGGTTCCATTCCAGGAAAGCAGCAATCTTCTCGTGGCCTCTCCTATACATTCATCATTTTCAGATAAAGCACATTAGGCAATGATGCCAAACACACGCACACAAACATGAAGTTATTAGAAGCATTTAAAAGTTGAGCTTACGCAAGACGGGAAAATGTACTTTTCCATATCGCCTCCCCATTTCTCTCTACTCCGAAATACTACCACTTCTGCTTCGTCCTCACCTCCGAGCCGTATCAATAGCTCTGCTGCCATTCACGGAGCGAGCACGGAGGAGCTTTTCAAACGAGTCAGATCGGGAGAGCGTCGATCGAGCCAAATCAACCTTACAGTAGGGTTAGAATTTTGAACAAGAGGAGATCACAAGAGACCATGAGATCACAGGTACTTTATTTGAGAGCGACGAAGGAGAAACAAGAGTAAGTATTTCATTTGAAACCAGGCATTGATAGACAGCGCACCAAGAAGACACACACGTGTAAATGCCCTCGGTAAGCAGCGGCGAGCAAGGGAGTGCAAGCATCCATCGTCGGCGTGGTCAAGGCTGTTTCTGTGCATATGCACACAGAGATAAACAGGCAACAATGAAAAAAAAATCAAACTTCTGTTGAATTCGACTCAAAGCGATTGAAAAACACAGAAGAAAAATCATGGAAATGTAGCATCATGAACTGTGTACGTTGCGGAAAGAGGAGAGCACTCACGAGGGCCAACGGCACGAGCGAGCAATTGAGCAGCTGGCAAGTGGTTCATTAAGCACGCAACGAAGAAAGGTGTTGCGCCGTCGTGCCGTGGCTAGCGTGGGCACACATGAGAGAGAGAAAGAGAGAGAGAGAGCACAACAGACATGTGTATGAAAAGTGATGAACGCATTTTTAACAAATGCACAGTCGAAATTAATACTATTTTTTCATAGGAGTAATCTGCGAGAATCAAAATATGCAGCTACTATGTAAATAGTGCTCATTTTACGCAGTAGTATGGAGGCAGCATATATGCACGTGAGAGACACGCACCTGCTGTGGGCTAGCCCCTCGATCGATCAAATACGTGAGCACGTTGCAATGCCCGCCAGCAGCGGCCGCAAACAGAGGAGTCGCGCCATCGAAAGGTCGGCCTCGACGCGCAAGCAACTGAGCAGCCTAATACATAGGAAGTACACAACGAATCATCGCAAAGTCGTCACAGTTTGCCAATTAATACGATCGCATCAAAAAGGTGGCTGTCAAGTGGAAAGATATTTAATGCTCGCTCGCGCCAAGTGTGTGAAGTCAATCAAAAGCACAACAACAATGAAAAGGTATACTACTACTGTATACAAAATTGGATGATTGAGTATTTACCCGACGTTTCCCAGCGCTTGCATTGTCAGAAGCGTTGGCAAGAGATTCATGTGGGTCTGCAAAGAATAGCGCAGCAAGATCTGGGCGAAGTGATGGATTGAGACCGTCAGTCAAGAGGTACTGCAACCGTTCCCTGTGACACAAAGAAGTCAGTGTGACACAGAGAGATTGAAAGTGAGCTAACAACAAAACCTTGATTGAATATTAACGGCGAATAGGGCAATTGTTGATACCATAATCAGAACTATACGTTTTTCCTGAAATTTGTGATGGTGTTTGATGTGGTACCACCGCACCGCCACCTCACGATAGACGGGTAAGCTATCACAAAACTAGTAAAAGAGACAACGAGTAGCGTCAGGCAGTTATAAATCCCCATCACCGTGAGGATAGTTCGATTTATAGATAGCTATCTCTTTCTCTTCCAATGCCTCTCAGACTTCTACATTCCTAGTCAGTTGTGAGAGGTCTACAAACTCACATGTCTCCGCCAAAGGCAGCATTCCAGACGTCCTCGTTGATGAAGTTCTCGGGGGGAATATGCGGCACCACAGGTGCTGCCTTTGCTTTTGCCTTCGCTGCAGGGATTGGTGGCCGCTTGGTTTTCAGTCCAGCCAAGGGCCTTGCCTCAAAGGAAGAGCCGCGGCAGTAACTCATTGATCGTATTTGCGGAGGTGCAATGGAGGCGAAGGCAATGTTCGAGCGATTCGAGCTACACGGCGAAACGAAAACTGCAGCGCCAAGGAAGAAACAAATGTAAGAATAAAAATCATCGCGTGGTGTTCTCAAAGCTTTTAAGAGGCCAGCAGGTTACGTACATGATTGCTGCACAACTCGCTAGTGCAAGCGATGATGCCCAAAGGGATTCAACGACCCAACGACCCAATGACTAAGATTCAACAATGATGCCTGCGGCATCTCCGGCATCGAGAAACCTCCAGCGATGTTTGGAGCATTCTTTCATGAACCCCTTTTACTCTAATGTGATAAAATCATTTCTCCTGTGAATGTAAATAGTATAGCATAATGTTGGCATAATGGCATAATCAAAACGCCCCAGGATAAGTGTGCGTCATGGCAATGCAGTTCTCTAGAAGCAAGAGGAAGCTTCTTTGAATGTATAGGTGTTTACGTCACTTGGCTCCATGGCCGTGCGAAAGTAAAAGTGAACACAATTGCACAATGTCCTGAAGTTCCCTAACATGATATTTGCAGCAACTAGCAGCTTATGCAAGAACAGCGACGCAACATGACAACATGACATCATCATCATCATCATCATCTGATCATCTGATCTCATATCTATTCGTCATTGCCTGCAGTTTTGCCTTCTTAGGAGCAGCTGCCTCCCTCTTTAAGTTGCGCCTAAACGACTTAACGCCTAGAGTTCAAACGTAGTCGACCAACCTGCTTCAGGCACTCATTTCGCTACTGATTTAGCGTCGTATACTCTCAAGTTGTTCGAATACTAGAAAAATTAGTCAGCCAGCTGTAGTTGCAACTCCTGATGTGCTCTTCTAGCAGCTCTCGCGTAGCTGCTTTTGTCCTACTCGGAGTTTGTTTGCGTTTTAGCTCTTCCCTCTCTTTGCATCGCAAGGTATCTGTTCGACGGCGCATTCATCGAAGTCACTTGTTTAGCGAAACTTCAAGTTCTCTTGAAACTAACGAGAAGCAAGCTGCTCCTAGCACTAGTGCATGCTTCTTCAATAATGTACAATATCCTGAGGACGACAAAGACAGCGCAGAAAGTGGACTGCCAGTGAGGAAAGAAGGCTCAGTCGCTGCAGCTGTCACATTGGTGTGCGGCACCACCGTAGGAGCTGGTATCCTAGCCCTCCCCGCAGTTTCATTGAATTCGGGGGCTGTGCCATCCTCGGCTGTCTTAGTTTTGTGCTGGATGTACATGGTAGCCTCAGGGCTGCTCATTGCTGAAGTCAATATGAATGCCATGTTCTTAGAGGGTCGCACCTCAATTGGGGTGCTGAGAATGGCGAAAACTTACCTCGGCACATTGGGAGCCAATTTAGCCTCTGCTGCGTACCTTTTCATACACTATTGCCTGCTCGTAGCGTACATTGCGCAGGGTGGCGCTGCGCTAGCCCCTCTTTTTGGCAGTTTGCAGGCCCAAGACAATGCGCAAGTAATGGCTGCTGCAGGGCCAGTGGCGTTCACTGCTTTGTTCGGAGGTTTGCTTGCGTTTGGGTCTGAAGAGGTCAGAAATTAGTTGTCATTATTTTACTCTATCAACTTTCCATGCATTGCGATCTTCACACGCTAGCTATACGATACCGTGACTCAATTGTACCCCCCCCCCCCAAATAAATAAAACTATTGCCATGAAAAAAGGTGGTGGAGTCTGCGAATGGCTTCTTCGTTGTGGGTGTTTTGGTGTCGTTCGCGATTCTGATTTCTCTAGCAGTGCCGGGCGTGGATGTGAGCAATCTATCGAGGTCGAACTGGAGCCTAGTAGCACCTGCGGTGCGTCTTCATTTTTTTTTTGCGTATTATTGCACTTTCTTACTGCAGTAGCGAATCGACATTTGATTAACAGCTAACCACTCCCTCTTTCGTGTAGGTGCCAACCATGTTTGTAGCTCTAGTGTACCACAACGTCGTGCCATCGATCTGTGCTAGCCTCGAAGGAGACCGCCGCAAGGCAAGAGCAAGCAATACACGTTCAATCAAAGTAGTCACTTTACTTGAGGGATCATGCGTGCAACAATTAATACGTGTATGAAATTCCTCACATTACATTGGTCATGGAAAGGTGAGGTTGGCTATTGTTGGTGGCACAGCAGTGCCTCTCGTCATGTTTTTGCTGTGGAATGCAGTGATTTTGGGGAACATTGATGCCGAAGCAGCTGCTGCAGACATCAAAGCCGCCGTTGAAGATGGGGTCGTGTTTGACCCATTGCAGGCGTTGGGGAACGATGCTTCTCTCGGCGTTGTGGTGTCGGTGTTCAGTGAATTGGCTGTGGTGACATCCTTCATCGGTGAGGACCTATCAAAGCCTAGGGTCCCTCATCTATCTCTCATTCAAATCTATGATACTGTTATACTTTCACTAAAAAAGACCTCATTCATAAACACTTTTGTTTCACTAGGCTTTGTGGTGGGCCTGCGTGATTTCATTGAAGATTCATTTTTCAGTGCAGATGAATCTGCATCAGTCGATAGTACTAATGAGAATCGAGGCTTGTCAACCTACGGACTTGTCTTGCTGCCTCCTCTAGCGTTCGCTCTAGTGAACCCAACAATTTTCTTTGGCGCCCTCGACATTGCAGGTAGTTTTGGCATCTCAGTCCTCTTCGGCATTTTGCCAGCAATTATGGCCTGGAAGCAACGCGACGTTCTAAATTCACGGATTTACGAGAGCAAAAATTCCATAGCTGCAGAAGCAGGTGCTGGCTCAACAGATGAAAGTGGAACTCTTCGATTAACGCCACTCTTAGCAGGAGGCCGCCCGTTACTCGTGCTGATGGTATTTATTCCGTCTGTTCTCATCGCTGCAAAATTGTCCGAGTTGGCACACGTCGGCTGAATAATTTGCCACTCAAACTTTTAATGCTAGCGTGTGATCTGATGGATCGAGCCAACCGAAGCGCTTTCGCATAGGCAGTTTCAGCCCTAGACTCGAGGCGTGGTGCCTGTTTTCCTCATTTTTTTTCTTGATTTAGTTGAGTAAGTCTTAATCAGGCAAGTGCCGAGGCCTGAATTTAGGGAGTGCGCTATTTGTCTAGCGTCCAGCATCTAGGTCCCTTGGAGTTGGTACTATCAAATATTTCATTCAAATTCCAATACCGCAATGCCGGGGCAGAGGCATTAGGACACATAAAACAAGTCACAAGTGGATTAGAAAAACCCTCATATCCTCCTCCTGATTGGCATCGCATGCCTTCAATTGGCATTTGCATTTCCCTTTCTTCTGTTTGCCGCAAATGGGAGTGCAGATGGGCGCTCCACTATACTCTATTCGTCGTTGGCATTGCGGGGGGCTTGCCGTAGATGGAGCTTCCTCCAGCGATCGACATCGCCCGCTTGGTGCGCGCTCCTCCTGCCGGGAAGAGCGGCTCTGCAGCGCTCTGCGCCGCCATTTCGGCCTGCGCCGCTGCCGCTGCCGCCGCGCGAGGGTCCTGGGGCGCTAAGGTGGCCTGCAAATGCGCAGCGAGCACGTCTGCACGTGGCTTCGATGCTCCTGCTGCTCCTCCTGCTGCTCCTCCTGGCGCTCCTGCTCTTCCTGTGGTAGCGGCGTTGGTGGTGGTGGTGTCGGTCGGGTCAGAAATCGCGCCTGCAGAGGCAGAAGGCGGCGGTCGTGCTTTGAATTGGACGAGGTTAGCCATCGCGAGGGCGCGGGCTTCGTAAGGGCAAGTCCAGTGCACCAATGAGAGCGCGTCATTGGCCTGGCCCGACGGCAAACTACCCGACGGCAGACTACCCGACGGCCCGCTGCCAAGGCGGCTGCTGCTGGTGCTCTTTTTGGCCGAAGGTGCAGGAGGAGGAACGGAATATGGTGCCAACTTGGCCGAGCGCTGCACTTGTTGGTGATTGGCCAATGCCCGGCAAGCGTTGACGGAAGTGGCGCGGACCAAGGGGCCCAGGAGGCGCAGAGGCACCACTATGCCGTGCGACAAAGGTCTACACAGGTATACGGAGTAGGCAAATGCAGTGAACACCGAAGAAATTGATGAAGGCGTCTAAATTTGTGCACGCACATTCAGAAAGAAACATGTTCACTCATGCGCTATGGAGATGGTACTGGAAAACAAGTGTTGAGTGAGATTATATGGCTTGCGAGAGAGAAAGGTCTACATTAGAAGTCGACAATCTCAATAAATCTCCTATAATAATCAATCCTGTAGCCCTTTTTATCACTTCATATATTTACCCGAGCAAGGAGCAGTTGGTGCCGAAGGCATACGCGCTCTTCCCCATCGAAGACAAACCAGCATTACTGTCTTTGCCTGAACTGCTGCTGTGGCTCCCACCCGCATAGAGGCGTGTACGGTACAGGCCGTCGGAGAGCGGGTCAATGATGATGTAAAGGCCGACGGCATGAGGTTGCGCGTCGGTGTTATTGTCTTGGCCTCGCTCGCCCATTGGTCCGCTAGGCCCTGTTATAAGCATTATAAGCGCACATGCAGATGCATTGAAAAGCACCAAAGCAGAGTAATGCAAGTGCGTTTGTGTGTGTTTTTTTCTCTCAAAGCATGCCATTAAGGGAGGGGGGTCAAAAGTATAGATACTGAGACGCAGCACATGAACACATGAAAAGGCAGACTACAGCGGTTAAGAGGCCATAAGGCAAAAAAAGACAGTGCACACACAATCTCTCTCTCACCTCCGAGCCCGTAGAGAGCCCATTGCTTGTCGTGCGGCTCAAACTGCGCGCTGCATTCGTTCCACAACACCACCACCCGACCTCCGACTTCGCCGCCTGCAGTAGGCTTCTGCTCGTCCGTGGACTCGTGCTCGTCCATTGTGTTGCCACTGTTGCCGCGGCTGCGGTGGCTCTTGTGGTGGTGGCTGGGGTTCATCATAGGATTCTCTGACCCGCGCTCTAGGTCGCCCACCTTGGCTAGGCTACTGCTACTACCACTGGCACCCCCACTACCACCACTAAGACCACCACTACCACCACCAACACCACTGCCACTGCTGCTGCTGCTCTTGCTGCTGCCGCTGCCAGTGTGATCGCCGCCGCTGAGGTCCGACACGAGAGCAGTCACCGCGGGATGCGCCAAATGGCTGAACACTTGCGCAGTCGCTTTGAGCGGCTTACCCGACCGGCGGTGGCCCAAGAAGGCGTCCATTACAGGGAGGAGGGCCTTTTGGACGGTAAAATTCGGCACCGCGGATACGTTGCGACTGCCATTGCTACCACTACCACTACCACTACCACTACCACGACCACTACCGTGGCTGCTGCTGCTGCTGCTACCGCTAGAAGTGGAGAGCCCACGGCTGTTCTTGATGGCGATGCGCTCCTCTGGACCACTTCCGATGGGCCTCAGAGCGAGTGGGCGAGTGGTGTCCAAAAACACCACTTCGTCTCTGGCGTCGGCCCAGTACAGCAGTGGCTGCTCTAATGTAGTTGCCATGGCCAAATCCACGCCCCCGCTGAACCGCCCTGTTTGACAGCAATATTTGCACAGGTGAACACGCCAACACGGCCGCCAAGATATCGATACAGGGAGGAGAGAATGAACGCGTTGGAGCTCAACACAACGTGACAAAAGTATCCAACATGAGGACCGATGTACAAAAACAGCCAATCCAAAGAGTTCAAGGCTTGCGTTCTTCAATGAGTACAGAGGGAAAATGTACCATGCACCAACATTTCAATCTTCTTTTTCTTTTTTGATCGTGTGTGCATGTTATACCAGCACATAGTGAAGAATCACACTACATTTCTTTCTTTCTTTCCACTTCCTCTCTTTTGAATTGCGTCATGCCATCTCATTACCTAAGTGCCTCGAGGGATCCATCGCTTGTCCCAACCCCACGCCACTTCGCGCGACGCCTAGCATTCCTTCTCGCTCGCTCAATTCGCCTCCACTGTTACCGCTGTTACCGCTGTTGCCACCGCTGTTATTGTTCAACGGCTCTTCGGCAGCCCCTGCTAAGAACACGTGCCAGTCGGGTGGTAGTTCTGCTTGCGCCCACGCGGCTCCTGCAGCTCGAGCGGCTGCGGCTTCTGAAACCGAGTAAGATGTCTTCCCTTTTTTCGTCTTGCTGGAAGGCGAAGATGATGAAGTAGCATGGTGCACTGCGCTGTCTCCACCGCCAACACCGCCGCCAGAACCGTTGCCCGTGGAATCCTCAGACAGACCCGCCGAGGCAGCAGCAGCAGCAGCAGCGTCGGCAAAGGATTGGGAGGTAGCCCACCACGCGCCGTCTCGGCCGATGACTTCAATCGGAGGCAATGGGGGGTGCGAGCCTTTCGCCAGATTCGCGCGAGTGCTACCTGCACTGTAACTGCTGCTGCTGCTGCTGTTGGCAGCGCTCGCGGTAGGCTCGTCGTATTTACGGTCGCGCGCAAAGAGGAGCCACACTATATGCGTGTCTCTCTCCGGCAGCGCGTCTAACGCTTCGAGGCCTCGCTCGAGGCCCTCTGGAGTACACATGTGCGCAAGTGCCAATTCGATGAAAATCAGAGGAAAGCAGAGAAAAATCAAATGGGATGCATCATGTGAGAAAACTATTTGGTGAAACATAAAAAAAAGTGACCAATTGGAGAAAACAACGAAGGATCAATTGTTTTGTCCAAAATAGATATTCATACGATAAATACTAGTCGCCTACAGAATTTTCTTTTTGTATCCTAAAACTGCAACAAGCACCACCCTTTCTCAAAACGCGCACCTGCGCTGGCACCGCCGCCGCCGTCGAGATACGTGAGGCGGTCCGGGGCGTCGGCTGCAGTTGCGCCCAGCACGGAATTCATGAACAAACGACTCTTGTACGACGCAGCACCACCGTCGCCACTCTTAGTGCTGCCGCCGCTGCTGCTGCTGCTGCTGCTGGTGGTGGTGGTGGTGGTGGTGGTGGTGCTTGAAGTGCCACTGCCACGGGTGGTACTTTGGTCATTCGCCGTGAGGAGGTCAGGAGGCGGCAACAAAAAGGCGCGGGACGGCGGCACCGCGGGAGCAAAAGCGCTTGCAGCGGCGCGACCTTCGGCGCGGGCTTGCGCTGCACTTATAGTGTTACCACGGCGACGCAAAATCTCGTCTTTACTTTCGTTCTTCGCCACAGCATCTCCACCGCCGCCACTGCTGCTGCTGCTGAGTGCCGCGCTAGAGCTCGAACTACTCGAGTCTCCTCCTAAGCTGCCGCTTTTGGTGGGTTTGGGCAAAGGAAGCAACTCCTCGAGCAAAGATGCCTCTGTGGCTTCTAGCGCTACTAAGGAATAACGCCCAGAATCAGTACTATTGCTGGTGCTGCTGCTGCTGCCTCCATCTGTTGTAGCTACTGTGCCCGACACACCAGCCCTGTTTTCGTCTTCGCCTGCTCCGATCTTGCCTTGGCTCTGCAGCAGATGATCGTTAGGGGCGAGTAATCCGGTGCGAGGCAAAAGGTGTGGCTGAGCAGCTAACCGCATGAGCAGAGGATCCGCCACGAACGGTAACGCATCCGCAGGGTTCAACCAAGCAGCCCCCGCCTCCTTCTCATCAGCAGTGGCAGTAGCAGCGCCAGCACTAGCAGAAGTGGTGGCTTCGCTTTTCGATTCACCATCTCCACCACCACCGTCAAGATAGTACCCTTGCTGCTTATCACCAGCAGATGATGATGCGCCCATGCTAGAACGTGCAATGGGTGACGTCACCAGCTGCACCGTTTGGGCCACTAATGTAATACCAAAAGAATCGTGCACCAAGGCACCCTTAGTGGAGCTGCTGGTAGAAGAGGAAGAAGAAGAGGAAGCAGCAGAAGCAACCGCTGCTGATGGTTGGTACATGTGAGCAGCAATTTGCGGGTACCGAGGGTTGACAAGGTCGAGGCAGGCTGCCACGAAGGAGCGCTTGTTGAGGCCGTCTCTCGTAATCACGACAAGCCGGTCATCGGCGCCTAGAGTAGCGTAGCGTAAAGCATACAATGAATTAAAATAATGGAGGCGAAGAGTTGGGAAAGATAATGAAAATGTGTGAGAGAGAGGCAGAGGAAGAAGATGTCGGAACTATTTGTGCACGTTGAATACACCAATTTAAAAAAGAATACGACAAAGAATCGAAAGTTGCGCCCAATCAAAGAGATTTGCACAATTCGCTAAGTGGCATTTTGACGTGTTGATATTACCGTGAGGTTGCGTAAACTCCACGAGGGTGACCAGAGTGGATTGGTTCACCAGCACGTACCTATATAGTACGCAGGAAAATATGACCAACACAAGAAATCGAAAGTTTGAATTCGTCGTAGAGAGACACCTGCGCTGGCGAGTTTCGACGAATGGGCACATGTGATGCAAGTTACACAGCAAGACAACCGGAAGCGGCGCACATGTAGAACCATTTCTCTTTTTACCGGCAGAGCTGCCGCTGAGCTTTCAAACTTCCTCCGATGTCGTCACCGTCACCGCCACCGCCGCCCTCGCCTGTGCCCGCCGCCGCAGGCACTCTTCTTTCTCCTCCAGTGTTTTTACGTGCAGCAGAGGAGAAGCTAAACGCTTGCAGAGCGCTTCGTTCGTTCACGCGTGACGACACCAGCGCGTGCGCTGCTTTTCTCCGGAGCGAGCCGTAGCCGCTGCTGCCACCTGCACCGCCACTGCCGCCGCTACTGCTGCTGCTGCTGCTGCTGTTGTTGTGGCCGAGGGGGTAGTGCCCGACTTGGCGGTGCATGCTTTCCAAGAGTTGCGAAGCCAAACAAGCGACTTTGGCCGTGGCTGGAGGCAAGCCTGAAATCAACTCTACCAAAGACGACGACGACGACGACGAGGACGGAGCTTGAGCTCCTGCAGCGGCTGTACTCCTGTTACCTGAAGCGCTACCAGCAGCACTAGCGCCAGCAGCAGCAGCAGCAGCACTCGTACCAGCATTGTCTCCGTGCGGGGCAACGAAGGCGCCGCTGATGAGGGCAGCCGAGGACAAGACGTCAGACAAGGCTCGGCATGACTCCGCTTCTTCGGGGGTCGTGTCACTGGGAGGCATAGCACGCGCATAGGATTGAAATGAGAGCAAAAGGACCAAGAGAGGAAGGAAGGAAGGAAGAAGAGAGGACGAGAAAGTACAAATGCCAGCATTCGTTCAACCCTTTTAGAAAGTACAGCAACCCTTTTCGACTTTTTCTCTCAAAAAGCTAGACTAAACTCCGATCAATAGCTAACTCGCAAACCAAGTTCCAGTCGGACCTATCAATTCGCACTTCTTACCGTTACATCTATCCAACTATCCTTCACCAACTTACTGCTCTGCAAGTACTCCTATATTCGTTCACATTTACCTCGTTGGCAGGATCACCCAGGGCGCTTCAAGGCACCAGCACCGCAAACACTCGAGGGCTGTCGCGAGTGCGGCCGCTGCTGAAGGCGAGAAGGACTGCAGGGTGACGCGCAACAATTGAAGGTCGTACCTGCTCACGACGAGGCGCGAACGATGAAAGCAAACATGGCGCAGGAAAAGAAAGAATAAGGATAACAACAACAACAACAACAAAGAAAATAATCACAATCAAGGGCAATAAAGGACGCTCCGCAGTAGCAGGCAACTGGGGCACATGAAAAGAAAGCGACAAGAAACGACGCCTTCGAAAGAAGCAAGCG
>Ga0307931_1002515_pt1 | contig 11691 bp, 8 predicted proteins | sample OrgLakmetageno47_FD_201816 | JGI IMG/M metagenome (GOLD analysis project Ga0307931, IMG submission 201816) | Saline water microbial communities from Organic Lake, Antarctica - #47 | ecosystem: Environmental > Aquatic > Non-marine Saline and Alkaline > Saline | place: Antarctica: Organic Lake... | reverse complement strand
ACGATTCATCAGCAGCGGCACCAGCAGCGGCAGTAGATGGGTCCCATTTCCATCCTGTAGGCAACCACCCACTATCCGCACTGTCATTGCTCTGAGAATAATTACCGCCGCCATGGCTGGCTGTACTAGAGTCAGCAACAATTGCCGAAAGTTCCTGTAAAAGAGTAGGGCAAGAAGGGTCACCGGCGTAGTCGGCTGCGTGCTGCGTCAGCAACAAGTGCAGCACAGCGTCAGCATCTTCTGCTTCCCATGCACGCGGCATTCCAGACTCCAATGACGGTGCAGCAGTGTCCATACTTGCGGTTGTTGCCCTTTCATTACGAGTAGTGTAAGCATCGAGGGCCCGCACCGCGCGATGCATGAGAGCCGGCGGCCATTGCGTCCAGGTCTTGTGCATGTCTACGTCCAGAAACGACGGTGCATGTAGCGCCTCCCTCAAAGGCAAAAAGGGCACTGGCGATGCAACTTTACAGGGCACGCAGGTGAGAGAGCCAGCGTCCGCGAGCACTGCAGCTGGCCATGCGCACGCTCTTTCGGTGCCTGTCAGAACAAATCGGTAAGGGTCTATCACGTTGACGAAAAAGTACTGCCCCACCAATGGTGAACCAGCAGAAGAAGCATCCATTGAGTCTGCTGAGTGCCCGACAGCCTCTTCTTCTCCCACATCTGAGGCAGCTCCGTGTGCGACGTGGCCTGCGCGGAAAGTCACCACAGCACCCGTCTCGAGGCCGTGCCGCGCGCGCTCTTGCTTGGGCCCTGCACTGGATACCAGAGCGGTGCTCACAATCACATTGCCACCCTCACTATTGATGCTACTGTCCTTGCTGAGGCCTCCAGAGGCTGGCGAAAGCACCATGTCACCCACCATGATGTCCTTGACAGGCTCGCCGGTCTTGTCGTGCGTCACAAACCCATCGCCAAAGTCGGCGAACGCCCACCCGAAAACTCCTCGAGCGCTGCACGACAGGAACTTCACGTCGTGTGCGCGGCACCAGTCGTTGGCTGCCACTTGAACTTGCTCTGAGGCATCACACAAAACCAGCACGTCGTGCCCACGCACTAATGGAGTCCTCGAATCCGACGACGTTATGGCCCCGTCTTCTGCCGCAGCAGCAGCACTGGGAGGAGCAGAAGCCAAAGCTGACGATGCTGCTGCTTTAGCACCCAACGGCTCACCAAGCAGGGGCCCTGCAGCTAAATTCACGGCTACGCTTGGGTTAAGATTGCGGAGTCGCGCTAAGGTAATCTCAGCCTGTGAGCAACCTTGCCATCCAGACGTTAGCCCCTCAGCTCCGTCTTCTTTGCCAAAGAAAAAATTTGCCGCTGCCGAGACCGCCTATAACAAAAAGGAAGTTAGTCAATGTACATAAGATATTCCAAAATCGTGCAGGAGACTATACAGCAAAATCATTGTCAATGCATAGGTACAAAAGCGGTAACACGCACCGTAGCCGGGCGGTCGTCATGAATGGTGATAGACTTCGGGCCTGACAGGCACACATTTTTGGCCACCTCCAGCCCAAGTAAATTCAGCCCCGAGATAAAAATCGAAGCTTCTGAGAATCGAAGCTGCGAGTGAACGTCAAAAGTGGCGATCTGCCGTGAGAGAGCCCCCAAGTCCAGGGAGTGCGAGCCCACTGGCGTACTATGATCATCTGTGACGACTAAAGACGCTGCACTGTTGGTGGTCATCAGCGCACTTACGGATTGTCTCTCGACAATGATTGATACAGAAGCAGAGATCGGTAGCCGTGTCAACGCACTCTCGAAGCCCTTGTGAGTGTATAAACTTCGTCAATGTAGTTCAGGTCAAGTATAAGCTGAGCAATATGTGTACGGATAGAAAGTAAGTAGAAGGCCTCGGATGTTCGACCTGTCTTGATTGGTGTGGTGTTGCAGTTGTGTCGCGTCGTCGAAATATTTGTTGGAGTGTTTCGAATCAGAACACCAGAAAGCAGAAAGTACAGTACTTTCCTGAAGAAGCTCTCTCTCGGGAATCTCCAGATCTCCAGAGCTCCAGAGCCTCCAGAGCCTGTCCACTGTCCACGTCTATTATAATTCATTGCAACAGGCAGGCTAATAATACAGGCCACGAGATATCTAAGCTACTTACAAACAGATGAGACGATTCTACAAGTGTCCTTGCCACTTATACAGGTGCTACTTTGACTAATTCAAGCATCTCTAGCTAGCTAGAGATTACTAGCTACAGACTGACTTTGAATAAACCAACTACAGAACGCATTACCGTAGACTCGTGAGACAACCATGGCTCAGTACCGGGCAACATCTGATACTCTCGGCATCACATGGGGAAAAGCTCGTACTGTTCTTGAGGCAGTATGTCGGAGTGCGGCTTTGCAAGCAGAGGAAGTTGGCGCAGCATCTAGGTTGACGACTCTCGGGTCAACTCCGGCTGATTGTGCTTTTATAATAGGGACTTTAATTTTCTTGTGCCTCGCTGCTTTCTTGGATTCAGCATTTAGGAGTGAGAATGTGGCCGCCGCTATCGTCGCTCTCATAGGAGCCTCTGTAAGCGCGTACTTCCTGAAGACAACACGAGCCGCTGAGTCCTCAGAGCTGTCCACTCGGCTGTCAGTTATAGCGGATAAATTTAACGAAGCGTGTTCTAATGATGATGCTGATACTTCAGGGCTCCAATTTAGTCAAATGCATGCTCTACGTCATGGCTCGCCGTTAACTTCAGTGGTTCCCGTTTATAGAAACGGGCAATGGCACCGCGTTCCTACATTGCTCCTTGTGGAAAGTGACCTTATTGCATTAGCAACTAGCGACGTCGCCCCTGGTGCAGCCATAGAGTATTTGGCTCAATCGGATTCGTCAGCTACACCCCGTCCAATTGTACTGGCGAAAGGAGATTTGGTGCCCGAGAAAGACTATGCTCGTTCCAGAACATTGGGCGAAATTGACACTTTTCTGGACCTTTGCGGACAAGTGCGCTGCTTTCGCATGCAAGAAACGCCAGCTAAGGAATACCTGAAAAGGATTACTTCCTCATTAGCTGAAGAAAGAGACTTGCACCAATCACCGCTGGCCGAAGTACACTTACGCAAGCTCGCTTCTCTGCTATATAGATGCAAGTTGGTGATAGCTGTCGTAGTATTTTTTGTGTGTGTCTTGCGCTTCATTATTGAAAGACGTCCAAATGAATGGGTATATTATCTCATAATCCGACCAGCGGCTGCAATGACGGTGGTGCTTTTTCCATCACTTCCTGTACTCGTCACCTTTATCGAAATGATTGCATCTGCCCAATTGATTGAATGCTCGGAAAGAAGTCGTATTGCTACCACATCAAAACCAAAGGAAGTTAATCTATTTGAGGCAATTTTTGGATGGATCTTACAATCAGGCTTGTGTTCGTTAAAGCGTGTCATATCCCAAAGACTCGGTAAGTCAACTTTCAGTCAATTAGCCCTGCGTTCATGGTTAGTTGGAGATGCATGGAATCCAGAGCAATCTCCGGTCCCTTTAAGGTCGTCAAAGCTAGTGGAACGCCTCGGGATAGTAACCATGCTTTCAGTTGTAGACGAGGAAGTTATTTTTGAACCCTTCAGCGTCCCAGAGACAGTATTTTTTAAGGGTGCTTCCTCAAGCAAATCTCTCAAATTCTACCAAAGTGGCTCTGGATTCGGTTTCGAGGACCCCTCATGGTGGCAGTGCATGACTTCACTTAAGCCAATAGGGCTCTGTGCAATGGTAGTCGCAACTAAGATGGGGAACATTGAAGTTGAAGATGAAGAAGTTAATGTGCTGAATCGAGAGAGCCAAACACGCATGCGTGAAGCTCTGGTCAAACATATACGCCGTTCTCCTCCAGCTGAGCATGGGTCGCTCAGTGGTTCCGACTTTTCTAGAGATGATCAGCATCATGTTGATCTCGCCCTTGAAATAGGGTTTTCTAATGAAGACCTCTCTCTATTCGTTGAAAAAAGACGGGTTCACGTTCTAAACAGAAGCAATAGGCGAGGTTTAGCCGCTGATCCTGATAGCCCGGACGATACGTATAGCCAAGAAGATTCCTGGCGTCGGGGCTATGTACATCCAGTAAGAATTTGCGAATTGTGCCTTCTGATCAAGAAAATAATTGATTCGTACATATTGATTGTTTATTACAGGCCATGACATCTGCAGTAATTGAGGACAGGAGGTCATCTGCACTTCAACTCATGTCTGTTGGCGAAGTTCGGCGGATTTTGTCGAATTGTACTGAATATTGGGACGGAGCTGACATTATGCCGCTAGTGGACGACGTTCGAAAGTCACTTCTGGATACTCACCAACAGTGGAACTTAGCTGACTGCGATGCAACTGCTTGTGCGTATCTTAATCTGAATTGTATTCTTTTATAAACCTCTCTTCAAATCATTCGCATTACTTTTATTCTGTACAGTTGCGTACACTCCAATTCCATCTTCAGCTGAAACTGTTCTTCGTGAAGAGCATGATGACATTTTTGTCGAGATGAATTCATCTCAAAATGGGATACCGCATGCAGGGCGCACTCCCAATTTAGCATCAGCACCATCGACAGCAATGAGTCTGATGAAAAATCAAATCTTTCTTGGGATGGTTGGCTCAAGGATACCTCTTAAATCAGGAATACGAAACGACGTAGAAGAATCGATGGCAGCTCGAATTCGGTTTGTCTTTTTTAGCCCTCGAAATATGCGTCGCAGTAAGGTAAAATGCAATTGCATGTTTCACTGTTTTGTTTGCGGTACAATGACTCCACTTTTGGCGGAGCAATCAATAAATTTTGAAAGTGAGTTAGTTTCTAAAATCCTCACTTGATTATCAGGCCATTGCAGACAAGCTCGGTTTGGAGACAGACTGGAACTGCGCGGTATGTGAAACCTCTGATGCTATACATCATTCTTTACTATCTAATTCACTATTTGTTTCTTCTCCCTTGATATTATTCTAGATATCACTCCAAGCAGTCGAGGATTCGAATGCACCATCGTGGTCGGTCAAAGCGCAAATGCCCCATGGTGTGGAGGCTATTCGTAAGCATATTGAGGAAGTAGACAACGTGCCTCTTCTCGTGTCAATGATGACCGATTCTACGCCACCTCTAGTTTCTTCAATGTTTCAAATCTACCAAGAATATGGAGAAACTTGTTTATGCATTGGCACGGCGTATCGTGCGTCCAATATCGATCTTTTTGCCTCAGCCGACGTAGCATTTGCTTCATGTGGGGTCCTTCCAGGTGGCCAGAAGCCTGAGTCACTATTATCGTATGCGCCCGTACAGATCTCAAGTGCAGATATTGACTTGAACGAAAGACTCGTTTCTCTTTTGTGCGCGCTCAATCTGAAGGGGAGCGAAGAAGAATCTCAAATTAGCTCTGCTACTACTCTTGTTCGAGAAGGGCGTCGAATCTTAAGTAATATTTACCAGGTTGTGTCTTTTACGCTATGCGTGACTGGAACGTTGATCGTTGCAGTGATTCTATCGCAAATTTCTCCAGTCTCATCGCCGCCTTTTCTCCCAAGTATTAGTGTAATCATACTGCAAGTCCTGTTGACAGTGTTCGTCGCGCTGCCAATGCTTGCCAGTGAAGCTCATCCGAGTCTCAGAGAACAAACGGCTTCCAAAAATAATCCGAATGAAACCATCGACATGCAGTCTTTTATCTTCCAATTCATTGGAAGGACTCTCCCAACGGGGTTTCTTGGTACATTGCTACATATTTGGGCGTTGGGAGTCTACATTGTTGAGACCTTTCCCAATGCAGCGTCATCGTGTGCTCCTCATGATTCCAATGAACCCTCATGGTACGACGTGATTTGGTGCAAAAAATTCGAATCTCACAATGCAAAAGAAATTGTTGCTGCTCAACGAAATTCATCGGCACTTATTATGTTTTTCTTGGCACTTTCTATCTGCGTTCAATCATCAAGCTTTCTTTACCGCACGCACAGCGTACTGATGCACTCTCCGCTCAAGAATCTTGCATGGGTCTGTGGTGTACTTGTGACCATGAGCGTACAGTCACTTATCTTTATCTTGAGCATCGATTACTTTACCTGGATTCCATGGCAAATGTGGCTTGCCATCTTCCTTTGGCCCGTCGTTCTCCTCGTCTTGACTGAAAACATCAACGCTTATGATGCCCAAACGTATGATCGGTACATGAAATTTTTACAACTTGAATTCGATACACGCCTTGGAATGTACTCGCCGAGGTAAGACCTTCAAATGGCATGTTTCGGAAAAAGGAAAATCCGTCAAGATGTGATTATTTTATGTAAGGACCTGCCAGGGTCATCGAATTATACTCTGCAGCCAAGAATAAATAGCACTGAAGACACATTCTTCTAGCCTGCGGCCTCGATTGCTCGGTATCTCAATCGATAATGCTTCTGAGTATACCTAGCTGGCTGGCAAATGCCACCTAAAGCAAGAATATAGAGTATACTGGCCACTTAAGAAGCGATGGCGATACGATAGACGATAACAAATCAGTAATAAATTGTCTAGATCTCCATTTACTTCACTACCACTACGTACAAGACAGCCGCTTCTACCTCATTCCTAGCTGCTGGCCGCCTTCCCCAAGGCCTGCCTTTTACGCCACATTAGATTAGAATTGGCAATGGCCATCAGCCATCAGAAAGTCGTTCCCGGTTACTCGGTTACTTTAAAAGTGCACGCTGCCTTCTCAGCAGAAAATTGTGGCCACTTCAATCATGGTGTCTGCAATAATCATGGCGCTATATGCTATAAAGTTTTGTGTTGCTATACGGCATGGGCATTAAAGTCGACTCTGTGCTCTAGCTCCAAGATTCTAAGCATTTTTGCATTCAGCTCCCTTAGCCTGCTCTATATTGCATAGAAATAAATCTGAACTTATTAATGAAGCGCCGGAAGACATAAATTTGAATATGGACTATCAGGAGCCCCTAGTGAAACGTAAGAGTCAGCATAAAAGTATAATTCACTCAACTGCTAATAGCTTATAGTGCCTTCTTTGATTAGATTAGATTAGATTATACTCCCCTTCGAATCTGCAGGGTTTAAACCGAATCGCTAAAATATTGAAAAGGTGTAGTGCTATAACTCGATATGCGAGAAGAAATTCAGCGATTGGCGAATGGTACGGCACAGAAGAATATACTGCAAAGATAACATTCTTTTGTTGTTAAGACACCCAAACTTTTTGTCATCTCCTTGACTTTTCCCGGAATGCCCATGCCAATCTTGCTAAGGCAGTGCATACTGATACGATGACAGCCGCAATCACTACCGCCCATAAAAGCGTGCAATTTCTCTTCGCTGCCTCACTGAATCTCAACATCTTGCCGTTTGTGCCAAGTCGTAAAATTGCCGCCGCGGTCACCGGTGCTGCCGCTCCAAGCACGCAGATTGCCACAGTGGCAGGACTGTCCACTACGCCCACAGCCGGTGGGGCAGGCCACTGCGTGTGGGCACGAGCAGTGGTCATCGCAGCTGCAGAAGCAAGGTTGCCGACAGTAGGCAGCGCTGCTGTAAACCACGCAGCAAGAACAAAGCCCAGCACGAGTGGTGGCATCTGAGTAAAGGCTGACACGGTGGCAAGTGCTGCACTTGCTTCGGACGCGCAGGCCGCGCCGAAAGCCACAGTGACAGTCAGGGACCAAACCGCAACGGCCACGCGTGTAGGGCGCTGAAGGGGTCGCGCATCTCGTGTGCGCGCAAGCACCGCAGCGATTCCTGCCAAGGCAATGCATGCCACTGCTACCATGATTCCTATCCAAGCTTTGGGGGAGGCATCACCAACCTGAGGCCACTTCGCTCGTATGAGGGCCAGGAGCAGGGCTGGCCCCAGCAGCGGCTGCAGCACAGCCGTCCAGTGCCGCCACCGCAGGGGGTCAGGAGGTGGTGCAAAAGCACCCAACAGTCTTACGGCAGCACCTTCGCAGCCATCTGTGACCCAGCCTGGGTCGTCGACTGGTCGTCCTGTCAACCACAAGTGCCGTCGCGCGCGCCGTTGCCGCCATTCACGCACTGCAGGGCCGACGCTCACTGCGGCTGGTGTTTCAGGTTCGCTTCTACTACTATCACCAGCTGTCCATGCTGCCTCGTGTAAGACTCCATCCATGCGTGGTGACTGCGGGGAGTTAAATTCTTTGCCATCGTGAACGCTAACTGGCATATCTCCATCGCATTCCCCATCTCCACCACTGCTGCCATCACCATCATCGTTGGTTTCATCGAGTAAAGCAGTGGCTAAGTCACTGCGACCGTTGGCTACTTGCTGTTGCTTCCAGCCCGCGTGCTCGTCTACAGACGACATGCGCCATTGCCCATGCAAACGCCCCGCGCCGCTGCTTTTTCGATCAAGGTGCATTCGAACCGAAGGACGTTGCAAAAAGTCACCCTGACCCACAAAAACATGATAAGAATGGAGTTCTCAAAAATGACGAGTCTCAATGCCAAGGTCTTGCTCCTATTTCAAACAAAGTAGCAAGCAAGAAGCAAGAAACCTACACGAGAAACAGTAAGTGAAGAAACTATGCAAGACAGGCCGAATCAAATAGCGCACGAACGCGACGTACGTGGTCGTCGTATTGCGTGTTTACCAACGTTAAGAACGTGTATGACTGCACCGGTGGCCCATCAATTCCCACCACAGCGCGGGCGGCTACATCGTTTCCGTTAACACCAGCACTTGCTGCCTTTCGCACGTTCCGTTCAATCGCGTCAGGAGCAAGTTCAATGCCACCCCAAGCGCTGTTGCCATCAGCGTCGTCGGAGTAGGCTCCGCTGCTCGCAGCGACCTGACGCGTTAGTCCTACTGCCCAAACACACAGGGCTGCAGCCCACGCAAAGCATAGCACAGCCCATAACAGCACGTCGCCATTTGTACTTGAAGGGTTTCGCGACACGACTCCGTAGAGTAGCAACACAAAAGTCGCACCAATTACTGCACCAGCACTGTTCCAAGCGTACAATTTTATAGGTGAATACACCACGTGCCAAACAAGTGCATCGATGCTGTGGCCACTGCAGCTATCAGATGTTTTCTTTGCTGTTTGTGTAACCTGACGTCGGAGTAGGACAGGAAGAATACCGTAGGCCCAAAATACTGTGCCACAAATATGACCGGCAGCGAGCGCTAAGCCGTCCGATTGTTGCGAAACTAGGCACACGAATTGGAAGAGTTCGCCAGATGCAGCACTGGCAGCGGTGAGCACGAGAGCGTACCGGCTCCAGCGTATTCTAAGCTCGAAGAGGGAGCACTGATATAGATCGCAGAGCAACGCGATATTACCTCTTACGCCCGCATCGACCACAAAAGCTAGGCATAAAAAGCATCCAATCGCCCAAGCAAGTGCCAGAAGCACCCCAAATGGTACTAGAAGACTTTCCGGCAGCCACGAACGAAAGAGACCTGCATCAGAATTCAAATGCAATTTCTGAGTCAACCAACTTCTTTCATCACAGTTACTGCACACCGCTACGCTAACGCAATTAACCGCTTACCTGCAAGGGCAGTCTCGCTGCTCATTTACGCGTTTACGAAATCACTTCTTTCTATCTATATAACTCATATAGGACGATACGACACCATTCCCATAAGCGCCGAATATGGACAGCACCGATATCTTGTAGCATAAATCTGTAGTTCATGAACTAAAGCTTAGTGGCCTATGAATGGTCGCGCAACTAAAATTACTGTAGAAATGTTTCTTCATTCTTCATTGCGTCGTCTCTCAGCTTGCTTTACTTTGGTACAAAGAATCAATTAGCCCTTACGGGGTTGGAGTTTTAGAGGTTTGAGGGATCTGAGATCTGAGGGCTGCTGGAGGGTTGGAGTGTTGGAGTGGTCTCGTGAGCACAACATAAACATCAAAGAAATTTCTCTACCTCTATAAACAGTGCATAATACGCAAGAAGCTCGAGAGGTGACAGACGTGGATACCGCGCTCTAGCTCGGTCTTTATTGTAGTTGATTTATTGATGTTCGGAAGTAGCATGATGACCACCAACAGTACTGCAGCGTCTTTAGTCGTCACAGATGATCATAATGTGCCGGTGAGCTCGCACTCCCTGGACTTGGGGGCGCTCTCACGGCAGATCGCCACTTTCGACATTCATTCGCAACTTCGATTCTCAGAAGCTTCAGTGTTCGTTTCGGGGTTGAATCTACTCGGGCTGGAGGTGGCCAAAAATGTGTGCCTGTCAGGCCCCAAATCTATCACTATTCACGACGACCGCCCGGCTACGGTGCGTGTTCAAGCTTTTGTACTGTACCTATGTATTGAGAACGATTTTGCGGTATAGTCTCTTACACTATTTTGGAATATCCTATGTACATTGACTAACTTCCTTTTTGGTATAGGCGGTCTCGGCAGCGGCAAACTTCTTCTTTGGCAAAGAAGACGGAGCCGAGGGGCTACCGTCTCAATGGCAAGGCTGCTCACAAGCCGAGATTACCTTAACCCGACTGCGCAATCTAAACCCAAGCGTAGCCGTGAATTTAGCGGCAGGGCATCTGCTTGGTGAGTCGTTGGGCGCTCAAGCAGCAGCATCGTCAGCTTTGGCTTCTGCTCCTCCCAGTGCTGCTGCTGCGGCAGAAGACGGGGCCATAACGTCGTCGGATTCGAGGACTCCATTAGTGCGTGGGCACGACGTGCTAGTACTATGCGAAGCCTCAGAGCAAGTTCAAGTGGCAGCCAACGACTGGTGCCGCGCACACGACGTGAAGTTCCTGTCGTGCAGCGCTCGAGGGGTTTTCGGGTGGGCGTTCGCCGACTTTGGCGATGGGTTTGTGACGCACGACAAGACCGGCGAGCCTGTCAAGGACATCATGGTGGGTGACATGGTGCTTTCGCCAGCGTCTGGAGGCCTCAGCAAGGACGGTAGCATCAATAGTGGGGGTGGCAATGTGATTGTGAGTTCTGCTCTGGTGTCCAGTGCAGGGCCCAACCAAGAGCGCGCACGGCACGGCCTCGAAACGGGTGCTGTGGTGACTTTCCGCGCAGGCCACGTCGCACAAGGAGTTGTGGGAGGCGAAGAGGCAGACTCAATCGATGCTGCTGGTTCACCATTGGCGGGGCAGTACTTTTTCGTAGACGTGGTAGATCCTTACCGGTTTGCCCTGACAGGCACCGAAGGAGCATGTGCATGGCCAGCTGCAGTGCTCGCAGACGCTGGCTCCCTCACCTGCGTGCCCTGTAAAGTTGCATCGCCAGTGCCCTTTTTGCCTTTGAGGGAGGCGCTACAGGCACCGTCATTTCTGGACGTAGACATGCACAAGACCTGGACGCAATGGCCGCCGGCTCTCATGCATCGCGCGGTGCGGGCCCTCGATGCTTACACTACTCGTAATGAAAGGGCAACAACTGACAGTAACGACGCTTCTGCACCATCATGGGAGTCTGGAATGCCGCGTGCATGGGAAGTTGAGGACGCTGAAGCTGTGCTGCACTTGTTGCTGACGCAGCACGCAGCCGACTACGCTGCTGACCCTTCTTGCCCCACTCTATTACCGGAACTTTCGGCAATCGTGCTTGTCGCTAGTGCAGCCAGCCATGGCGGCGGTAATTATCCTCAGAGCAATGACAGCACAGATAATGGGTGGTTGCCATTTGGATGGAAATGGGATCCATCTACCGCTGCTGCTCATATGAACACCAACAAATCTGAAGCTGCTTCCACCTCCAATGCTGACGTGTCAC
>Ga0307931_1002514_pt1 | contig 11692 bp, 10 predicted proteins | sample OrgLakmetageno47_FD_201816 | JGI IMG/M metagenome (GOLD analysis project Ga0307931, IMG submission 201816) | Saline water microbial communities from Organic Lake, Antarctica - #47 | ecosystem: Environmental > Aquatic > Non-marine Saline and Alkaline > Saline | place: Antarctica: Organic Lake... | reverse complement strand
AACAGCAGAAGTTAGTGGCGGTGGTGGCAACAATGTTGATGGTGACAATGCGCTCAGGTAGTGAAGTTCTCGCCTCGCAGCCAAAAGAGTGCTCGACAAGCTGGCTAGCCCTGTAGAATTTGAAAACGGCCAGGAACACGAAATACACGAGATCAAAAGGAACGAATGGAGTGTTAACATTTGTCTTGGGTTTAAGAGGAAACGTATTTTTTCAGGAGCGTTGTTAGAATGAGTGCATAAATGGTATCCAGGGACGCTGTTTGAAAATTCGAGAGCAACTGCAGATTTTCAATTCTCCTAGTAGATGGCTTTGAGCTAAAACGTGGCTAAGATTTCCAGCATCCAATGTATACCAGCATTGAAAGAGGCTCGAAGATCCGCTTGAGATTCACTTGCTAGCTGTGCATTCGCCTTCGCGCGCGCTAAGGCCGTCTCTGCTGCAGCAAGCTTCGGAGCAAACTTGCCCAATTCTACATTGCGCGACTGTAAATTTAGGGAGAAAGATGAGGAAATAGAGAGTGAGGGACGAGCTGAAATGAGCGAAAAGATGAGGAACAGTTGTGTGCGAAGTAAGTAGCTAGGAAGCCACTGTGAAGTCAAGCAATATTTGCATGCCACCCCTATAGTAGAAAGCTACTAGTAACGAAGTGTCGCAAGGAGGGCACTTTTTATACAGGAGACAGGTAGAGAGTGCGAGCAAAGCAGCAGTAAACATACTGAAGCTAGCTAGCACTGTCGACATGCGAACTTTTGCTTGCGGTGTTGGTTTGTGCCATCCTTTTGTGTCAAACTTACCGCAAGCTCTGCTTCTAGAACACGAGTACGATTCCATAGTCGCTCACTTTCTTCTCGAGCTCCTGCTGCCGCCAGCTTACTTGATGTGACTGGTGACCGCGGCAACGTTGAAGGAGCTGCAAGTGATGTGTTAGGTAGAGGCGGAATTGAGCTCGTCCGAGGCTTCGGAGTTCGAAAAGCCATTCCCAAAGTATAGGAAGATCCTGCGACTCCTTTTATAAGATACGCCTCCTACGGCACGCGTCAGAAATCTTGCAATGAAAACCTCGTGTGTGCGAGGAATGTGTCAATTCAATAGACGCTAAGGAATCTTGAGGGGATGGTTGAGCTCGTGGATCCTTTTGGCCTTGCATGGGCACTACTGTATCTAGCTACAGTAGTAGCTACTAAGCATAGACACCAAGCTACAGAACCAAATAAGTAGCACGAAGATCTTTCGAGGTCAAAATGGGAACTGGAGAGAGGGACGTGCAGCAAAAATCATCCGCATTATTTCTCCCCTGTAACATTTCCCGCCTGTGGTTGTGATTCGCCGGTTCGCGTTCGCTGGTTCGCTGGTTTGCTCATCAGCCACCACCCATCAGCTATAACACTCCTGCCCCTACTTCTTCCCCGGTGGCCTTTTGTACTTGTTACTGATGGATTAGGGTATATCCTTGGAGTATCCTGGGTAGCCCCCTGTGTGATGCTAAGTTGCTAAGGGTAGTTCTTAGTTCTTAGTTACTTCCGGAATCATGTCAAGATTATATTGTACTATACTCCCCCCGATGCAAAGAAAGAAAAGTTCAAAAAAACGACATACTTTCATAGGTTTCAATCGACAAATGAGGTAGGTATGCGCGCGCCCCAGAAGGCTCTATCTGGCGTCATTCGTCAGGAATAAGTACTTTATATGAAGCCACCTTGTTCTCAACTGATGGCTGAAAGACGCCACTAGCCCAACTCCGAGAATAAGCAGTATTTTTTAGCTAAAGGCGCCCGTCTCGAATCCGCCCAGACACTCGATGGCCGGGGTAAAAGTCTTGAGGGTGATCATCAGGACGCGGTGGCGAAGACGACGACACGGCTGAAGTGGAAATGCTCCGCTCAGACGATGCTGCGATGTCTGTGAGTGGTGGAGGGGAAAAGTAGGCCGGACGTTGAGAACTCTTCGCAGCGTGGTGGTTGTGGAGACTGCTCCGCGGTTCAAACCTTGAGTTCGATGAGGGATAGCCTGGAAGCAAAGGTTGCTGTTGCTGCTGCTGATGCTCTGTCCTTGCAGAAGAGAACGTGTACCTATTATTGCCACTGCTGTTGCTGTTGTGTAACCCTCCTCCTCTTTCGCTTGGTAAAAATGGGGCTTGGCCTCCTGGCGAAGTATTCCTTCGACTGCGCCCATCTTCCTGAGGAGATAACAGTCCTCCAGACGCGAGATTGGCAATTGCGCGAGCGTTGCCTTCCGCTTGGGCATTTTTGATGCAGAGCGCGGAGAACCGTTTTCGAATGGCTACATGAAGAGAGCTCTGGCCCTGTTTACACATGTAACATGAAATTAAGACGGGAAAATCAAAAAAGGAGTAGAGAATGAGAAAGGAAAGGAAGGTGGGAGGATGAAAAAGATCAGGGCCTTCATTTGCTTCAGATACGCAGTTGTATTCATAAATTCTGAGTCCCGTTGATTGCATGGGACTCCTAAACTCTTCCTCTACTGAGGTTTTATGCGTTCCGTTTATATCACTCCTCCTCGAATCAAAGGGAGGGATTCAAGACAGGCGCATATGCCTTACCTGCTGGAGGTCAGCACAAGTCCGTGCAATCCGGTATCGTAGAGCTTCCAAGAGCGACGGATCTAAGAGGTCGTCGTCAATGGAGGCGTGCTAGAAGATCATAAGATACAAGAGAAACAAGCGAAATACACCGCAAATGTGGAGCTTATGAGGACTCACAAACACCGGATTACACAACAAAGGAGTGTGAATCACGCGCCAAAAAAACAAAACAGAAATGGCCATCAAGAGAGGAATGATTAAAACTTAGTTATACATCCGGTCAGAGGCTGCACTATTTACTAGAATTAGAGAAGAGAATGTTTGCAATATAGACGCAAAAAGCCTCTCACCACAGTGACTGCGTCGCCTAAGCTGAGGCCGCTCATCAGTTGCAAGTTTTCCCACGCTGCAGCTGCCGATTGCCTCGCTGCCGAATCTCGTACACCTGAATCTCCGGGTTTGGTACTCTCCCATGGGCCGTCACTCACTGTTGAACCCCTGAGACCACCTTCTTGATGCTGCAGTGGCTGCTGCTGCCACTGCCTCCCTCCATCATAATCTCGGAAAGAAAGGCGATTTAGTCCACCATTGTTAGTAGTACCCTGAAGCATGCCTGAGTTATCGTAAAAGCTTCCTTTCATGTGGCTAAGACTACTGCGACGATCGTGAGCTCCTCTGTTACCTCCAACATAATCGCCATCGTCATCAACATTACTGCCAACCCCGCGACTATCATTGCTGTCTACTAATGGTTGGTAGAACAGTCCTTTCCCTGGTTCTCTTGCAGTCCCTGGTTTGGATTTGATGGCATCTTTTGTGGAAGACTTGCAAGCTTTTGAGGCACGCACCGCGCTCGCCAGCACGCCCCAACCGCGACTTTTGCTGCTGTTAGACCGAACGTCGTCTTCCTTGCGATCCTGTGACGGTACAAAATGGCCACTTCCGATGTGATTGTTGCTTAGGCTGCTGCTGCCGTTGTTGCCATAACCCACTCCGCTACCAGCATTGCTGTTTGTCGAGTGGTACATAAATCCATGACCACATTCTGCACACACCCCTGTAGGCGTTGTGGAGCCATTTACATTCGATGCTGGAGATGGGTAAATTGCACGGCACATGTGGCCACTCGCGGCACACCGCGAACACGTGTTGTCATTGATAAGGTCGTTGCTGAAAGTCTGCTGCTGCAGCTGCTGCTGTTCTCGCTGTTCTTGCTGCTGCCACATCTGGTGGTAAGCCTGTGGCTGCTGGGTAGAGTGCTGTTGTGGTGACATATTTCCACCGTTGTTGAAATGAGACGTCGTAATTTCCATTAGCGCGCGCGCAATCGCCGCTCGTTTGGTCTGAAGTTCGTTTGAACGGCTCAAAGCAACGACATAGACGTCAATGACCAGCGCTGTTAAGACGTTGGTCCCTAACCAAACCTGTTGCAGGTACAAGAAACGTAAAAAACGTCAAGGGTCAAGAAGAAGAATGTTATGGAAAGAATCATTAGGAACTTTTCGAAATTCAATCGAGAAGGACACTGAAGTTTAAAAAAAAACAGAACGACACTAGAACTGTTATCAAGACAATTTCTAGTGGAGCTCCATTTTCTTATTTTCGTTCTTCTAAGACAAGCAATAAATTGCAGACTCTATCAAAACTTCATTGGGCTGCTTAAGTTTAGGTTTGGGTGTTGATGCACCACACGCACTTACCATGCAGAAAAAGAAGGACACGAAGAACGCAGCCATCGCAACACGGTGCAAATTCGACACGTCATAAGGAGACAAGACGTTGGCATACATGATGTCTTGCCAATTGTTGGTCATGGCAATTTGAAACAACTGCAAAGAAGCTTGCTCGAAGGACCCGAGAGTTACAAGAGCATTTAAGACATCGTCGTCCGGTCCCGTGGGATCGTCGACATCGTACTACAATAGGAAATGAAAGGAAAGTGAACGATAAAAGTGAGATCAATGACACTGAAGGCGTAGACATGGAAAAAGGTGAAGTAGCACGAGAGAGTGTTTTGATTAAAATCCCAATGACCTTCTCAATCCTATTCGGCATCTTCCGCTCCATTCTTTGAATCTTTCCAGCTACGCATTCTTTCATTTTTAAAAAAAAAATTCAAAAGAAGTACCTTGAACTTTCGAGGCAAAACCCCTGCGAATAAATCTTGCGCACCCGACGCGTACAAGTAAATGATGATGCCGTAAACCGCCACGAAGAGCACTAGAATAGAACGAATGCGGGCCACCGTGCCAATGACGTCACGCACGCCTCGACCTTGCGTGAATAGCTTCCCGAGCCCTACGCCACGCAGACACAGCTGCGCCTACAGTCGTCATTACCGTAAACACGTCCACATAATGATACATGAAGTCCCCACAAAGATGTTAAAACGAACGCATACAAAAATGTGCAGGACAGGTGAATGCAAAAAGAAGATGGCATGCATGAGCGATTTATTCGTAGTTCCTGACTTCTAATACAACAGTTTTGATCATTGCGCAAGTACCTTGAGAAGAGAACCCGTTGGATTAATGCTTTGATGGCTGAACGCAGCATAAAACAAGGGCAAACATTGAGCTACCAATAGAGTGATACAAGCGAGCACGTCAAATCGCATAGCTGCAGTGCGGTGCTTCCAACCAGGCAAGCAGATTGCTTTCAAGACCTGATAGAGTTGCAACAAAACCATTCAAAGATGCATGCAAAGATATTGTGCCCAAGCGTATAAGTGAAATTGACCCGCGAGGGCAATGAGAGCACAAAGGCACCATAACGGTCAATGCGTCCAAAATGACAGACTAAATCCAGCAAATAGGTAAGTAATCAAAGACTAATTCATGAATGACATGTGGGCCGAGGAAGGGGGGAAAAAAAAAAAAAAAAAGAGAGAGAGAGAGAGAGAGAAAGTGCATTGGTAGGAGTGTTCGTAAAGAAGGCATCTACTTACCAATTCGGCCAGAGCAATGGCTAAGACCGTATTTTGAAGCCCTTCGGCTGCGGGCGTATACGGCCAGGGCGCCGCAATGAGCAAAAGCACGTGCACTGCAATGCTTAATTGTACGGTCCAAAAGAATGCCGATTGGTTGACTACATGTGCAAAAGTCCACTGGCGCACCGCCCACGGCACCAGCACGCAGTTGTCGTTGTTGCCGAGGTTGCCGCTGCTAAAACCATCGTAATTACCGTGACCATTGCTGTAGCCATTCTCATACCCAGATACGTTCGCATAGCCGTTACTCGTTGTATGAGGTGCTCCATGGCTGTTGATTGGTCCGTTGACAGATTCGTTGAAAGAGCCGTTGGAAAAGGAGCCACTGTGCTCGTACTCGGCCAACATGCCTTTTTCGCAGCATAAAAGATCGCAACACGCGCGCGAAGCAGTCGCCTTCGTTTGGTTTATTGAAAGGGGGAAGTTAGGAGCAAAGAAAGAGAAAATCGAGCGAAATGAAAAATGAAGAGGAATGCAAAGCAGAGGGCATTGACGCACAGCGAAACCAGACAGTAAGCATTTATTTTACATGCAAAAGTCATGAGGGGGAAAGAAAGCGAACAAAGGAATCATTTTTGGGTAACAGGGTTTATTGTGTTCCGTATGACTTTTTCCTTTCACTCAGTGATTCAGATTTGTGTTTTCAACTCACCAGGAAGAAGTACACACGCCCCATTAGTTTTCCACAAATTTCTTGCACCGAAGGCCACATCAAGTCTCCTCGAGGTCCGTTCGCCGCTAACGCAGCGGCTTTCGCGGTTCTGGCTTCGGCGGTGGCGGTAGCGCTTGCTGCTGTTGCTGCGGCGGCGGCTCTCGTTGCAGCTGGGCTTTGTGGCTGTTGCTGATTGTCATAGCTGTCATTAGGATGTTATTTTGTGTAGGTCGTGATACGCAGCCGAAAGATGAGGAGAACACGTTGTAAAGAGAACAAAACAACGAACGACGAGAGGAGGAAGAAATGCGATATTGAAGGCGAAGACAAAGAACAAGAACAAAAATAGAAATAGGAGGTGCGCAAGCGTTCGCCTTTCCTACCCAGGTGCATTGCTGGTAGATTCAGGGCTAGAAATACTGTTCGCCGCAGCAACCGCGTTTGCAGCGTCGAGATCCGCGCATTCGGCGATGGCTGCTAAGAAATGGTCGCTGCCCACTTCGTGCGTCGTGAAGTCAAAGGTCAACGCATCCACCCCGCGCAGCACCCATTCTTTCAGCTCCACCCCACTGGACGCGTCGTCGTTCAAAAAATTGAACAAATCTACCACCTGGTATAATTTCAAAAATACATTGAAGAATAATAAGTTGTTATTTCTTAAAAGATTAAAGGAGGGGGTGTAGCGAAGATTAAATAATTGAAAATAGGAACAAAAAGACAGGATATTCGAACTCGCAGGCTTCACGAAACAACAAATGGAACAGTGAAGATATAAATCAAAACCATAGGAGCGGAGAAGGAAGAAGAAAAATACAGCACGCAATCTGCTTTCATACTGATACACGTATGCCCATATATAGCCATACTAATGTTTTTAAAAAATAGCACTACGAGCACTACCTGTTGAGGGGTGAGCTCCGGCCTCAAGCGAAGAAGCAACGGTTGCCAGTGCCGTTCTAAACTCAAAGCAGTAGAGCCGTCGTCGGTTAACACTGCAAAAGCACAGCACAGGCCGTGGTACATGTGCAGCCGCGAGCGCTTCAGTTGTTCTTCGTGGACCTGTTGCGATTATTAAAATCCATATGAGCATGATAAATGAGAACATACTGCAGTAGTGCATGCACACAGATCTGAACTACAACCAAACAAAGCAACGGCACCATTTTTGAACAAATGTATGAAAATTTCATGGCAAAAGTTTCAAAACTAAAAAAGTTTAAAACGAGAAAATGCACGATTTTCTGATGTGCTTTTCCTTTTCAGAATAGGGTGTTCTTTCAATGAATTTGCATAAGTATTAAGTGACATTCCTTGAGTAGATACCTCTTGCCAGCTCGAATAAACCGCAGCCAGTTTCATATTGAGCACCAAATAGACGAGCAACACAAGGTAGCTGACGAAGTACGTGATCTGTTTTCAAAAAAAACGATGATGGGATTTAAGCTTGCCAATAAGTGAACAGACGATCAAACAAATTGTGAAAAGACAACAAGAAACGCAATCGAGGATCAACAAGAAAATGCTTTGAAGGGTCAAGAAATGCAACTACATTCTAGCTGGCTACAGTTTGTAGCGAAACGAAAGCATTAGAGCGAGAGAGTGGGCGTGGAAGTGGGTGTTAATCGAATGTATCTATCTTACAATCAAGCCATGGTAGACGTTAATCGTGAATGTGCTCATTGAATCATCTGGGTATTGCGTGATGATCAGCTTCCTCCAGGAGCCGTCGTTGCCATAATCGCTCTCACTCGCGCCGCTGCTGCTATAACTATTGCTGCTACCATCGCTACCATGACCACTGTTCATCATGCTATTCTCATAACTGCCCGGGTCTGGCCATCGCACGCCCCATTGAAAAGAATCGCTCTCAAGTGGTTCTGACGATGATGCCATGTCGTTCATACTAGCGCTACTGTATGCACTGTCACCGCTGTAGCCGCCGCCATAGCTGCTACTGCTGCTGCTGTACGCACCACCCATGCTAGGACTAGAGGTAGGACTAAAGCTACTCGTAGGGTCGGTGCTATCGTCACTGCTACTGCTCGACTGGTTCGTGTGAGAGCGCATTTCTCCGCCCAGCCGAAACAGAGGGGGGTACATGACGAAGGGGAAATTTTCGGTGGTGCTCAAGACAAAGAGGGATAACCAAGCTCGAGGAAAGTTGGAAAAACAGTCCGTGTATTCGACGTCCAAATCGTAGTAGTACCTGAATGGAAGGCGGATACGTGGGAAGATGAAATTAGTTGTGATAATGGATGAGGAGATGAGGAATGAGGATGTCAAGATAAAGGACAAGACCTGAAAATTAAAGTGCAATATTACTGACGTTTAATTCATTCATTTTAAATTTCAAGACAAACTTGACAATGGATAAGATTTATATATATATACATAAATTGTAATTATTTGTCTACAGATCTGTACTTCTACAGTAGTCCTTACATGTGAAAATATTCCATCCCCACCAAGGCCCACAAGGTGGTCACCGTCATGTAAATCACCAAGACTTGCCACACTCTTGGCAAGGTTTTTACAAGCCCGCCTAATGCGAGGCGCAAGCTGGAGGACTTGAAAATAGGGAGCAACACGCGGCAGCCCTGGGTGGTATAACAGAAGGAGTTGGTGGAAGGGTGTTGTCAGGAATGGATTGAGTTATTAGTGGTTGTATAGCACCCTTGTTGGTAGTCATTGAGTTATCAGCGATCGGCAACCTATTCAATAGCCCTGCACCAACACCTCAAACAGTCAATACCACTGGCTCACATGTAGGTAATGTGCCCAAACCTGAACGAAATGTCGCAGGGGAAACCCGTTGTATCCCAGAGAAGTCGTGAGGTCATTGATCCACAAGGCAGCCCACAACAAAGCGTAATTGAAGTTGCGCAGCCGGGCAAAGTACCTACAGATGTACAGGTGAATACATTGGAAAAAAGTTCACATTTGATCAGATTTGGGGAGTTGATCGGTTTTCAAGCGGTGTTCCGCCAATATTTTAGAAGGGAGAGGTAAGTAGCAGAATGATGCGTACGATATACTCTTCTGAAACCGCTTTTCCTAGTATGCTTCACAGCAAATATTGGCAGTAGTCCTGTTCACTGTTGTTTTCACCGGGCTGGGCTGTAAGCAAACACGCCGAGAATGACGTCGAAGCCGACCAGCACGATGCCCACCTGGCAACAGTATACCGTTGATTCAGAAGATGCGTATCGCTAGTAAAGTGAAGTAAAAGGCTCAAAATGCAATCTGAGTGCGTAGAAATAACATGCACGCACGGAGACTGAAAGGACACATTGCGCAAAGAAAAAAAAATGCAAGGTGACTCCTTCCGAAGGAAAATAATGGGCATACACACCACGATCCAATGCGTTTACCGTGCTAACGTGGTAGCGTTTCTCTTTCGGAAGAGCATCGTCGAAAGGGGCAGTGATGACCCACAAAAACACAAACAACAGAAACAGCCCCTCGTAGACCTGAACAAAGACTTGGGATATTAGAAATAAAAAGGGTTAGAAAGACACTGCAATTGAATACCAGCATGACGAACAACGACAGTGATAAAAACTGTCGTGGTAGTGATTGTATTTCACTCTTTCAAATATCCGCAAGAGAGAGCTGCCACTCCATTCACTTCCAATCCCTACTTCCCTCCCTCCCCATTTTCCTCACTCCTTTTCTTTCGACTTTGCAGTTCTTCGTTTCTGCTTACCCACGAGCCGTAGATTCGCTCCGCTCGCCGCTGCGACAACGAGTGCGGCAACGGTTGCACAGGCCGGCGAACGGACGCGTCACGAATGTACTGCACGGCTAAAGATAAGCGGAGCTCCCCGACGGCCTGTGCTTGTTTTTCGTACATGTACACATACGTCCAAAGAGAGATTAATTGGTATCCAAAATTTCACTATTTCCTCATTCATTCATTTGATTGTGAGCTAGGCCTTGGGGCTTCCTGATAAACAAAGGCTATCTTTCAACGGCAACAATGTAAAGGTCGGGAAGCGTTCGCGCCTAGTAGCGAATCTTAATAGATTGAAAATCGATGTGCTGCCCTTGATGAACTTGGTAAAACATAGTGCTATTGATTGTACCTGTCGCAAGAGAACCCGCTCTGAGTCGGAGCGCACGACCACCGGTGGAGAGCGTGGCGCGGGCCGGTGCTCCAAATCGAGGAGAGCTGCAAAGAACCCGGTTTCAAAAAGCGGAATGTGGTGCTTCGACGAAGCCATGGCTCGAAGCTTGAAATTGCGATGCCCTTCAAGCAGTAGGCCTTCTTCAGATTCTTAATGACTGGTTACCTCCCGAGTATATCTTCACCATCATCATTGTTGTGGCATGGCGGCATCTGAACATCTGAAAACATGCTTGCTTGCTAGAATTTGCACCAATCAAAGGACGCACGGCGTACAGTGCAGATGTGTACTGTAACTTTGTTGTTTGTTGCGGTCCGGTTTTGACGTCTTGACGACTTGACGATGACGGTTGGGGACTTGACCTTGACACCTTTACACCTTAACCCCCTGTTGCATTTTTAATACCTACAGAAACTCACTCCCCGCAGTGCACCAAGTTTCCTGTTTGATGCAAATGTTCTCTGCTACTCGTGAAAGCTATTTGTAATTCTGCGCTAGCATAGCATAACTCGTGAATTCCCGAGCGAAAGCGGGTGGCGTGTAACAGCCCGTGTAACTCGAACTCGAACTGATACAAACCCAAATGAAACAGAGCCCAGTGTTTCGGGCAGAAATTCATCAAACTCGAACTCGAACTAATACAAACCCAAATGACACAGAAGCCAATGCTGCGGGCAGAAGTGGGAATGCGCGTGCGTTGCGCAAACAAAGCAAGTGCGGGATGATTCAGGAGGGAGAGGGGCATTGGCCAAATTCCTCGGAAAATTTGCAAAAAGCGAGGTATTTGTGGGTGTTGCGCACTCCGCAGATCAATAAAGAGGAAGGCGCGCGAGCAAAGAAGCTCGTGACATGCGGAACACGAGGTCCACTTGGCAGAGGTCAAAGTGTGCCTTTCAGCGCGCAAGGCGCCTATTGTTCTGCCCCTGAGCCATAAGAGGCCTTGACGGGACAGGAACTCCTTCATCGTCCGCGGAGTGGCAGTGAATAGAAAAGCCCCACCTCAAAAATACAAACAACAACATGCAAGCGGGCCGCTTGTGGCCTAACAGTCCCTTCCTATCACAGAGCTAAACCCATATATCTTCCATCAAACGCCACGGACGCTAGTCGTGGTCGTCCTCCAGCGTTTTTCGAAACCCTCGCAAGGCCCTCCACCTTGAGAGCAAGTCGTCTGCGTATACCCCGAAGAGTGCAGGTTCCGCGCTAGTGATCGGTAAGATAGTGCTGATAATGCTTGTAGCTGCCGCCAAAATAAATCAATCCTCCATTCTGCCTGCCTTTGATCAAACGAGAGTCCCACGGATAATTCAAGTACCAAGCGGTGCTGCAAATTCATAACGGAAGGGTTCATCATCTGTCGGTGGCCCGAAGTTCCTAGGAA
>Ga0307931_1002512_pt1 | contig 11696 bp, 11 predicted proteins | sample OrgLakmetageno47_FD_201816 | JGI IMG/M metagenome (GOLD analysis project Ga0307931, IMG submission 201816) | Saline water microbial communities from Organic Lake, Antarctica - #47 | ecosystem: Environmental > Aquatic > Non-marine Saline and Alkaline > Saline | place: Antarctica: Organic Lake... | reverse complement strand
CCAGAGTGGGCGGTATGAATTAGCTTTCGAGTGATATCAAAAAGCAAACCTGGACTTGCGCAGGATGCCTGGGTGAATTTAGCGTGAGCACGACCTCTCAGATGGTAAAGCAGCTCGAGGAGTGTTCGTGAGCATCGACAGCTATTTAGTGCGATGCCAGCTCCACGCACCTTGAAGCGCACTCAGCTCTCAGCACGGACAGATCAATAGGGCTATTAATGATTCGAAAGAAAGCTTAAATGCACTTGCGCCGAGTGCGCGGGCGCGTTGAGCGTGAGCAAGACCGGAACGAGCAAGCCCCGTAGGGGCGTAATACATGAGAATCGACAGCTGTTGAGCACGATGCTAGCTCCATGCACCATGAATCGGACCCAGTGCCCAGAGTGGGCGGTATGAATTAGCTTTCGAGTGATATCAAAAAGCAAACCTGGACTTGCGCAGGATGCCTGGGTGAATTTAGCGTGAGCACGACCTCTCAGATGGTAAAGCAGCTCGAGGAGTGTTCTTGAAACGGCCGTGGTATTGCGTGAAGGACAATTTCTTCTTGAAAGCATAGTCGATGTTCTTTTGAGCAAGAGCAATAATTACCAAACTCGTATGAAATTGACATGTCTTTTTATATAGAGCATCGCGTGTTCTTCGTAGTCTGCCATTTTTAAATGAAATAATGTGAATTCTATTTTTCATTCATCTCTATTTGCACTGCTTTATTCACTATATGCGTATAACATCGATTTAGATTCAAGAGTTCTTACCACTGAGCGCCAGTTAGAAGCCTGCTAATCTATACTGCTAGACGGTGGAATTTCTTGATAAGTGATTGTACCATCAATTATAGTTAGATCTTATGTCAAATTCAGGGTGGCATCGAATGGGATAACACATTCCTTCATTCATCTTTGTAAATTACATAAGCTCGTAACACATTTAGGCCCGTGCGAACAACAAAATCAATTCCACTCATATTTCAGAAAGTCTGAAGACCTTGAGAAATCTTTCAAGATGATCGCATCATTGCGAATTCAAGGAGCTTACATAGCAGAAGTGAAGACGAACCAGTTGGAGTGAATTAAGCTTCTAATGTACCAATTAAAATATTTATCTGCCAACATTTCAATGCAGATCTGCTGAATCGAAAAATGCGGCAAGCTAAACACTAGAGAATAAATATAGCGGGACATGGAGGATTATAAAACAGAACGAGACGCTTCACCGCATCAAAGGTCAGGGGCCCCTTTGGAACAAACACCATACAACTCAGCTCTCGAAAGACAGAAACAAAATCATAGCCTCAATTGCCTCAATGGAAGATACAAACAAGTGCTATTCGAATTAAACTTGGCCAAGTTCAAATGATACGAAGCTTAGCAGGCAATTGCAAAGAATCCAATGAAGGTGGGTAAAAATTTCACGCTGCTGGAGTGGAACGAAGCCATTCACGCAGAATGCCGAACAAGGAATAGTCACCTTCCGTGCAGTATGAACGCGAGAGTTACTTCGCTGATAAGAGTTAACATTTACACCAGAAAAGTCTTTTCTGATTGATGCTACGACTCCAGCATTGTACCGTAGGACCATTTCTTAGGTCATCGAGCAGCACCACGGATTTTGGCCAAAATCAAAGCAAACCAGACAGCCACAGCTTGTAAAATATGACAACATCAAAGCAAGCCAGACAGCCACAGCTTGTGAAACATGACTATTGAAAAAGGCCAAGAACGAAGCTAAGCACTGCAACTAAATTACTGATGAATGAGCTGCTTGGGAAAAATTCTACGCGGCAACAAGAATACCTTGGGCCTTGGGAGCTTGGGAACAACCGGCTGCTAGCTAGAGCCTGCTACTGTAGGCAGCTAACAGCTAACTGCTAACTGTTCTGCAGAGCATTAAGTCTATATTACTGTACTGCAGAGCATAAACAGAGCTTGTTGACCAATGAAAACGCGGAAAAATAGGTAAGTAGACCGCGGGACGGTCCCCTGGTAGTCTACTACAGATAGTAGATAGTACTACGCCGATGCCCGATGCCGATACGCCATACCATGTTCGCGATACGCCTTCGTGTAGCGGTTATAGCATTATGCACAACGCTACGAGCTATGAGTACACTCCAATAATCAAGGGCTACTCACCTTAGAAGCTTCAAGTACGACCGCGTTTATATAAAGCCGCGCTCTGTGCTCATTGTTTACCAGATTATCGTGTGTATCGGGGCTAACTAAGTAGCTACTCACAGTAAAGTCAGAATTGTTAGTACCTAGCTATCTAGAGCTTCGTAGCTTCTAAAATAGCTATAGAATCTCAGCAGCCCCGCTGGTATAATAGTTGCATAGCATCTGACATGGCCATGCTAAAAATGCTTGTAATCATCGCGATTGCCGTTATTACCGCCCCGGCTGTTGTTGGAGCGCTTGCAAACCACTACAACCCATTCGCCGAGTTCGACAACGTCTCAGATGAAAAGCTTGCCGTGCATAAAAATTTAAGGTCAGATGTTAACAAAGCTGCGCTGACCGGCAACAAAGAAGCTAAATTTGTTGTAAGTCAGGCCAGGCGCACGACCTTTAGTGCATCAAATGGCACCCACCGAGGCCATACGGCCTCCTTAAATGGAGAAGGTATCTTTGAATCCACTACCAGTCGAAGGCTTCTAGACGAGGGCCCCATGAGCGATGATGATATCGTAATCACACTCCAGAAGTATGCAAATTTGAATGCTGGGAAAAGGCACAATGGGAAAACTCGCTCTGGAAAATTTGTAGCCATCGTGGCTACTGATTCTAGCCCTGCTTTCGAAATGCTAATTGCCAACTGGGCGTGCAATCTCCGCCGCGTAGGCCTACATCCGCTTGTCTGGGCACTTGATCAGGCCACCCACTTAAAGCTCAACAGGCAGCAAATTGGAAAGGTGCCCATCGGCAGTATTTTTTCGCAGAGGTTGTTATCCCTTCAAACACCAGAAGTTCAGGCTTTGTGGCAACAAAGTGTGAACGCAGACAAACTTCCTGGTGAGAGTGCATACATTGCTGCAGTGGCCTTCAAACCACTGGTGATGTACGAAGTGGTGCGTTTAGGCTTTGATCTCTTGTATTTGGACGTTGATATTGGCCTCGCAAATGATCCACGACCATGGCTGCTGAACAATTTCAGAATGCATGAATCAGACATTCAAATATCCCTGAATTATCCTTTCGTGGACTTGGTGAACACTGGTGTAGTTTATGCTCCAACGTCACAACCAGGGGCACATTTCTTACTGCAGTTGTGGGTAAATCACATGCAAGCTCAAAAATGTCAAGGCTGGGAGTGCGGGGACCAAGAAATACTCTCGCAAGTATTCTCGAAGAATTGTAAAAACTGGACCAGGCTCAGACACGACGATGCCGCGGTATGTCCTAACTTGTTGTTGCTAACTGCATTGGTGATATTGGCAATTGCGTTGAGTCCTAATCTCCTTGTTATTTTTTTACCTAGAACATGAATTCGAATTTGGCGCAAACCATCTTCTGCGTCGACAGCAGAGGCCACAAGACTGCCAAGACTGGCCGTACAACTGTTCACATTGACGTTTTACCTCCGTCTCATTTTGCCACCGGGGACGAGGAGAGTTTTAGAATCATTGATAATGACAATATCGTGACGTTTCATGCAAACTTCGGTGGCGTCAATGCTGATAAGGCTTCAAAGCTGAAGAAAGCGAAATTTCATAAAATGAAGATGTGGTGCTTAGGAGAAACCAAGAGAAGTTCGAATTTTGCGTCGAATTTCGTGGGAACTGTTGATTGGCTTACTGGCCACTAGTGGTTAGCGGCTGGCGGCTTGTGGCTAGTATGGTCCTTGCTTCGAAAAAGCCGATCATGCGGAGCGTGGCCTCGAAAACGAGTTCATTTGCCGGCAAGGAAAGAAAATCCTCCTCGTTCCTCGTTCCTCGTAAATTTCTCTGTACAAAATTATTATCGGGATTCCGGAACCTAGTCCAGTTAATTATACAGTTCGCACTACCCGAACACCAAGGAACGCCTGCCTTCGTCTTTATATTACTATTCCGAGTGGCCACCACCTCTTTTTCTCCAGTTGCAAATGAACTATGAAAATCGCAGCGAAGCGCCCTCGTCGTGCCGTCGCGCGCTACCGCGGCTACGGCTACGAAAATATGAAGCAAGGATCACGGATTCGCACATGTCGAAGTCCTTTTTACTTTCCTCCTTCTCTCCTTCAAGGAACTACGAAGCTGGTGTCTGTAAGTGAAGGTCTCCATCTAGTCATTATCTGCTTTCAATCATATGTCATTTGCCCTTCTTCTCTCTCTCGTCTTCGGTCTTCACAAGTCGCATCACAAGATCAAAAGCGTCGTCTTCGTCTTCGGTCTTCCCTCGTTTTCGTCTTCGACGTCGTCACTTCGTCGTCTGTTGACAGCGCGGCGCGGAAAGCGTGAAAGAGTTTCTCGGTGTCAAGTGTCAAGCAAGGTGTCTGTAGCAAGAAGGCGGTAGTGGAGGCGCTCTCTAAAATATTCCCTTACCTTACTCATCAATTGGAATTACTCTATTGGCTGATTCCAGTCCTATAGTAGATTTTAGCACACAGCGATGGAATTAGCTGAACTTTCGCGGCTCATCTTAGGCCGCTCCCAGAGTCATATCCTTTTCACCGGGTGGAGCGCAAAGTGCTCAAGTTTGAAGTCCTCAAGCAACTTAAACTTGTTGACGGCTGACTATAAAGGAGACTTTGCCGTGGACGAAATTATACACGTTGACGTGACTCTGGAAGGCGGAGAAGAAGCCGCGTTGGCTTTTGGCGCCACTGCATCTTTACCGTGCCTAGTGAGGTACCAAGCTAGAGACACGTTGGGCCATTCTCCCGTGACAATCTGGGTTCTAGAAAGCGTAGAATCTGAAGCACAAGTCCTAGAATTTGTGCATGCGACTAACATAAACGCTGTTCCGAGCTCCACGCTCATACTCCCGCCGCCAGCCTCAAGCAACGACAAAGATGCTGAGCCTAATCCTATGCCCATAGCAGCTGCAGAGCCGCCTGCGGCTGCAGTCCCAGGCCCAGTCTTGAGCCAGCAACACGCCACCATCCGTAGTATTGCTGACTCTGGTGGCTGCGTGCGGATATTTGTGGCAGGTGCCGTTAGATTGATGTTGCTTGGGTGCTTGCGTACGTTTATGTTTCTGTGGTCAAAAAGTAATTCTAGCCTCAATCTTACAAATGCGGGTGCTTTCCTGCAGGTGACAAGACGCACTGTGGAAAGACGACCATTGCACTGGGGATTCTCGGAACGCTGTTTCGGGCCGGCGTTCCTGCATCTCAACTGGCGTACATTAAACCAGCAACTCAGGTTGTGAACCTTAGAGTCCACTTTTGCGTGAATGCAATTTGTTGAAATTTATGAATGAAATGGCTGTCTACCCCAATTTTCATACTGAACCTATCTGTGTCTCGCCCGAGTTTTCTTCTTATTTTTTTCTCACTCTCTCTCTCTTAACGTGCTATCATTTTTTAAAGATGTTTCTTCTTCATTTCACAATAGTGCGAGGCACCAGACTTGTTGGCAGCGTGGTGCCAAGCCAAAGGCGTCGCGCAGGTGGCTGGCGCGGAAGCTCCGCTCGTGTTCTTCAAAGGCTTCACGAGAGAGTTCCTGGCTGGCCGCGCGGGCACTTCTGCGGAGTGGATCGCAAAGGTGGGCCTCTTGATTCAAAACCAAAGAAGGAAGCATTTCAAAGACATGGCGGTAGTTTCTCATCTCTGCTCGCGTATTTGTTTCTCCGCAAAAAAAGTCTGCTACACATTACTTTGCGCTAATCCTTAGGGTGTACATTCAGCGCAAGTTACTAAGAACGGTTTCTTTTCTTGGTTGTCATTTTTTTAACTTGTGCGCCCAAAACCATGGACCTCTTCTTCTAAAAGGTGACGGCAGCGGTGGACGCTTTAGCAATGAACAAGCGGTTTCTGGTGGTGGACGGAGTGGGCTTTCCTGGCGTGGGCACGTGTGTCGGGGTCTCCAATGCAGAGGTTGGAGAAGAAAACATCAATGAACAAAGCTGCTGCTTTCTTTTGTCTTTCTTTTTCTTCTTTTTTGTGTATTTTTGCTTGTTCATGGTCATCCTGCTTGCTGCTCATCTCTCCTCTTCCATTTCGCCCCCCATTCTTCTTCTTCTCCTCCTCCTCCTTGTGCCCCATTTCTATCATGACTCCTGTATTTCTGCTTCTTTTTTTTAGCTCCCTTATCCTTACTCTCCCCCTTTTTTTTTGTAGACCGCCACCGCAGCCCGCGCCCCAGTCTTGCTGGTGGGTGCCTGCGGCGTTGGGGGCTGCATCGACGCGTACGCGCACAATGCCCGCTTCTTCACCGCTGCCCAGGTGCCGGTGCTGGGCCTGGTGGCGAACCGGGGCGCCCTCGAGGGGTTCTACCGCTACGACGCGTGCCACGAGAGCTTGGCCGCGTGGTTTACAGGGGCGAGACGAAGAGAAGCGCTGTTTGGGGTGGTCCCCGAAGCGCCGGACCTGGTGGGCGCCCGAGAGAAAGTGTCTGCCATGACTACCGCTCAGGTAAATGTGCGGGTGGGTACACGTGTGTGCCTTGTGTGTGTGCCTTGTGTGTGTGCTTTTCGTGCCCTTGAGTTGGATCGACTAAAAAGTTCGAAATGGTATAAGAGGTGAAATGAATTACATCTGAAAATGCTGTTGTATCTCCATTCCACTTGACTCATATGTTTGCAACTCCGGCAACGTAACACTGTCTAATATTATACACGGCATCGGTCCCCGTCAAATCTGTTGCCATGTATCAATGGGGGGATTTCTCTTATGATTGACCAGGCGTTGGCAGCCGCAGAAGCCAATATCAGTCACGTAGAAGCCCATTTGAACGTCGCTGACCTCATGCTGGCCGCGTCCGCTGACCCTTGGAACCGCAGCACCAGCTGCCACCATGCAGCGCCACTCTCGCATGCGACTGCTTCTTCTTTTTCGAGTGGGAGTGCTCCTGCTGGTGCTGCGTTGGCGCCTACATCGTCTGAAACGCCTGGTACGTTCTTACCGCCACCTGCGGGGCCTACTTCCATTCCCTCAAGAGAGTCAACCCATGGAGCAAGCGATTCGCGTCCTCCTCCTGCTGCTGCTCCACTTGCTCAAGCCACCAGCAACAAAGGGTTCTCGAGAGAAGCCATCGAGGCCGCTGCAGCAGCACAAGGCGCGAAAGGCGGCTGATCAGCGAAGTAGCGGTGCAACCATCAGTTGAGAGGTGCTGGGAGTCGGAGAAAAGACGGAACGATCCTACTTACAAGGAGCTGTTTCATGACGGCAGTTGCCTCTTGCCTCCACAAGGCCAGAGCTCCTGCCCGACACACAGCTCCATCGAGGTTTCGTCTTCCCGTTGTATGCCTCAATCACCAACATGCTCATATAGATATGGCAATAGGAGCAAAGAGGGTTATTAAGTGAGTAATTGTTTATAAATAAAGGGATAAGCTGGTTATGGTATCATGGAGGAGCGCCACATGCCAACTTGCACCTGCAGACTTTGTTTTCCGTACAATATTATATTAGAGCGAACACTAGCGTTCAGCAGTTCAGCGTTCAGCATCATCGTACAGTACAGTACAGACAATGGAGCGGAGCCTTTAGAATTAGGAAGTACAACAATGGCATAATGTTGGCGCCATCTATCGTCTTCCCTACTAATACAGCTCTGTTTGGCTAGTATGCACTAGCTGCAGTGCATTCTGTAAGCTTTCAAATGCCTAGCTAGCTTTCGGTAACACGAATCATAAGTTCGATTCGTTAGCTCAGTGATCATACCGAGCTAGCGTAGCTTCTGTAACTTACTATTCATTGCTCATGTTAGCTTCTTGCCGTGGTGGTCATAAGGCACAGGATATATGTGCAGCCATCGATTGATATTTCTAGTACAGTAGCCTGTCCAACGTGAGGTGTAACATCGCACTACCCGAGGTCGAAAGTTCGTTGTTTCACGTCCTTGAAGTGTGTTGCTTTCATCGATGAGCCGGCGGACAGCACCGGATGACGCTTCGTCGCCGAGCCCATTGCCCGATAGCAACGCTGCTGAGATTCCTGGTAACAAGCCAACTACTGCGCATCCAAAGAAAAGGTCGACATCTGTACACTGGCTGTTTATCCTGAGTGCATGGGCATGCTACCTCCGATGGGTATCTACGTCGCACGACGCCCTCGTGCCTCTTGCTGAACCTCCGATTGAAACAGCACCTATCCTCGATAGTAAAGGGCAAGGCCAGTACGAAGCACAAGCAACTACAACTTCAAAGCCAATTGGATTGGACTTGATGCATATAGATGATCCGAAAGACCGACCCTACGAGCCACCGCCGAGCGCTGGCAATACTGGCCAGGGTAGTAGCGATAGCCATAGTAGTAGTAGTAGTAGTAGTAGCAGCAGCAGCAGCAGCAGCAGTATAGATGGAAATCACATTGGCAACGAGATTGATGATCAAGCCGCTGATGGAGCTCCCCTGGCTATGATTGGCGCTACGCTTGCGCTCAGTGGAAAGTGTGCGTCACCAGACTACGGAGCGCGCTTGTTTTACATCAAGACCAAACACACGGGCAGCCGCACGCTGGCTGGCATTTTACGGCGCATCGGTGTCATGCATGCCATGGTAAGGAGGGAAACTGTGGTGGTGTGTTTGTGTGAGGAATGCAAGGTGTTTGTTGGCTGAGGAGCGCAAGGAATCGAACTTCGATACGATACATTCATGACATACCTGCTTTGTTTCTTGATTCGTGCGTTTCATGTGCTGCGTGTGCCACAGGAAATTGCTGACCCTGCGCCACCGTCGACGAGCTTCAAGGCGGACGAAGACTTCCACAAGGTGGCACAAGGCCGCTGCGTTGACTTACTCGTGGCGCACACCAAGCGCGCACCCTGGTTAGACAAGGCCTTCAAAGGTGCTCTGAAAGTGACCTCAGTGCGAGAACCTGTCACTCGAGCCACGTCGTCGTATTTGCACGGCGTGAGCTGCGGTGCAAAGTGCGCCATGTGCCATAAGCTGTTGGACGATCAAGTAAAATGGGCGCGGCGTTGCAAGGACGTTGCAGATGCACAGTTCGAGCTCGTCAAGGGCAGCGCTAGTGACCCAGGAGATGCTGTAGATAATTACGATTTAGTGGTGGTGACTGATCGTTTTTGGGAGTCGTTAGTAGTTTTGCGGCACGTACTAGGTGTGGCGCTGGCCGAAGTGCTGTATATCGATCCTGACGGCGCTGGTGCTGACCATTCTGTGCCGTTGTCAGACCAGCCTTCGCGCTTTTTAGATGTCGTTGCGAGCCGCAACCAGTTAGACCGAGAACTTTACGATGCAGCCAACACTGCTTTAGACGAAAAAATAGGCATCGTTGGAAAGGGCGCCGTGCGGCGGGAGGCTGCAGAGCTGCGCTTAATGCAAGAGCTTGCGCAGCACGCGTGCACGGACCCGCAGCGCGCCCATGAGCTGATGGGGAAAAGCTACAACTTCCGGAAGGACTGTTTGTGGCACGACCAGGGCTGCGGGCATCATTGTCTCATGCAGTGGGCCACCATGTACGAAGCAGCGCGGGCATCAAAGGTGGAGGAGAGTGCTGACAAAGCCTAGGATCTAGGATCTTTGGACACATTCAAAGCCGTGGCGGCCGCCTACACGAGCAGCCGCAAGTCTTTTCTTCAATGGATATCTCGTGATTAGTCATGAAGTCTTTGTTTTTGCACGAGATAAATATATATTTTTAATTTAACATTTAATCAGCTATACAGATGGCATGGCTGATTGCGATTAAGGATCAAAGTTCCAACAAAAATGAATAGATCATGGCCATTGAATAAGGTCTCTTCTAATTGCTTACATTGGCAATCGCTGGAGCAAAAAAAGTAGAAGGAGGAATTGAGCTTTAATGGCGAACCACCACTGAAAGTTGCCCTCGATAAGTGCTATGTATTGTGCATTATATACATAGTATAACATACCCAATTCTAGGGCCTCAAGGAACTATGAACGGATAACAGCCAGGAGAACCGAATCATTCGAGGTGAGTGCCGTGGCCCGAAGACTTTTGAAGTACACATCCACGTATACGACCCACTGGCATTTGCCCACGTGCAAAAGTACTTCGTGCTGCGCGGCTGCAGATGGATTCGAATTATTGAAGGTTTTGATGGTTGAAAGAAGCTATGGTTGTGTGATAACCAAGCGGAAGAACGATAAGGACTGTATGATGTTGATACTTTTATCTGTCTATCTAGACGTGGGTATTGTTCATAATTTGCTCGTCAAAATACTGGTACAGAAGTCCAATTTGGGAAATGAAATCCTCTCCAATAGGGGAGTTGTCAAACGGCGCGACGTGTACAAGGTCCTTGCATTGACCTATTGACCACAATCATCACTGGATGCGAAGGTTTTGAGCAGATATTTTTTAACGAGCGCAGCAATGAACAAATATTCGACTATCTGAGTGAAGATGGCATCAATTTTTCAAAGCATACGCAATAATCAAAGAAATGTATCAATGAGTCTCTCATTGGGGGGTATACTTCAATTTTTGCTCATAACATCCAGAATTAGATGTGACTGGGAACGAAGAACACAATGTTAACAAATTGTTTCTGACTGTTTCTAATTGTTTCCGAAGAAAACTAACTTATACTCGATTGTTTTGCTTGTGTGCCATGGTAGAAGCATGGAGTATATTACTTCTTCGCTGTTGCAGAACTTTTGCTGAACCTTCTTTTGTATTGACAACAACTTCCTGAACGACTGTGTGCCAAAGTAAGTTGACAGTTTCTGACCTCTTCTCATTCTTCTGGATGCATCGAGAGTCGTGAGTCGTGTCAAAGAGAAAAACCGTGTCAAAGAGAAATAACTTTAAGAGCATGGCGAAATTGTCTCGTCGGCGACGCGAATCTCACCCGGTCAAGAGCCCAGAGAAGAAAAAGGAAAAGAAACTACATATTCATCGCAATGATGGCAAAAAGAGTAAGGCTGCTCTTCGCGAAGTCAAAGCTATGGTAGAAGAACAAGAGAGCCCCTCTCCAAAACAAGAAGAGGATCATTCGAAGCCTACCAAAATGAAACGCAAGCTGAATCTTGGGCGCCCTTCGAGTACGCGCACAACACCATCCTCGAAACTACTTTCTGCGTGAGAACAAGTCAGCAAAGCAGTGTTGTGATCCTATACTCACCTCCTCCTCCTCCTCCTGGCTAGTAAAATCATTCATGGATATTTCGTGGCTTTTTGCAAACATGGAGTAGAACTAAAATTTTCAGGCCGCATCCCGTGAACGTCAATAAATGTTGTACAAGTATATATGCGAGGTTCGGTTCATGTAGTCAAAACTTTAAACTTGATCATAAATTAGCTGCATTATGTAAGACTTTCATCGGCCCTTAAGTGGTACGGTACTCAATTAAAACCCACATTGGATATATAAGGTTACTTACGCGACACCCGCGAACATTATGAAGTCAATACGCCTGACATGCGCATATTTGCACATGTACAACTGATTACCTCTTTAGGGGTCACCATTGGACTAATGTGACCTCTATGCGCGCCCCTGACAGCTGACAGCGCAGCGATAGTACTAAAAGCTAGAAGTACCGACATCCGACATATGACATGAGATAGCAGCTAGCGGCGCCGTAAAAAAAAAAAAAAAAAAAAAAAAAAAACCCGGGAAGGAC
>Ga0307931_1002511_pt1 | contig 11696 bp, 15 predicted proteins | sample OrgLakmetageno47_FD_201816 | JGI IMG/M metagenome (GOLD analysis project Ga0307931, IMG submission 201816) | Saline water microbial communities from Organic Lake, Antarctica - #47 | ecosystem: Environmental > Aquatic > Non-marine Saline and Alkaline > Saline | place: Antarctica: Organic Lake... | reverse complement strand
TGGCGGATAACGCAAGGCCGTTTCTGACGGTATGTGCGCATACATTGATCAGAAAGAATTTCAACGCGGAGCCGAATAGAACCGTACATTTGGGTGTACTTCCTTCCTCTTGACTTGTTACCGGTGTATCGTTTTTTAAACGTTTCATTGATCTCTAAACATTTCTTTGATCTCTACACCTCAAACTCTCAGGTGCTCTCACGAGACGAGATGGTGTCCCGCTCGGTGCGCATCTTCGTCGGGATGGAAGACAGCAACGGACCTTCGTTGTCATCATCTTCTTCTTCGTCGTCGTCGCAGTCATTGCTGCGCATTGGGCGGCCAGGGGTTGCGAAACCGAGGCAAGATTTGGAGCTAGACGGGGTGGGGATAGCCGCGGAATCGGCGATTGTGTGGCGGGCGGTCAAGGCGCCAGGCAGTGTGGATGACAATGGAGTGGTGTTGTGCGTGTGCGCGGCTTCGCCCGAAGCGATCGTATATGTGAATGGCAAGAAATTGGACTACGACGAAGATTTCGACTTGGCTCGACTGACCACTACGCCCTCGGTACTATCAACTTTATCTGCATTGAAGCATGATGTCAAAATAGGTCTTTCTTCCCTTCTTAACTTTCTTCAGATGTCTCAAGTATACGCACTCATTCATCACTGCTACTGTTTTCCATTTTTGCTCATCTGCTCTTGTTTCTTGAATTCCACCCCCTGTTCATTATCAGATTTGGTCTTGGAACCGCAACGTGATTGGTTTGAAGCACAACGACCGCATTGCTTTGGGCCACTGCGCTTACGTGTTTCTGGTGGTTGACCCCGCGGCAGTTTTAAACGCCGTACTCGCTGCGTCCAACAAGAGCACTGAGGCATCAACGACCACCACTGCCACGGAAGCAAAAAATGGAGGCAGCAAGAAGAAATGGCCTTTCTTTGGGAACAAAAAGTCACCTGAAGCCGCGGTTGAGGATGCCCTGCAACCCGGCGGAGACGCTACGGGCGGCGATGGGGGAGGCAACGGCTCTTTGAAGGTAGTTTGGGATGATCGCTGCTTGGGGGTTGGTGTGTTAGAGTGCGGGTGTAGGGGTGTAGGATGTGCGCTTGTGTGAAGCGATAGAGCCTCGCTTTACTTTATCGATGGAAATATTTTCTTTCTGTGAATGGCGTTCCTTTAGAAAGTTATCTACTTTCATTCGCAGATTCTGTTTGCTTGCTCTCTCTTTCACTTTTGCGGGTGTATCCCTATACAACTATGTTAGGTGGTTACCTACGACCAGTGCGTGCAAGAAGTGATGCTGCGCCGGGCTACAGGGGATCAAGACTACAAGGAAAGGCTCGCCCATTTCGTCGTGACGAGGTAAAGAACACAGCAACAAACATACATACACAGATGCATTTTTCACCTCTCCAGTTGCTTATCATGCTGTATCAGGGGGTGCTTACTTTGTTCAGTATCATTTTTTCACATCATTTGTTGTGCGTCCTCCACATGTGCGCAGGTGGCGGCTCCCGCAGACCCGCGCAGCTTTCGAAGAGCAACTGATCGTGGCGCTGCACGCAGTCCAAGAAGCCAATGCGATTGTCACCGCTTGCCAAGGGTTCATAAGGTGAGGACCAGCGTAATGTTGTTTTGATATTCATGTGAACTATATTACGATGATAGATTGAATTGATTATTGCACACGAATACTGATAGATGCGTTTGATAGTACGCTACTGCTCTGCGCAGACGTATTACTTCGACTCTTACGCATCTAGCTCTCTCTTTGACGCTTGTACTCATGCGGCTTTTTGGGTCTTTCACTCACACACTCGTGCTTTCTTCCATTATTCAAAATGATACCAAAGGTTTCGGATTGCGGGCGGCGCGATTGTTGACACCTCCAAACTTTACTCGCTGCGGCTCGAGGACGCGTTACCGCACCACAGCATCAAACTCACGGTGCAGGCGGCTCTGTGCACCAAAGAAGTCGCCGCTGCGATGGGTGCCACTTACAGCACCAAGGTTGTCGACGCCTTCAAACAAAAGGGCACCCCAAAACCAACGGTGCTCTTTGAGGTGGGGGTAGACGATTTCGAGGACCTGTTGCTGCAACTGAAAGCCTTCTTCTCCAAGCACCGGCGCGTGTCGCGAGCGCTCGTAGGAGCCGATTTAGCGTCCAAAGATTTGAAAATGAGCGCAAAACAGCGCCGCCGTTCGCTGTCGAACGACGACACTGCCGTAATGGAGGGCGAGAAGCACGAGATGATGCCAGTGCGCGATTCCTGGCTGCCTCAGGCAGATGCTGAGAACGAGTTGCAGGTACCGAAGAGAGAGAGAGAGAGATCGCGCTTGAATCAATTGAATGAGTCATGAGAAGTTGGCGCGAGCGTACGCTTTCTGTGCATCAATGGAAGTATAGTGTTGCTATATTTAGAAAACTGCCTGTAATATATCTCCCAAATCACCTGTCAAAACTCTTTGGCCGCACCGCTTGTAAACACATTCCTGATCGCGCTAATCTTCTGCTTCTTTCTCATCAAGATGGGCGCGGGCATTCCTCTGGCTGCAGGCGATGATGATAACGGTGGCGGTGGTGAATGGGTGGGCGGAGACATGGGATCTAATTTGAGCGCCTCGTTTGAGTTCCTGCCACCCCTCGAAGACGGCGCAGAGAATGACCTGAACGGTGGCGGCGGTGACGGAGGATGGGAAGGAGGAGACCACGCGAGTGCGAGCAGCAGCACGCCGAAGCCCCCTGCAAAAATGAAGAAGAAAAAGTCTTCCAAGGCAGATGGCAACGGGCGGCCGGGCGGCGGTTTGAAGAAACGCAAAGAGTCGTTCTGTGGGAAAGCAACTTTAGCGGAGACCTCGCTGATCACGCAGGCGTTTGATGCGGTGGCAGTGGGCGGGGATGAGGCAAGGCCGGGGTATTTGGACTACCGAGAGGGCACGGCGAAAGCCTTCAAGGTCTGTGCACGTGTGTGTGTGTCTGTCTGTATGCACAGTATATACGTGCGTGTGTGTTCATACGTGCGTGCGTGCGCACACAGGTGTGCGGGGGATGGAAAGGCACAAGGGATGGAGGGGTCCAAAACAGAAAACAATCTTGCATTTTTAGTAACTTTCAATAATCTCATTGTAGATTTTGCCTCAATAATCATATGAGCTCTTTGCCCTACCTTCTATATTTTATTCACTAGGTGCTGGGCTTGATAGCAACCGACGAAGACATTGAATTTGCGTTGGATACGGTACTACGATGAACACTTCCTCCCAACCTCTTCTACTTGAATATCTTTGAAATGAACCGCGGCTTGGTGTTAAAGTTGGGTTATAATGAATCGTGGTCACGAAATCTTACATTTCTGAAATTGTCTTCCGTCTTAGCTCGGTTCATGTTAACCTATCTCATATTTCGTACTTTTGAGTGCTCCTCTCCCTTACCCCCCCCCAAAAATAAAATAATAATCAACAGGTCCTGGTCGACGAAGACGTGACTGCGATAACGCCGCACATGTTTGAGCTCACTTTGCGGGTCTTTCTCCGGCGCAAACTTCTCGACGCCTTGAGAGGTGAAAAAAAAGAATAATGTTAATGTTGACGATGGCTGTCTTGTGGTGCATTGCCCTATGATCGTATCGTGTGATTGAATTAGTTTCACTTTCCTTTAACTTTACATCTTCTTTCGACGAGCTATTCTGTGCAATATAACCTGTTAAATCTAATTTACTTCTCATTCATTTTCGTCATGTCCTCCAAAACTCCCATCCATCCTCCTCAAGGCCCATGGCTCTCGCATGACCCCGAAGACTCCGTCGTGTTTCAGTTCGTGACCGGAACTTCGCTGCACCGCGACCACGGCAACAGCGGCGGCCTCTCCGTAGCCGTGCACCGGCAACACCGCATGACGGTACATGCACACATGAAGCCTAGCTACTAGTTGTGTGCTGCTATTGCGTCAGACCATATAACCTCGCCTTGCCATTGAAATCTTATACTCATTTTTCTTTTTCACCTTCAATTTTGTGATCAATCGCATTACTACCTTTCTTGCGTCTTGTTTTCTTTTTTCTATTCATTTTTTGATACTTGCCCTTTCCATTTTCGTGCCTTTTTCGAAAGGTGGAAGCACTTCAAGACCAGTTGGCGAAAGCGGTGAAGCAAAGAGAATGGGACATCGCCGTGGAAATGGAGGAGTCCTTGGCGCTGGTTCAGAAGCAAATTGCGCAAGCGGAGAAGGACGCGAAAAAGAAGGGCTTTGGGGCCAAAGACCGGCGCAAAATCAAGAAAGAAGGAAAGCTAGCGGGGCAGTCGAGTGGGTCTGGCACTGCAACTGGCAGTTCAGGCCGGCAGCCCCGGATTGTGGGGTGGTCCGGCCATCGCTCGGTGGATGACGTCATCATCGAAGACCACAGCCACCGGTTCTCGTCCCAGGTCACCAACTCCTTTTCATCGGACATTTCCAGCCACTCCAGCCGCAGCAACGCGAGCCGGGTCTCCAGCGACGGTAGGCAAGCTGCAGCAAGAGAAGCCCCGGAGGCTAATGACGCGATGCTGGAAGCGCTCGCTGAAGACCCCACGGATGTATCCGGCAGCAGCAACACCAGTGAAGGCTTTGCAGTAGACCCAGGCCGTTTTGACCGCTTTCGGAGCCGGAGCAGCGACGGCAGCACGAGTTTTGCGTCTTTGACTTCCGACCAAGCAGGGAATCGGATGCTGTCCAAGCGCGAAGAGAGGCTGGCGCAAAAGAAGGACACCAAAAAGCTGAAAGAGGCCCAAAAAGCCGCTTTAGCCAAAGAAAAGCAAGAGCACAAGGCTGCAGTAGCGCGCGAGCAACAAGAGCACAAAGCAGCACTGGCGAAGGAAAAAGAAGAGCATTTGGTACGTTGTCCTTGTCGTCATATCCTGCTTTCGTGCTCTTCTTACTCCTGGATGGTGCCAATGCCACTGCTGAAATCACTGCACTTCATCGCCTTCTTTTCATATTCCTTCGTTTCTTTTTTTTTCACTCCATTGTTTTTTCTTTTGCACAACCTCCCTTCCCTCCCCCCTTTTTTTTTTCAGCGCATGGTGTTGAAGCAAAAGGAGGACGCCAAGGCTGTTGCCGCGAAAGCCAAAGCGGACCACGCCGCAGCACTGGCCGCGGCCGCGGCGCGGGACAAGGAGAAGAAAGAAGAGGAAAAAACTGCGGCTGAGCGGGAAAAGTACAACAAGCTGTCCCCCGCAGCGAAAATGGTCTATGACGCGCAAAAGGCGCTGGAAGACGAAAAACGGCAAGCCAAACTGCACAAACGCCAATCCTCTTCAGCAGCCACGACAGAGCCAACGTCGCCTCAGGGCCCTACACAGGTTCGTTGTGTTTTTATTTTCTCGTTGTCTCTTTTCTCGCTTTGCCCTTTTTATGATCTTATCTAAAATTTCGTCGAATTCTCTCATAGAAATACTTCTTGATACGTAATATTGTCTTTGATGACTCCTTTTGTTGCTTCTTTGTATACGTGTAGCCCGATTCACCGCCTGTGTTGAGCAAGAAGGAGGCCAAGGCTGCAGCAAAGGAGAAGGCGAAAGCAGAGAAGGCAGCGGCAGCCGCAGAGAAAGAACGACTGAAACGCGAAAAGAAGGAAGCTGCTGAGAAAGAAAAAAGGGACAAGCAAGCTGCACTGTTAGCGATCAAAGAGAAGAGAGCCTCAGACTCAAGTAACCAAAAGAACGGAGGCAGTGGTTCGTCAGCTCCGCATGAATATACGGTCAGTGATCAGGTAGATTGCATGTTATTGAGAAATTTCTGCTCGCTACGTTCAGTATAGTCGGTCGCTAACCCTTCATCGGTGTTCTTCTTTTGTTGCACTGAAGCAAATCATCATGCCGTTTTTATGTGCGTTGGTCTTTTGTTTGACAGGAGGCGCTAATTGATGCAGAGACCAAGATCGAAAATGAGTCGCAGTTGAGTCACGATGCTGCCGCACCTCCAACTAATTCAGAGCAAAAGGAAGGAAGCGCAGATGCAGGTTCAAATACGGCCGATCTACCGACAAAAGCTGACGCAGATCTATTGTCGTTAGAACCTGCGAAGGAAGAACCTCCAACAGCTACCTCGTCAGACTCTGCAGCAGGGAAAGAGGGGCATCTGCGGCAGGAGAATGGAGTGGCAAGCACAGAAGCAGAATCATTGGTGGCCGAGAAAGAGAAACTGCAAGAGGAGGAGAAAGCAGCAGCAGATGCCATAGCAGCTGTTGCTGCTGCGGAGAAGACAAAAGCAGAAGAGAAAGCAGCAGCGGCAGGAGCAGCAGCAGCAGCAGAGGCTGCGAGAGTTAAAGCAGATGAAGACGCAGCTGCGATGGCGTTGAAGGAAAAAGAGGTGAGGAGACGAAAAGCGATCCCCTGCATGACGTAGTAACAAGCACCACAAGGAGGCTGCATTGCTCTGCTTCCTTTCTTTTATTCGACTCTCTTCGAAAATCTTGTCGTTTATAGTATTTTATTTTGATTGTCTGAAACTTGCTTTTTAGAATGTGTCTGCATGGGGCTCTTTTACTTTTGCTTGCTTTGTCTCCAGGAAGCAGCAGAGGCAGTCGCTGCAGCGGAGGCAGCTGCTGAGGCTGCAAGAGTAAAAGCAGAGGAAGAGGCAGCAGCTCTTGCTGAAAAGGAAGCGAAGGAGAAGGTTAGAGTTTTCTAATAGATTACTTAATTCATTGAATCATCTTGCATCATCACGTATCGCATTGAATCTTACTCTTATTTGTTCATCCGAGTAAGTTGTGGAATTTCTTTCCTTTTCTATTTTTTGCTCTTGTGTGCGTACTGTAGGCTGAGGCGGCTGAAAAGAAAGAGGCTGAAGAAAAGAAGAAGGCCAAATTAGAGAAAGAAGAAGCTGCGAAGAAGAAAAAGGCCGACGATGAAGCAGCAGCGAAACTCGCCAAAAAGAAGGAAAAGGAGCAAAAAGAGAAAGAAAAATCCACCAAGAAAAGTGCAAGCCGCAGCCCTCCTGCCCCGCCCAACCGTGGCCGCACCAATTCCAGTGACGACACCACCACGGCAAGTACTTCGGGGAAGAAGAGCGGCCCGTCGTCACGGCCCACGTCGTCGAAGAGCCCGGCCAAAGATCGAAGTGACCGGCCGCCCAAAGCAGAAAAGAAAGAAGCCAGCAGCAGCAGCAGCCGGAGCAGTAGTGCGGCGCCCGCAGAAAAGAAAAGCGGCGGCGAAAAGAAATCTGGCGGGGAAAAGAAAACCGGTGGGTCTAGAAAAGCAACTTCTACCACACCTAGCCGTTCGAGTAGCGGTGTTGGTGGCTCCAGCAGCGAGGCCACTGCTACCAAGGGGGGTGCCCACAAAGCTGAGGCCAAGTCTGCAGACAAGTCCACACCTGCTGCTGCTGCTGCTAGTGACGCCAAGCCAGTGCCTCCTCCAAACCTTGACCTCTTAAGTGAAGGAGGAGGAAGTGAGTCACTTCCCGCGGCAGCATCCGCTACTACTTCGTCCGGTGGGTCCAACAAAAAATTCCGGGAAAGCTTGGACGACTTCCGGCAGTTTGGCGGCCAGCGCGCGGACTCGATGGCCATGTTTGACGCCGCGCTCGGGGCGGACACCAGCGTCGACGAACTGGACTTAAATGAAGCCGCTGCGGGGGTTTAGCTCGAAATTTCCCTCTAGTCACCAATCCATAACATTATTATTTTAATTCCCTTTTCGAAGTTGCACATGTGCATGTACACGTTTTCGAAGTGCGAAGCGCGCTCACTAACACCTCAGATCTCAGGCGCCCGTCTGGTTCTACTATGTTACGCGTTAGCCTTTAGCGCGCTGTTTATAGATAACTCAAAGCAACTTCTGGAGTAGGGGGTTTAGGTGAAGAGCAAGGTAGAATTTTGTACTTTGATTCTGAATCTGAAGCTGGAGCAGTGAGCGATGCGAAGCACTTATATGGTGCGTTTAAGCGAATTAGCAAAGAGGCAAGTAGTAATCCATTTGAGATTACATGTGATATTGATGAAGTGTTACATCAGCGAACTATAGGTGGATATGTTACTTCATAGGGCTAGTTGCACCGGCGAGGGGGTGACTCCAAACTTCAAAGCTCGCTGGGTGTCGGACACCAGCATGCATCGTTTAAAAAACGCAGATTCAAATAGCTCACAAAGTACAAGGAGTTTCCAAAGGCAGCTGCCTCTTACACGCACGAGACTTCCATATCTCAGTCCTAAAAGTCATCACCATATCGACGGCTGCATCCAAGTACAAATGAAAACCAGTACATTCGAGCATTGTAAGAAATAGTGAAGCCCCTCCTAAACGAAACATACCAGGGCACGCATCGCATACATGACTCATAAAACAAACGTCAAAATATTCCGCTCAAGGCGTCAAGGACAGTTACGATGGTTGCAGTGCCTACGAGAGCTACCCCATATTTGACATATCTTTCCCGTCGTGCTTCATCGAAAGTCATAGCTGCGGGTCGTACGAACTGAGCGTCTGTCGCGAGCTGCTCCTCGTACTTCATTCTAGCGTCGCGAGCACTATAGGGAAGTGCGTCATCGTACTCGTAGTCGTGTTGGGGCATAAGTTGGGCCTCCTCATCATGTATCATGTTTACGAGGCCGCTTTCAAAATGTATGTGTACTTAGCGGTACTTCTTTAAGTACTCAAGGCTCGAGGAATCTGTGCTGTTAAGATTATGCCAACCTCTTCCTCATAACATCCTCATTTTGATCTAGAGAACCAATTTCAAACAATATTCCTACTAGCCAGCGAGAAGGTTGCTAAGCTTCGAAGCTTTTTTTTCAGACAACTCGCCCGTGAGACAACAGCAATAGACGCTCTCAGGAAGGTTATCTAGCTAGCTCTCAGGCTCTCTCCTCTCTCCTCAGCTCTGAGCTCTGAGAGCTCGACGGATCTTTACTGCAGCCGAAATTATATACAGGGATATATAAATATCCTCTGGAGATGTGGCTCGATGGCTCGACGAATAGCTTGATATTCATGTTGGAATGTTGGAGTACCCTCCCTGCCTGCTGCCCCGCTGCTCCGCTGAGATGACGACCTCTTAAGCGTGGTGGCACATTGTCGAAAGATATATACAACGAACGGTCTAGAATCTTTTACCAGCAGATTGTGAGTAGCTTCTGCTGAAATATAATGCCTGTTATCATGATGTACAAGAAGGGAGAGGGACTGGCTATTGAGAGCCTTCACATCTTTCGCTAACTCCGATGATGAGATCCGTGGTGCCCGTCGGTACCGTTCCACTCTATCCACCCCGAGCTGCTCCTTTGGGAGTACCCTAACCCTAGGTTATACAGGCAACGAGGCCCTTGGGTCTCAACGCTTTTTTTTCGCTTTCGCACTCCCTGTGCGCTCCCTTAGTTCTCTCACGAGAGCTGAGGAGCACACAGGGTTTGCGTGTTGGCCAGGTGCTCGTAGCCTTGGCTGCGAGCTCCACCGGGGTCTCCCTTCTCCAGTCACTCCCCCGAGAACAAAGAGTCGACGGGACTTTCGTGGCTCTGGAGTTGGTGCGGTGCATTCCAAACGGCGCGAGCATTTTCACGCGCGACTTCACACTATGGCTACCTTTGCTGTGGCACATCAGGACCCCCAATGACAATCTTGAGGGCGAAACCTTTTTCATGGAGATGGAGCCTGAGGACGGACTAGAGGGACCCGCGCGATTCGCCTATTCATATGGCAGTGCTGCGGTAGAGCTGCGGCTCGACTCATCCTGACCAATGTGTTGTTTCAAGGGTAGTGCCGTGAGCTCGCAACCTCTGAGGAGCATGCAAGAGAGGAAGAGAGAAATAGAGCCCAAGCGTTGTCATATTCACAGCAGCTGCATTTGCTTGCCAATGTTTTCGCTTTCACATTTGTGTATTCACTTGTTCACACCTCAATTGCTTCGCCAGCAGGGTTTGCGTGGATTGCTTCCGTCGTTTTATTGGGTTGGGTGCCTGTGTTTTTAAGAGGCGTAAGTCCAAGTGAGGGCTACCTGCCAAAACACTTCACTTTGGAATTCAAGAAATATTCTTTCCTTGCTATTGGCTCTACTCATCGGTTGTGCATGGCCACAGCGGCTGTGCGCCACCTCCTTGTGGAAGCATCTTCCTCTGCTGCGGTGGGCGACGCCAACGGCTGGTTTCTCAACGACACCGACACAGACGACGACGATTACAGCACTGGTAAACTGCTCATTGAATAGGGATTACGAAGGGCCAAGGTGTAAATGCATGCATGCCCCTTCTTCTGTTCTGAGTCACTAAACTTCACTGCCAATTTTACATCTGCTGTTTCTCTTAACAATCATCATGTTCCTTCAACATAGGTGTCACATGGTGGGGAATCTCTGCGTGCATTGTTGGTGGCGCTTCCTTCATTAGCCTTTTTACATACTTCCTGGTATACCACACACCCCTACCCCTCTTGCAGCATCGACGTTATAGTATGGTTCATTTCTCAATTCTATGTTGATACTAAACTTCTTCGCGCATCTGTATTGTTTTCCTTCCGTCTTCGTCAGCTCTGCAGGCGCATCCAATCGCGGTCCCGGAGCGAAGATTTTCAGAGCCACGTTGCGACCGCTGCGGATGCGCCATTGGGCGAACCAACTCGAACCTCCAGACAGGGTCCTGGTGGAGCTACTCCAGCGAGTGGCGCCCGGCGAGGGAGCGACTTTCGGCAGCCGCTCATGCACGACAATGACGAAGCGCAGGACATGCTCATGCGGAGCCGTGTCCTTTTTGCACAGGAGCAGCAGAAGCAGGAACACCATAAGCTTAGGCCGTAACAGAGACAGATAATGCGTGTTTATTGTTCTATGGCAATTATATTTGCTTACTTTGATGCCAAATTATTAGCGGCACTAGCCTAGTAATGGCCATATCGCACTCCGAAATCCCACGGAAGTAAGAAACTTCGACTAGGGAAATTAATATCACTACTAACGACGATAAGAAGGATGGAAAATAAAGGAAGATGGGAACTCGGCGACTGCAGACACTGATATGAAATTGTAGTATTTTGCCACCTAGCAGGGCCTACGGCCGTGCGAAATTTGAAGAACTTTTTTCTCTTTCTTTTTTTAATTCCATTTTTCATGATTCTAAATTTCCACTATCCTTCCTTCTTTCTATCTTTTAGTTGGTTTCTCTTGGAGCCCAGAAAGCAGAAAGCCAATTGAATTCCCTCTTACGAATGGAAGGATAAACGTAAAGAGGGATCAGGGGCTTCGCAATTTCAGGTCCAGGTCCACCGCTATAAGCAACAACACCCCCCCTTTAAACTTTACATCGGTCTTCTTCATCAATTCCTTGTTAAACGCGGGCTAGAGGCACAAAAATGCCGCATGATAGGCAGGGAGGACGAAATATGATTTCTGTTGTGAACTGGTTGTGATTGATGCATTTAATACCTGGCAACAAGCAAATCAAGCAGAAGAAGGAAAGAAGGGCAGCGTCGTTAAAATGAGTTGGAAAAACATAAGTACACACATAGGCAAGCGAGCGAAAAACAAATTGAAAAGGCATCACAATTAGGCGATTGCGAGCACACTACGCACAATGAAGTTTTCTTCATGATCCGCAAGAACTCGTCCTCGTTGATTTCTCCGTCCCCGTCGCGGTCCGCCTCGTCGATCATTTCCTGCAACTCCTCGTCCGTCATGTTTTCGCCCAGCTCCTTGGCTACTCGTTTCAAGTTTCGGAACGATATCTTGCCGGTTTCGTCGTCGTCGAACAGGC
>Ga0307931_1002510_pt1 | contig 11702 bp, 12 predicted proteins | sample OrgLakmetageno47_FD_201816 | JGI IMG/M metagenome (GOLD analysis project Ga0307931, IMG submission 201816) | Saline water microbial communities from Organic Lake, Antarctica - #47 | ecosystem: Environmental > Aquatic > Non-marine Saline and Alkaline > Saline | place: Antarctica: Organic Lake... | reverse complement strand
ATCACGACGCCAGCTCAGCCGTAGCAGCAGCAGACGACGAGACCAACGCCAAGACCCGGACCATCAACAATGTGGACCAGTCAAGGCGAAAGCGGGAACAGCCTGTCACATTTACGACCTTCAGAAGTGCGAAGCACTGATGGCGAAATGTTCAAGACAAGAGAAGCCGAAGCGAAATCGAGCGGCAGCACAGGCACCATAGCGCCTTGCGTACACGTGTTCTGTACAGGGGTGACTATCCATATATTAACTAACTTCGACTTCGTGCACTTCACACTTCATTGTATAATGACTCACGACTCACGACTCAAGAATAATGACTGGTGGCCTAGTGCGCCATAACTCGCCGCAATTGTTATGGCAATTCGCCGTCTATAAAACATTGCCACTGTTTCTGCGAGCTCGGATATTTCTGACGCACGCCCTGAAGGGCCGGAACAGAGAACAAGTTAAAGGGACATCCACAGCAGTATGCCATAAGCCCTCTTGGAGAGATAACTCACCGTGTGGCTACTTAGAGCTAGAGATATTCGCCCTGGAGACGCACTTACTTGGCGGTTATTCAGATAAAAAGAATAAAGATGATTTCATAGGGCCATTGAGCGCATATAAATCTAAATTTAAATCGAATTTGTAATCTAAGAATTAAAAATTAATGCGCCTGTAGCCCCATCTCTATCGCAAATCATCCAAGGCAAACGCGAAAGAGGTTTGAAATTCCCATTTCAGTGCGATCCCTTCACCCAATAACCAAGAAGGAGATCGCACGCGTATGCTTACTACAATGCGGTCTTTTGAATACATTTTTTTTATGCGGGAACTAGGAACTATGATAGACTATGCGGCATGTGTGCGGCTATCGGCTATGTAAATGCAAACACTTCCTTTATTCCTTGTCGGCTTCCTATCCCAATGGCTAATAGCTTAATATCATGGCGCTAAGTTCTTTCTTAGTTAAAGTGACTTAAAGGTGACCGAGCAATTGCTATCAACTTTCAGCACTATATTTGCTCCACGGGCGGTGGATTGCTGCTCCGATTGCGCTTATCGCCCTTCGGTGCTACAGTAGAGCCGGCGTCCATGCTAGTGCCCTTCGGCCCTGATCTATCCGCAGCACCATTAGCGGAAGTATCTGAAGCTTTTGCTGTCAAACCAGCCGTGGTGTCCGTAGCCTCTGCTGTAATGGAACCTGTGGTTTGGTCGTCAGCAGAGGGCTTAAGCTCTGCTGATGCTTCACCAGCAGCACTCGCGGTAGTAGTGTCGTTGGCCGGTGGCTCCGGCGGAGGGTCCACTTTGAACGACTCAAACTTTTTATGGCTGCCGTAAAAGTAAAACGACTTGCTGCTTTTGCCGGCCTTGGCCGACGCGAGCCGTCGAGGTTTCTGTGTTGCAGGGCCTTCGGCGAAACTGGCTTTCTTCTTTGGCTTTCCTTTCTTCGTTAGCTCCGGCTCCGGGGGCGTTAAATCACCAGGCATTGAACTCGGACCGTAAGCATCGTAGGTTAGAATTTCGCCATCGGGAGTGAAGCCTAGGGTGGTTAAGATTCAAGATAACTTAATCGAAATGAACTAACCAGCCAAGAAACACCGGTGAACGGACAAGTATTCAAGTGCGCCATCAAATGACATATTGCTACTGTAGGTTGCTATAATAGAGAGAACGTAAAAGCTTACCATCAAGACTCGTTCCCACAACACGGCCGAAATTATCTTCTGCCTCCATCCCAGACGCTATTGGTGCAGGACGCGCTGGCTTCGAGTCATTGTCAGGTGAAACTTCTATCTTCGTTTCTTCTGGCTGCGGCGGCGGCTTTTTAAAGCTTGATCGATCAGCTCGGCCGCCAAAGGCTTGGTAGAAGAAACTAGTGCCAGTTTTAAATTTAATGGGGGCACCACTAGCATCTCCTGCTAGCAAGTCCTCTTCAGTAGGCCCGTCTGCGTCTGACTCCGTTTTGCCGAGCAAAAAGAAAAAGGATTTCGCAGAGCGTGGGCGCGCAGGCGCGTCGCTTCCTTCGTCGTCTCCACTCAACACGTGACTACTCGTTTGAGCACTGGCACAAATTCCCATCGGGGTGAACGAACAGTAGCAAAGCGGTGGCGCGCAGCAGCGCGTAGGGCGCCCCGAGAGGAATGAAAGAGCTAGGAGTACTTCTCTCTCGTGCACATGAAATGATATTTTTTATCTCCGCCAATCAAACCCCGACTTCCCAGCAAAAATACCGACAAAAGTAAGAAAACGAGAAAACAGTGGCTCTCGGCTGGGCTCTCCCACGACTCGCAACTCTCAGCTCTCCCTCTTCCTCAATCCACGCGCCACTATTCTAGCGTCACCGGCTATTCCGGCCACGCACGGAGAATTTCTATAGTGGCTCTGGAAGTCCACAAACGGCCCATTTAACGGAGACCCAAAACCACTTCTTTGTTATACTGCTACTAGACTGCTAGGTTAGGATTCCCGCAGGACATTCCGCGGAATTCCCGCGGAAAGGGACATTTTTACCAATCAAACATGATTTCCGCGACGGGGACTTAGCTGTGCTTTTATGACTATGGCACGGTAAACCCGCGGAAGTACCGTGGAAAGCTCGTAGAAATTCCACGTAAAGCGAAATATTTAGCCACCCGCCATCGCGCGGGAATTCCGCGGAAACGGGAATCGAAACCCCTGCCATCTGCCATCTGCCATACACCACACTGCCCTGACTGTTAAACTGCTTCTTACTTATTGTCCACGCCCGTGCAGTGCGCGCTGTAAGGTGAGCTGTGAGGATTTGAGAACGAAGGAGATAAGCAACAAGCGAACTCGAACTCGAACTAATACAAACCCAAATGACACAGAAGCCAATGCTGCGGGCAGAAGTGTACGCGCGTGCGTTGCGCGCAAGTCAAAATCGTAAAGGGGATAGTGTGTAGAGGGCAGGAAGCACAATACTTCCACCCCCTTCTAAAGTGGAAACTGTTCATGAAATAATTTTGAAACCGGACTTAAGTCGTTTCTGCGTCTGTTTCTGCATTGAAGAGAGCGCGCCGTTGTTCAGTCTCTTGGGCACGCCGCGCCAGGAAGCTCCGCTTCTCCTCTGGTGTCACTCTAGTGTCGCACCGAGGTGGCCGCAGCTGCAGTTTTCCAATGCTGAAAGGCGCTTTCGTAACGAGCTACAAGCAACAAGCAGAACAGCACTGACACACTGACAGCAGAACGCAGAACGGCAGAACGCAGCCGCTGGCACCGTCGGCTATTCCGGCTTAACATTTTATATCAACACGGACTGCCAATACAAGAACCCAAGTATAATGTAGATATGTACGTATTAGGGCAGCCTTTAAGCTCCAAGAATTTAGTTATAAATAAAAGGTATTAGCAAATCCGCTCCGCACTCGCACTAAACCGCGCGCGCGCAGCGCGGTTGTGCGTTGTTAGAATTTATGCTGTGTTTACGTCGATTATCCTATGAACTTATAAGAATCAAAAGATCCCCTCTGATGACTCAACGCATTGCCTCTCTAGCGATTGTCTTTCTAAGCAGATCCCAGCCCCTTAGAAAGCACATCCCATGGGAAGCCCATCTACTTCCTCATAGCAGCTGGCACTGCGCTCTTTTGTCCAGCGCGCTCGCTCGTGTACTTGTCTGCAAATACAAAAAAAAAAGACAAGAACAACAAATAAGAAAGGTTTTCAACCACGGAACGAACGTGAGCTAAAAAGAAGGGGCGCAGGAGATGTTGAAAATCACAGACAAACATTTGGTGTGCCCATGCCACGAGAAAGATGAACATCAATGAGCACCCCTCCTCCCTCTCCACTTCCCCTATCACTTTCTGCCAAACCAGTGGAATGTGTTTCTAATCATTTCATGCCAAGGGGCCACGTACGCACCGATCTTGGCGCGGGACTCTTCGATGGTTTTCAGAACTTCGTCCAATTCGGTGGCCAGCTGGGTGGAGGCCTCTTCGAGCTCGGCAATTTGCTCGGTGTTTTCTACGCCGGCTTGCTCCAGCTGCTGCACCATGGCTTCCTTCTCCGACTGAGTCACCTTCATCACGTCAATCTTTTGGTCGTCGGTTTCGGTCTGAAAGACAGAGAAAGTTGAAAAAATGACAGAAAGGTGCGATGGTCAAAGAAGAAGACTAATAGGTGAAAAGAGAGTATGAGAAAAAAGCAAGACGAAGAAGGAGAGCCAGAGCAAGATCTAAGAAAATGGATCTCATTATCTGAAACATATTCCTACACATGAGTGCCCAGTCGGTTGTTTCTTTGAGTGTAGAGGGATGTGTGATAACTACACATGGCGTCTCTCTTGATCTCTCTCGGTACACGGGTCAAGGTGTTAGCTTGTCGTGTGTTCTTCAAACCTTTTCGGTGAGGGCGGCCTCCTGCGCGCGTTTGCTGTTCAACGCGCCGTTGTTGTCGGCCACGTCCGACTTGAGGCCGTCAAGGAGCTCCATCTGTTTGAAAAGAAGGACAAAATGGCTCAAGGCTAAGGAGACCAGAGACAGGTTAAGGGGATTGAGCTGCGCTAGAATTCAGGGAAAGAACTCGAACTCGGTCTGTCTTCCATGAATAGAATGGAAGTGTCATGACACGTTGCCCTTCCTATCGACCTTTCGCCAACGCATGACATTGAACATGGAACACAGGCACGCACAAAACTACGGAGACAAAACGCTTCTCGGCAGCGCCAACGCAAATGGTGTGTTGCTTTCAGTTTAATTTTTGAGGCACATACCGTCGTGTCGATGGTACCCTGCAACTCTTGCGACTTTTTGTCAGCAGCGGCTTCGTATTTTGCGTACTCGGCTTGCTTGTTGGCCAGGGCATCATTCAAGTCTCGCAAGTCCTTTACTTTGATGCCCATGGTTTTCTCGCATTGTGCTACGTGGTCCTCGAGGGCGTGCACCCGCTCACTAATGGACGCCTGCGTGGATGATGTGCGCACACGCATCAATTGTGGTTGAGAGACACTAGGAGTTACAAAAAAAGATCAGGAGCGCTAACATGAATATTGAAGGAAACGTTGGGGGCACATCTTGCCAAGCAATCGACAAAAATAAAGGGGCAGGGCAGCGTACGAGGTAGAAAGACCAAGGCAGCATCTCGCGCGTTACATCTCCCACAGGCTCCCAGTCAGAGCTCAAAAATGATTGCCAAGTTCTAACTAGACGCCGGGTAACACTAGAAAGGGCAATGTGCTTCATGAATCAAGCTCTTCTTATTTGTGATCGCCAGCCATTCCTCTTCTCGTGCAATCCCTTCCCCCTATTCCCCAACCCAATCTCATTCCAATAACCGGTATATCGAAACCCTCACGCAGCAGCAAAATACATACCGATGATCCCTACGAAAAATCAACACGCGCACGCAGCGGAAATTAGTAAGAAGGGGTGAGAGGAATATAAAGGCGGACGTGTGATGAGTTGCGTGGCGGCCAGGAAGTGCATCTCACCTTCTTAAACATCGCTGCAACAGTCGGCTCGGCGAAGCGCGCGAATACTGCAAGAGATCAAGGCAAATATACGTATATGAGTGTGATGTTAAAATGAAGGGGCTCAAGCACTGCGGAGGCCCACGGAGGATATATTATGACGTGGGACAGCTCACATTTAGCGTCGTTGTACAGGTGGTCTCCGAGGAGAAAGGACCGCTCATCCAATCAAATTCTTCGAAATTCGTTGTCCAGTCGTCATCAGCGTTGAGGATTTTGCCAAAAAAATGTGCGCTCCCGGCTGCAACAATCGTATACGCGCTGAACGCATCTCACATTATCACCCCTCTTTCGTGTCTACAACAGGGTTGCCTTGAAGGGACTCGTGAAGGAGATCGAGGACAAATGCGCCGATCTCGAGGTGACCCTTATAATGACCCCACACCTTATGCCCCGCTATCTGTTGTTCCCTCGACGTCGAATGAAAATTCGTACTTACGAACAGCTGTGATTTTATTGAATTATATGTTGTTGATTTAAAAAAGCATTGGTTTTGGGGCAATTGCGAACAATTTTTTTGAATCCCGCTCCCGGTCTTTCCTGTCTGCGTGGGCACAGTTGGCGCTCTCGGAGAAGGTGATGACCATTACCAACAAGCAGGCGGAGTTGGACGAGCTCGAGGCCAAATTCAAAGCCCTTAAGACTGCCACCGAGAAGAAGCACGCTGGTTTGAATGCTGAGCTGTCTGCGCGCCAGACTGAAGTCCAGAACATTACTCAGATCAAAGAGGTTTGCCCCTCATTTCTCTTCCTCGACCCCACCCGTTGTTGCTTCCCCTGTCAGCTCGTGATTGCGCCCCATCCCGCCCTGCCCATTTACCTGAGAAAGATGCAATGCTTACGCAATTTACACTCTTACAACGCGTTTTTCGTCTGTGAAAATCCGGTTGCGCTGTATTGTAGGAGCAATTGGACAAAATCGCGGTGCTGGACAAGTCAATTTCGGGCCTGGAAGTGAAGGACGCCAGGAACGAGGCGCAAGTGGCAGTGCTGCAGCAAGCCGACGAAAAGCTCACGGTCTCCATCGAAGCTCTTCAGGTGAGGAAGCGCGCATGCGATCATTATAGAAGCTCGTTCTTTTGCATTCCCTCAAACTGGAGAAGGCTTCACGAGTTGTGCCGCCGCCCTGCTTTGGTTCAATGGCCAAGCGGACGATGCGAGAGTTTATTTGTTTCGTGAGGCATACTTTGCTTTCCTGGCACAATATCGTAGCATACGTGAGGTATATATTGGGTGCGTTGCAGTTCTTTCGTTTTAAGTGTGCGTGGAAGTGGTAGAGTACTGCGGTTGTCGTGCATCCTGACCCTGACTCGACTCCTAACTCTTTCCCCACCTGGTCTTCTTCTTCAATCTACATGAAAACAGCACACGGCCGCCGAAGACTCCGCCAAACTGGACGAGCTTGAAGAGCAGTGCACGGACTTGTCGAACCAGCTCCAGGAGTCGGAAGTGGCGCTCGCCGAGACACAAGAAATGGAGCGCAAGTGCAGCCGCGAATACATTGCTTACGAAAAAGCCATAAAAAAGAAGGAAGCTGCGGCTGCCGGCAGGGGCAAGGGCCGATTTGGGTCGTAAGGAACTCCTTTGCCGGCAGCTGCAGTGCGAACTTTGAGTTGCTGGCTACACTAAATTAATACTCAATCCCCGTCAATTCTTATTTAGAGGTACAATCCTAATCCTTAAACCGAAACTGCGAATGAGGATGAGTTCCACACAGAATACATAGCACATAACGCCGAAATCCCTAGTCATAACGGATAACGAGGCCCGGAGTCAACTACGAACACCGAAGCCGGGTGCTTTAGCACTGCTCGGTGGGATAGCTTATGTGGAACGAAATGGAGATGCAGATTGGCTCAAATAATTTCGTTGATTTGCCGTGCTTCTATTAATATTTTGATGTTCTTGGAATGTCTACAGTAAATCCACAGGCGCAGTTTAGCACTCCTGGAGATGGACACCTCACCCTCTAGTACCTACGCACTACCCATTGACATCATCGCAGTAGTGCCTGGCCCAGCGCTCTCAGGCCGTACACCCCACGCGCTTCGGTGTCCAGCCACGGTACTTGCGTTACCGCTACGGGAGCACCACCACCGCCACTTTTCGACGACGAGGAGGACGACTTGGCTTGCGCGGCAACATCCAGGAGCTCGGCGATGCAAGTGCTTTGGCCTGCGCGCAAGCGGTCGACATAGGTGGGGCCAGCAGGAGTAGAAGCTCCTTCGGGAGGTGCGGGCCGCAACACCTTGAAGGACAACGCGAATGCCAAGGACGAAATAACAACAGCACAGGAGTGGATGCAGGGTTGGTGAACTTATGAGGGACAATAATTCAACGAAGTTTGGAATCAGTAGATGAGTATATTAATTTCTAAGAAATGAGGGTAGCACAGTTCCACGTCTTGCTCTAAACAAAATTCCAATAAACTCCGTGGTCCTGACCCTAATTACCTGGTTGAGCACGAGGTGGTTCACGGCAATATCCTCTTCCGCCAGGGCTAAAACCAGCCTCTCTGATTCGGCCACCGCTAGCTCCGTGGGCACTGTTACCACGACGAACTCCGAAATGGCCGGGTCGGTGAGCAGATCTTCCAAAGCGTACATGCGTACCTGAAGAAAATAAAATGAGAATATCGTAAGAATGCAACAAGATGTTTCAGACCCCGAGAATGTTTTAACCAGTAATAACAAAGAAGGTATGGAATATGGCAGTTGATTGGGGAAGGAGGCACAGGCATTAATGATGCAAGTGTGAGCTTCAACCTGGAATTCTCGCAAACGATCACGGGTAGCAGCCGCAGCGTCGGCATCTACGCTGCTACCACCACCGCTGCTACTTCCCAATCCTCCCAATCCTCCCAGGCCTTTCAAGTTACCCAAGAAGTTGGAGGCCCCCTGGACTTTCTTGCGAAGCGCAATGAGCTTCTCCAAGAAATCGTCCAAAAACTGGGGCAAGCTCAGGAGCCGCAAAGTGTGCCCCGTGGGGGCGGTGTCGATGATGATGCGGTCGAAGCGCACGCCCGCACCGCCTAGCGAGGTTTCGGCCCCGGAACTGCCATCGCTACCGCTGCTACCGCTGCCGCTACCGCTGTCAGCATTCTCTCCGTCCACGTTCACGCCGCCGCGCTGCTGCACGAGCTGAAGCACTTTGGTGAGGGCCACCAGCTCGTCCAAGCCCGGCGGCGCGGTGTCCAACACGTCCGCAAAGTCGCCCAAGTTCAGACCGCCCAGCAAACTTCCGCTGCCGCCGGCTTTCTGGTCCGCGGCAGCGGTGGCCGCAAAGCTCTGCACCAAGGCTTTGAACTCCGCGACTGCGCCTGCCGTGTCCACCTATCATCCCAAACGAACATTGGTAAAGTCAACAGAGGGTGTATGAGAGAAGTCACAAGTAACACATTTAAATGTCTGCGTCGGATCAACAAAACATGCACGAAGAGTACATGACAAAGTGGAAAGAAGAAATCGCACTCCTTTATAAGCGCTTGGAGCACAATCACCACTTAACGTAAAACATTCGCAGTGCACCCATGCAGTTAATGGTTGTACTGTATACTTTCGAATTCTTACCTCCAGAGCGTAAAGGCAGCCTCCAGGCGTGCCCCCATAAGTGCCGCTGGAGTCAACATCAGTGACCGGCATGAGCGCACCCCGAGGCAACTCAATTCCAAGCGCGTCACCAAGGGAGTGCGCGGGGTCCTAAGAAGAGGAGGATTCGGGGAAAGGGTGTGAGTCGAGAGGAAGAAAGTTATGTGAAGAGAGTGTGGTCTCCTTGCGCACTGCCATACCGTGGAGACCACCACCGTGTTGTAACCGCCGGTTTCACAGCACGCTACCGCCAGCGCCGCCGAGGTAGAGGTTTTCCCGACGCCGCCTTTGCCTCCCACAACCACAAAACGCTGATCGACGCCTTCCCTATCTCCATCGTCACCGCCGCTGCTGCTGTAGCTGCTGCTTCGAGGGTCATCCGCGGGCGCAGTGAGCTTGGCCCAGGCGTCTTGGCGCGCCGTCACTTCGCCTGCGCGGGTCGCGACCGCCATCGAAGCAGCCGCATCGTCGCTAGGGTTGCCCAGAGGCGTGGTGGCGCGTAAGTCGGCCACTTCGTACTTGCCGGCAAAGGCCACCGCGGCCATGTACCGCAGCCCAGACACCCCACTGATGTCGGCGTCAAAGAGGGGCACTTGGGTCACGGTCAATTGGGGCACCGAGGCCAGAGGAGAACCTGGAGACGTGGCTCGTTCCAGTGCAGCGGCTTGGCCTCGTCGCATGGTAGCCATCACGGCGGCATCGGCTGCTGCAGCTGCGGCTGCACCACTGCTGCCAACACTCTCATCTACGTCTGCTCCAGCGGCCACTGAACCAGCGCTAACGCCGCCAGCGAGGACTTTGTTTACGACCAAATGGTTCACGGCTACTTCTTGTTCAGCTAAAGCAGCAACGAGCCGCCGGGTCTCCGCGACAGCGAGTGGCGTAGGGCTGGCTACAGCGATGAATTGTGTTTGGGTGTCGGACCGAAACAGAGCGCGCAACTCCGCCACACCTAGAGAAGGAGAGGTTTATATGATGAGGAAAAACGGTTTGAAAAATGACAGGATCAGTAATAGCACTTACATCTGCGTGAACAAAATGTAAACAATCACGCTCACCTCTATTCCTTGATAAAAAAAAGCCAAACACGAATTAAAATAGAGGGCGACAAAAGGCACCTTCGCGGTAGTCTTCCAAGGTATTGGAAGCTTTGTCCAACTTCGCGTTGAGCGCTGCGACGTCCAACCCAAACAATGACGCGCCCATGCCCAAAGCACCACCCAAGCGAGCGCGCAGGCCGGTTACCTTCCGGAGCAAAGCGTCCAAAAAGTCGGGCGCTGACAGCAACCGCAGCGTGTGACCGGTAGGGGCGGTGTCGATTAACACGCGGTCATACGCGACGCCTGTTTGTTAAGATTACCAACAGTGAGGCTGAAACCAATTCACAAGACCAGGGAAAAAGATCACAAGGTCATGTGCCCGAACTACTTTCGCGCACAACTCGAGCTACAATGAGTGGAATTGGCTCTTGAATTAAAACAAACAAAAAAAAACAAATTTAGGTATTTGATCACCTCCCGATTCAGAGCCTCGCGCAAATTTCAGCACGTCGCTCAGGGCCACAATTTCGTCAATGCCCGGTGGTGGGGTCTCCAGCAGTTTCGCGAAGTCTTTCAGGCCCAACTTGTCGACGAAGTCAGCCGCCGCTTGCCCGCCCACGTCGCGCGCGGCTTCGGTGATGTCAAAGGCGGCCAGAGCTTGGCCTAAATTCGCCATGGCTGCTTTCGAGTCCACTTCGAGGGCGTCTAGGGATCCTCCCTGTAGTGGTGTGTTGCGGCGGCGAGCAAGAGAGAGGAAAAGAGGTGCCGGGCACTAGATTCAGAGGAAGATATGTGCAATTTGAGGACAAATGTCCACGACTAAAAGCAATTAGCGAAGGTTGGTGGTAACAAATTCTTAAGCCACGACCCACGACAAATTCCTTCACCTCTAATACAACACGCACCGTAGCTTCGCCAGGTCCTTCTACGGGCACTGGAGCGCCAGCGGATTCTCGTAAAGTATCGCCAAGAGCTAGGGCATCGCCGAGCGAGTGAGCTGGGTCAGTAGAGACGACCAGCACCCGCAGTCCAGCATCTGCTAGTCGCACTGCGAGCGCAGCCGAGGTAGAAGTCTTGCCTACACCCCCTTTTCCGCCCACAAACACGAAACGAGGGCCGTTCAAGCTCTCACCTGGCCCTGGCTCAAACAATTCGTTGAGAGCACTCGCACGTCGGCTAGTCAAATGACGGCGTGGCGGCTTGGTGGTCGCAATCGACACTTGTCCCGGTGGGATCAAGGAGGAGCTGCTGAGGGCTAAGCGTCTAGGAACAAAGCCCGCTGGCGAGAAGGCAACGGCCGTTGAAAGCACTCCAACAACGCAAAGCACTCGTAAAGCCGTCTGCCATGCCGCCATGACTAGGTCGTCCGATTCCCTGAACGAAAAGAAGGTTAGATGCAAGCAGATGTGTCTGTTCGAATTCTTCTAACCTAAACGACACGATCGTCGCCAATATAGCAATTGGCTAGGCAGGGTCAAAATTCTAGGTAAGTAGAGCTTTAGATTTCGGAAGCTAGCACAATACCTTTCCCAATTGAGGGCTGAACTTAGCGGAACCAAAGGTATAGGTTCTAGCCTAGAATGCTCTGACGACGAGT
>Ga0307931_1002507_pt1 | contig 11714 bp, 9 predicted proteins | sample OrgLakmetageno47_FD_201816 | JGI IMG/M metagenome (GOLD analysis project Ga0307931, IMG submission 201816) | Saline water microbial communities from Organic Lake, Antarctica - #47 | ecosystem: Environmental > Aquatic > Non-marine Saline and Alkaline > Saline | place: Antarctica: Organic Lake... | reverse complement strand
CTGACAGTAGCCCTTTTGTTCTGGCTGGATGAAACAGGAAATGGATCCAAGTATCGAAATCGAACTTTGCTCTGCTATGTTAGTAGACAAGGGTAAACAGGGGAATTTTTTATCAATGAGCGTTCTACGTGGCCTATTCGAGTGCAGATGCAAAAAGTGCCATGTGGATTTGCAAAAGGACGTAAAGTAGTCTGCGACACAGAAGTCCTGGGAATTTGATTGATTATATTTGTATCTTCGTCGGCTTATCGGCCCATTGGCCATTGGCCCGGCATTTACTTTTAAACTATATATATCCTTTACAGTTTACAGGTAGTTTCGGGTGATGTAATAAGTAGGGCAAAATTTACCCTCAGCCCTCGCGCTATTGGCGATATTTAATACTGCAGTACAAGAAGGAATTCTATAAAAAACAGGGGAGGTGCCAAATATTGAGCCTCAGTCTCTTAATGTAACAAACTCTTAATCTCTTAACACCCGATACCCGGAACTACCTGCATTCCTTTAAAGTCACACCAGCACCAGCGGAAGCCTGGAAAGCAGACCTGGACTTTGATGCATATTATTTGGCGGTAAATTTACCCGAGCTTATCAGGATTCCGAGACATGAGCTACGCTAATTCCAGGAAGTTCTATTCGAAACGGTTTTGAACATCAAAATTATCAAAGCTCAAACTCAAACATAACGAGAACGATCTCGGATTTTTTTCTGATTTTCTGCCGAGAAACGAATTCTTCTCCGTTCTCCGTCGAGGTATCCTGTATATTAAATGGACAATTGACCGTGGTTCGTTCGTTCGTCCGTGGTGGTCGTCTTTTTATATGTACCGACCTACAGACCTACACAGTGCCGTACTGCAGTACAGATTTGATGTACTTGTGCGGATGTGCAGTAAACGAAAAGAAATACAAGGCGGACCAGGGGCACAAGGAGGGACACGCACCACGGGGAATATTCGGCATCCCAAGGCCGCGCACTGAGGTGCTAGGAAGACGCGCCTAAGTACTTCTCCGCAGGAAGCACACATCGAAACCGTGCATCGCATGGGCACCTGAACATTCTTGTCGAGTCGAGATAAAAACGAGAAAAAATACAAGATGGAAAGATTCAAAAATCAGAAACATGAGGGAAAGCACGCACTTGGTTGACCAAAGAGTGCATGCGGCACGGGTTAAACTCGCAAGGAAAGTATGGTGGGATCGCCTGTCAATATTTAGCGCTATCTTCGTTACTGCAGCTCTCCTCGTGTTTGGGGCTCGGGTAGTGCAGGCTAGGGTGACCATGGGGAAGCAGTCGAGGACGATGATATCGGAGCTTCAAAGCGACCCGTCGAAGTACTTGACTTATGTTTCATACGTGCCATCGCAGTTCCATCAAAGCTTCAATGGCAGCCACCCTCAAGGACCGTGGGCCCTCGAAGAGCGGCGTTTCACTGAGACTGGGTTGGTTGTGGGGGACTTAATCGAAGGCCACTGTGACCTCGACCGTTTGGGTGAAGTGTTAAGAAAGCGCGGGGACACTACTTGGTGCGGGCCCGGAAGCGCCAACAGCCTAGGTTGCGTAGGCGGCTACTGGCTCGATCGCTTTCAGAAGCCAAGCAGTGACCTCAGCAGCACTGACATGGCGGAGCCGGTCGTGCGGTCCTGCCCGGATGGATTCTTTTGCCCAGCAGGCCAGGTGTGCTACATCCTCTGCGCCCTAGGCGGCGCCTGCAACTCCTCTATGCCAGTGCCCCACTGGGCGCATTCAGCTGACGCTAAAATCATCAAACAGCACTCTGGTGCCGTCTTAGAAAGCATAAGTCTTGAGCTAGAAAGTCCTGATAAAGTGCTGGAAGAGGAAGGCGCTACGCTTCAGCTGCCAGCAGCCTCCGAGGACGCAGCGTGGCTGCAATGGAACAGTGATTCGCCACCGCTTCTCACAGCTGGAGCACCGGACCAATCTTGGGGGCACCTAGGCAACGCGTCGTTTTACACTTGCAAGTTTTTGCCTGGCACTGCGAAGGAGGTTCTTGCTCCTCCGAAATCATCGGGTCTTCCCGGGTGTCCGGGTGTCGCCCATCTCTACTTGTGCCCCGCGGGCCTGCACTGCCCCACTCCAATAAAAGCCCTGTCCTGCCCAAGGGGCTCGTATTGCCCTTTAGGCTCGGATAGGCCGATCAAGTGCCCGCCATTCCTGCACTTGTGCGAAGAAGAGGGCCTTGCCGCGCCCAACACCCGCTCTCTTGCTTCTACCGTCACGCTCCTTTGCCTCGGTTTGTTGGCACTTTTGACCTGGATTGAGACCAGGCCCGCGCCCAGTCCGCTGCACAGCAACAGCGGTGCTCCGCCACGTCGCAACGTTTCGATGGACTTGCTTATCCCACCACCTGACGCCAATAAGCGCCGGAAACGAACACCTCGCCAAGCTTCTTCAAGCGCTTTATCCGCTGCTGGTGCTGGTAGTTCTAGCACTGTCAGCAGCTACGCTGCCCTCAACCAACAAGGGGTGGACACTGATGACGAGGTGCAATCGCCAAGGTCTACTTGGCTCTCAGAAGTGCCCTTTGCCGACCCCCCCTTGGACGTGTGCTACCATGACCTGGGGCTGAGGTTGTCGTCAGGACGGCAGGTGCTCAAGGGGGTGAGCGGCGAGTTCAAAAGCGGGCGGCTCGCAGCGATTCTGGGGCCTTCTGGAGTGGGAAAAACATCCTTCTTGAACGCGCTGTGCGGAAAGGGAGCGGCACAGGGCACGGTGACGGGAAGCGTTACGGTGCAGTTGTCAGGCCAAGGAGGAGCCAACAGAGAAGACAATGAAGGTGCCACTGCTCTTAGCACTACCGCGGATGGCTCTGAGCAACCACAAACTGCAAAGAAAGGATCGGTGCTTCGAGATCTCACGTACAATCAATAAGCGTCACAAAATATACAAAGAATGCTCCTGTTCTTCTTACCTGTACATTTTGTATTCCGCAATACTTTTCTTCCTTGGCTCCTGCTTTTGCTCACTTTGAAACCATGTTGGTGATCTTTGATGTATCGGTGTGCGTGTGGTTTACACAGGTATGTGGTAGGACTAGTGCCGCAGGAAGATTCGATGCACGGATGGTTGACGGTAGAAGAGAATCTATGGCTCTATGCGCGGCTGAGGCGAAGGTCGAGCCGCCCCATCAGCGCCACGCAAAGCAAAGTCACCAGCATTATGAAGGTCCTCGGGCTGTACGCTCACCGCAACGCCAGGTGCGATGAATGTAATTCTCCATTTAAAAAAAAATCTCGTTGCTTGCCAAGATTATATCTAGAGCAGATGTGCTTAAACTCTCAGTGTGATATCGCAGTGAACAATCATATCATGCGTAGTCGCACAAAATGGGACATGGCAGAATGCTGATTGAACGTCACCACCCCCGTCTACTTCTATGGTGTATGCTGATAGGATCGGGGACCCTGACCGTCGTCGCGGTATAAGCGGAGGGCAGCGCAAACGAGTGAATGTGGCCATGGAGTTGGTGTTGGATCCTTCGGTCCTGTTTTTAGATGAGCCCACGACGGGACTAGACTCCGCCTCGGCCTTCGACTTGACGCAAGCTCTCAAGTTACTCGCTGAAAGCCGCAACCTCACCATTGCTGCCGTGATTCACCAGCCCTCCACTAAGGTGATACTTTTTGACCGGAAGCACATATTCTTAACCCTGCATATTTCATTATATACACAAATTTTGCTTGTAGTTTTGTAGTTTTGCTTTTATCAGTAACGGGCTGTTGCTTAATTGTGGAGCTCCATATGAGGCGGCATTATATTATTTCACGTTATATAACAGGTGTTTGAGTGTTTTCACGATGTGTTGTTGCTGGGTGCGGGCGGCGCTGCGGCCTATCTCGGTCCCACCGACGGTGCTTTGCCGTATTTTTCCAGCATCGGCTACCGTAAACCAGCGACGGATTGCGCTGCCGACTTCATGCTCGATTTAACCTGCGGAAAAGTGCCGTTTACCGGCAGTAACTTCGGAGAAGGTGCGCTGTCACCGCACGAGCTCACAGCTGCGTGGACGCGACGTATCAATCAACACAATGGCGAAGATGAAGAGGTTGAGAGCGCCGGACGCCACCGCTACAACAACAACAACGGCCCTACAGTTGCTGCTTCTCATCGCTACGATTCCTACGGAAGTGCCTCTTCTGCTACGGGTAGTAGTGGTCTCAATGTGCTGACGTGGCGTGAGAAGACCATGCTAGTGGAGGCCGAACAGCCGTGGTGGATCGAGTGTTTCCTCCTTTTTGCGGGGCGTGCTATTGTGGAGCACCTGAGATTTCCCGCCGAATTCTTTTACGAGCTGTGCCTGCAGCTCTTGGTGGGGTTCGTAGTGGGCGCCCTCTATGCGCACTTCAACTTTCACGACCTGCAGCAAATGACCTTCATGGTGGCGCTGGCCGTTGGGTTTACGGTCAGCCTGGCCTCGAGTCGGGTGTTTGGCCCTAATATGGTAGTGTATTGGCGGGAAGCGGCGAAAGGAGTTGGGATGGGGCTGTCGCCCTCTGCTTACTTTGCGGCGAAGTGCGTGGTGGAGCTTCCTCGCATTGGTTTGCTTAGCCTCGCCCTTCTCGCGACTTTCTACCCTCAGGTGAGAGTGACTGGGTTGATTTAGGCATACTCAGTGAAGAACAGAGACTAGGTCTCTTTCCAATGCTATGGCTATTCTTATGCTCTATTTCAATTCTTTGTTCCCTGATTAAATTCAATTAGCTCTCATTCAAGTATTCTTCTCCATTCATTCTCGCCTCATTGTACACCTATTCCATATCAGGCGTGCCCTCGAGCGTCATTCAAAAAAGTGTGGCTCGCCACAACAGCCGCTGCCTTTGCCGCCTCTGGCTGGTCGTATTTCTTGACGGCGTGGCAGGACCCCAAATCAGCTCAGCTAAGCCTGGTGGTGGTGATTGTGCTCAGTGCCATGTTCTGCGGAATTGCGCCTCGTCTTCCCGAGCTGTCGTCCATGGGAGCGATCCCCATTGGCTCAACCTGGTTCTCGTACGCGCGGTGGTATGTGGAAAGCTTGTACGTGGAAGAAACCACTCTGATGAGCGATGCGTGGAGAATGCCGCCGCCGTTCTATGCGCAACCCGCGAAAGAATCCGCTATTTTAGGCCTTCAATCGATGGCTTATGTAGAAGGCAGCACCACCCTCGACTTTTTCTTGCTTGGTTTGTTGGGCTTATTTGCGCGGGCGCTGGCTCTAACAGCGCTCGTCGCCACCAATCGGGACAAAATGGGAGATCCCCCTGTACCTCCAGTGGCCTGCCTCAAGCGAGCTGCTCTTCGACTCACTTGCCGGGGTAGTGAGTCTCCTCCTAGTTGTTCCTCGTCTGCAGCGCGTGATGGAGCAGGAGACACTGCGATTGGGAGCAGCCGAGTTCTTTCTGCGGCTCTCCTGAGCATGCTTGGAATGCAGCAGGGTGGCAGCAACGAAGACGAAGACAGTGACCATGAGAGCGGGCACGGGAGTGACAGCAGTAGCCAGGCAGGTCTCGAGTTGTCACAGCTCCAGGGTTAAGACGCTGCTGAGCAGCCAGTAGAGCCCAATAGCTGTAGCTCGGTGCAGGCGATGTGCTCCGTGATGCGTTTAGGGCCATGCGACTTTATTAGTAACTAGTAGTATTATCTATTGGTTTAGATGAGATTAATTAGGTTCTACTCAGCGGTCTTAATTTATACATGTGGTGCCCTGTTCGTGTCACGTCGTCACGTCCCAGGTCCGAGATTTAAGATTTAAGAGGAATTTTTCCGGGCTATTTTATAGCCTGATAGAAGCACAAGAAGGCCTGCCGAGAGGAAGAGATATCTTATATCTTCCTTGAACAAGAAGGCACTTAATTTCGCCAACTTATTTAGATGAAGAACACCAGTTGGTTCCTCAATTGGCCTCCTCAGGCAAATTCGCTAGCGCATAAGTATATGCAGCTCAAGTGGATTTCTATCCTTTTTTTCGATTTTGGCTTGTGTGCAGCCCTCTAGTCTAGTCTAGTCTAGTCCAGTCCAGTCTAGTCTAGTCTAGTCTAGTCCAGTCTAGTCTAGTCTAGTCTAGTCTAGTCCAGTCCAGTCTAATTAATACTCTCCAAATACAAAGAAACGCCACCGTGGCATATAACAACAGAAAAATGTATCCTTCAGAACAAGTCTGACTGGGATGAGTGTCCTTTTGCGCAATGCAATTGTAATCAATTACTCTCGAGGTGCCCTTCAGCCATCAGGCATCAGGAGGTTTTGGAATGGAGTGAGTCAGCTGTCTCCACTTCGACCTGTCCTTGGCAATTGCGATCCACTTACGCGCGTACACTTCTGCCCGAAGCATTGGCCTCTGTAATATTATATCATTTAGGTTTATTTTCGACACGGGGCACGATGTAAAACTAAAGCTACCACAACTCCGGCCTTACCAATACCAAAACCTACCATAACTAGCGGGGAAAGCTGGTGGCATGCTTAGCATGGTGAGTGATTACAAGATGGCGAGATGGTGAACGAAATTTTGAGACAGGCCCCGAAGGTCCGGAGTTAGAAGGCTAACAGGTAGGAATTTTGACGTCGGCTTTCAGTCAGACATTCGTAGGCCAGCTACGGTTATGTGTCTTAGTTCGAGTTCGAGTTATGAGACAGGCCCCGAGGGGCCGGAGTTAGAAGGCTAGCAGGTAGAGTAAAAAAGAAAGCAGTGAAAACTTATACTACTAGGAAGCCAATTAGGTGCACATGCCCGAGTGGCCATAAGTAGATTTAAGAGTGCATTTTTACGTGCCTACGTGACTGCTATGTACGTACTTGTCTTTCTTTGATTTCGGGGAAAAGAAATAACTAGACTTGACTAGGGCATTCGGACCAGCCAAATTAGTTCTAAAAAGCTCCGTAATACAAGTATACGGCGCTTTGCGCTATACCAGAGCGCCTGAGTAGCGAGTAGCCACAAAAATTAGTAAATTTGGCTTTCTATTTTCTAATTTCATAAGTAGCCTGCCTTTTATCCGCCTTTCATATCCCTGGTGGATAGGTGGGTATGCCAATTTCTAGAAGTACCAGTATGCTGGTACATGCCGTGGTTTTGGTGCAGATCTCCCCACTAGCCTCTGGTCTCGCCAGGGCACAGTGCACAGGGCGCACAAACCCCCGCGAATGCCATTTCGATTTTTGACACAAGCCCCAAGATTGATTGATTTGGGAAAACGAAGAAGAGACGAATTAATTCTCTTCTCGGATAACTAGTGCAAATCCAAACAAACCAAAGATATCATCGGAGATAGTTTTGAACGCCTGGGTATCGCGGTCTCAGACCTCGGACTCGGACGACTCAGTGGCTGGTGGCTGGTGGTTGGTCTTGGTGGTTGTAATACGTATCTAAACATCTACCCCCTGTATACTTTTCTGTCAGTGTACCAGCAAGGGTATCCCTTGGTACCAGCTACTGTGCTACTGTACGCTGAAGGGTGGTGGTGTGGTGGTCACGCCGTTTACACACTTGACAACAACGCAACGAGGGCACTCTTGACTTCGAAAAGTACATCCTTCCTCCGCTCTCTATTTTGCGCAGGAGCCTACAATAAGACATGGAGAGGGTTTCTAAGAAAGCTAAAACAACGCCTGCTGCATCGCTGCAACTTAAGGTGACATTTCTCTTCCATACTAATGTAGTTTCAACTACTACGATCCTTCTTGCCGAGGAAGCCATAAGACTTCTGGGTCAAGGTGGAGTATAGCGCAATCGGCTCTTTTGGCCAGGCGTTCAAAAGTTTTTCGTTGTCTCATCAGGTCGTTACGCTAAGGCGAGATTACCAGTTTGTGGACACAGCCTTCGAGGTTCAGGTCTTCTTGCAGTCTCAAGATGGCCAAATCGCTACTGGGCTCGGTGACCTCCCTGTGGCCGTGTCCCTCGCTTATGAAGCAGGCGCTGATGCCCCACCGCAGGATATGCTCGCGCTAGATTCCCCGCCACTGGTAGTGAATGGGCGGTCAGCTCTAGCGGTGCGTCTCACGGACACCTCTATGAACGTAGGCAACCGAAAAGTGTGCCTCGTTGTGGAAGCAACTGAAAATGGACACAGTGGGGGTGCGAATGGAAGTGGCATTGCACCGAGTAATGTGGCTGCGGCAAAGTCAGCCCCCATCCGGGTCATTCGGCACAAACTAGAGCTGGACATTCCTGCCAACAGCTGGGCAGGGCAGTGGTACAAAGACGAAGGAGGCCGGGACAAAGCCATCAGTTTGCCCGTGAAACTCGTGGATGCCAATGGCTCTCTCGTGATTGGCCGAGAAGTGCCGCTCACGGCGCGGCTGCTGTACGAGTCGGGCACTGTGGTTCCTGACCAAGCCAATGTTCTGAAAGTGCACGATTCCTCGAGTGTGGGCATCAATCAGGCGACGGGCAAGGGAGAGCTCAAAGTTCGCCTCGAGCAGGTAAGACGTCAAGGTAGCACAATAGCAAGCTTCATCAATTATCAAGATACTACTTATTTGCTTTCCTCCTCAATCCCTCACTCTTTCCATCCGGTGTTGATTCCAATTGAACGATGCGCCCAGGTGAGCCGCAACCACAACCACCAAGACTTTCAAGTTGAGCTTCTCCCTGACACCGTTGCCAGCCCCCTCGACCTCGACGTTGGCACCACCACCTCGAACTCCGTCACGGTCCTCTCCAAGCGCAACCGGGGCACTACAGCAGGCGCAGGCTCCTCTTCGCATGCGTCTTCTTCTGCACCCGCCGGTGGTGGTCGCCGCAACCAGCGCACAGCCTCTCATCGCCCACAGCAGCTGTCTCAAGGGTACGCCACCGACCCTCGAACTGCTGCCGAGGCAGTGGCCGCAGCGCAAGCGGCTGTGGTGGAGGCGGTGCCTCTTGTGGAATTGCCTCATCCTCAGGGGGGAGGCGGGGTGTATGGATCCATGGAAAACGTGCTCGGGTGGATTCAGAACGCGCTGACGGTGATGGAAACGCAGGGTGCGGTCCTACAAAATGCGCTGACTGTGGTGGAAGCAGCACAAGCGCAACACCAAGCTCTTCGCAGCACGCTAGAAAACGCGTACACCGCCCGCATACAGGAGGACCTCCAGTTGTTGGTTGCCGATTTCAACTCCTCGTCTGTATCAACCGACAACGGCAACAGCGGTCCTGCTGAGCCTTCGCCTCCTCCGCCGCTAGCACTCGACTTAGGCAGCACGCCTGCTCCTGCACCGCAACCTCCGAGCAACGATAGTGCTAGTGACAATCTTTTGGCATTAGCGCGCCCTTCGCCGATGATACGCCAAACCTCGTCCAGTTACTTCTCGGCGCGCGGGTGCGTCTCTGCGGATGTCGAAGCCGCGCTGCATTCGGCTCCTTATGCCCCCATGGGCACGGGAGGTGCTGGAGACTCAGCCGCTGAAACCAGCATTGCTTACATCGTGGCGAAGGTAGGAGGATGGAGTTTGAAAAGAAAGGATAAGATTTTGAGTCCTGCAGATTTGGTTATGTAAAAATATGATATATATTTGAATGAGCTATTGCTTACATGAAAGTCACGTTTTCCCGCTTGAATAATGTTTCTACGATTGAAATGTGTAGACAGAACAAATGCATTTGTTTTCATGACTGATGACATAGCTTCGTACTATTATCCCTTGAATTGTCTTCTGCATCAGTTATTTGTGACGAGTTCAGCGAATGCAATTCAAGAGAAGATTGGGTTTCCGGCCTTCACCGCAGAGAAGCAGTTGGTGGGGTTCTTTCGGGAAGTCGAGCCTGACGACGGTGGAGCCATGACCGGCGACCACGACGTTAAGATGGAGTTTCTGCCCCTCACCGCAGCGCGAGCTGCTGGACGACTGAACGAAGAGAATGTTGCGGCCGGAGCCCTCTCACTCGACCGTGAATTAAGCAGGCAGTCCAAGTCGGTGTTCAAGCTAGATGGGTTCAACGGTACTCTGGAGGACATGAAAGCAGCAGCGCTGTTTTACTTCACAGAGAAAGCGGGGCATGGTGCGACGAGGGGAGGCGGGAATAGTGTGGGCATGGGGAGGAGCACAAGTGAGATGGATCCTGCGGACCTTGAACTTTTCAGACAAACGTCCGATACCGACCCGATTTGGACTTTCGAGCTCTAATAATGTTCCACTTGACCAATGACAGCCCCATTTGCTTGAGAACGCCCCGGCGCTTCGACCCTTCTCCATTGCCACCTCTCTCCATTGGGCGGGTTGTGCATTCGGGGGTTGTATTTTGGGTTATGGGCGGTGTGCAGTGCGGTGCCTCTTCTTACCAGAACCGAAAAAATCATCATAACTCGCTAACTTTCTGACTACAACTACAACTATAGGACCATAAGCTATAATAGTTCTATCGATTTGATTTTTCCGAGTCCAGGCTTCCTCTCCTCTGCCCTCTGCCTACATCACGAATCGAGATCGGATTTATAAAGAAAGGGGAATTTCTCATTCCGCCACTTGTGTTTAATATTCATATTAGGGGGAAAAAATTGTACTAGTATGGTATAAAAAGAAAAAAGAGGGGAAAAACACACTCAGTAAATCCGAGAGAAGAACTGTGCTGCTACTAGCTAGTTTTATCCCGGGTTGAGAGGAGAAGCGGAGGTTCCTGGCGCAGCGTGCCCAGGAGACTGAACAACGGCGCGCTCTCTTCAATGCAGAAACAGACGCAGAAACGACTTAAGTCCGGTTTCAAAATTATTTCATGAACAGTTTCCACTTTAGAGGGGGGTGGAAGTATTATGCTTCCTGCCCTCTACACACTATTGTCTTTACGTGACTTGCGCGCAACGCACGCGCGTACACTTCTGCCCGCAGCATTGGCTTCTGTGTCATTTGGGTTTGTATTAGTTCGAGTTCGAAATATCGGAAAAAATTGAGCAAGAAAAATGTGTGGCTGGATAAACGAGTTTAAGTACGCGCGATAGACCGCCGAGCGCAGCTCGACAAGACGCATCGAATGAACATGTTTTCGTGAGCATCCAAGACATGACCGTTTTTGGCCCCTTTACAGGGGGATTTCATCACTACAGGGGAGGTATTTTAACTACAGGGAGGGGGTAAAATCCTCCCTGTAGCGCTCCTGGAAGGCAGGATTTTACCACGGAATTGCCACACTCTGGCCCCTAAATACCTTCGAGGTGACATGAATAATGGATGTTTCGGCCCGTTCGAAAATCTGCTTCCACGGAAAGTTCCCTCATCTCCTCAACTACACGAAACGACAACAATTTCCACTTGACAATGCGACGTACGAACGCCAGATGTGAAGTCCCCATAGCTCCTCTGGGTATTTATAGCAAGATATCGGCGCTCCACAATGGCCAATGAGGAAAATAGTCTCAAGAGTATTTTCCTCTTGCGGCGATACGTCGATTTCCGGTCTCTTTTTTGTGTCCGTCGTCGATACTATCTCAACATGTGTAAAGTCGCTCCTGGACTTATCCAGATCTCGTAAGGGGTAACGATACACAGCTAAAATTCGGCTGCCGCCAAAAGTTCCGCTTCTTTATTACGCACTTGCCCGTACCACTTTTACCGCCTGGGGTGTTGATGGTCATCTTAAACATCAATTCGCGTAAAACTGTGTTATTTCCGATATTTGACTTGCTCTCAAGGTGGAGGGCCTTGCGAGGGTTTCGAAAAACGCTGGACGACGACCACGACTAGCGTCCGTGGCGTTTGATGGAAGATATATGGGTTTAGCTCTTTGATAGGGAGGGACCGCTAG
>Ga0307931_1002506_pt1 | contig 11717 bp, 9 predicted proteins | sample OrgLakmetageno47_FD_201816 | JGI IMG/M metagenome (GOLD analysis project Ga0307931, IMG submission 201816) | Saline water microbial communities from Organic Lake, Antarctica - #47 | ecosystem: Environmental > Aquatic > Non-marine Saline and Alkaline > Saline | place: Antarctica: Organic Lake... | reverse complement strand
CATTGGCACGAAGGAAGTTTTCTTATTGAAGTGTTGCGAGTAGTTCGTGGAGCATGTCGGCGATGTAGCGGGCGGCCCTGGCTCCCACGGGGTGGGAGCCGCCATTTTTGACCGTTTTTTTTTTTTTTTTTAACAGGAAGGGGCCTTCTTTTTCACACAGGCCCCGAATGGCCGGAATTCGAAGGCTAGCACAAAAGAATTCAGCAAGTGCAATAGCTCTGAAGCTCCTAAAGAAGACTGCGAACCCCACTGTTCTCACATCAACAAACCCCTCTTTTCAGCACGGCTCTCGGGGGTCATAGAATACGGGCTGCGTTCGGTTTTCTTGCTAGTTGCTGGATTGGATTAGAGTAGATTATACTCCCTCTGTATAAAGAAAGACAAGGGCAGAAATTACACGCTCATAGAGGTGATTCCTCGTGTTGGCGTGTGGTCTTTTCTATATATTTAACTTCAGCAATATCTTTCCGTTCCCTCGGGTGAGTCGTAGCTATATTCATATTTGTTCTGTAGATCTGCTCAGTAACCAGTAGCCAGAGACGTGGAACTCGAATTCGGTGTGAACTGAGCACTGAGCCCTGTAAAAGCACCAACAAACGAATTGCCGTCGAGAATGTGTGTTGTATTCTGCATTCTGTGATTCTGTAGAATAATCTCTCTTCACGGACATCATCGTCCGTTCTTTCTTCTTGCTTCTTTCGTGGGAAGCATTGCTTCTGAACAACAATATATATATAGTGATGGAAGCACCCTCCACTTAAGGATGCGTTAATGCCAAGCGACTTGTAACATGGTTCATCATTATTGCCCTATTGGCTCTTCTCGCGCGCTTCGGTGAATTCCTTAGTATGTGAGATATGCAAATTCTGAGGAGCACAGGCACGACATATGCAATTATACATGTTCTGTAGCAAGTCCGTACTAGGTATAGCTGTCTCTGAAGCGCTACGCTTCCCACTTCATTATTATTAGGCGAAGTATGTCAAGCCTAGATGAATTATTTGCGGGACTTAATGTTTTGACTGATGGTGCGAGTCCTAGCGTGACTCCTGCGGCACCTTCGATACCAGCGCGAGAAACGCGTGTTAGGGTGCAGCAAAATGGAGACGAATTTGATGCCATGTTTGTAGATCTCAGCTCTCTCACAGCGGGAGCAGTCGATACGAATGATCCGGCTCCGGCATCAGCGCCAGCAGTGCTTAAAAGTCCCGAAAGCACTTCTGCAGTCTTCCCTATGGATAAATCAAAAGCAGGAATTGGAGGACAGAGCCCTCTCCTTATTGATGGCGCTACAGATACCACGAATAAGATGCTTGAGGCATCTGAAGTTTTCAAAAACAAAACTACAACTGAAATCGATACTGTTGTTGAGTGTGTGAGACCGGACAATCTATCCAATGAAGGTACCATGGATGAGAGCGGCGCAGACGTGCTAGCGCCTGCTTCATCACCTGAGAATGATGGCTGCTCCTTGGCAACGGCAGAATCTCCTGCAGAAGCACCAAACATACAAGTGGCAGCATCTAGGCCTAGGCGAGCGCACACTCAAAGCGACGACTTTGACGACATGTTTGCTGGTTTGAGCGCTTTAACCGAGGGCGCTGGCACCGCCGCTACACCTGTGGAACAATCTGCATCGCCTCTAAGGGAGTTCCCTGACCATTCGCCTTCGCAACAGACGGCCCCAACACCTTTTCCCGTGCTTCCTTCCCCGCCTGCTGCGGTATCATCGCCCTCTCCAGCGCCGAATGTTGGTGTTGGGTCGGAGGTGGCGTCAACGTCGATGCGGCGGGGTGCATCCTCCAGCTCCCTGGTCCTGCCGCCGCCCGACAAATTGACGTCTATACCCTCGCAGCAGGCCGTGGAGTACCCGTTGCCCTCAGGCTCGCACTCACACGAATGGCACCACGGCAAGCGAGGTCCTCAGCGCGCACGCTTTCTCTCGGAGGGCCACACTCGATGGCCGACATCCCCTCCACCGCCGTCGCCGTCGTCGGCAGCACTAGTAGGAGCTCCTGTGGCGCCTCGGCCGCGCGCGCACACCAGCCATTGGGGCAGTCACGGGATTGGCCGAAGCGGAGAGTTCGCTCACGCGCACTTCAAGTTTCGAGAAATGCTGGGGCAGTCTCAGAACTCGGGCAGGAAAGTCAGCGCGGACGAATCGGTAAAAGCCATTTTTACTTTATCTTAAATCATCATTCAGCTTTTGCGTGCACTCTCATATCATTGCATGTAGTTAAAAAGGTTAGAAGCCAAAGAGCTAATAAGCATTCTATTTATGCCTGGTTCGGTGCTTCTAGGTGTCGTCGTTTGAGGAGGAAGCCATGACGCCAGGTTTGCCGCTGGAGTTTGACCCTACGGATTATGGCGGTCGTGACAGCGAAGAGGACCTCATAGCAGCGACCATGGGCACTGCCGGCAGCACACCTCCTCCACCAGGCACTGACGAAGGAGGAGGTGTTGGCGGTGGTGATGAGAACAAGTTTTTACAGGGGCAGCGGAAGCATTCGGACCACACCACCCATGGAGTGACTTGGGAGCGAGGGAGCGGGCCAGCATTGGCACTATGGCTTGAAGAGAACGGTCTGGACAGCAGCTTGGCACCGCCGTTGGCTCAACTCTGCGCTCTGCACACCCCACTCGCCCCTACTTCAAGCCCTCCACAAAACCATAGGAGCAGGACTCGCAGCGGGAGCAGCACTGGCAGTGGTAACGGCATCGGTGGTGGTGGGGAAGAAGACCTCCGTGGCAGAGGGATGTCAGCAGCAGAGCGCGTCGCTGATTTACCTCTGGGACCTTCGCTGACATGCTTGCTGCGGCACTGTTCATTGCGCGAAATTGTGCTGGTGGCGGAAGCCCTCAATCGAGCCACGGTGCTTCGGGATGAGCCGCCACCTTCCAAGCCTTATCCATTGGAACCTTTAACGACTCACTTGGGTGCGCCGCCAATTAAAAAAACGATTCCAAAGGCACCATCGGAGAAAGATGGTTTTAACCAGGACAAGCGCGCTGCCATAGTCACACCCCTTGAATCTCCCAGCTCTGCTTCTCAACACGAGCCCACGAAAGAGACTCCGAGCTCCACGTGCCCTGGCAGTTGCGAGGACGAAGAGGAAGCATCACCGCCTTGGGCTGCATGGGCCTCGACGGGATGGAATTTGCTCACTGGTGCTGCGTCGGTGGCAGCCAACGTTGCGCGCGAAGAAGTTGCGGATTTTGGCGCCCCTGGCCGTCGGAAAGCCATGTCTCGAGAAGAAGAAAAGCTTCATAGTCGCCAAGGTGACTCGTCAAAGCCACATGTACCTGGAAGTGAGGTGTCTTCGAAAGCAAATTCTCCCCGTGAAAACACTGTGGTGTCGCAACCTCGCGCAAGCGACGGCCCTAACCCAACGAACGCAGACAGCAGCAACGATAGCGGCAAAGAAAGTAGAGGCGCTTACTGCAGCGGTGACTTTCATAAGGCCTCACCGCCTTCACCATCACCATTGCCTGACGCTTTACAGAAAGGGTGCGAAGACGACAACTGGCAGCACAAAGTCAATTCTCTGGTCGATTGATTGAATCGCCACAGCCGCCATAGTCCGCCTGTGCAAGCGTTTCGATACGCGGACTCCCCGGAAGACAATGAGATCGCCAATGCAGTTCAGCCCAGCCAGTCTTGTTCTAGGGCATTGTTTACGGTGTTCTTTCTCTTGCCCTACTTGAAGTCTGGTATGTACTTAAAGAAATGAATCGAATGCAGGGCGCTGGCATTTTCGAGTCTAAGCACAGTAACTAGTAGTAAATATAACTTCCAAATGGAATCTTAATGCGAGTTCGTTGACACAGCAGTCATTAGGGCTATAATTCTTTTGATAAATGCCCCTCAAAACAGCGCCAAGGAAAATGGATTGATTTCCGTTTGAGTATTTTTGGCGAAATGCGAAATAGAAATAGTGAATGGCTAAAAGAACCGCCACCCACATGAAAGTGTTTTTTTATGAGCTCGTAAGCAATTCGCGCGCAATGGCGCGAAAAATACAGGCAAAAACACCAGGGTTTGAGAGCTATGGCCAATCAATCATATTCGTGACCCCTTTCCTAAGATGAACCTAGGTAGAGGGGACTCCGGACTACCTCCACGCGAAGCAAAATCACCCGACATAAAATTGTCCAGACGTTCCTTTCTTTTTTGGTCAAATTCTATTTCCAGATTTTTCTTTACTTCTTGGCCAAAGTCAGCGTCCAGAGGTGCTTCATCTTTGTCGTCAACTTTCATGTCCAGAAGATCCCCTCTTTTTTGGTTCACCTTATTCTCGTTTAGATTTTCCTCTCTATTTTGGCCGAAGTCCGTGGTATCGTCATTGGATAAAGGATTTGTTGTAACTTCAGTACGGAGGCGGAAGGTATCTGACAAATGTTTGCTCCACGCCTCTTGCAGTGTCATGCCAGTGCCTTCAATAATTGTTTTCATTTCCGCAACTTGCTCTTTGTTTGGAATCTCCAACCCAATTGAAAGGCTTCCTGATCCATCCGGATCAAGTTCAAAGAACCGGTCAATCAGTCGCTCAAGTACTTTTTCGTCCACTTTCTGCATCTGTATCAGCTTGAACAATACTGATAAGGAGCACAAGAAAGCAAAAGCGAAGCAAATGTCAGCAAAAGAAAATAGATCCAATCTCACCACGATATCAGATAAATAAAATATTAATTGATCTCAAAGAGCAAAAAGCAGTACACTTTTCTTACCAAAGTCAGCTTCTGTAATTTGGCCGTAATTTTTAGTGTCAGAAGGGTCGCTAATATCCACTTTATGCACCCAAATTGTGGAATCGATGAGTTTTGCTACAATGCGCCCTGCTACGACATCATTCACGTAAAGACTTATCATGGACCCAAGGACTTGAGCTGTTATGATCGTTGAAAACACCATATAAAACGTTAAGAATAACTTTCCTCCGTAGGTACTTGGAGCAATGTCACCGTACCCAACAGATGTCGACACAACAGTCGCCCAGTAAAAACAATCAATCCATGAAAGGTAGTCGCTGGGACCGTAATCACTTTGAAGTTTGAAAAATAGTGCACCAAAAGCAATTGTACTGTACAGTTTCAAAAACAAGAAGACGAAACGCATCGGCACCGAATCCCACTTGAAAGAGAGGCCATGTTCCCCGATTTTACTTATCTCGAGAGTGCCACTTTTATCGAGACCTAGCGTGACTCCTGCGGCACCTTCGATACCAGCGCGAGAAACGCGTGTTAGGGTGCAGCAAAATGGAGACGAATTTGATGCCATGTTTGTAGATCTCAGCTCTCTCACAGCGGGAGCAGTCGATACGAATGATCCGGCTCCGGCATCAGCGCCAGCAGTGCTTAAAAGTCCCGAAAGCACTTCTGCAGTCTTCCCTATGGATAAATCAAAAGCAGGAATTGGAGGACAGAGCCCTCTCCTTATTGATGGCGCTACAGATACCACGAATAAGATGCTTGAGGCATCTGAAGTTTTCAAAAACAAAACTACAACTGAAATCGATACTGTTGTTGAGTGTGTGAGACCGGACAATCTATCCAATGAAGGTACCATGGATGAGAGCGGCGCAGACGTGCTAGCGCCTGCTTCATCACCTGAGAATGATGGCTGCTCCTTGGCAACGGCAGAATCTCCTGCAGAAGCACCAAACATACAAGTGGCAGCATCTAGGCCTAGGCGAGCGCACACTCAAAGCGACGACTTTGACGACATGTTTGCTGGTTTGAGCGCTTTAACCGAGGGCGCTGGCACCGCCGCTACACCTGTGGAACAATCTGCATCGCCTCTAAGGGAGTTCCCTGACCATTCGCCTTCGCAACAGACGGCCCCAACACCTTTTCCCGTGCTTCCTTCCCCGCCTGCTGCGGTATCATCGCCCTCTCCAGCGCCGAATGTTGGTGTTGGGTCGGAGGTGGCGTCAACGTCGATGCGGCGGGGTGCATCCTCCAGCTCCCTGGTCCTGCCGCCGCCCGACAAATTGACGTCTATACCCTCGCAGCAGGCCGTGGAGTACCCGTTGCCCTCAGGCTCGCACTCACACGAATGGCACCACGGCAAGCGAGGTCCTCAGCGCGCACGCTTTCTCTCGGAGGGCCACACTCGATGGCCGACATCCCCTCCACCGCCGTCGCCGTCGTCGGCAGCACTAGTAGGAGCTCCTGTGGCGCCTCGGCCGCGCGCGCACACCAGCCATTGGGGCAGTCACGGGATTGGCCGAAGCGGAGAGTTCGCTCACGCGCACTTCAAGTTTCGAGAAATGCTGGGGCAGTCTCAGAACTCGGGCAGGAAAGTCAGCGCGGACGAATCGGTAAAAGCCATTTTTACTTTATCTTAAATCATCATTCAGCTTTTGCGTGCACTCTCATATCATTGCATGTAGTTAAAAAGGTTAGAAGCCAAAGAGCTAATAAGCATTCTATTTATGCCTGGTTCGGTGCTTCTAGGTGTCGTCGTTTGAGGAGGAAGCCATGACGCCAGGTTTGCCGCTGGAGTTTGACCCTACGGATTATGGCGGTCGTGACAGCGAAGAGGACCTCATAGCAGCGACCATGGGCACTGCCGGCAGCACACCTCCTCCACCAGGCACTGACGAAGGAGGAGGTGTTGGCGGTGGTGATGAGAACAAGTTTTTACAGGGGCAGCGGAAGCATTCGGACCACACCACCCATGGAGTGACTTGGGAGCGAGGGAGCGGGCCAGCATTGGCACTATGGCTTGAAGAGAACGGTCTGGACAGCAGCTTGGCACCGCCGTTGGCTCAACTCTGCGCTCTGCACACCCCACTCGCCCCTACTTCAAGCCCTCCACAAAACCATAGGAGCAGGACTCGCAGCGGGAGCAGCACTGGCAGTGGTAACGGCATCGGTGGTGGTGGGGAAGAAGACCTCCGTGGCAGAGGGATGTCAGCAGCAGAGCGCGTCGCTGATTTACCTCTGGGACCTTCGCTGACATGCTTGCTGCGGCACTGTTCATTGCGCGAAATTGTGCTGGTGGCGGAAGCCCTCAATCGAGCCACGGTGCTTCGGGATGAGCCGCCACCTTCCAAGCCTTATCCATTGGAACCTTTAACGACTCACTTGGGTGCGCCGCCAATTAAAAAAACGATTCCAAAGGCACCATCGGAGAAAGATGGTTTTAACCAGGACAAGCGCGCTGCCATAGTCACACCCCTTGAATCTCCCAGCTCTGCTTCTCAACACGAGCCCACGAAAGAGACTCCGAGCTCCACGTGCCCTGGCAGTTGCGAGGACGAAGAGGAAGCATCACCGCCTTGGGCTGCATGGGCCTCGACGGGATGGAATTTGCTCACTGGTGCTGCGTCGGTGGCAGCCAACGTTGCGCGCGAAGAAGTTGCGGATTTTGGCGCCCCTGGCCGTCGGAAAGCCATGTCTCGAGAAGAAGAAAAGCTTCATAGTCGCCAAGGTGACTCGTCAAAGCCACATGTACCTGGAAGTGAGGTGTCTTCGAAAGCAAATTCTCCCCGTGAAAACACTGTGGTGTCGCAACCTCGCGCAAGCGACGGCCCTAACCCAACGAACGCAGACAGCAGCAACGATAGCGGCAAAGAAAGTAGAGGCGCTTACTGCAGCGGTGACTTTCATAAGGCCTCACCGCCTTCACCATCACCATTGCCTGACGCTTTACAGAAAGGGTGCGAAGACGACAACTGGCAGCACAAAGTCAATTCTCTGGTCGATTGATTGAATCGCCACAGCCGCCATAGTCCGCCTGTGCAAGCGTTTCGATACGCGGACTCCCCGGAAGACAATGAGATCGCCAATGCAGTTCAGCCCAGCCAGTCTTGTTCTAGGGCATTGTTTACGGTGTTCTTTCTCTTGCCCTACTTGAAGTCTGGTATGTACTTAAAGAAATGAATCGAATGCAGGGCGCTGGCATTTTCGAGTCTAAGCACAGTAACTAGTAGTAAATATAACTTCCAAATGGAATCTTAATGCGAGTTCGTTGACACAGCAGTCATTAGGGCTATAATTCTTTTGATAAATGCCCCTCAAAACAGCGCCAAGGAAAATGGATTGATTTCCGTTTGAGTATTTTTGGCGAAATGCGAAATAGAAATAGTGAATGGCTAAAAGAACCGCCACCCACATGAAAGTGTTTTTTTATGAGCTCGTAAGCAATTCGCGCGCAATGGCGCGAAAAATACAGGCAAAAACACCAGGGTTTGAGAGCTATGGCCAATCAATCATATTCGTGACCCCTTTCCTAAGATGAACCTAGGTAGAGGGGACTCCGGACTACCTCCACGCGAAGCAAAATCACCCGACATAAAATTGTCCAGACGTTCCTTTCTTTTTTGGTCAAATTCTATTTCCAGATTTTTCTTTACTTCTTGGCCAAAGTCAGCGTCCAGAGGTGCTTCATCTTTGTCGTCAACTTTCATGTCCAGAAGATCCCCTCTTTTTTGGTTCACCTTATTCTCGTTTAGATTTTCCTCTCTATTTTGGCCGAAGTCCGTGGTATCGTCATTGGATAAAGGATTTGTTGTAACTTCAGTACGGAGGCGGAAGGTATCTGACAAATGTTTGCTCCACGCCTCTTGCAGTGTCATGCCAGTGCCTTCAATAATTGTTTTCATTTCCGCAACTTGCTCTTTGTTTGGAATCTCCAACCCAATTGAAAGGCTTCCTGATCCATCCGGATCAAGTTCAAAGAACCGGTCAATCAGTCGCTCAAGTACTTTTTCGTCCACTTTCTGCATCTGTATCAGCTTGAACAATACTGATAAGGAGCACAAGAAAGCAAAAGCGAAGCAAATGTCAGCAAAAGAAAATAGATCCAATCTCACCACGATATCAGATAAATAAAATATTAATTGATCTCAAAGAGCAAAAAGCAGTACACTTTTCTTACCAAAGTCAGCTTCTGTAATTTGGCCGTAATTTTTAGTGTCAGAAGGGTCGCTAATATCCACTTTATGCACCCAAATTGTGGAATCGATGAGTTTTGCTACAATGCGCCCTGCTACGACATCATTCACGTAAAGACTTATCATGGACCCAAGGACTTGAGCTGTTATGATCGTTGAAAACACCATATAAAACGTTAAGAATAACTTTCCTCCGTAGGTACTTGGAGCAATGTCACCGTACCCAACAGATGTCGACACAACAGTCGCCCAGTAAAAACAATCAATCCATGAAAGGTAGTCGCTGGGACCGTAATCACTTTGAAGTTTGAAAAATAGTGCACCAAAAGCAATTGTACTGTACAGTTTCAAAAACAAGAAGACGAAACGCATCGGCACCGAATCCCACTTGAAAGAGAGGCCATGTTCCCCGATTTTACTTATCTCGAGAGTGCCACTTTTATCGAGGTCAAGTGAGTCAAAGAGTTCGCCAGCTTCCGCAGGCGGTATACCTAAGCACTCAAATGATTTCCCCATAACTTCATCGCGAGACAACACGCCATCGTTGTTGACATCAATGGCTTCAAATAATTTGTGGGCTTCTGCTGAGCGATCAAAACCTGGATCGGCTTTTAATGTTGGAGTTAACGACTTATTGTACATCGAAATCCCTGCCAGAACCATGCTGAGAACAACAAGTCCAGAAGGAATCATGACAATCGCAAACCCTCGGCTTAGTTGCGTCTCGGGCGCATAGTCGCCAATACCAACGGTTGTCATGGTGGCAGACAAAAAATACCAACCATCTACCGTCAACCAGTTCCCGTCTGCGATCGATGGGTCATAGTACGCCATGAGTAAAAAGCCAAGAAAAAGGTAGGCGCACAAGAGCAGAAAGATGTTGCGCCCAGCTTCCGCAGAAGCATTCCTCCAGAGAGTGCGGCTCCATGCAAAGTCGTGGCAATCAGTGAGTTTGATGGGTTTATCGCCGCCACCAAGAGCTGACTCGAGTAGCCCAAGCTGACTCTTTTGGTTTTGTTCTCTTAAGGCTTCCTTGCGCATTTTATTCCACTGCGACTGTAGAGATTCACCTGTCTTTTTCATCATTTCTTGCATTTCTGATACCATCTCTGCTGAGGGCACTTCATCTCCAACTTGAAGAAGGCGGCTATAATCAACATCGAGCTCCTCAAAGCGTTTGGTGAGGCGATTCAAAATATCAACGTCTACTGCCATCATTTGCTGCAATTTAAAGAGGACGTAGTCAGCCTGAAAGATTACTTTATTGTGATGTAGATCGGCCTTGTGCACCCAAACCGTCGAATCGCTGGAAAAGAAAATATGGAACGGCAAATTAAAGACAAGAAAAAGTGATACGCACACTACATGCAGTTTGAGAGTCCTAGTCTCGTAGTATAGGTTTATATGTTCAAGTGAAAATGCAAAGGTGCATGGCGTACATGAGCTTGGCGTTGATTTCCTCGCGCTTCCGCTCGACGTACAAATTTGCGATATTGCGAACTGCCACTCCAATTACACCGGTCGAAGCAAAGAAGTAGAATACCATAAAAAGTTTTGCGCCGTTCGTTACCGGCCATATACTATGCCCGTACCCCACAGCGGTTGCTGTCACCGTGGCCAAGAAAAACGCGTCCACGAGCGTCATGTCGACATCACGGCGCTGTTCTTGGAGATTGCGTTCCCGCTCGTTGAAGTAGAAGAAAAGAGCTCCAACGAGTATAATCATAACATAATCGCGGAGAAGCATTAGGGTTTGCGCCACCATAGATTCTTTAATCCGATTCCATGCCGCACGCCATGACCTAGGTGCAGGCTTCTCATCTTTCGGCGCTGTCGAGTCTTCAGTATCAAACAAGCCACCCTGCATCCTACTGGAAGCTTCACTGGCTTTTGACATGGCAAAAGCTTTCAAGTTAGCGACGCCAAAACTGATGACAATGAGGCCAAATGGAAGAAAGAGAATCGCCGCAAGGCGCGCGTGCTGCGACTGCGGCGATAAGTCGCCGAACCCAACAGTAGTAAGGGTACACGCTAAAAAATACCTGATAAGACAGCTCGAATAAGAACGACTACTATTCAAAGAGAATAGAAATAGCACAAAAAAAGAGCCGCACGGGAAACAGAGTGATTTTCGCAAGGTGCGTTTTGGATTGCCTGCATTAGAAAGGTATACAAACTTACGGAATATCGATCCCTCGCAGGCCGTCCTGGTACATGCCCCATGACGCGAGGGCTAGGTAGGTCGCTAGAAGCAAGGAAGTCACTGCGACAATTTCTTTTGAGGCCCCATACCACAGCTCTCTAGACCAGCTGAAGGAGTGACATTGACTGCAAAAGCCAGATAGAGATTTACGGAACAACAGAGTACGAGAGGCAAGAGGCCCACGAGAGTCATTCAGACAACACTAGAAAAGAGAGCATTAGCGCGGTTCATCCAATCACCTCTCAAGTAAGCAACCCTATACATGATTTCCCATGTTCACAGTTTCCCGGTAGATTGTTCGTGCGGACTGTTAGTCAAGCGACATAAATTGCCGACGCCGCATCAGCTTATAAATATCAGTACCTGAGTCTCGTGCGGGTTCCCTTGATGACAACTGCTGTGGCTGGCCCCGTTTTCTTCCGCAGGCCAGCTGCTTGTATGAATTGATCTGTGCGCATTTCTATGGCTAACCAACTTCAATGACTGAGGCTTCAGTAAATTGAGCAAACAATTTTCATACTCGGCTACTCGGCTTGTTGGATATTATCATGCCTCTCTGCAGCTCTGCAGCTCTCCTGTTGGCTCCTCGCAGTTGTTCGGAGATCAGGGGGAGA
>Ga0307931_1002504_pt1 | contig 11727 bp, 9 predicted proteins | sample OrgLakmetageno47_FD_201816 | JGI IMG/M metagenome (GOLD analysis project Ga0307931, IMG submission 201816) | Saline water microbial communities from Organic Lake, Antarctica - #47 | ecosystem: Environmental > Aquatic > Non-marine Saline and Alkaline > Saline | place: Antarctica: Organic Lake... | reverse complement strand
TCCTGCCCTCTACAAACTATCCTCTTTACGATTTTGACTTGCGCGCAACGCACGCGCGTACACTTCTGCCCGCAGCATTGGCTTCTGTGTCATTTGGGTTTGTATTAGTTCGAGTTCGAGTTCGAGGGACTACGTACGGGCGTCACAGAAGTAGGACAAAATTTTTAGAACGACTACTATATTATGGCAGCGGCGTGCCTCGAATTCCGATTTTGTCAGTACAGTAGTAAGTAGTGCGGAGTAAGGAGTACTCGTAACAGGAGACAGAAGATTAATGATTAATTCGTAAGGCCGCTTGCCGCCTAAGAGCTTCCAGTGCACTGGGATGGAACAATGATCTGTCACGGCGGTACTTTTAACCTCTTCCAATCCACACCACGCCAACCACACCAATAAACGTTAATTACCCATCATACCATACGCGATACGGCGATACGCGACCTCCGTATGAACTCCAATAAATCATTATCATATAGGGAGATAGGTAGGAAGTAATTTGATATATTAGGTCGGTCACTTGAGCATAGCATGCCTCAGGATCATTCCCAGGGCGCTAAAAAGTTTAGAGCGGTAGAGCGAGAAGGCACTTTTTTTGCGCTCTTAGTGTTCCCTAGCGGCGGCGACCACGGTCATTGCTGCGGCCATTGTTGTCAGCAAACAGCGCGTCGGCTTGCCGTTCGTACTCTTCGGCTTCGCCTTCTTCCCGGCGCATTTGAGCCACGCGCTCGTTTTCTTCCGCCGACACTTCCACCAGTGCCACGAAATCGCCGACTGCAGGGCCGTACAACACGTGGTTCTTGCGAAACTTTTTGAAATTGGGCACCCCTCCTGCTCCTCCTCCTGCTGGTGCACCACCGCCACTGCCGTGGCTCCGGTGATGAGCAGCTCTTTTGCGAGCTTGACTTGCAAAAGCTTGCTGCGTGCTTTCGGGCACGACCACTAAGCTTACGGCTTCCTCCAAGGGCTTGTACCGTGATTCATCTTCTTCAGCACCTTCACCTTTTTCGTCGCCTTCGTTTGCAGCAGTGCTGCTGTCTCCTTCGTCTTCTTGGTCTTCTTCGTCGTTGTCTTCCTGGTTTGCCTCTAGTCTACCGGCACCACGGGCACGGTAATTGTTGTCGCTACGCGCTAACCACCCATCAACGAGCACTGGTGCCTTTCGTTTTGCCTTTGGCGGTGGTTGTGGTGGTGCTTCTGCTGCTGCTACTGTAGCTCTGTCAATTACTGCGTCTGAATCTCTTGCATCTGCGGCAGCTGCTAATGTGTCCAAACTCTCGCCATTTCCCGGCTTTCTACCAACACCGCCGCCGCTACTGCTCCTACCAGATTTGTCCTCCTGTTCTTGCGGCGCGTGCCGTCTTGCTCGAATATCAGTCGCTGATTTTGCTGATGACGGCGTTGGCAACGCTGATGGTTGAGGAGAGTTGTCATCAGCAAGAGCAGCAGGAGGCGAATGATGAGCACCTTCAGCTTCCGCTTCAACTGTGTCTGGCCCTTGTTCTTCATTTGTTGATGTTGTTGCTGACCCGGGAGATTCTTTCGACTGTTGGCGCATCTTTTTGGCAGACGGAGGCAACCTCGATGGCAACTGCATCGGAGCTGGTGCAATCTCAGCAGCATCATCGTCATCACCAGGTACGTCATAAAAACTGTCTAGCGCATCTGTATCAGCGCCACTACCAGAAACAGCAGGATCAGCCGGAGCTGCTGCATCGCGTCCAGAAGCGACAGCCTTTGACAATTTTGGTGCTTCAAGCTCGCTCATAGTTTTACGTTTTACTCGAGAGCTAGAAGCCGGTGTTGCTGCTGGTGGTGCTTCTTCACCTGGCGACTGCGCTGCTACTCGCGCAGTGGGTGACGCTACAGTAGGGGACCTAGCACTCGCGGCAGTAGTACTCGAGGCCGCAGCAGCTTCCGAGGTTGCAACAGCTGCAGTAGTTGGCACCGCAGGAGTCACAGCAGCAGCAGTATTATGCGATTGTTTCGCCAGGTCCGCCCAGGACGACGACGGCACAGGATCACCTGCCAAGTCCAGCAGAGGCTCAAGGGACACCACAGCCTGTGCGAACCCACCCGTAGTGACGGTGCGCAGACTAGTGAGGCTACTCAGCTGCTCTGCGCGCTTAGTCAGAGCCAGTTCATAGTCTCCGTCGCTGCCACCACTGCCGCTGTTGCCACTGCCACCGCTGCCCGAGGGCAGTGAAGGTTGCAGGAGCACCACCGTGTGGTTGGAGCGCAACGCAAGGGCCTCTCGAATGGCTGGGGTTGGAAAACGAGCAGGCAAAAGCTTCACAGGAGTGGAACTCGCCAACACCTCGAGCACGGCCGCAAATTCGGCGTCAGAAACTCCTTCATCATTGCCACTGCTGTTGCTACCGTCTCCTTCGCCTTCAGCCCCTACCCCTGATGACGAAGAAGAAGAAGAAGAAGAAGAAGAAAGCGGGTGCAAGGGCAAGAGGTGAGCACCAGCTGCGGAGGCAAGTAGATTGCCTTCGGAATGGGGCGCCAGGGACACCACGAGATAGTTGGCCAGATGGCGAGGCCGCGCAGACAGCACCGCCTATGATGAGGTTTGAAAATAAAGAAATGCATAATCACGGCACGGGAGGATAACACCACCAAAATGAGTGCTGCCAGCGACATAAAAACAACGCATGCACCATATCACAGCATAATTCAAACTTCACCCACACACATTCATTTATTCACCTCATCTTGGCACGGTCCCAGGGCAGCGGGCAGCTCAGAGGGCAGGGCATGCTGTTGAGGGTCAGGCAAAGGGTCGCTGAGTTTGGACCGGTGAAGGATCGCCTCGGCGAAGTTGGGGTGCACAATGGGCACGCCCGCCACAATCGCCAACACCTAGAACAGTAGAAGTAGTAATAGTAATAGTAGAGCCGGAGAAGCGCGTATAGGAAAGGAGCGTAGGGGAGGTGAAGGTAAAAGAAAAAAGAAAAGTAAAGAAACACGTCAAAACGAACAAATGAGTATGACTACATCAGCGAGTGAAACTAAGGGTCATAGATCGCACGCACAAGGGAGGAGTAATAAGCTAAGCACAACTATACCGTTTTCACGGTGAAAACGAGGTCCTTGGTGGTCGCCATGTGCGTTACGTTGCTGCACCATTCCGTTACCATATTCGCGCCCAAAAGGTTGGCCGCTGCCTGTAATGGATGAAAGATTACGATGGGTTCACCTCAATAAGCAATAAGAACTTCTGCCGCCTCCAATTGGATGTTGTAAATAAAGAGGCTAGCAGATGAAGAATGAATACCTTTAAGGCGTTTTTGTCTTTCTTGCCCATGCGAGTCACGCAGAACACCAGCGGTTGCCATTTGGCTCGAAAAGCGGTCCATTGAGCGCCAATGCGAATGATGTCACCTGCGAGGGTGTGAGAGAGCAAGGGTTTGAGGGTCAGTGTGTCCTATATAAGAAAGCAGTCATACCCTCAAGAGTTGAAAGTGGGATCCTGCGCAATCCTGTAGCTATCCTATCTTATAGGAAGATGCCCGCGACATTAATTTCACTTACCGTCGTTCACGACAACGGGAGATTCCTTGGTCAGTTTTACGTCATTCACAAAGGTGCCAAAAGTGCTGCCGTGATCAATTAGAGTCAGCGGCAGCGGCTCTCCAACGGCAGCTGTGGCCATGTCACTGTTCTCGCTTGTTGCTCCTGCTGAGGGCGAAGGCACATTAAACGACGCATGCTTGCGACTGACCGCTTTGTCGTGTGGCAACTCAATAGCTGCATCTTTTCGCCCCACCGAATGCGTTCCCTGAATATTCACAAGTAGGCAAGACAGAAAGGACGTTGTGGTGTCGGTCAATCCTTGGTAATGCAAATAGCATAGTTGATGAAAAGGCGCAGGGTTCTACTTTATGAGCGCCCTGACTTCGAGGATAGCTTCAAAGGAAAAAGATGTAGCCATACGATGTACAGCCATCGGTGCGACTGGTTTTCTGCTCTATTTTTTCCTTGCTAGGCTAGCGTTATGGTCAATAAGGGCTCGAGTTGCCGTACCACAGGCAGGTGGTATTCCACCGGTTCAAACGGTTGCGTCTCGACTTGAGAAGAAGCTGCCTGAGAAATGCTGCAGATACTTTCGATTTGGCGAGGCGACAGCGACTCCAACAGCCACATGCTACTCTTATCTCAGTCTTTAATTTAGAAAGCTACTTTGAACGTCCTAAGATGCCCGCTCGATCCAAGGTTTCTTTTCAAAAAGTCATCAACACATCGACATGGTCTGTCTGTCTAGTGATGGCGGGGGTAAAATTGAAAGAATTATACCTACCGTATTTTACGGGTAAAATATGGGGGTAAAATACCTTGCCGCTTCCCACGGTTGAATTTTACCCCACCATTCTTTGACCCCCGCAGGGGGTTGAGTCGAAAACGCAATAGCACGCCCGTTTTGAGTGTCCTGTGTGTCTCGAAAATCTGCAGCCATGCCGTCTTCGGAACAACCACTTCTATCATTTCTCAGCGGCAGCTACGCTCCTATGCAAATTGTCGATGCCTCGAAATCAAAGTTAAAGATACTTCGAGAGCATTCGAGTTTATACTGCTTAAGAAGGCGCGCGCCGGCGTGCTCGGCGAGTCGCACGAGCATCGATTGGAACACCGTGCAATGGACCAAGCAGTTCCAACCTTTCTAGCGACAACTACGCCGATGTGCACACTTTCAACGCTTCCAAATCAAAATAAAGTCTTCTAAGAAACATTCAGGTTGAAAGCCATGAGCTTCGACGTACGCAAGGGGGCGCATGCTGAGCATGGCATCTGAGATCATCCAGACATTCTGGGAGCTGAATATTTTTACACCAAAAATACCGCAAAAATACGTATTTTACGGTAAAATATCGTAGAATAGATTTCTGATTTCAAAAATCCAAGATTTTACCATCGCTATGTCTGTCTACTAGTACGTCTGTCCCAGCAGAAAGATTTTCAGCCCCAAAATGGGATATTTTATGGTACTATATTCGCATGGGGCTTCGCTGTTAGGGCCAGGGTTGAAACACGTCGGCAATTAAACAACAGAAACGAAACACGATTTTCGCCGGCGTTTCGTTTCTCGAAACAGACCAGCGTATTTCCCTGGGCGTTTCATGTTTCGAGAAACGAAACACTGAGGCACCGAGTCCCGTTTCTTCGGCTTCGTCCGCAGGTCGCGGATTCGCATTTCGTATACGTAGTTCTCTCGGGGGGTTGCATGTTGGTATATAATTGGTATATAATATTATAAATATTTCTGAAGCAGCACGAAATAGTCGGAATTCACGTAATACCCACTAAGAAACCGCGTAATTGGCAAAACAGAAGACGGCCCTATGGAGTCGTGGGCGGAAATGTCGATATTTGCCTGCGTTCGGAGGTGAAATCGGGGGAATTTTGAAAGGGGCGCTGCGAATTTCGTTGTTTCGTTTCATGAATGGAAGCAGAAACATTCCCAGCGCCCTCCGCGTGCGTTTCACGTGAAACGAAACGTAAATTCGAAGCTAGTTTCCTGTTTCGTTTCTACTTTTGAGTGCCATGCGAAACAGCCCCCAAAAAGTAGGTGTTTCGTTTCTCCACGATTTTCCTGTTTCAACTCTGGCCCTATTCGCTGTATCTTTTGTCCAATATTCACGAAGTCGCTAAAAAATGGTTGTAGCTATGACCGCGCAACCTCCATTCCAGAGCCTTGAAGTGTCGATGATAGTGAGCCTGTTGCCTCAAGATCTCGCCAATCCTATGGAAAGCATCGAATCTCAACTTCACGACCAACTCATGAGGTTTGATTTTAGAGAACTCTAATTCGCCGACCTCGAGGAGCCTTTAACACTAAGTGGTCTTTTCTGAAGTGGCTAATCTGATTACAATATTGAGCTTATTCATGATTCTTGATTCATCGTACATGTGCTAGGTACGACGATAATTTAGGCGGGATTGTGCTAACCTACTCAAATATCGCAATCAATCCGCGCGACTTAACCGGCCAGGTACAGCACAGATACAGCTTTTTCCTTCTTTTATGTCTCGATGCGTATAAAAGGCGTGTATCTAGCGCCTAGTTGCAGCATACATGAATATAATTCATCAATTTAGAGACTTATCGTTTATACTCTCTCGTTTTCTCGGTATGATTCCATGTACTCGTGCAACGGCGAGCAGATCAATGTGGACGAGCCGCACATTCACGTGCGCGTGACGGCGACTGCAATGGTGTTTGGACCTCGCAACGGCATGGTCCTTCGGGGCAAAGTAACAGAAGCTTGCGCAACTCACTTGTCGGTGCTGGCCTACGGCGTTTTCAACGCTACTCTGCCTCGCCCGAAAAGCAGCAGCAATAGCAGCGGCAGTGTGGCTAGCGCTTGGGAAGCGGTTGAAGTAGGGTCTGTAGTGCGATTTAATGTGTTGCGGATGCAGCACGCCGAAGGCTTATTGGCCATCGAAGGCGCCCTCGAGAAAGTGCTTGCTGCAGGCGAACTTGACGACGACGCTGATGCTACTTCAGCTACTGCTGTGGCTCCTGCTCTTGCGTCGAGCAAAAAGACCAAAAAGCGCTCTCTCGAGACCGTTACTTCACCCAGTAGCCCCACCAGCGGCGTTGAAGCAAGTAGCTTTCGCAAAGACTCTGAGAATGATGCAGAAGGGTCCAAAAAGAAGAAGAAAAAGCGAGACCGGTCAGAGGACGCCAATGACCTGCCCAGCTTGCCTGGGAAGAGCAGCAGCACTGCAGCGCGGGAGGGGGCAGGTTCCAAAGGAAGCGCCGAAGAAGGCGATCACAGCCCCAATGCTGAGAGCAGTGGAAATGTAGATGCCGACGAAGAAGCTAAAAAGCTCGCGAAGAGAGGCCGCAAAAAGGCAGCGCAAGCGAAGAAAAAAGCGGAGCAAGCTGCGGCGAAATGAGCTGTTACAGTTGTCAGTCGGAGAGCAAGGAGATTTCGTGCACGCGCAGACGCAATGCGCCTGAACGCGAAGCTTCGAGTTCTGGGCTCTGCTCGATACAGTAGCGTTAGCGCTTTTTTTATATCACTGGATTGCCAATAATTCTGGCCAAGCACACCCCGCACTTACATTTCCATTTTTTATGTGTTATTCAAGAGGGCACTCAGCCGCAGCCGCCAGCCCAGTCAGGCTTTGTTGGATCGCAGTCCAACAGAACAATGAAAGGTCCTGGGTTCGAATCCCGGCGTCGTCAAAACAACCCAGTACAGGAGCGCACTCAGCCAGTTGCATAATGCTTTGGCTGAAGTATAATCTAAAACTGTAAAATTCAGTTGTGCGAGGCCTAAAATTGGCCGGGCGATCGAATTAATGAATACCCAAGGACCGGGATTATCGTTTTGTTGGACTGTGAATAACCAGACGCCAAACCAACTGAGCCAAGTGCGCCCAATATAGGGGATTTATTGAGAAGCCAAAAGGGTGCATTGTATTTTAGAGTATATTATTATTGTTTTCTGAAGCCCGTCTGCGAGTCTTGAATTGATAATTCATATGGCCGTTGATATGAACGAGGAAAGGAAATGGAGATAGGGAGATACATATAGATAGTGATAGAGACAGGGCTTTATTTCTGAGCATTTTTTTGCTTTGATATCGAAGCTCTGTAGATATTTCCTGAACGAGTGTCCATGCTTTGCTCCTAAAGGAGACTGCAAACCCCACTGTTCTCACATGAACAAGGAGACAGGAGACAGGAGAAGATAGTTTTTATCCTTAGAGCACATATGCCTATACTTCATCTTGCATGGATTTGGATTTCTTCTTCAATATTTTTCTTGGGCTTTCTGGCGGCATGGCAATCTCCGGGATAGGAACTTCTTGGACAAATACCAGCTTGTGGATCTCTCGGTCTGCTATAAACTTGCTGTCAATCTGCAACCGAGCAAAGCAATCGAGGAGTGTTGGAATGTTAAGAAAAGAAAGCGACAACGATGATTAAAAAAGAAGCTCTAAACTTACACAGAACCAGAACGTGATGAACGCTGAAATAATCTCGAACGCAAACTCGCAGTAGTGGGCTTGCTTCTCTCCGAGGTGCTCCCCGTCGTCGCTCACACCCATTGCATTGTAAATCAATAGCTGAATAAGGGCAATCGTAAAAGCAATGATTGCAATAACCAAGTTCGTCAAACCATTTGCGGGAGAGGATGCACCGTCTTCTCCTTTAACCTTTTGGGATGCTCTTAGTACGGACGTAAAAAGAGAGATATCAACAAAGGACATAGTGATTTCGTTCGAGTACTCAATCTCGTGAGAGACAACTTCAAACACCTCAATGTTGATCCAAATCATCAATGTAGGAATAGCTGATATAACGATAGCAAAAATGAGAACAATTCTCAATATGCTAGGATTTTCGTAGATGTTCATGGATGATTTTGGCGTGAATAGTAAGGCAATCGCTTGAAGAATCGAAAATAGGAAAGTTGCTGTGAACTCCGTAATGTGAAAATGATAAATGGAAATGGGCGATCCGCATTGAGGTTCATGCATTGATGGCTCATGCAAACGCCCATGTGACTTCTCCACTAGTGTCATTTGCTGTTGAACTTCTTCGCAATCACCCACGAGCATGGCATTACATACTATCAAGACAATGTTTAAAGCCAAGTAAATCAATGCTAGTACTGAAATAGCAAAATTCACACCCGCCATTGTGCGAAGAATCTGAAGTCTAAAAAGTAAAATGACATTTCTTGACTCTTTGAGACTGGCCAAAGGTTCGCCTATGCCCACTTCAGTATCGTAGTCCTCGGCAAGTACTCTTGCGTAGCCTGCACGGTAAGACATGGGTGACTCGAACCGAAAGGAATCTGTGGCTCCACTTGATGCTGCACTAGCAGCTCCGGGACTTTTAAAACGTGGCTGCGGTACATTTGTTGTCGTACCTCGGTAAGTCCGCGTAGGTGGCGATTCTGCTAGAGTTCTTATGTCACTAATAGCGTGACTCACGTCTCTCTCCAGTTCAACTAAATTCGACCGCATGGTTTGAAGCGCGATATTCTCGGATGGGCTTTTGCTATGGGATGAATTCAAAACCTTGTCGAGGTCATTCTTAGCTTTTGCAATTTCTAGAGCAACTCTTGATGACTCACTTCGCACGGCAAATGCATTGTCAATTCCATTACGGTCATTTGCTGATGAAAATACTCGCTGGCTACTCGGCGATGCTCCCGAAAATAGCCGCGGTGGCGGTGATCGAGAAATTCCATCAGCATGACGGCTGCTCGGCGAATTATGCATGTCCAAGGATGCTCTATGCGACTCTGCAATGAGAATCAAAGACTGTAGAGTCTCGCTATTGTCATGAAAAGCGTAATGAAGCTTACATTGGGCTACGAGCTGTAGTATGTTATGCTACGCTACGAGCTCAAAATAATTAGCGTACGTGTTCTGTTGAATATCCCCGTCGTACTACAGGGGGGACTGGGGCATGGCATTTTACTTTCCGACTGCCGTCGTTCGACTTCGCGAAAATGACGCGTGGCGAATGCGGACGCGGATGGCAGTTAGTGTAATGTGCGACGGTTATGATGCACGTGTAGTATCGAACAGTTAAGCCAGCGCCCAGAACGGTACATTTGAAGTAGAGGAACTCGGGTTTTAGTTGCCGTGTATCCGTGTATCGTGTATTAACAGAAACCTCACAAAGACCATGCCCATGTCGAATTGAATTTGCTGAATTCTTTGGCCTAATAGAAGATTACCCCTTCATTGCGGATGTGCCATTTGCTCATCATACATGCATATATACATAAGAATACATATATCCATCAACAGCCGTGCTCACAGAGCCAGCGCTCGGCGTCCATCGCTGCCATAGCCCCCGTGCCAGCCGATGTGATCGCTTGGCGGTAAATTTTGTCGGCCACTGAATGCGGGCAAATGGCAAGAAAATCAAACGGGAAAGAAGGAAAAGGTCGGCAGAAATTCAAGAAAGAACAAGTACATGTATTGAATACGATTTCATGTTATTGTTTACTGCACTCACCGTCACCAGCAGCATACACGCCGGTAATGCTCGTCACAGTGCTTCCGGGAATGGTGTAAATGTACCCCTCGTCGTCGCGTCGGAGCTTGGGGTTTTCTTCCGCGAATAGCTGTTGAAATAATGATAACAAAAGAGGGAAATGCGGGGTATTGTTTATTAGGCTGAAATGCAAAGAGGAAAAATGCTTGTTTAAACCTTTGGTAGCAAAAAAAAGGCGAAGAAGAAAGAGAACGCGTGTAATGCAGAACACAACCACTACGTATCGCTATCACTCCCTCCCACTCACCCACCCAACAAACCTCAACCCATAGATCAACTCACCACCCACTATTGGTCCCCGACCTGAGTGTTGGGCACGTGCCCAATGGCGACGAAGCAGCCGTCCACTTCAAGGATGCGCTCCGCCACATGGTCGACTCCTTCTTCGTCTGTGTTGAAATCACCGTGCTCCTCGCCTGAGGCACCCTCCATGGCACCATCCGTGGCACTGTCCGTATCCAGGTCACTTTCGCTCACTTCGCCCAACACCCGCAAGCCTGTTAAATGGTCGCCACCGATGTCTCCAACGAACTCCAACACCTGCAGCAATTGTCGTTGCAGACAATATCAAGCATAGGCACAGTTTCAGTGCCAATATGAAGCACGGGTATACGTTCAGTGCCTCTGTCACAGCACTAGGAATCCATTGTGATCAACATCAAACCAGGATCAAGCAAACAAGCGCAACGTGATATACGGCAATTGACTAGACTACACCTGCGTGTTCCACACGATGTCAATTTGCGGGTGGTTCAAGACTCGAGTGGCCATCGCTTTCGAGGCGCGAAATTCACTCCGCCGGTGGATCACCGTCACCTGGCGGGGGGGGAAGGGGAGGAAACACAAGCGCATGTTAATAAAAGAAGAACAGGCACAAACAGTGCAAAGCAAGGACAACCAAGCGCTGGCGAAAGCATAGATGTCATGACAGAAGAAACGAGGCTGGCAAATTCGAAATGTGAAGAAGATTATGAAGAAGAGGAAACTTCAATGAGAAAATATGGAGAGTGCGAATGTAAAGAACAAGAGTGCCAAACTACGAGTATATCTAGTACACGTATATTTATTACTGAAATAAAACAGCGTTACCTTGGCTGCCATTCGGGCCAAAAACAGCGCTTGCTCCATGGCGGTGTCGCCCCCGCCAACCACCGCGGCGTGCTTGCCCTTGTAGAAGAAACCGTCGCAGGTGGCGCACGTGTGCACGCCTCTGCTCAAGAAAGTCTGCTCTCCCGGCACCCCCAACCATTTCGCAGCTGCGCCCGTGGCTACTACCACCTGAATTGAAGAGAAAAAGGGAGTGAGGGAGAAACGTTTGAAAACATGCCAAATTAAGGTCGAGGAAAACGAAAGAAGATTTCGAAAGAAGGGAGAATAAAAGTTAGGGGTCGAAACCATAATTGTAATGAAAGGCTCAGCAGAAGCATTAGCAGAGGATGCAGTACTTAGAATGAAGAAGTTGTAAGTAGTGTATCATCTCTGCTTACCGCGGAGCTGGTCATGGCTCGGTCTTCGCCCTTGCACTGCACTTTGAACGGGCGGCAGCCCAAGTCGACGCTTTCGATGTCGCAATGCATGAACTCAGCGCCAAACCGCGCGGCCTGAAGTTCGCGCATTTACAGTAGATGAATAAGTAAATTATGACCCTGGATAGGTGATATCAGCCTCAAGACACAAACACTAGCGATGTGCTTGCT
>Ga0307931_1002503_pt1 | contig 11730 bp, 10 predicted proteins | sample OrgLakmetageno47_FD_201816 | JGI IMG/M metagenome (GOLD analysis project Ga0307931, IMG submission 201816) | Saline water microbial communities from Organic Lake, Antarctica - #47 | ecosystem: Environmental > Aquatic > Non-marine Saline and Alkaline > Saline | place: Antarctica: Organic Lake... | reverse complement strand
ACGCTAGTCGTGGTCGTCCTCCAGCGTTTTTCGAAACCCTCGCAAGGCCCTCCACCTTGAGAGCAAGTCGACTGCGTATACCCCGAAGAGTGCAGGTTCCGCGCTAGTGATCGGCAAGATCGTGCTAGTTCGAGTTTGAAACCACAACAGTTCGTTTGAATCTCTGAAAGCACCAAACGCGCACTTGCTGCTCTGCTTATCCTAATGCGTCTTCCTCATTTTTTTCTGAGGCAGAGTCCTCCCAATCCGTTCTTTTTAAGAACTTTGTTAAGAGCGGGCTATGTGAGCGGACGGCCGACACGGGCGACTACTTGGTGAAGTGATGGTACTAGTTTATAACTCCCAATTGAATGATCATGCAGTTGGTGCGCGTTAGGTATGATCGTTAAGTGTTCTATGAGCTGATCCCGCCCCTAACAACCCGGCGAAAAATAAATTTCCATCTAAGTAGCACACAGCGGCAGGAAAGCGTTACCGTGCATCGTTTAACGTTCAAACACAAAAACAAATCGGACTGGAGACTGAGCGCCCTCTAGGTGCTTTTGTATCAAGCTGCCACTTCAAAGAGAATGCAATTGTTTGTTTATCCCGCTATCCTAGCTCCTAGCTTTCGCCCAATACAACGAATATAACCAGAGAATCGCCCCATGAAACATAAAACTGAATGCCACCATCCGAGATCCTACGATCGGCGGGAAGTGGGAAATCGTTTAATGCGATATCCGGCAGAATATCAATATCATACCCATGAGGATTGGTAATTTGGGCCCGTGTTACGAATTAATTCGGGCTAAGGGGCAGATACCTGAAATGCGATGCATCTGTGGAGTGCAAGTATAAATACGCAGAGGTAATAGTGTGTACGTGTAAGTGAAAGGGTTTATAAGGTACAAGGGCGGCTCGTGCTGGTATGAATTGTGAAAGTGTGATTGCAAAAATTGTGCTGAGGTATATTTCAAGAGTTATCGCTTAAGCAGAAGAAGCAGCATTGGACGCCTGCGCTTTAGCCCGTGCCTTAGCACGGCTGTCGCCCTTTTTCACGGTAAATGTGTGCACGATCTTGCCGTTGTAGTCCAAGAAATCCGTGGTAAGGCTAGAGAGATCGGCCGAAAAGGAGTGCCGCGTAAAACCCGCCACTTTTTGGTTCCATACCTACATCAAACAATACGGCAAACGCAAGTTAAAGGTAGGCCGCGTTTTTTTATGAAGCCACACAATATTTATCATCAAATATGATTGATTAAGTGGCGATACGTGAAAGAATCGTGTGCTTACGGTTTGGTACGAATGGCCCTGGCCGCTTTCGGGCCAGTCTTGTCCGTTGACTTTGGCTTCCGCGCGAGGTCCTTTTGGCATGTTCTCGTCGACTTCTTCCCCTTCTTTCAGCGATGAGCTCACGGCGACCATGGCGCCAGCACCGGTCGTCACGTAGGCTCCTTCGTTGTCGACCGTGTACTGAGTCAAGGTGTGAGCGTGGCCGTTGAGGTACAAATCGAATCCATGAGCTTGCAGCAAGGACGTGAAGTCGGTCACGTCCACCTGACATAAAAGGCAAGATGATAGTGGCTTAACGAATAATTCGTGCCTATGCATGGTTCGTGTGCTGCGAAGGTGGTCTTGAATATCATTGTTTCTGTGCATGATCTTCTTGAAGAGTATGTGGGCGATATGATACCTCGTCAATAGGGTGGTGCCCTGCCACCACGAGCCAATCTTCAGATGACACTGCGCTGAGGGCGGTCTTCAACCAGTCGTACTGAGTCTCACAGTCTTGCGACAGGACGTTGGCGTGAAACTCGCACTCGCCTTCGAAATCATCGTCGCTTGAGGTTAAGCTGCAGGTGGGATAAGACGATCCACAAGGATCCCACCAGTATTCATCATCACCCCGATAATCCGCGATGCAAGGAGTAGTGTCAATGAAGACAAACGAAATGAAGGTCCCAGTGGATCCGATCTCCACGCGGCGCGTATAGTAACGATCATCCATGATCCACCGTTTCGAGATATTTGCATACTCAACCACCGCTGAGACGTTGTAGCCGTACTCGTGGTTCCCCAGCACACCATACCATGGCACCTGCATGCAGAAGACATAGAATAATGTGAAGGATACTTCAGGTAACCCTTTACCCAAGAATTAGACACTCGTGTTTGCTTGGATACTTCCCGCGAGCCACAGTGTAGCACGAAGCTGTGTTGTTCCGTTTCTGACCTGGAGGCTTGCGTCAGAATATGGCTCTTCGAAGTCCACGCCAATTTGGTAGTCTTGCACCGACTGCACGCCGCACCAGTAGAACGAGTCGCCCAGGTTCACCACGAATTCTGGAGGCGTGGAAGACGAGGCTTGCACCATGGCCGCAGCAACTGCGCAAGATCGTGCCCATCAAAACATGGAGCTTGAATAGTGAGTGTGAGGTGCCTAGGATACTGCTTACTGATCCAAAACGATCAAATTAAATTACGAGATCCCTCTCGTCGTGATGATATTGCTTTTCAATAAAGCCTCTCTTCCTTGTATCTCTCCTTCGGCATCGTTCAATTTCATTGTAATATTTACCTGCGTATTCAGAGACTTCGTAGTGAGATCCCAAGGCGGCCCCGCCCCAGTCTCCAATCGAAAAAAAAGTGTGGTTGGCCGCAGCCTGTGCCACGAGCGCCAGGCTCGCAACAACACGGGAGTTGGACATGGGCGCGGATCTGAAGCTCGAGAACTCGATATGGTAGCTTGACGAATGTGTTGAAAATCCATTTGAGTTGGAGATTCTTGAGAACTCGTACCGAGATTCACAGGGTTGGCCGAGATTCAGCAGCTTGATTTGCGTTTTGTGCCGAAAAAGTAGTTACGGAGAACGGAGGCTCTGCCCCTGCCCTGCCCTTCTGTACAGTAGGCAACTGGCAAATGGCCCTATGAAATCAGCAAGAGACAACTTTGATCGCGTTTCATCAATACCGTGCTGGCGTGTCAATATTGACTCTTTTTGTCTCTCAGTCAAATTAAATTATGTCTTGAAGTTAAACTTGAACTCCCCACTGCGTATGAACCAACAACCCAAATTTTGGGCGTGAATCCTTAGAAGAGCCCTAGCCAATATAGCTTAATATATCTAGGAAGATCGCCAGAGGCTGCGGGATCGAACCGAATTACTTTCATTTATCTCCCTTCTTGCTTTTTTTTGTAAGATTTTACATAATTATTATAGTTAGCTTGCTTTTCGGCTCTTCGTTTACTTCAAACTTCTCATGTATAAATCCCGCGTATGAATTATTACTTAGTACTTAGGTGTGTAGGTGCAATGAAAGCCAACAGAAGCATGGCCGAGAGCTCCAACTCCACTAGCACAGCACCACACGAAGAAGGTGCTTCTTTTCTTGCCTAGCTCGTTTCTGGCACTCCACAACTGGTGGTGCGAGTAGGTGATAACAGCGCGCTCGATGTTGCTGCTCCACTGCCACCACTACTACTATTTCCAGCTGCAGGAGGAGCTGCTGTTGATGCTGTCCCTGCTGCAGCTGTAGTCGCGGAATTGGTGTAGGCCCCTAGCAAAGAGGTCCCAACGCCCGCCCATCCAGCCCACGATGACGCAAGCGCGGTGCCGACGGGATCTTCGGCCGAGGCAGCTGCTTCGGTGATGACCGCTGCTACTTGCGAGGACTCAGATGGCGTGAAGTGAAGGATTGAAGCAATCACTCGCAGCAAAGCTTCGCGCTGCATCGCTTTCTCGGGCTCGGTCAACATGTACTTGAGGATTGCGCCCTTCAAGTAGGTGAGCTTGTGCTCCCCCTCTTGCGTGCCAGAGGATAAATCAGCAGCGCGTTTTGAGCCGTCTTCCAATTCACGAATGTGCCTGGTAGAGATAAAAAGAGGGAAGGAGAAAGGAAACAGCAATCGATCAACACGCACCTTTAGATACTATTCACGTTTGAAAGAAACAAGAGATGCCAGGCGTATAGATGAGACAAAAATCAAGGTCTCTCTCTCTTGTTGTTGTAATACTTCTCGAGGTTGTTGATGCGCTCCCGAAAGGCTTTAGCGTTGGTGTCTTTTTCAGAGATGGCCTCGTCTCTTGCTTTCAGTTTCGTCATAAGCTCTTCAACTTGTGCTTTCAGTTCTTTTGTGGCTGATTCCCGAGACGCTTGTAAGCGTGCCTGCGCTAGGAGGGCGCCAGTGATGGCCTCCGACTCGCGCGCAGCTACAGTAGGGTCACTGGGGGGCGGCGGGGGCACATGTACCGGAGCTGTAGCTGCAGATGGAGCAACAGACCCATCTGCACTCTGGCTGTCCCTGCTGCTTGATTCATCCTGATCGATGAGGCTTTCGAGCGGCGTGAAGTTGTTGTTAGCTTCGCGTTTCTTGTGTTGGGCTCGCAGCATCTCCAGCTCCCTGTCCTTTTCTCCTATCACCCGACGCGCCAAGTCGCCTCGTTCCTTCACTGACCGTTTCAGCACTTCGACTTCCTTAGCCAGGGCATTGCATTTCTCGCTTTCTTGCTTGGCGGCGGCCTCGGCACTGAGAAGGCTTTCTGCCTGAGTAGCTGCATCTGCCAAAGCTTCATCTACCGCTGCCTGCAAACGAGTCACTTCTTCCTTGTGTTGCTCCATAGCCTCACGGTGGGATTCTTCGAGGCTGCGAAGGAGAATAAAAACATGAGAAGATACAACAAATGAAATTAGTACATCAGAGCAATCGCAATATAGGCACACATGACTAAAAGACTAAAAACGAAGAATGCGCATCGAGAATAATAAGAGTGTCTTGAAGAGGATGTATACCATTGAGCTTTCATCTCTGCTTCTTCAGTGGCAGCCTTGGCCTCCTCTACATGTGCAGTCGCTTCACTAGCCTTTGCCTCCACGGCCTTTGCCTCGTTCAGTTGCGCTTCAAAGTTCGCGGCACGCGCCTCAGCATCTCCTAGGCGTTGCTCACAGGCAGTGAGGGCGTTTTGCGCTTCTTGGCACTTCTCTTCGGCACTCTGCTGCTCCAATGTAGACTTCTTTAACGCACTGTATAGAATAGAGACAATGATATGAATGAACAAAAACGATTTAAAAGATGTGAAATTCTTTGCAATAAGGTCAATTCACACGAAAGTACATAGCACAAAGACACACGTGAGGCAATGGCAGACATGTGCTAGAGCTTTCTTACTTGTGCGCTCGCGAGCGGTAGACGTTGAAGTTCTCGGTCACAGCTGCCACCTCTTGTTCCAACGCCGTTGCCTTGGCGTCAGCTGCACGGGTCGCAGCGGCTAGGGAGGCTGCGTGCTGCTGTTGTAAAGTGTCGGGGAACACAGCGCTTTCTTCTCCTTCTTTGGCTCCATCGTGGACCTTCTTGTTGTGCTTCTGTGCCCAATTCTGAACAACTTCTTGCATCACCCACACCCCTTTTCCAAGTTCACTCACCAACGACAAGGCTTTCGTACCCGCTGCTTCTGATTGCAGATCTTGCGGGTCAGCTGCGGTGGCATTCGTGTGTCTGGGTTGATATTTCAAAGTAGGAATACTAGGCCGTCCGCTAGTGACCAAGCACCAACACTCACTCGCCACTTCGACACATGCTTCCACTCTCAAGGGGCTCTCAAACAGCACATCATCGTTGTCATCATCATCATCGAGGACAGAATACCCGAGTGAAGCCAGAGCCGCCATATAAGATCGAACAGCTCGTCGGAGGCAAGTGAGTGAAGCTTCCGCTGCTGATGCTCGCGCCATCACTGCCTGCTTGTCCCTGCTGGAGAGCTCCAGAGCGGACTCAAGCCTAAGGGAAGTTCACGGTAAGATAAGAAAATCAATTTTGTAAAGGCACTCTTGGTGTTCAATAATGCACTATTATTTTCCAAGCAATTCAAAGTAGATAGAGCTAGGACAGCAACGAATAGCCTGTGGGGTTGATGGAAAATGAAAAAATCATCTTAAGTAGCACTTCCATACTTGTTGACTTCCTCTCGGATCTCTTCCTTGGATGCTTCGACAGTCGCCAGATCTGCCTGAGCAGCTTTCACGTCGGCTTTGCTCCGAGCACACTCGTCCTAATTTAAGGTGGTGAACAAAAAATAAGAAAGATAACGACTGCATGAAAAAGAGCACATTCTCTAGTAAAAAGCAGACTATGGACTCCATGAACAACTTGTCGCACATCTGAAAACCCTTTACGAAAACCGCTCGCACATCCATGCATTACTACATAGAGTGCGCCTTTTAATTGGTCCCTGCATAAACAGCACTATCGTTTCATACAATTCACCTTGGCTCTCTGGAGGTCGTCTCGGCATAAGTCAAGCTCTGCTTTCAGAGCATCGCGCGCACCACAAGCCGCCTCCTTGGCCGTTGCTGCTGCATGTGCCGCCGCGACCGCTGAGGCTAATTGGTCACCTACATGCGCTGATGATTTCAGAGCTTCACCGTCAGCTTTTGCCTGCATGAAGAAAGCGAGCGTAAATTGAGTTTTGGTTTTGCTTGTCCAATTTACTGTTCACTTCAATAACACATTTTCATATTACATCGTCTTCTCGCAATTTTACGTTTGCTGTTCCTCTGCTTTCTCTATTACCTTCGCCTCCAGGGCCTCTTTTGCTTCAACTTCCGCCTTCAATCGCTCCTTCAAGGCTTTGAATTTAGGCACAAGCTCCTCTGTAGTGCGGCGCTTCAATTCTGCATATTCAACCTCCAACTATAGCCAAAGATACAACAAAGTAGGAACAAGGGGTTTAGAGAGTTCGAAATTTTCTGAAAGAAAAAGGCATGATGTAATCTCACCTTTGCAAGAGACGCTTTCGTTTCAGTCAGCTCCTTCGCCACATCTTCACGGGCCCCTGCTTCCTGATAGGACGCTTGTGCAGCCTCCAACGCCGCTGCAAGTGAGTCCACCTGAGCTTTAAGAGCTGCAACTTCCGCTGAGGCCTGCTCTGCTGCTCGCTTGCTTGTCGCTAAGTCCACTGCCACTGCAGCTGCACGAGCCTCCACCTAGTTAATGTTGCGAGAGTACACATTTTCACTACTTTACATGCTGTCAAATAGATCCATTCATACAGGCCATTGAGATATACGACAGCAATAAATCTGGAACTGCAAAGTCGCAGTGTGAAGGCTACCTCTTCCGCTGCTGCTAGAGTTGTGCGTGCGTCCGCTGTCGCTTCGTCTGCATGATTGTCTGCAGCTGCGGCTGCTGCTCGAGCTGCATCCGCTTCATCGCGCAGAGTTGCTGCTTCTTCTTCAGCTGCCTTTTTCGATGCCTCAGCTGCAGCGAGAGATGCCTCGAAAGCCTCGCAAGCTTCTCGAGCTCGTGTCGCTTCTGCCGCTGCAGATGCTAAACCACTTCGCGCAGCTTTCGCGGTCTCTTTTGCTTTGACCCGTGCATCGTCAGCTGCCTCAAGTTTGGATGCAGAGAGGGCTGCTGCTGCCAAGGCATCCTCGAGCTCTTTTCTCGTTGACTCTTGCTGATGCAACGCCTCCTGCAGTTTTTCCATTTGCGCTCCACCTTCTTCTTGTAGTGCATTCCGTTGAGTTTCCGTCTCTATTTTGGCTGATTCTGCGACGCTTTCAGCTGCGGCTACCTTCGCCAACAGGTCTGATAATTCGGCTTTGGATGTCGCCACGGATGCCTGTGCTGCATCGAGCTCTCGTTCCAACTCTGACACGCGTTTTGTTGATGCTTCTTTTTCCGTTTCAACGGAAGTGAGCTTCGTCAGCAGCTCTTCTATCTGGGCGTTGGTTTCGATCAGTTGTGCTGACAGTCGACTAACCTCATTTGCCGCTGCTGATTCGTCGGCTGCCTTCGCATCGGCCACATCCCGCGCTTGTGCTGCCAACTTCTCTTCCGCTGACTGCAATGCAGCCTCTGCTGCCGCTTTGGCGCTCGACAGCGAAGCTAACTCTTCTTGAACCTTTGCTACTTCATCGCTAGCAGCAGTTCCCAAAGCACGCGCCTCTTCTAAACCGTTTTGAAGTATCGCAATTTCTTTTTCTGAGGCCTCCGAATCGGCTTTGGCTGCTGTCTCCGTGACTTTCTGTGCTACTAGTGCCTTTTCGAGGTTGCTTTCAGCGTCAGTCAGTGCTTCACGCAACGCCTTTTCAGTGGATGATGCTGCCGTTATATTAGACTGTGCCTCATCGAGCTCTTGCTGCAACTGAAGCATCCGCGTCTGGGCTTGATCGTTGCCACCATTCGGAGCTGTCAACGACTCTTCCAATTCCTGTTCACGGTCTTGGGCAGCACTCAAGTGTGCCTCAAGCTCCCCAATAGTTTCCATGCGCGAGGCAGCGTCAGCAGCACTTGACTTGACCTCTTCCTCAAACTTATTCGATTGAGCAATCGCGGCTTTCACTTCTGCTTCGAGCTCTTGCACTCGTGCATGTGCAGCAGCGACTTCAAACTCCTTTTGAGCCGACATTTCAGCAACTGCGGCTGTAGCTGCCGCATTAGCTCGCTCAGCTTCGTCTGTAACGGCTGAGAGAGCGTTGCGGTCGATAAGCAACTCGCAAACCAAATCATTGTAGTTCAGTGCTTTGTTAGTTGAGCTCGCGCTGCCCGGGTTTGCATCCTTAGCTTTGGCAGCTATGGATTTCATCACTTGGGCCACCACCTTGTTGCTTGCACCAACTAAACCTGCCGACGCCAACGCCGCCTTAAACTCCTTCGGGTCCAAACAGCCCTTGAGGTCGGCATCAAAGGCACGGAACAGCTCTAATGCGCGAAGTTTCCCGTGGTCTTGTGCAAAAGATCGCAGGCGGCCCCACAACAGCGCTACGGCCTCATCCGATGAATGACCTTCTAACGATACCCCCTCTACGACAGGCGCTGGAACGAGTGTTGCACTCGCTTCTTTCAATTCACTGACCTTGACTGTCGCCAATCTCAAGGACTCCTCCAACTCTCCAGCCCTGTTTATGGCTTCAGCAGCCTCGGCCCGTAACGATTTCAAATGCTCACCCGTTTCTAAGGCGCGTTTCATTGCTGATTCTTCGGCTGCCTTCGCATCGGCCACACCCTGCGCTTGTGCTGCCAACTTGTCCTCCGCTGACTGCAATGCAGCCTCTGCTGCCGCTTTGGCGCTCGACAGCGAAGCTAACTCTTCTTGAACCTTTGCTACTTCATCATTAGCAGTCAATGCATTCGAAGCACGGACTTCCTCAAATTGAAGTTCAGCATGACGCAGTGCTGCTTGGCAAGTCTCAAGCACCGAGCCTAACCTCTTGACCTCGCTTTCTGCATTGGAAGCGTCTGACCTGGCGGTTTCCGCTGCGCTTTCAGCTGCGGCAATCTTCTCTGATAAATTTGCATATTCGGCTTTGGATGTCGCCACGGATGCCTGTGCTGCATCGAGCTCTCGTTCCAACTCTGACACGCGTTTTGTTGATGCTTCTTTTTCCGTTTCAACGGAAGTGAGCTTCGTCAGCAGCTCTTCTATCTGGGCGTTGGTTTCGATCAGTTGTGCTGACAGTCGACTAACCTCATTTGCCGCTGCTGATTCGTCGGCTGCCTTCGCATCGGCCACATCCCGCGCTTGTGCTGCCAACTTCTCTTCCGCTGACTGCAATGCAGCCTCTGCTGCCGCTTTGGCGCTCGACAGCGAAGCTAACTCTTCTTGAACCTTTGCTACTTCATCATTAGCAGTCAATGCATTCGAAGCACGGACTTCCTCAAATTGAAGTTCAGCCTGACGCAGTGCTGCTTGGCAAGTCTCAAGCTCCGAGCCTAACCTCTTGACCTCGCTTTCTGCATTGGAAGCGTCTGACCTGGCGGTTTCCGCTGCGCTTTCAGCTGCGGCTACCTTCGCCAACAGGTCTAATGATTCGGCTTTGGATGTCGCCAAGGATGCCTGTGCTGCATCTAGTTCGTGCCGTAATTCTTCCTTGTCATTTTGCATGGTGTCAAGCTTGACTTGCAATTTTTCAGCCCGCTCAGTAATTGACGCTACTTCCTCTGCGTGGCATGCTTTAACCTCATCCATTTCCGTGCGTAGAGTCTGTTCAAGCGCTGTCAATTCAGCCACTTGATCTTTGCTCTTTGTGGCCCCCTTCTCGGCGGCTGCTGCATTGGCTGCAGCTTTCTCCTGTGCTTCTTGGGAAGCGACTAACGCTTCGCGCAAGGAAGCCACATCGGTAGATTCAGAAGTTTCTTGCATGGATGCACTAGGATCTGGAGTATCTAGACTCTTACTCTTTTCCGCAGCGAGTTCCTCTTTGATGTTGCGGTACTTGAGCACGATATCCTTGGTTTTCGCGGCTAGCCCTGCTTTAGATACCTTTTCTGCTTCCAATTCTGCCTCCAGCGCAGTTATCCTGTCATGCAAAGACGATGGAGGCGCATGTGTAAGAGGTAGTCCTTCTGCTGGAGCAGCTGCTGCTGTCGCTGCCTTCTCAGCCATCATGCTTTTGATTTTGTCTACTGCTAGCTTCAATTTCGATTCCGCTTTTTCAGCCCTGGCTACTGCCTCAGCTAGCTTGGCCTCATGATCCGACGAAGTGCCATTGGTGCTCGATTCTGTATCCCGAATATGACTTTTCAAAGCTGCTAGCTGCGACTCCTGCTGAGCCAGCTCGTCAGCCTGCTCTTTGACCTTAGCCATCGATTCTGAGTACGAACCAAAAAAACTACAGTTAAGGTCAATGCCAAAGAGTTGCATAGTAACGAAGACGACAATCAATAAACCACAGCCATAAAAAAGAATATTTCTTTAAAACGTTCACCTTTATTTATCTTAATCATCTTCTGGCAAAAGCGTTGCAGCTCTTCTGGGCTTTTCCCTTCCAATACTGGGGGTGCTGCCATACTCGTTCCAGTTGTCATGGCTGCTAAAGTGCCGCCATCTTCTTTCGCGAAATCAGCCGCGGCTGCCTGCGCCTGCTCCGCAGCTTGCCGCACTCTCTCAGCAGCACCTGCGAAGTAATCCATTTCGGTCTGTTGTGACCCCGATACCTCTAATCTATCTGAAAAGTAAAGGGCTTTCAGTCATCAGTCGGGCTAATTTAGTGAAAGCAACGAACAAAACACCACTTACTTCTTGAAAATGAAGGGATACAGAGATTTCCCTGTACGGATTTTCAGTGTCACGCAAAATTTTCACGAAATAGATTGCGCCTGATTAGCTTCTTAGGTCTAGTTTGCGCTGCTTTGCTTTTCTTCTCTACCTGTTAGTCTTCTAATTCCGGCCCTTCGGGACCTGTCTCAAATAGATTATTTCTACGCCCATGGCACCACTGTTTCTCGCTAACCGCCGCCCGACGCCGATAGCGCAAAGCTTCAGGTACGATAAAAAGAAGTGCAAAGAGAGGTGCAAAGCAAAAAAAAGGAGCAAACTCCTCCATACTTATTACTTACTACAGAAGTGAAGAGGGGCAACCAAGCAACCAGCCGTTCCGGGAAATAATGTAAAAAAGTGTTTCAAACACCTCCTTGAGGCAGGCACTAGGCACTGATAAGGGAATTAAGGACTATTTGAGTCGGCATACAGAGTATCAGTTCGAGTTCGAGTTCGAATCAGGTATCGGCCAATATATTAGTAGGTAAGGGCTTCTAACAAAAGCAAAGCAGTACTTAGCCCTTCCCTACTATTTATGTTTGTCTCAAGTCTTTCTCGATCCAATTTTCTCCATCAATGTACACTCTAGAAACTAGAAAGGACGCACTGCGCCCATCAAAGCAACGCGCCACGGCCACTACGGCATTGTGAAGCTCCTCTTGGAAACAGGCGCTAACATGGAGGCCAGGGACAACGTACGTTGACTAGG
>Ga0307931_1002501_pt1 | contig 11739 bp, 10 predicted proteins | sample OrgLakmetageno47_FD_201816 | JGI IMG/M metagenome (GOLD analysis project Ga0307931, IMG submission 201816) | Saline water microbial communities from Organic Lake, Antarctica - #47 | ecosystem: Environmental > Aquatic > Non-marine Saline and Alkaline > Saline | place: Antarctica: Organic Lake... | reverse complement strand
TTACAAGTTGATGCCAGTCACGGCAGAAATGACCCCCATTCACCGGGCTCGCGCTTTCCTACCGCTGGTCAAACGTTACTCGGCGCATCTCTGTGATCCCAGCTTACCGCCGCCCAACCCAGCCGAAGTTCAGGCTGCTGCACAGCTGATGCTCGATTTGGTGGCTTTTCTGAACAAGGGCAAATTTGAGCATGATGGACGAACGGATTGGGTGAAGAAAGCGAACTCGATGGTGCCTGCAGAGTTTGCAGCGCTCTTCGACGGGGACCCCAATATCATGACTCAAGGGGCCTGCCTCGACTTGAAGCTTCTTGACGCAGTGTTTGTCGCAGGAATGGCGCCGTATGCGCGCACACCTCAACCTTTTGCGCCTAATAGTAAAGAACTCGATGGCCCAAAAGGAGTAATGAAAATGGTGCATGTGGTGATTCAGAGGACTCTGCAAGGCAACAACAAAGCTCAGCTGTACTTCGGACGTCGAATGACCAACCCTGAAGAGCCAGAGGTGCCTGATGGGCCACCCATGTCCTGGGTCGATGTCCTCAAGGCTCAACTCGAAGATGGTTTAGGTCCTGCTGTAACGCTCTCGAAGCTTCTCAATGCTAACGTCGTACTTTTCGAAGAGCACGCTGCTCCACCTCTCGTGAACGAATTTGTCCGATTGATTGGAAAACTCGGCCCTCAAGCTCGGCTCATTGGTTTTTTCGAATCTATTTGCACTTGCGGCGGCGTGCCTATCAAAGCCAGCCAAGAAATGATTCTTCGTATGCTCTGGCGTGACGAGGTGACACGGCAAGGCATCTTTCTTGAGCTCGAAGCACCCACGGAGGCTCTGCCAAGAGACTTTCCCCCACTTCGACGCGACCCCACAGGCGTGAAAGTCGACTCAAGGACGCACGCCTTGCGCGCTCGTGCAGCTGCCACTTTGCCTCGGCCTGACCGGTATATGGGGAAGTCTGAGGCTGAATCGCGCGAAGGGTTGCAACCCGTCTATGTGCGGTGGAATGGTGATGAAGCTTGGGGCACGAAGCGAAATGGCCTGTTTTGGGCTCCTTCGCAACTGGGCCGTGAGGTCGACGATGGCCTGGACTCCGTACCGTCGGCGGTGTCGCAAGATGCTCAGCTGGTGCGCGTAGAAGACTTGTGCTGGGTGCTTGAACCGAATCGACTTTCTGAGTCGGTTGGACGGTATGGAGGGCAGTGGGACGAAAGTAAGCTTGACGCAGAAGCCAAGGAACGACTGAAGCGCCAAATTCAACTCGCGAACTACTTTGCAGTACAGCTCAAGCTCCTCGCTAAAATGTGTGCAGGGCGCTCGTATAACTGCATTGATTCTCTTGAACCGCACTGGCCATACACTAGCTTAGTATCTATGGCCTCCAATTCTTTCTTGCCTTGTTTGGTGCGCACCGGCGCCCTTGAATTGTGCCGTGTCCTTTACGTGGACCGTTACCCGCAGTCGCCAAATTGCGGCCGGCCCTCATTGCCTGAGCTGTTGTGGGTCCTCGATGCCGCACCCCAAGGAACGCTGCCAAGCGAAGTGGCCAAGTTAGCTGACGATGCTGCCAACAGTGGCATGCCATTGGTTCGACCGCTGCATCTGCGGCCCACCCTTAAAATCAAGGCTTCCGCATCGGCGCTCCCAGCAGCAGCGATGAACTCGGAGGGCGGACCTACCAAGTTTTTCTTGCTGCGTATCTTAGCGAACGACATTGTCAACGGCTTCGGGCCACTGGGCCGCATGGCTCATGACCAGAAAGCTCTCAATGGCCTGTGCCAAGCTGCAGTGGAAGTGATTCTCAATTTGATATCCTTCGGTTTTCAGTCCACGTATGACAAAATTAAAGCCTTAACGACAGGACTCGTACGTATCATTGATGGCCGAAGCGATGTGCAGTCAGTCGTGGCCGAAGGTGACGAAGAGGCTGAAGAAGTACCATTTGAGCCTCTTAAGAGCCGTTTTGAGCTCACGACCTCTTCACCGGGAGTCACTTCTGTGAAGCGTTTTGCAATCGACGCTCTCATTCAAATTACACACTTCCGCACGCAATTCAGGCTGGGGCAGTTAATGGATAAATTTCGGCAAGTGACGCAGGACGCAAAGATGGCGAAAGAATTGAAGAAGTACCACCGCTACGTGGCCGCTAATGCAGAGAAGCATTACGAGGGGCCACTTGTCCAACTGGTTTATGCGACATTTGAGCGTCTCTTTTTAAAGGGTGACGGGAAAGCCTTGATGCTGGAAGACCTTAGTGGGCAAGATGTGGACACTGTGCTCCTCGATTGCTTAATGTACGATGACGACATTTTGCATGCTAAAGCATTGGAGCTGCTTGAGCGCACTTACACTCAGCGCAAGCTTCTTATCAATGCAATCAGTGACGTGATTTTGCTCGAGCACCCTTATTTTGAGGTACCTGACGACCTCAGCTCTGTGGTCAAGGGCGGCGCGAGAAATGGACGAAGTGTAAAGAATACCTTGCGCGAGACTCCTCCAGCCACCTCACCAGAAGCTATCACGGGTAATAGCCTTGGAAGCAACAGTAGTTTCATCGAAGCAACTGGATTCAAAGACTACGCGGAGCTCAGCAAACACATTGGAAGGCTGGTGTATTTGGTAAGATCCACTGGTGTGTGGGCTGTCAGCAGCCGTATTGCAGGGCCTTTTGACTACACCAAACACTCTGAAACATTGAGGACGTGCAAGCGCTTACTTACCTTTTTGAAGTCGACTGAAGAAGATGACTCTAAGCTCACGAGCCCAGCTTCTAGTGAGCCTCGGGAGCCTGCAAAACGCTTCACATTTGCCCGTCACCTGAACTCTCCGCGTGAGAGGCGCTCCCTCAGTTTTACGGGAAACGTCGACGAATCTAAGACAAAAGAGGCCAATGAAGAGGATGCAGAAGATGCAGTTTTGTTGACGAAGGATTGCATGGTAAACAAGCTGCATCAAGATGTGCTGAGGGCCATGAACCTCCAGTTGAGCTTGACGGAGTCTCTCAAGGTGGATTACAACATCAGTTTCAAGGGTAGCATATGCAGCCCTAAACACAAGGTTGAGTCCCGCCAAATGCTCGTAGACGTTGTGCGCCGGCTTATTGAGTGCCTGATTATCTTCGTTAAAGGAAACCCGGCCAACCAAAGCGTTATCTTCGCGACCGCGCTTCCCATGCTCCGCAAGCACATGGGCCCGCTCGAGCTTCCACCTTCGTCCAAAGAATTTGAAGAAGACCCGTCCTTAGCTTCAGAAATTATGCAGTACCCTGGTCTCAATACTGACGAAGTGATCGTAGAGTGCATGCGAAACAACGAGAAGCTTTGCGGGGAACAAATTCCTGTGGAGCTCTTCGCTGACTTTGGCCGCATCTTGAATGCTCAGCCCGATCCTTCCGACTCGCCTCTGTTGGAGTTCTTCACTGTAGCGTGCCTGCCAAACGGGGCCACTATTGGCACGAATGCTTGCACTCGAAACCAAAACCGCACACTAGACATGTTTTTGTCGAAAGAGCACGCGAATGTATTTGGTGTCGTAGAGGGCACCTTTGGGGTGCGTGGGCAGCCGCTCCCGAGCCATCCTGCGCGAGTCGTGGAGCTCTTGTGCGCCATGATTCAATCGAGTAATCACGCCAATGCAGGGCGGCTGCAGGCACACCAGATTACTCTCGAAGTCACGCTCGAAGCTTTAGCTCGGCTTGTAGACAAACATGACCCACCATCTGAAAGGCGACGATCATATGTAGCGAATTCGAAGCGCAAAGGCTCCGTAGATGACGATGATGAAGATCCCGATAGTTCCCCTAATCATCGTAGTACCTTTAATGGTGGCTCCTCGGTGTTCATCAAGTCCATCGCAGAGCAGCAATACGTGGAAAGTGCTCTACTCGGAGATGACTTCGTACTTGCCCTCTCAAAGTTCTTTTCTATTCAGGTGTGATGTTCAGGCCTATAAGCACTGACACGCCTTCTCTTTAGCAGTTTGAGCGACTTGAAGTATTCCTTGAAAGCAATAAATTCTTCCTTGTATGTATCCACCCTTACATTTTCATCTCGTTTCGAAATGCCATTTCTCAGGTCACATGCCTGGTTTTGGATCCGTGGGCTTTCAGCCGTCCAGCCCTGTCGCGTGCTGTGCTCGGGGGCTGTGGCACCTTGATCAGAACCTTCGTGCGCAACCTGGATTATGCTGTCGACTTCGCAAAACGCCCTGATGTTTCTCCTCCCAAGGGCCCTCTAACTCCACAGGTGTGGGTTGCGTTCATCCTTTGGGAGCGTCGTATTTCAGTGCGCCTCTGCTCATTAGTTCGCTTTTTCTTGGGTTTCAATTTTTAAACCAGGAATTTTCACGTTTATTGCAACTTCGAATGGTTTCAGGACTTTTCAACTTATTACGCCGCGAAGATAAGAATTTCGGATCTGGCGATTCAATAATATCTTTTCCTCGCCTTTTTCGCTCCTTTATAGGTGTGCGCTTCCAAGAAAGTTATGAAACGTTTGGCGTCATCAATAGCCGGCCTTATCAACGCATGCGCTGTGATGGTGGAGGGCGCGCGCACCAACGGCGCTGACGATTGGTTGAGCTTGCACAAAGACGCTTTAAGCGGTGAAACCAACCCAGACTCTCTGTACAGCTTGTGCTGCTGCCTCACTAAGCATTTGGGGCGACCTGAGCTTCCGAAACGGTTTGTGCCCAATGAAGTGGCATTGGTCAAGGATGAGGCGCTCAGTGCCACAGAAAGGCTTCGTTTGCTCGTTTTGCCAGTAGCCAATAAGGGGCATAATGATCAAAGCGGCATGCTACCAGAAGAAGAAGCGAAGGTAAGATAAAAGATTCCGTTTCAAAAGTCAGGTAGTTGAATTTGATGCCTGTTACGTTGCCTAAGTTTCCTTCTTTTATATGACAATAAATGTGCTTCTTCGCACTTTAGGGCAAAACCGAATTGGGATCTCCCACTGCTGCGATGTTGATAGCACCCGACCACGTCAGCCCCAATGCTCCTCTTGCTCCAGTGCTAGCCGCCAACGAAGACGACTTCACCAAAGTCGCAGAAAACGACGATACAGATTTGAAGCCTTTGCCTCCTCGCACTATGCTGAAGCTTTACGTGGAAGCGATTAAAACCAACCCAAAGCTCTCTGCCAAGCTCCAAAAGCGCCGCTTTGAATTGGTAAAAGTGCTCGAGGGCGCCGCCCAACGGACCGACCCGAATATAGTGGAAGGAAAATACGGAGATTTGGACGACATCGACGGCGACGGAATCGCAGATTTGGCGGCAGACGACGAAGACCTTGAAATGACCGATATGAGTGGCAAGGAGAGCGGTCGAAGCACTCTTGAAGGGGCGGGGACCTCTTTGGCAGGCGCCGTTTTAAGCCAAGCCAACAAGGGGCCCAAGCCAGAGCAAAAGGTGAAGCTACTTTTGCTTTCTTTTTTGAACCGCCAATAGAGAAAAGTGCGTACTGTACAAGATAACTTGGCATCCATGTATGGTTATCTCAAATGCAGTTTCTTGACTATGCTAAAAACAACTTAATTCATTTTGAACACAACAACAATGCCAATGTAATACGCACTTCAAACGCACGGCAGGTGCTAATTACATGGCACATGGTCGTAAATCGCTTGGTGGATTTCGTGCGAGCTCACAATTTCGACAGCGACGAAAGCAACGCTATTCGAGCTCATACCGTGTTCAGAACGTACCTCCTTCGCGCAAGGTATAACTGCAACACTCGCGTTGTGTGCTTTTGTTTGGCGATGGATGAGCAGATTATCCTAAAGTGTCTCTCATTCCTCGTCAATTCTTTGACATGTTCACTTTGCACGCATACTTCTCACTTCTACACGTGAAAACTTCTCATCTATTCTTGGTTTAATTATTTCCATTTCAGGTCGGACCCCAAGACAAGCAGAGTGCTCGTGGCGAATGAGCTCCGAGATGTTCAGTTGACCTATTACCGCTCTTGTCAGGTGCTCCAGAGAAGTACTTTCACCCATAAGAGTGCTGCCTACGTATTATGACGCTCTGATCTTTCCGACGATAAAAATCTTATCAATCCTGAAATCTTTCTTTTCTGCGATCCCCGCAGGTGAGCATGGACAAGCATGGAGTCACCGAACTCGCGCTCACCGCCATCTCCACACACTCCACGGGGAAAAGAGGCAACGCAGCGTCGTCAGCCGTGGAATTGTTGCAAGAGCTTCTCTATACTGGCAACCCTGCCGTGCAAAGGTTGGAGAATGCATGAATACGTTGTAGCATGTTATTTGCGAGGGCACATCTTGGTTGAGATGTCTTTGCTTTTACTTTATGATATGAAGCCAATGTATGTCCATACCCGACTCTTCTTCAACAAAAGTTCCTTGAGTTTTCACTGCGTTGTGCGAAATCCTTCGACTCTTTGCATGCGCCGCCAATCACAGTTCGGTGCTGGAGTTCGTTGCAATGGACAAGGACGCCCGCCTGTTCAAGCATTTCAAATCGAATTTGGAAGAAGCAATGCGAGTTGTTCGAGAATACAGTACGCATGTCGCTGACGGGTAAGAAAGTAGAGGTTGTCGAAGGAGATAGGCAATGTCTGCTCTAACTTACTTAACGTTTGGCTTGAGTCTCCTGAAGTATACATGAGCCTTCAGATACCGTTTCCAATTGTATCTGCGTTTTAATTTCGTTCTAATCATCTCAATCCTTTGATATATAGATATATATTGTTTTCTTTTTTACAACTATCAGGTTTGTGGTCATGGGCGAAGAGTTGAAGGGCGATTTCCAAGATGCCGACCGCACTTTACGGGTGCTGCAGTGTCTGGTCGAAGGCCACAACCTTCAACTGCAAGACTTGCTCCGGCAGCAACCGTCGCAATCAGCGGACATTAATCTTGTTAACATGGTCAGTGCAATGTTTTGGTGTCCATCCTTATTGGTTTGAAATTAATATTATTACGTTTCTACAGAACTTCTCAACATATCGTTGAGCTGATTTCAATGTTCCATATGCCCTGATGCACAGGTGTTGAACATGCTCGCGATCATGGGCGAAGATGCAACTCTGTTGCGGCGCCTCGCCAAAGCCAACCTGGACCTCTTGTGCACCACCCTCGACTTCTTGGTGGAGGTGATGCAGGGCCCTTGCCCCGACAATCAGGTAGTGGTCGCCAGCCACGAAGGCGCCATGGCCTGCCTCAAGAACGTCCTGGTCGCCAACTTCGCGCAGCGCAACCACAAGCCCGATGTGATGGCGGTGAAAACCAAGGCGATGCTGGCGATTGCCGCGACCCTCGAGGGCCGCAAGGACAAGGTTGGTTGTTGTCGAGCATCATGACACGTCATTTGCTGACACTATTGGCCTCAAATGCCGTGTTGCTCTTTGACACCCGCATCATGTGTTTGGGACCACTTCTTCTTTCTTCGCTGCTGCGTAATCGTCCTTACAATTGTTTCGTTGGCACACATATTCCGCCTTCCAATGTACACTTTCAATGCACCTGCATCCCATGGCCCATAAGGTGGTGAACAAAATGATTGTGGACGCTTTCGAATCGAGCGCGTTTAGCACCTATGCGGTGTGGGTCAGCCACTTCCTTGACGAGTGCCAAAAGGGTGCGGAACCGTGGTGCAAAGACCCAAAAGAACGCGACAACCTGATGGGATCGGCTGTGGCGGTAACGAATACTGTATGCCGGACCTTTGCAGTAGGCAATGGATGAACGGGGGTGTTCGATCAGAAGGAATCGTAATACTCAATCAGGGAACTTATATCTTATTTCTTAAGCATGATTCATGGCTTTCTTTGTGCAGGTTGTAACTCAAATTCTTTCACTAATTTGTGCTCTTCGTGCATGATTGTACTGCAGGGTCTAGTATCGCTCAATTACACAAAAACAGAAATGTCCTCCGCACGAGCAGTTGCAACCTTCGAAGACGGTGACGGTGTAGGCGCAGGTGTTGGTGCAGGCAGCACAGAGGGCAGGAGTGAGAAAGAGATTGTAAGGCGACGCAAGGATATTTTGTTGGAAGAAAAATTGCTGTTATCTAAAGTTGCGTCGGTGGAAGTGATGTGGAACGGCCACATTGAGTATGTTTCGTTCCCGCTCCCCACCGCTGTCAAGTACCTCTCACAAGAAACAAGGCAAACGTTTTTGGATGAAGTCGACTTGAGCACGAACGAGACTCGAATGAAAGAACTTCTCAAGAATGCAACGATCTTCTCCGCTGAAATGCAAGCGGTGCGTCTGGAAAATGGCGTGGCTATTGTTGATATTTCATACCTAGAATGAATGGATGTGCCTAAATATGTCACAATTCTTTTGTGCGTGTTTAATATCGAGCCTCATTTGACTTTTCTTTTGCATCTATTGTGCGCCTGGGATTTAGATTTACCGCTTGGCTACCAAATTGACCGTGTATCGTGTGATGCAAACCAACTATTTGACCATTAAGAAGATTCAGTACGGCCTCGTTCTGCTACTGAACTTGAACATTGCCATGATCACCTACGGCGAATTTCGAGAAGGCGACGAGGAGCCAAGTGGCGATGAAGGTCGTCGGCTGGATGCTGAAACCGTGGACGATCTTGCGGCTCGGGGCTACGCATCGCCTTTTGATATCGTCATGGGCTTCGCGCCGATTAGCAGAAAATACTACCAGTCCTTCATGCTCACACTTTGTCTTGGCATACCAAATCTCATTGGTTACGTCGTAGTGCTCTTTTTCTTGCTCCTTACGCAAATACCTATTGTCATTCGGAAAATTGATAACGACGTGGAGGAGCAAGCCGAATTGGCGCTGGAGGGTGTGGATTTGATCTATCGCAACCCGGGTGCGTGGAGCGTATGGTTTGGGACCTTAATTTTGAACGCACTTTTCATTGTGATTCACCAGTCAGCGTACCCCGACAAACACAACGACTTTTTGTACTTTCTCCTCGTATTTGGGATCAATCTCCCGTGGACGCTGACGTGCATTCGCAACTACCTCACGATTCCTAATACCGAGTCAACTCGCGCCTTTTGTATCATGTACGATGTTGTCTTTTCCTGTGCGGCAATAAGAAACCAAGTGATCATGGTGTTTTGCGCAGTATTCGGGTTTGTGGAGGGCCCTTATTTTACCTTAATGCTCCTGGACATTGGCAGTATTTCACCTACGGTTCAAAATCTCGTGAAGTCAGTCACCACGCCAGGACAGCAGCTCGCCATTGTGGGTTATCTCTTTGCAGTTATGGTGCTCATTTACGCCTCCTTTGGCCTTGAACTTTTTGAGAGCTATTTTACTTTTGGCACCGATGATGAGAACGACGAGAATCCACGAGGATGTCACTCAGTCGTAAGTTGTGCTTGGTTGATCATGTACCGCGCAGTGCCCATTGGATCCCTCGAAGAGGTCATGGACTGGACGAACAATCGAGATGGCGACGTGTATTTGCAGCGCTTCCTCTTTGACTTTTCATTCTTCATCATCATCGGCATTATTTTGTTCAACGTGATTACTGGTCTGATGGTGGACACCTTTTCAAGCTTGCGTGAAGCCGCTGGAGAGCGCGCCGACACTCTCATGAATGAATGCTTTGTGTGCGGCTTTACGCGGACGGTGTACGACGACATTGGAATTCCATCTCCGAATTTTGACCAGCACAAAGCTAAGCATCACTTCATCTGGAACTACCTCTTTTTCATCCAATACCTAGATGCTAAGGACGTAACCGAGTATACTGGTGTGGAGACCTACGTGCGGCACCATATGAATGCCAAGTCCATGGACTGGATCCCAACGCGCAATTCTTACGCGGCACAGAACTTCGGCAATTCATTGCTTGCCGGTTCTCCCGAAGGCTTAGCGATGGCAGCAATGGAAGAGCGCATCTGTGCGAGAGTTGACGACAGTTTAAATCAAATGGCTTCGCTTGAAAAGAAGATTGACATGTTGGCCAAAAAAGTTGCAGCTAAATAGATCCGGCGGATACCGTAGTGGGCTTCGAGATATCTCTGTGGTCTAATTGCGAGTTCGCTGTTTTGCGCATCAGGACAACGACGCCAGAATTTCAGTGTTGCGCATGGTCCTGATATGCCAAGGCCCGCTGTGCCGGATGTGGCCAAGTGGTTTGCTGTGGTGACTTATTTCGTTAAATGTTGCGTGTTAAGTGTTATAACTATACGTTATAGTTTTGACATTGGCATATCTGAAATAAAGAAGCATTAAACCCGCCCTCCTGCTCCTGCACGCCGCTATAGGAATAATCCTTCGCATATGGATAGCACATTCTTAGCTGCTTATCGGCCTTCTCTGAAATAGAATATAGAATGGTAGTGGGATTTGAGAGCGAGAGGCAACCCCGAGAGTAATGAGCAAAGGATTGCGAATTGCAATTGCATCACGCAAAAGTGCGCTCAGCCCAGTCAGCATTCAGACTTTTTCTGAGACTATAGACTAGACTAGACTAGACTAGACTATACACTAGACTAGAATAGACTAGAATAGACTAGATTAGACGATTAGACTAGACTGGACTAGGGGACTAGACTAGACTTGACTAGCTAGAGTGAGAGATGCATGCAGATACAGCAATGCAGCTTACAGCTTACAGCACGCAACACGCAGAACGCAGCACGCAGCAGAATAAAATTCTGAGAATTCAGAATTGTATTACCAGGATCTGATCGGAAAAATCTCTCTTTTTGCCCATCACAGCGATTTTGCTGTACGTGCGTGATAAAACTGTAAACTCCGACGGACAGTACATGTATTCGTGATTATTCATGTAGTACAAACACGTACAGTACTCGTAAGCATACCTGTACACACATATACAGTATATCTTGTGCTGATTTGAAATGTTGGAATCTCAGCAATTCCATCATAAGATCATAAGTAGTCAACATCACCTACCGAGTTGTACTCAAAGGTCTTATACTAAGGCTTGGAGCCTTTCAAAAGGTACTGCAGACCTTTGGTTTCATGCTAAGGTTCCTCTAATATTGAAGAAGCAAGAAGAAAATGTAAGGGCTCAAAGTTCAAACAAGCATACGGGGATGCGGGGACGAAGCTACACACGCTGCTTACGTCTTCCCTTGGACGCCAGATAGCGCAATTGTAAGCACGAACCCACCGGCAACGCTTGAAGCACCTATCGAACGTTACAAACAACATTCTAATGTTGGCGAGGTGCGCTCTATAAAAGCTTGATCGATTTCAATCGAATCCACTTTACATCTGTGTCAAAAACATTGTTATCAAAGCTCGACTGCGCCTTGGGTTGGCTTATTCAAACACTAGACACCTCCGAGTCTTAATTGATCAAGTATGGAGTCAAACACACTTTTCGACACACTTTTTACTCTTTCCGTACCTCTGGTTTATCTTTGCACTAAGAGACTAAGACAAAGATATTATATCAGTCGGAACGGATTCCTAGGAACTTCGGGCCACCGACAGATGATGAACCCTTCCGTTATGAATTTGCAGCACCGCTTGGTACTTGAATTATCCGTGGGACTCTCGTTTGATCAAAGGCAGGCACAATGGAGGATTGATTTATTTTGGCGGCGGCTACATGCATTGTCAGCATTATCTTGCCAATCACTAGCGCGGAACCTGCTCTCTTCGGGGTATACGCAGTCGACTTGCTCTCAAGGTGGAGGGCCTTGCGAGGGTTTCGAAAAACGCTGGAGGACGAACACGACTAGCGTCCGTGGCGTTTGATGGAAGATATATGGGTTTAGCTCTTTGATAGGGAGGGACCGCT
>Ga0307931_1002500_pt1 | contig 11750 bp, 6 predicted proteins | sample OrgLakmetageno47_FD_201816 | JGI IMG/M metagenome (GOLD analysis project Ga0307931, IMG submission 201816) | Saline water microbial communities from Organic Lake, Antarctica - #47 | ecosystem: Environmental > Aquatic > Non-marine Saline and Alkaline > Saline | place: Antarctica: Organic Lake... | reverse complement strand
GGATGGGCCTCAATCGGGATGTCCGATCATGTCACGTGTACAGAAAATCCCATCACATAGTCACAAACCATTTGTTGTACATTTTCAGCACCTGCTCCTCTTTCAGCGCGCAGCTTTCTTTCTGTTACAGTACGTAATATCACTCGTAGCTTGGTAATATCTTCCGTAAAAGCATATTTTTAAAAGCAAATCAATACTGTAACATCCCCCCCCAACCATGGCGTCAATTCCGAAGCATCTCCTCCTAAATTGGCAAAAATTCGTGAATCGGAAGCGCGGCAGAGTTGAAGTAGAAGTTCAGGAGGAAGGAGATCAAAATGGTGCCCAGGATGTCGCACACAAAACTAGCACCGCAAGTGGCGTGAATTTTCCTTCTAAGAGACGATCCCCTGTGTGTGTAGAATTTGGGTGCCGCAAGCAGGCACGAGGCGCACGAGGCGCACGAGGCGCAAGTGGTACATGTACATTCCACGGACGCGACAAGTACTGCGATAAGCAAGGCTGCGGAAATGTTTATAATGACGCAAGTGTCAAGTGTGTTGCCCACGGAGGCGGCCTGTGCAGCGACGTATCTGACTGTGAAAAATGGATTCACAGTAAGGGTGCAAAGTGCAAAACCCGTAGGGGTAACCGGCGCTGCAGTGAACCAGGCGGTGAAAAGGCGAGTAAAGGTCTAAGTGCCAACTGCATAGCAAACAGCAGCAGCCGGCGCTGTAATGAACAACCAGGTTGCGGAAAACCGAGCAGCTTTCAAAGCGGCAAGTGTTATGCCCTTCGTGTACGCCGGTGTTGCGATGAGCAGGGTTGTGCGAGGTTGAGCGTTGGCACAAGTGGTAAGTGTGTATCTCATGGAGACAGTCGATGCTGTAGTGAACCAGGCTGCGGTAATCTGAGCAGTCATACGAGTGGCAAATGTCCTGCCCATCGTGTTCGATGGCGCTGCAGTGAGCCGGGCTGTGAGAAGTTAAGCCAGGGCGAAGGCGATAAATGTTCAGCCCACAGAGGCGGCCGGCGCTGCAATGAGCTGGGCTGCGGCAAGTTGAGTAAGGGGGCACGAGGTAAACGCATAATCCACCGAGAAGGTCGGCGCTGTAGTGAGGTGGGCTGCAAGAAGTTTAGCCAAGGCGTAAAGGGCGTATGTGATTCCCACTCCCACGAAAATGACCAATGCTGCATTCAGCCAGATTGCATTAAGCACCGCCTCAGTATTCGTCCGAAGTGCGTTATCTACAGTGGCGGCTGGTACTGCAATGAGCCAGGCTGCATTGAGTTGTGCTTGAGTCCAGGAGGGAAATGTGCCACCCATGGAGGCGGCTGGAAATGCGACGAGCAGGGCTGCCGGAAGTTGAGTGCAGGTGTAGGTGGCAAATGTGTTGACCACGGTGGCAGCCGGCGCTGCGGTGAGCCGGGCTGTAAGAAATTGAGCATAGGCTCAAGCGGTAGATGCATAACTCATGGTGGCGGCTGGCGCTGCGATGAGCCGGGCTGTTATCAGTTGTGCTTGTGTCCAGGAGGCAAATGCGTAGCCCATGGTGGTGGTTGGCGATGCGATGAGCAGAACTGTCGAAAGTTGAGTGCAAGTTTAGGTGGCAAATGTATAGCCCATGGTGGCGGCCGGCGCTGCAATGAGCTGGGATGTAGAAAGCTGAGCGTTGGTACAAGCGGTAGATGCACAGCTCATGGCGGCGGCTGGCGCTGCGATGAGCAGGGCTGTTATCAGTTGTGCTTGTGCCCAGGAGGCAAATGTGTCGCTCACGGAGGTGGCTGGCGCTGCGATGAGCCAGGCTGCCAGAAGTTGAGTGCAGGTGTCGGCGGCAAGTGTATAGCCCACGGTGGTGGCCGGTGCTGCGGTGAACCGGGATGTAGAAAGCTGAGCGTTGGTGCAAGTGGTAGATGCACAGCCCATGGTGGCGGCTGGCGCTGTTACGAGCCGGACTGCATGGAGTTATGTTGGTGTCCAGGAGGCAAATGTGTCGCTCACGGAGGTGGCTGGCGCTGCGATGAGCCAGGCTGTCGGAAATTGAGTGCAGGTATAGGCGGCAGATGTGTAGCTCACGGCGGCGGCCGGCGCTGCAATGAGCCGGGTTGTGAAATGCAGAGCATTGGTACAAGTGGTAGATGCACAGCTCACGGTGGCGGCTGGCCCTGCGATGAGCCGGATTGCATGGAGCTGTGTTGTAATCCAGGAGGCAAATGTGTTACCCACGAAGGCGGTCGGCGTTGTGATGAGCCAGGCTGCGAAATGTTGAGCATAGACACGAGCGGCAGATGCATAGCTCACGGTGGTTGCCGGCACTGCGATGAGCCAGGCTGCGAGAAGTTGTGTTGGTGTGCAAGTGGCAAATGTATAGTCCACGGTGGCGGCTGGCGCTGTGGTGAGCCTGGCTGCATGGAGCTGTGTTGGTGTCCTGGGGGCAAATGCATTGCCCACGGTGGCGGCTGGCGCTGCGATGAGCCGGGCTGTCGGAAGTTGAGTGCAGGTATAGGTGGCAAATGTATGGCCCATGGTGGTGACCGTGTTTGCTACAAGTAAGCGTGCGAGTTTGAAGGCGATTTTTTTTTCGTTTTAAGAAGTCCATATGCGAAAATATGTCATCTTCGATGGGCTTGGAGTCCCAGATAAGGAAATAACGAGACGCATGACTGAGATAACTTTTTCTTCTATCTCGTGTCTATCGCAATCATAACGCGTGGCTATAATACTAAATATCAGCCCCTTTTCATCCCCGTATCTCAGTACCTATAAAGATAATCCCCGTTATGATTCTGAAGAGGGAGCTAATGCGGTTCTTCATAATTATCTCGGCACGGGGTTTGAGATTAAAAGCATGCCACCTGTAATTGGCCTTCATTCACTTCAAGTTTGCATGGAGTCGTCCCACTCGAGGTCCATGCCATACAGGTCCTGCAGCGCCGGCTCGTCTGGGAAAAGTTGCCGCCAAAGCAAGTCCAACGTGCTGTACACCAGGGAGCGAATCAGCACCCCGCACTGCAAGAATTCGTGGCACTTGAGGGTCGCGTCGGCGCAAGTCGCTGTGCCCAGCAGCGACTCCAGCGGCCCTGGGACGGCCCCCAAGAATTCGTCACGGAGGCGTGCGCACCTCGCTGCCTGCACTTCGGCCGTGGGCGGCGGTATGGGGACAGGCGGCCGCCGCCACCCGGGCGCCGACCATACTACCCCTACGATCCAGCTGACGAAGCTCGCCGTGGTGTCGTCCGACGAAAAGCGCTGCTGGAGCTTGCTCAGGGCCTTGGAAATCGTGCCCGTGAACATCACTTTCACGGCTTTGCGCAAGAAGCTCAGCAAGTTGCGGCGAAACAGCGACCGCTGGTCCAGCTCCAGGACTTCCTTCAAGATGGCGTACGCGTGGCTCTGAATGCGCTGCAACGACACGTCGTCCATGGCGCGAGGGTCCTCGGATGCTGCCAGAGGAGAAACCCCTACTGCTGCTGATGCGGTGCCGTAGTCTGCGTCACTCCCCGGAAATGGCACTGCCCCACCATCGAAGGCAGCGGCCTCGCTATTACCGTGCGCAGTGCTTACACCACCACTCGTGCTTTCTTTCAGAGGCGTCCATTGGCGGCTGTCCCCGAGCCGGCGGGGCAGCACCATGGCCACTGAACCTGACCGGCTTCGCTGCGACACAGTACCAATACCACTGCTGTTGCCGTTCTTAACTTGATTAATTTTGGCTGTAGAAGCGAGATCTGGGTCGGGATCAGGTAACGCTTCCAGGAAAGCTAAGACTTCATGGCTGTTCCCGTATATGCGGTGGTTCAAGAGGGCCGCCAAATATACGCCCAATTTGTGCTTGCGGCTGGCCACAAAATCACGCTCAGTGTTGCCTAGCGTGCGCTTCGGTGGCAGCGGAGGCAGCGCGTACGCCGATGAAAATGGCGGAGATGCAGAGGAGTTTCCACCTTGATGAACTCCTGAAGCACTAGAAGAGCTCGACAGGGAACGATTGGAAGCACTCGCAGAAGAAGATGAGCCGTGGCGGTCCATCCTTGAAGTACTACTATTGTTGTTGTTGGCGGCGTCCGCAGCTTCTGCCGCTTGGCGTGATTCGCTGAGTAAGGCCTTATGCAGTGCCCGGAAGTCAGTGTAGCGCTTGTGCACCTGTTGAAAGTGAGTTCGAGGTGGCAGTGGTAGGACAGAGAGACAAAGACGCGTAAAAAGGGGTGTGATTTGAGTGGTGCGAATGCAAATTATCACGAAATCAATATATTAATCCAACTTTGGATTACCGTCCAGCGCGCTTGCACTCGTGCTTCCAAATTTGTCTTCACCACCGACACGGTGTACGTCACGGGTGCGCTGTGCCCGAGCGCTAGTCCCATGTCTAACGTCGCGGCTGCGGACGCCGCAGCAGAGGCCGCCAGCGACCCGCCCGCTTCTTTCAAGCTGTGCATGGCTTCGCTTACCTGAGTTCACGGAGAGAAGAGAAAGTTTATAATTCAAAGCAGAGTTTTCTTTCACGTCCACAATAATCATGAGATAGATGTTGTTTGTTGTGCCAATTTCGAAGCCACAAAAAGAGCAAGCAGCACTCATTTTGAAATGCTACACACGAATAGCTGCCTACAAGTTTTGGCTTCCTTTCTTACCATGTCGCCCCGGCCAGATTGAGCTTGTGCTTGGTGGCGTGCGTTCTTGGCGGCTGCAAACGCGGCATCCTCCTCAGTAAGCACCACTGACGCCTGCACGGAAGCTCCATTCTGCCGAAGCACGTGTGCCGCTGAGAGCGCGCTCTTGGAAGGTCGGTCGCGCGGCCGCAGCAGGAAGCCCACCTTGGAATATGTAAAACGAAGAGAGAAAGGAGCGAAAACAGGAATAGAATGAAATAAAGGCGCAAGCATAGAGAACACACCAGAAGTGGTTTGATACATGCGCAACCGTCGCAACAAGAACCACTTAAGTCAGTTAAAAACACGTAGCTCAACTGACCAGTCGCACTGCGCGTCTTCGCAAATTTCTTCTGTCGTCGCTGGTTTCGAGCGTCAACAACTCAGCTTCTCGCTGGGCACGCAAAGTACACTCTAACGCTATCAAATACACTTCCTGGAGTGGCACAAGGGTGACTGCTGCTGTAGGCGATCCAACGCCACTGCTACCATTGGCCATGGCGGACACCACGTCAGAAGCAAACGACGCCATCGTTTGGTCCCAAGTGCTGTTGTTGCTGGTGGTTGGCTCCAAAGAACTGGGGTCAAGGGCATAAAAGCGGCTCAACGAGTACACAGCCAGTGCACCTGGATGATAGTTGCTGCTGTCGCTGCCAGGAGGGCTGCCGGAGCTGTCGCTGCTTGCATCGCCTCCGTGGCTGTACCGATCGTTGCCATTGTTCTTGCTTGCAGACGCTTGGCTGCGAAGGTGGTGGCGAAGCAAGTCACTCATGCGCTGCAAGCCTGCCAAATGCCTCGCTCTTGACACCGCGGGGCTCCCTCCTTCCACTGCTCCTGCTACTGTTGATGTTCTTCCTGGTGCGTCATTGCCGTGCGTGCTGCTGGGGAGAAGGGAATCTCCACCGAGCTCGTCCTCCAAAGATCGGGCATTGGCGGCGGTGTTATTGTTGTTGCTAGGAGCGTCCAAGGCTGCAGCTCCCCAAGCTTGCAAGGTCGGCGACACCGTGCCACTCCACAGCTCATCAATGGTGCCCGCCGCTGCATTGAGCATGGACTCCAACGGCTCTCCCTCTTCGCCTCCACCACGGTCATTGTTGGCGTCTCTGTGCCGCCCCGGCGACGGTGGGAGGGCGCTTCCGTGCTGCAGGCTGGTGTTCTTGTTGTCGTTACCTGCTCTGAGCAACGCAGCCTTGGTTTCTTGTTCTACTCGGCTGCAAGCAAGCAAAGTCCGTTGCCGACCGGCAGCTGCCAGCGCTGCATTCATGGAAAAAGGCGTGTGGTGCGATGACGCGCCTTCGCTGGAACCGGAAGCGTGCTTACTGCTCTTATGGCCACCCTTGCTGCTACTCACGCTCTTCCTCAGATTGCCGCGCTTCTCTGAGGTAGTGGCTTTCTTGAAAATGGCCACGGGCGCATACATAGTTCGTGACGTGGCGTCAAATAAATCGTCCATCAGCGAGTTTGATACCGCGCGCTCCATCGAGACTGTTGTGGCACCTCTGGCTGCTCCTGGATCTGCTGCTGCATTCCCGCCGTCACTAACGCTGCGTTGATTGCTGCCTGCGCCACCACCACCACCACCAGAACCAGATGGGGCCCAGGAATTGACCGCCCCACATTTCATGCAGGTCAACCCGCTTGCTTTCAGAGAATCCGAATCCAGAGACAAGGCGGTCATGCACGAAGCGCAATGGTTGACGCGTCCTTGCGGACCCGAGGCCTGGTGGTTACTGTTTGCTCCATTAGCTGCCGCAGCAGCAGTAGGAGTTGATGAATCCGCGGGCCCGAGCACTACCGCACCTGGCGGAGGCAACCATCGCACCACTGCACCAGGCGAAGGCGGCGAGGATCCTGGCTGCACTGAAGGCAAAGAAGGGCCTTTTGCATCATAAGTGCCGCTGCTGCTGCTTCGATTGGCGGGCATTGAAGCCGGTCGCTCATTCATCATTGCATGATTGCGCGTGGGGGCAGCGTGCGTAGGACCGCCAGAAAAGGTGAGAGCCGAGTCGATGGTTTTTAGAGCCGACTTGAACAGAGACGACGACGACGACGAAGACAAGAAAGACGACGAAGAAGAGGGGGGTTGGGATGAAGTGCGAGCGGCGTGTTCTTGTGCGATGGCTTCCGCACGCAAAGCAAGGTTGCGGTGGCCGGTCAGCGCCAGCGACTGCACAAGTACGGAGAGGATCGGCATTTCACCCTGATCGACCCACGCTGGACCCGTAGGAGATGTAGTGGGCGCATGTGGCGATTGCAACGCACGTGCGCTCCCAGCGTTCGCACTGCTGCCGTTGTGGCTGCTGCTGCTCCTATTGCCGCCTCCACCACCACTCTGATTCGAAGCCAAGCCCAGCTCTGAGAGCCTTTCCAAGAGCCACATCAAGCGGCTTGAGTCGTTGGGTTCCCGGAGCAAAGCTCCCAGGCGGTAAAAGTCGCGCGTGCGCCGGGGGTCCGCCAGCTTTTCGTAGCAGCGATCCTTCAGCAAGCCGTGCTTTAGTGCCGCCGCAAACCACGCGCGACCGGCCAAGTCAACGCAAGGTTCGCGACTGCTGCTAGGGCTGCTGCTTCTCATGCTACGAGTACTACTACTGCTGCTGCTGCTGTCGCTAGAGCCGTAGCACAGTGGCGCGCATGTTTCCAAAGCTGAAAGCGCTCCTAGAGCGTCCCTCTCGAGCAACGGCCCCGCTATGGCCTGAGATGATAAAGAAGAAGAGGTTTTCTGGAGCTCTGCACTGCGGCTCCTGCCCCCATTTGTGCTAACAGTGCGCTGCTCTGAAGAAACTACACGAGGGCTAGCGGCCTGCCAAGCAGATTGGTCAAAGAGATACAGGTGGTAGAGCCCCCAAGGCTGCTCTGTGCTGCTCTCCTTGCCGTGGTCAACATCATTGATTCCAACGCCATCGTCTTTTAGTGGCAACTCCTCTGTTCGTGCTGCCTGTGCGCCTCCCACAGCTAGCGGTGCCGACAGGGGCTCCGGCCGCGACATTGGCCTTTGACTACTAGACGGCAGCAGTTGCCACCTCTGCAGCGGAGAAGACGACGGATATCCTTCGAGTAGACGTAACTCCGAAGGGAGAGGCGGCGGCGGCGTGGCCAGCCCGTGACTGAACACGGCATCGAGAGCTACCACCACACGCGCCATGAGCGCAATTCCATCGCTGGCGTGCCACGGAGCCATCGCCAATGCCCGGGCTGCAGCTGCCGTGGCTGTGGGAGCCGCATTGGAGCTAGACGACGATGAAGACGAAAATTTCTTCCGGGCCCGGGCATGTTCTGCCGCGGTTTGCCGAAGTTCACTGCAACGCCGGTAGTAGTCCTCTGCGTTTTCGACGGCTGCTTGAAGCTCAATGAGCAAAACGTGCCGCTGCTGCTCTTCAAACAAACTGGTCTCGTCTGCGGTGGTAGCCTCTCCTTCTCCTCCTTCTTCTCCTTCTGCCACTGCCGCTGCGCCCGTGGAGCTGCGAAGCGACGATTCATCGGAATTATCGCTCAACACCCCTTTTGTGCGGGTGCTGCCCACTGCCGGACTGTCTAGGTTGCCGTCTTCGTCTTCCGACGATTCTTCGTCGCCGTCCTCATCGTCGTCGTCGAATTCGCTTGAAATCAATCGGCCAACGCGTGCTGTAGCAGCCGACGACAATGTCCTAGTCGCAACAGGAGCTGCAATCTCTGTCTCGGTATCATGTGGCAAAAGGGCCGTTTCGATTGTTTGGGGCGGCTGCACAGCAGCAGCAGCTACTAGTGAGGCCCAGTACTGCGCGTCTGCGCTTTGAGGGTCGGGTTCAAATTCCAGGCCTCGCGTCGCCAAGTCGTCGAGGGCTTCGACGAGCGCTGCCAGAGACGCAAACGGGTCGAGCAAGTACGCGCCGCGCTCCACGAGCCTCGGGTCGTGCCAGGTAGACGCGCCAACTTCCGCGGGCGCAGTGCCGAGATACTCGAAGCAATTGGGAGGGGTGGCACGGATCAACACGTGAACCACCCGCGGCGCAGCTGCTGCGGCTGCTGCATTGCTAATGCCGTGTGAACTCGATGAGTGCTCCAAAGCGAGGCTCGCCGAACGGCCCATATCGGACGGTGCCACATATGAAAGAGCGTAACTGCTAGCCTCTATTGCTTCATAGGAAGCGTCTTTCCTAACAGTGCTGCCGCTTTTACTACCACTGCTATTGCTACTACTGCTGCTGCTGCTGTTACTATCGATGCGAGTCTTGGCGCTGCTACTGTCACTACTAGCCAGATGGGAGGGGTGTGGCTCGCATTTTCGAAGCAAGAACGTGCCATGCGGCTCTCCCGACAAAATCACCTCCGCGGTGGGGCCGTCGTAAGCGCCAGCCAGATGGCGCCACGTCACGTCTGCGGTAGGGCGAAACGCTACAGGGGGAATGCCGGTGGGCGCCCACTCCGCCATCCGAGCTTCGTCTTCCGCTTCCGCCGCAGCTTCCGCGGCCGCTTGAGTCGCTAAATCAACAGCAGTGTCCATAGCCGTCTTTGTGGCAGTCGTAGAAGTAGCGGTCACAGCTGCAGTGGCCTCAGATTTATCAACAGGTGCACTCCCATTGCCACCACCGTCATCTTCTGCTGTTTCCTTTTCTGCGTCTGCTTTCTCCTTGGCAGCGGCTGCCTGGGCCTTCCGCAGGGCTCCGTTGCGGCTGGCGCGAAAGCCGAGCAAAATCCAGTGGTTCAAGTTGTCGCTCGAGACCAGGTTGACCACGGGGCAAAGCACGGTGCTCACGATGAGCTCGCGCGCAATGCTGCGGGCCAGGGAGCTGCTGCGCTCGGGCTCGTCGAGGAGTTTCTTCACCAGAAGGCTGCACACGAACCTGACAAGGGCGAATAGAAGACAAAGGGCAGGCAAGAAGTGCGTGAGGCACCACAATAACGGTCTAGTACAGTGATTGTGCGGTGGCGCAGAGATGAAAAGGTGCCGAGGTTCCAATGCAGAGTTGTGCCGCTGTAATTGCGAATTGTGTACGGAAGAGATCCAAAACAGCAGTTGAAAAACGAGGCTTCAATGCACTGGTTCAATATAGAAGAGGGCTACCATCACAGACCTTAAGTAAGCGAGCTCAGGAAGGGAGGGTTTGGTTCCCGGTGGGTTGATTTCTGGCACTACTGGTACGCCTGTGCTGCTTTTCTCGCTCGTGGTTGAAGTGCTACTGTCGGTGCCGAAGGTGAAGGCGGGGTGCAAGCTCCCGGCGCGCACGAGCTCTTCGAGAATGTACTTGGACCGCTGGTGGCAAGCCTCCACTTTCGACAGCTCCACCGTGGTTGGTTCGTAGCCTTCAACCGTGGACAACGGCACGCCGGGGGCCCCCACTCCAGTGGCGCCCAAGCAGGTGCGCGGGGCCGCTTCGCGACGCCGGGCCAACGCTTCCATATCGACACCGCCGCGCCTTCCTCCAGCGACAGCACCGTTGCCACTGCTGCTACTACTGCTGCCCATGCTACTACTGCTACTAATGTCGCCGCCGCTACTAGTGCTATTATCTGCGCCCTGAGGGAAGGCTTTAGGGTGACGCAAGGCGGCGGCGCGTCGGGCAGCAGTGTACAGGGCCAAATGGTGCTTCACCAGCAGAGCGACATGTTGCAGCGCAAACTCAACTGGGTTCAGGCGCTGCTTGCAGCGCACCAAAAACTCGCCGATAGCGTGGCACATGGCGTCTTGAACCATAGCGGGGAACTCGCCATCTGCAGAAAGGCCGCCGAACCAGGCGTTGATATAGTCCCGCAGCAGGATGTCAATGAGGTGGCCAGCGGCGTCACATGTGCACGAGGGCAGCATGGGCCGCACCCGCTTTAAGCACACAGAGGACGACTGAGGCGGGGACGACCAGTCAGCACCTAAGGGCCGCCGCCGACGGTTTGCGGTCGCTGCAGCCTGCCCTGGCTGCCGATCTCCTGACGAGGCAGTAGCCAGGTTGCCTGCACGCAGCCCCTCGGACCTCCTAGCCTCGCTACTAGACCGCCATGAGTCCAGCCGGTCAAAGACGAAGGCTGCAGTGATCAAGCAGGTAGCAGCCCATAGCAAGTCACGGCACCTCAACACCTAATATTGCAACGTGCACAAGCGAGCGCGCAGACCCAAGGTTGATCAGAGCTGCTACTTCTAGTAGCCGAATGAGGAAGGCATTAAATTGGATAGCCAGAAAACTTACCAAAAACTCGAGCGCTGCATGTGGGCTACTATAACTCAAAGCAAGCACCTACAGGATGATGGGAATAGATAGAAGAAATCAGCAGGCACACCAAGCATTTGAGCAAGGCGCTGAGAAAAAGGGAGTGAGGAACACAGACAAAGGATTCACGATATCTTTCCCGACGGAGATGAATGCCCGAGTACGTGCCCCAATAATCACCAGGGTTCCGCATCCTAGAGCCTTCTCGCGCGCGGTAAGCGGCATTGCGCACAAATAATGCCTTGATGCTTAACCCTTTGCCAAGGTGCTAGATTCAGAGCGTAGCACCTCCCCAACACCGTGATGGAATAGTCCGGCGCGGCAGGGCAGGGAAATGAGAACAACGACGTCAAGACAACCGACAACGAGACGAGGGACAAATTGATCAGTTTGGAGTTTGGAGTAGTAGTTCAGGCAAGAGCTCGGATTGGTGCAAACTGCGTGGAGAATGTGGAAAGCACGCACCACAAAATATGCAACATACCCTACCCATACCAGCCATGCCAGCGCCCCATAGCCTATCGCCCATCTAATATGAGTAACAGAGAAGCCAACCCCAATTCAAATTCCATTGTTAAATCAGCAATCGGGATCTGGCTATATACAGCCACAGCCACACCGATTTCGATTTCGGAAGATTTCGACGCCCAGCTTCCAGCTTGATTGGCTTACTTCTATATTTCTTATTTCGAACTCGGTTCTCTTTTCTCCCGACTTGCACGGAGAGTTCGGTGGCTTCATTTCTGTAATAAGAACTGGACTAACTAGACAGGAAATTCCTTGGATAGCCCCAGAACGGTAGCCCCGTAAGTCCCATATTTCCCCTCGAACTCGAACTCGAACTAATACAAACCCAAATGGCACAGAAGCCAATGCTGCGGGCAGAAGTGGGAATGCGCGTGCGTTGCGCAAACAAAGCAAGTGCGGAATGATTCAGGAGGGAGAGGG